>Ga0208179_1000089_pt1 | contig 80107 bp, 87 predicted proteins | sample Malvired_Geostar_FD_184238 | JGI IMG/M metagenome (GOLD analysis project Ga0208179, IMG submission 184238) | Marine viral communities from the Global Malaspina Expedition - Malaspina viral metaG DeepMed_Geostar (SPAdes) (version 2) | ecosystem: Environmental > Aquatic > Marine > Oceanic | place... | reverse complement strand
CCGGCGTCATCGATGCGATCGCAGGTGGTGGCGGGCTGCTGACCATCCCGGCGCTGATGGCGGTGGGCGTGCCGCCGGTGCAGGCGATCGCCACCAACAAGTTGCAGAGCAGCTTCGGCACGGCGAGCGCGGTGGTGGCGTTCGCGCGCAAGGGGCGCATCGACTTCAGGCGCTTCGCCAAGCCGGCCATCGGCGCGTTCGTCGGCTCGGCGCTGGGCGCATGGACGCTGCAGCGCATCGACCCGACGTTCCTGGCCGGGCTGATCCCGGTGCTGCTGATCCTGATGGTGGTCTATTTCACCGTCGCGCCGAAGGCCTCGGAGGAGGACCGCCACAGCCGCTTCGGCGCCGGCGCGCTGGTCGGGATGGCCGCCGCGATCGGTTTCTACGATGGCTTCTTCGGGCCGGGCACGGGCTCGTTCCTGACCACGGCGCTGGTGGCTCTGTTCGGCATGGGCCTGGTCTCGGCCACGGCGCATACCAAGTTCCTCAACCTGTCGAGCAACGTCGCGGCGCTGATCACGTTGGTGATCGGCGGGCACGTGTTGTGGCTGCTCGGCCTGCTGATGGCGGTGTCGAGCATCGCCGGCGCGCAGGTCGGCGCACACCTGGCGGTACGCATCGGCAGCCGGGTCATCCGCCCGCTGCTGGTGGTCATGGCGCTGGCGCTGACGGTGAAGTTGCTGTCGGAGCCGGGCAATCCGTTGAGGCAGATGGTGCTGGGGTAGGCGGTAGCAATTCGGGCGGCCGCTCGTGCGTGAGGCTTGCGGCGGCGGAATCTGTTCCTATCCACTAAATTTGCTATAAATGTTCTAAATATTTATACCAAATTGATAGTTGCCCTATGAAGCTCCCGCCTCCTGCGCCACAACTCGCGGATCTGCTGAACAGCCGTCAAGTCGATGTGGAGGGGGTTCTGCAGCTTGGCATCGGGCCGGAAGTGGGGGGCGTCTACGAGCACTGGGATCGGCTACGTCATCTCGAGCCCCCCCATGGTCTGAGTTCGGAAGGTTGGTGGACAGCGCTCAAACTCGCACGTCGGAGCCTCGCCCGGCCCTTGCCGCTGAACGACAAGAGCGGCAAACCGTTTACCGTCTCGATCACCGGAACGATGCACCGGAAGCTGCACTTCCTCGATCGCGAAGCCGCCGGTGCCATCCAGACCGCTGCGCTGGTCGATGACCAGACGGCGCGGAAGCACTACCTGATGCGATCGCTGATAGAGGAGGCAATGACGTCTTCCCAATTGGAAGGCGCTTCCACTACCCGGCGTGTCGCCAAGGAATTGCTCAGTACTGGTCGCGCCCCGAGAGACCGCAGCGAACAGATGATCTTCAACAACTACGCGATGATGCAGTCATTGCGTAGCTTGGGTGACCAGGCGCTCAGTGTGGAGCTCATCCTCAAGATGCACCGGTTGCTGATGGTGGATGCGCTTGACGATCCCGGGCAGGCGGGCCGCCTGCGTATCGCCGAGGACAACGTGGTGATCCAGGACCGCGCTGACCCAACGATTACCCTTCACGTGCCTCCGCCCGCTGCGGAATTGCCTGAGCGGTTGCAGGCGCTGTGCGACTTCGCCAACGGCGGCGACAGCGGTGAGTTCCTGCACCCCATCGTCCGTGCCATCGCGATCCATTTCCAGATTGGCTATGACCACCCGTTCTGCGATGGCAACGGTCGTACGGCGCGCGCACTGTTCTACTGGTCGATGCTGCGTTCGGGCTACTGGCTCAGCGAGTATGTTTCAATTTCGAGCGTCCTGAAGAAGGCGCCTCAGCAGTACGTGCGGGCCTATCTGCACACCGAGAGTGATGGAACGGACCTCAGCTACTTCGTTGCGCACCAGTTGGACGTCATCATCGCGGCAGTTGAAGGGTTACGCGGCTATTTGGCCCGCAAAGGTCGGGAGCGCAACCAGGCGGAGGCGCTGTTGCGCCCCGGATCTCCGCTGGGTGCTCGCTTGAACCACCGCCAGCGTTCCATCTTGCTGCACGCGATCCGGCATCCGGACAGCGTCTACGAGATTGCCGGTCATCAAGCGGCGCACCGCGTCACCTACCCCACTGCCCGTGCCGACCTGCTGGGTCTGGTGGAGCTCGACCTGCTGCGACAGGATCGACGTGGGAAAGCCTTCATCTTCTTGCCGGCGCCTGACTTGGCGCAGCGGCTGGACGTTTAGTGCGCGTATTCGCTGGCCGGGATACTCCCGCCGGAACCTGAGCAACGTTTCGCTTGATGAGCCGATCCAGCTCCGGGCCGTCCAGCAGGTCCAGGCATTTCATCGCATGCAGGGGGTGGCCGGGCTTGCTCTGGTAGGTGCGTGAAGCCGCCTCCGCCGCCAGTGCCGCTGCTTCCTCGTAGGCTTCGATCGGGAAGGAGCCGAACTCCATGTACCCCCCGGCGGCGGCCTGGGCATCGCGTGCGATGTCGGTGTCCGGGTAAGCCCGCGCGAGGCACTGGCTCAGTACATAGCGGGTCAGCAGGCTCGCCTCCTTGTCCTCTGCCGCACCCCGGTTGCTCCCCGCCGAGGCGCATCCGGCCAGCAGCAGCGCCCCGAGGATCGGAATCGATGCGAGCCTCGGTGAAGTCATGGGCGATTGGGCACCTGAAGCGGTTCGACCGCTGCTTCCAGCAGGCTGTCCTCGACGGGGTCGATGACGACCAGCGGCGAGACGGTGAAGTAACTGCCGGTCAGTGACTGGTCCACCACCCATACCAGCCAGTCGACCTCACCGCTGCCGTCGATGTCGGCCACGGCGACTACTTCAAGTTTGAAATACCAATCCGGTGATTCCAGCTCGGCGGTGCGGGGGCCTATCTTGAGCGGTCGACCGGCCAGTGCCTCCAACGTGAAGGCGTCATCGGTGGTGCGCTGGTGCCTGGAAGAGCGGAAGCTGCGCAGGTCGAGGCGGGTCGCCAGGGACCGGCCCATATCGAGCTCGCCGCTCTCGGCTGTAGTGGCGAAAGCGCCCTGAAGCAGTGACAGCGAATCACACAGCACGTAGTCCGCAGCGGCATTGCGGTTCGCCGGCGCGGCCGCAATCTCGGCACGATCGGGCGTCGACAGGTAGGCGTGACAGTTGTAGATGGCTGGCCCGGAAGGTGTAGTCATCGCCGGGCGCGGCGCAATCATCGCCGTCGCCGGGTTCTCATGGGCGAGCCGTAGCTCCGGGTCGAAGATCAGCAGCCCATCGTTGGGGGCCGGGGTGCTCGCACAACCAAGCAGCGAGATGGCAACCATCAGTGCCGAAGCAAGCGTCTTCATCGTGCGACCTCGGCAGTGGCCTCGTCTTCGATCTCCGCCAACAGGTCGGCTTCCAGGCGGCGGCGCGTCGGGTAGAGGTCGTGGAAGTTCCGCAATTCGCGCTCTGCTGCGTCCCAGTCCTGCGAACTGACCGCCTTCCAGAATCGCGGTGTCTCGGTGCGCAACGTCCCGTACTGGAACGTCACCGAGGCGACCACCGTCTGCGCTTCCGCAGGTAGGGTGAAGAACTCGATCCGGCGGGTGTTGTGCGTGGCCGTCGCGTAGTCGGAGACCAGCGCCGCCACCTCGCTGCGCTTGACCGCCTTGTCGATCATCCGGGCCTCAAGCAGGGAAATGCGCAGCGGCTTGTCTTCGACCAGCTTGGCCGCCTCGGCCCTGGTGACACCGGTGTAAGGCATCAGCTTGTCGACCAGGGACAGGGGCAGGCCGAGCGCACGCAGGTCACTCCTGTTGCGCTGGCCCAGGTCGAAGCCCGTCGCAATGGTAACGCCGCTCTTGCTGACACGCGGGGCGGGTACGTAGCCGTCGAGCCGGGCGCCACCCTCGCGTGCGGATATGAAGCTGTAGTCGATGAGGTTTGGCATCTCGTTCCTTGAGGTCTTGTTTCGAGGCGCTGCGTCCTGCCGCGCCGCGACATCGTACCGGAAGCGGGCTTCGCACCCATGTCGCCCGCCTAGGCCATCGGTTGGGTGCTGCCGGTGCGCGGCTTCGGGCATCATCGGGAGTTCCGGGAGCCGCGCTCCCACACCACCGGAGCCGCCATGCGCCGCACCCTCGTCGTATCCGCCCTGTCACTGGCCCTGTTGGCCGCCTGTGCGTCCACCGCGCCGACCAGCACCACCGCCTCGGCCCCCGCGGCCACGGCGGCCCAGGCCGGCGAAACCAGCGAGGACGCGCGCATCAATGCGTGGTTCGAGCGCAAGTACGAAGAGCAGTTGCAGTTCAGCCCGATCCAGATGACCTTCCTCGGCCGCAAGGATCGCTACTCCGAGTTGGACGACATGTCCCGCGAGGCGGGTGAGCGTCAGCTCGCTTGGCAGGTGGCAGCACTCGAGGAAATGAAGTCGACCTTCGATTACGACGCCCTCAGCGACGCCACGCAGCTGTCCTGGGACCTGTTCGAGTACCAGGTGGAGCAGGCCAAGGCGGCGCAGCGGTTCGTCGAGCACCAGTATCCGTTCGAGCAGATGGGCGGCATGCAGGCGCAGATGCCGACCTTCATGATCAACTTCCACAAGGTCGAGACCGAGTCCGACTACGAGGCCTACGTCGCCCGCCTGCGCGCGGTGCCGCGGGCGTTCGGGCAGTTGATGGACCACGTGCGGCTCTCCGCAAAGAAGGGCATCCGGCCGCCGCGCTTCGCCCACGAGGGCGTGATCGAGCAGGGCGGCAAGGTCGTCACCGGGGCCCCGTTCACCAAGGGCGAGGACAGCGCGCTCTGGGCCGACGCACAGGCCAAGGCCGATGCGCTGGTGAAGGCCGGCGAGATCGACCAGGCACGTGCCGACGAGCTGAAGGCCGAGGCCCGCGCGGCGCTGGTCGAGGCGGTGAAGCCGGCGTATGACGAAGTGATCACCTGGTTCATGGCCGACCTGCCCAACGCCCAGGAGAACCCGACCGGTGTCGGCTCCACCCATCCCAACGGCAAGGCCTACTACGCCCAGCGCCTGCAGGCATCGACCACCACCGACCTGACGCCCGACCAGGTGCACCAGATCGGCCTGGACGAAGTGACGCGCATCCGCGGCGAGATGGAAGCACTGAAGGAGCGCGTCGGGTTCGACGGCGACCTGCAGGAGTTCTTCCACTTCATCCGCACCGATCCGCAGTTCAAGTACCCCAACACCGATGCCGGCCGCCAGGCCTACATCGACGACGCCAGCAAGGCGATCGCCACGATCAAGCAGCAACTGCCGAACTACTTCGGCCTGTTGCCGAAGGCCGACATCGTGGTCAAGCGCGTCGAGCCGTTCCGTGAGGTCGACGGCGCCGCCCAGCACTACTACCCGAGCACGCCGGACGGCTCGCGCCCGGGCGTGTACTACGCCCACCTCTCGGACATGGATGCGATGCCCAAGACCGAGCTGGAGGTCATTGCCTACCACGAGGGCCTGCCGGGCCACCACATGCAGATCGCCATCGCGCAGGAGCTGGAGGGCGTGCCGGAGTTCCGCAAGCAGGCCGGCTTCACCGCCTACGCCGAAGGCTGGGGCCTGTACTCGGAGTGGCTGGCGCGCGAGATGCCGGGCACCTACACCGACCCGTACTCCGAGTACGGCCGCCTGACCTCCGAGATGTGGCGCGCGATCCGCCTGGTGGTCGACACCGGCCTGCACGCCAAGGGCTGGACCCAGCAGCAGGCGGTGGACTACTTCGCCGAGAACAGCTCGATCCCGCAGGAAGCGATCGAGGCCGAGGTGCGCCGCTACATCACCTGGCCGGGCCAGGCGACGGCCTACAAGATCGGCATGATCAAGATCCAGGAACTGCGCGCGAAGGCCGAAGCCGAGCTCGGGGATGACTTCGACATCCGCGGCTTCCATGACGCCATCCTCGGCGGCGGCGCCCTGCCGCTGACGCTGCTGGAGCGCAAGATCGACCAGTGGATCGCGGAAGAAAAGCGGGCCTGATAACCGCCTGACAGCGAAACGGAAGGCCCGGGCAACCCCCCGGGCCTTTTGCTGTCCGGTCCCCGTCAGGCACCATGCGGACAGGGGATTCAACTGGACGCAACTCGACACGATGGACCACTGGGTCGTCATCTACGCCATCGGCGCCGCGCAAGCGGTGATGCTGGCGGTCGCGTTGGCGCGGCGCCGGGCCAACCCGCAGGCGAACCGCGTGCTGGCCGGATGGATCGCGGTGGTGGGCATCGACCTGGCGATCAAGGCGATGTACCTGGCCGAGCCGACGGTAGGGCTGTTCAAGCCGACGCGCTTCGTTGCGCTGCTCCCCTTCATGTACGCCAGCCTCTTCTATCTGTACGTGCGGGTGCTGACCACCGGGCGCGGGCTGGGGCTGCGCGACCTGGTGCACTTCGCCGGGTTCGCGCTGGTACTGGTTTGGGCGGCGCCCGTGCTTCTGCTGGGCCCCGGGGAAACCGAAGCCCTGTTCGCACGGTGGCAGGCGGGCGAGGCGCACTGGCTGCCGCCGTGGTTCGATCCTTTGCTGTACGGCTATGCGTTCTCCTACATCGCCGCCGCGCTGGTGCGGGTGCATCGCTACCGCCGGCAGGTCCGCGCGCGCCGCTCGGATGCCGATCGCCAGTCGCTGCGGTGGATCACGGTGGTGGCGATCGGGCAACTGGTGATCTGGGGCATCGCCACCTTGCAGTGGCTGGTGCGCTCCCCGTGGCTGGACTACTACCTGATCTATGGCGCCGTGGCGGCATGGGTCTGCGTGATCGGCTACATGAGCCTGGGCCAGCCGCCGGTGGTGGAGCTGCCGCCGGAAGCGGCGACCGCGGTCAGCGACGACAAGCCCGGTGATGACGACCCCCGCTTCGACGAGGTGGAGTCGCGACTGTCACGACTGATGCACGAACAGCAGCTTTACCGGGAGCCGGCGCTGACCATCGGCCAGCTCGCCAAGCGCAGCGGCTACCCGGAGTACCTGGTGTCGGCGGTCATCAACCGGCGCTTCGGCGGCAACTTCTGGGAGTACATCAACCGGCAGCGCATCGATGCCGCAAGTGCCTGCCTTGCCGACCCGGAGGATGCGCGCACCATCCTCGACATCGCCTACGCCTGCGGCTTCACCTCCAAGTCCACCTTCAACGCCGCCTTCAAGCGCCAGCTGGGGGTGACGCCAAGCGCCTGGAGGCGCGGCCGGGCCAGCCGATCCGGGCCCGGATCGCCGGCCACCGCAGGATCAACTCGCACACCGCCAGGTTGAACATCCACGACAGCCACGCCGCCGCGACATAGACCGGCATGAATGGCAGCTCCAGCACGATCCCGGCCGCCAGCATCATGCGCAGGGTGATGGCGCCGGTGGTCAAGGCGATGCTGCGGCACATCCAGCGCCGGTGGGCCGAGATATCGCGGGCGATGGCATGGCGGATCCCGAGGGCTGTGGTCAGCGGCCATAGCAGCGACAGGACGGTGAAGCCGGCCTGGCTGATGGACCCACCCTGGGCGCTCTGGGCCAAGGAGAGCCCGGACACCGCACCGATCGCCACCGCGGCGACATACAGCCAGCCGCCCAACCGGTGCAGCCCGGGCAGGCGCCGGCGAACCGTGGCGCTGAGCTGCAGCGGCACCAGCAAAAGCGCCAGCCCCGCCGCGAAGAAGTGCGCTGGCACGTCCCAACCGGACACCGCGAACTGCGCGGCGAACGGATCATCCGTGCGGAATTCCCCGTACAGGTATGCGAAGGCGTAGCCCGCCACCGCCACGCAGGACAGCGCGAACACCGCGCGGGCGAACCACCAGACGGACTTACCCAGCCACTCGAACATGTTGCTGCTCCCGGAGCGATGAACCGGGATCCAGCGTCGCGTGGCGGGCCGATCAGGTCGTCCCGAGCGGCGGAACCGGACGCATGGAGGTACGAATCCCGGGAATCGGACGTGTGCGAAGCCCTGCTACGGGGCTTTGGGCGGGTGTCTGGCGATTCGGGACGTCGGCGGTCCGCGTCCGTGGTCGGTGCATCTCCCGCCCAATACCCGGATCATGGCGACTGGAATCGACCGTGAGGATGGAAGACCAGGTGACCGATCTCGCCCTCGAATCCGCATCGACCGCGGATGAGCCACTGTTCCAAGGGTTGTTGGGCCCGGCCTTCGGATCGTTGCCACCCCGGGTTCGCCACCTCCATCTGCAGAACGGGTTGGCCGTCTACTCCGGCGAGGTGGAGGTGGAGCGGGGCACCGGGCTGCTGTCGCGCCTGTGCGGCCGGGCCACACGCCTGCCGCCGTCGGGCCGCGGCCCGGTGACCGTCCACATCGACGCCGACGGCCGCGGGGAAACCTGGGTGCGGCACATGGGTGGGCACGCGATGCCATCACGCCTGCGGGCGGCCGATGGTCTGTTGTGCGAGCGGCTGGGACTGGTGACCTTCGGCTTCCGCATCACGGTCGAGCGGGGCTGCCTGGTGTGGCGTGTGGTCCGCGTGCGCGCGCTGGGCCTGCCGTTGCCATCGTGGATGTTCGCAGGGGTGGCCGCACGGGAATCCGAAGAGGCGGGGCGCTACCTGTTCGACGTGTCCGCCGCGCTCCCCTTCGCGGGGCCACTGGTGCGATACCGCGGGTGGCTGCATGTCGACCCGGACTGATACGGCAATCATCGTCTTCGATGGGGTCTGCGTGCTCTGCAACGGCTGGGTCGGTTTCCTGCTGAAGCATGACCGCCGGGGACGCTATCGATTCGCATCGATGCAGTCGGAATCGGGCCAGAAGTTGTTGGCCGGCAACGGGCTGGACCCGGCCGACCCGACGTCCTTCCTGCTGATCGATGGTGCCGGTGCATGGACGGATACCGCCGCCATCCGGCGTGTTCTGGCGGGGCTGGGCGGCGGCTGGCGTTGGGCAGCCGCGGCGCTGGGGCTGGTGCCGGCGCTCCTGCGGGACCGGGCCTATCGGCTTATTGCACGTAATCGCTATCGCTGGTTCGGTCGCCATGCGCAGTGCCTGGTGCCTGCGCCGGGGGAGCGTTCGCGCTTCCTCGACTAGGCGTCACCGTGGCCGATGCCTGGATCGGGAAGCGCTCGAGTTCATGCATGAACTCGTCGAGGGTGAACAGATCGAGACACGGCCGCGCGCCGCCGCCATCGAGAAGGCCATGCGCAAGCTTACGGGCCAACACCACCGCGGCGGTGGCAGGGATCTGCGGACCGCTGCCTTCGTTGGCGACGATGTGCCACTGGACGCGCAGCGGCGAACCGGTGTGATCCAGACCGTCCATGTCGACCGTCATGAGGCCGGTGTCGCTGCCCGACCGTAACCACCATTCGCTTGCACGCAGCAGTGGCACCGACCAGCGGGCGAGTGTCTTCAACACCTTCCCGCGCACCAGCCAGCTGGCCAGCCACAGGCCGAAGTGCATTCGACGCAGCTCCAGCCCGGCGCGGAAATCACAGTGGCGCAGCTCCGGATACCTCGCCGGCAGTACGCCCAGGTCCGGCACGTCGCAGCGCGCCACCCAGCGGGTCCCGGCGCCGGGCACACGGATCCGCCGGAGCGATTGCCAGCCGTGCACGTCCTGCCATCGTCCGTCGATCAGGGCAGGGAACGCATGGCCGACATAACCGAGGATGGCCTGGGTGGTGGCGAGTCCGCGCGCGGTGCGGTTGCCCGGGCTGATCGCCGCCTCGACCCGTTGCATCCGGCTGAACAGGTGGCGATGGGCTTCGATCACCGCGGCAGAAAGACCGGGCACGCTGCTCGCTCCTGACACCACCCACCGGCCGCCGGCCCGCGCGCGTTGATCGAGGCGACCGATACCCATGACGAAGTCGCGTCCGTCCGCCAGGTCGATGTAGTGCGCGCCGCACTCCAGCGCCGCCTCCGCCACCCGGTAGTCGCGCTGCTGGAACGGCCCTGCGGTATGGATGACCAGTTGCACGTCCAGTTGCGCGAGCTGCCGCACCAGGTCGGGCCCCTCGACGTCGATCGCCGCCGTGGCCATCGCCGCCGATGCGCCTCGCTGGATGAGCTGTGCTGCGAGGGCGTCGGCCGAGTCGCGGTTGCGGCCGGCCAGCAACAGCTCGAACCCCGGATCCTTCGACAGCGCTTCCGCGATGCGGCGGCCAAACTGCCCATACGCCCCGATGATGAGCGTGCGGAAGCGAGGGGACGAGGTCATGCCTCGTGCTGCAGGATATTGACCAGCCTGCCCAGCGGGTCGCGCACATAGAACCGGCGCACGCCCCACGGTTCGGTGGCCGGCCCGTACTCGAACGGGATGCCCGCGGCTCCGACCCGGCGTTGCGCCTCCTCAAGGTCATCGACCTCTATCGAGAGATCGGGCACCGGCGTGTCGGAGCCGCCCTGGCTGGCGAAGCTCACCTGCGTCGTCATCGGTTGGCCGGAGACGTAGGTCCGAAGCCAGCCGTGGTCCATCGCCAGTTCCAGCCCCAGGACGCCGCGATAGAAGGCATCGGCCGCCGCGGGATCAGGGGTTTCGATGTTGGCAACGATTCTTTTGACTTCCATGATGGGACTCCGCTCGTTGCGCGAAAGCTGATGGTGCCGCTGTTGCGGGTGGAATGCATTGTTGCGGCCAGCTGTGGATGGAGGTTGGTCGCAGTAGGCACGCGTCTTGCAGGACTCCCATGCCAGCCTCGATCAGGCCGCCATGGTCGCCGAGCGGTTGAGGGCGTGCGTGGCGGCGCTGCCGTTCGACCACCTGCGCGACGGGCTTCGGGTCACCATCAGCCTCGGGGTGGCGCAGTGGCACATGGGCGATGAAGGCCTGGATGCGGTGACCCGGCGCGCGGACGAAGCCCTCTACCGGGCGAAGGACGGGGGCAGGGACCGCGTCGAAACCGAACGGGACGAAGCAACCGCCGGCTGAAGCTCCACGGCAGCCTCACGCCAGCCGGTCGTTCAGGACCACGCTGGCGCTGGTCCTGGGCTGGGACCAACACCCGCCCTGCCGGCCACCCCGGAGGTTGCATGGAATCGGGCAGTGGCCGTGGCCCTTCGCCCCACGTCCACCCGCAGTGTGGTCCGCTGGCGCGATCCAACAAGGAGGAGAGCCGGTCATGGCTGCCACGCTCCACAGATCCCGCGCCCTGCTGGTGCATCCGTTCCACGCAGTGATGCTCGCCAGCACGATCCCGCTGTTTTTGGGCGCCGTCCTCGCGGACTGGGCTTACGCATCGACTTACCACGTGCAATGGACCAATTTCGCCTCCTGGCTGCTCGCAGGCGGCATGGTCTTCACCGGCATCACCTTGCTGCTGGCGTTGATTGGACTGATCCGGGGCCCGCGTGACGGCCACCAGGTGCTGTACTTCCTGGTGGTGCTGGCGACCTTCATCATCGGCTTCATCAATTCACTCGTGCACGCCAAGGACGCCTGGGCCGCCATGCCCAGTGGCCTGTGGCTGTCGGTGATCGTGACCCTGCTGGCCTGCATCGCGACGTGGATCGGGTTCTCCGGCCGGCGCCTGGGAGGTGCGAAATGAAGCGCTCCAGCCTGTTCTCCGCGATCGCCCTGGCTTCCATGCTGACTGCCTGCGGTGGCGACCCGGCTCCGATCGAAATGGGCCCGACCCCCACTCTGCCGGACCAGCAGCGCGGTCTGCTGCCGAAGATGAAGATCGCCGACCCGGCCATCTGGGGCGACCAGCGACCGGTGGTGCCGGCCGGCTACTCGATCACGCCGATCGCGACCGACCTGAAGATCCCACGCCAGACCCTGCTGCTGCCCAACGGCGACATCCTGGTGGCCGAAGGGCGCGGTGGCAACGCGGCCAAGCTGACGCCGAAGGACGTCATCGCCGGCTACATCAAGGCGCAGGGCAACACGCAGGTGGAAAGCGGCGACCGGCTGACCCTGCTGCGCGACGCCAACCGCGACGGCACCTATGAGCTGCAGACGGTGTTTGCCGACGATCTGAACGCGCCCTACGGCCTGGCGTTCATCGACGGGCAGATCTACGTGGCCAACCAGGATGCGCTGGTGCGCTTCGCCTGGAGCGAGGGCCAGACCCGGGCCAGCGGTCCGCCGGAGGAGGTCACCAAGCTGCCGTCGGAGATCAACCACCACTGGACCAAGGCGCTTACCGCCAGCGCCGACGGCCGCTTCGTCTACGTCGGTATCGGCTCCAACAGCAACATCACAGAGCGCGGGATGATGGCCGAGCAGGACCGCGCAGTGGTGTGGGAGATCGACGTGGAGTCCGGCATGCACCGGCAGTACGCCACCGGCCTGCGCAACCCCACTGCCCTGGCCATCCAGCCCGGCAGCGGCCAGTTGTGGGCGGTGGTGAACGAGCGCGACGAGCTGGGGCCGAACCTGGTGCCGGATTACCTGACCTCGGTGCAGGAAGGCGCGTTCTACGGATGGCCCTACGCCTACTGGGGCCCCAACCCGGACCCCCGCGTGCGGCCGCAGGACCAGGAGAAGGTCGCCTCCACCGTCGTCCCGGATTACAGCCTGGGCTCACACGTGGCCGCGCTGGGCCTGGACTTCTCCACGCCGGCCATGGGTGCGCAGTTCGCCGAGGGCGTATTCATCGGCGAGCACGGCAGCTGGAACCGCAGCGAGCCGGTCGGCTACAAGGTGATCTTCGTGCCGTTCCGCAACGGCCGGCCCGCCGGCGAGGCGGTCGATTTCGTCACCGGCTTCTTTGGTGAGGACGGCAAGACACGTGGTCGCCCCGTTGGCGTGACGGTGGATCCCGCCGGCGCGCTGATCGTGGCCGATGACCTGTCCAATACGGTGTGGCGCGTGACGCGCACCCGCTGACGACGGCTGCACGCCACCCGCCCGACCGGCATCGCCGCGGGCGGGTGGCGCCATCGCACCCCGGCCACGCCGCAATTGGCGACAATGGCCGCCTCCTTCCAGACGCAACGGACAACGCATGGCCGGCGCCACCCTCTTTACGCTCCTCGACGACATCTCCGTCCTGCTGGACGACGTCGCCATCCTGACCAAGCTGGCGGCCAAGAAAACCGCTGGCGTGCTCGGTGACGACCTGGCCCTGAATGCCCAGCAGGTGACCGGCGTGAAAGCGGTCCGCGAGCTGCCGGTGGTGTGGGCGGTGGCGAAGGGCTCGTTCAAGAACAAGGCCATCCTGGTCCCGGCGGCGCTGGCGATCAGCGCCTGGCTGCCGGTGCTGATCACGCCGTTGATGATGATCGGTGGCACCTACCTCGTGTACGAGGGCATGGAGAAGCTGGCGCACCGCTTCCTGCACTCGAAGGAAGAGGATGCGAAGAAGCACGGCGAGCTGGTCCAGGCGGTGGCCGACGAGAAGATCGACCTGGTCGCCTTCGAGAAGGACAAGATCAAGGGCGCCATCCGCACCGATTTCATCCTTTCGGCCGAGATCATCGTGTTGTCGCTGGGCGTGGTGGACGGCCGGCCGTTCGCGCAGCAGGCGCTGGTGCTGGTCGCCATCGCGGTCGGCATCACCGTGGGCGTCTACGGGCTGGTCGCCGGCATCGTGAAGATGGACGACGCCGGGCTGCACCTGGCCGAGAAGGGCGGCGTGCAGGCGGCGCTGGGCCGGGGCCTGGTCTACACCGCGCCGTGGCTGATGAAGTTTCTGTCCATTGCGGGCACCGCCGCGATGTTCCTGGTGGGTGGAGGCATCCTGGTGCACTCGATCCCGGTGCTGGCGCACTGGGTGGAGGGCGTGGTGCCGGAAGGTGCCCTGGGCACCGTGCTGTCAGCGGCTGCCAACGCGGCGGTAGGGATGGCCGTGGGCGCCGTGGTGGTCGCAGCGGTGATGCTGTTCAAGAAGATGCGCGGCGGCGGGGACGCCAAGGCCGCGCACTGAGTCCGGCCCGGGAGGCGTTGGCTCAGGCGAGCCAGCGCCAGGCAACCATGGCGGCCAGTACCACGCCGCCCATCACCCGGCGGAACGGGCTGTCGCCATCGGTGAGCTCCAGGTAGGCCCACAGGAACAGGAACGCACTGCTGAAGAACGACAGTAGTGCTTGCAGCCGTCCATCGGGCAGTAGCCACGCGGCAAGGCCGGTGATCGCCCAGCCCGAGATGGGGATATTCGGTGGCTGCGCGATGACGATGCGACCGTCCCTGTCGCTCACGAAGCGGCGCAGCGCGCCGTGCTTGGCAGGTTGTTGCTCGCGTTGGTTAGCCATGTGTACGAATACTGCGCTGCACGCGATCAATGGCAGGCGAACATGGCTGGGTAGAATCGACCGGGGCGAAATGGGGTCGCCCACTTCGGGGGGATGGATGCACAAGCGGTTGCGGATTGCCATCGTCGGCTACGGCACCGGCGGCCAGGCGACGGCGATCCTGCTGTCGCGCGATGGCCACCAGGTCGAGGTGTTCGAGCAGGCCGCGACGCTGGGCCCGGTCGGTGCGGGATTCCTGCTGCAGCCGGTCGGGCAGATGGTGTTGTGGGAGCTCGGCCTGCTGGATGCGGTGCTGCAGTACGGCGCGCCGGTCTCGCGGCTGTACGGCGAAACGGCGGCTGGACGGCCGGTGATGGACATGCGCTACACCGAGCTCGACCGGCGCCTGTTCGGGCTGGGCGTGCAGCGCGGCGCGCTGTTCTCGGTGCTGGACGCGGCCTGGACGGACCACCGCACGCTGCATTGCGGCGTGCGCGTCACCCACGTGGACCACGAGGCCGGTGCGGTGGTCGATCAGCACGGGCGCCGGTACGAAGGGTTCGACCTGGTCGTGGTGGCCGACGGTGCGGCGTCGTCGCTGCGCGCGCAGGTCGCCCCGGCACGGCTGGATCGACCGTATCCGTGGGGCGCGCAGTGGTGTCTAGCGCCCGCCGGGACGTGGCGCTGGGCGGACGAATTGCAGCAGAGATACGTAGGCGCGCGCCGCATGGTGGGCATGCTCCCGGTGGGCACGCGTCCCGATGACCCGACGCCGCGGCTGAGCTTCTTCTGGAGCCTGCCGGTCGCGGACCTTGACCGGGCGGCGGCCGACGAACAGGCGTGGCGCGGCAGTGTCGGAGAGGTCTGGCCCGAGGCCATGGCATGCCTGGCCGACACCGCCGTGCCCGGGGGGCTGGCGCAGGCCCGCTACCGCGACACCGTGCACTCGGCCTGGCATCGCGGCCGAGCCGTGCTGCTGGGTGACGCAGCGCATGCCATGAGCCCGCAACTGGGGCAGGGTGTGAACATGGCGCTGCTCGACGCCCGGGCATTGCGCGACGCGCTGCGGGCGCATGGACCCCTCGGCGCTGCGCTGGAGCAGTACGCGCGCGGACGCCGCTCGCACATCGGCATCTACCACTTCTGGAGCCGTTGGCTGACGCCGCTGTTCCAGTCCGAGCGGGACCGCCTCGCGCGGGCGCGCGACCTGGTCTTCCACCCGATGTCGCGGGTCCCCGGGGGACGTGGTCAGATGCTGCGCGTGCTCACCGGCACACGCAGGGGATGGCTGGGAACCATGCCACTGCCAGACGCCTTCCTGGAGGCACTCGATGGCTGCCGCGCCCGCCAGGGGGCGCCTTCCGGCACGGTACAACTCGCCCCGGATCGGTGATCTACTCCTGCTTCGGGTCCACCTTCCTGCCTGACCCCTGGAGACGAACATGGAAAAGCCGTTGATCCCCGTTGCAGGCCTGATCCTCGCGATGTCGATTTCCTCTGCGCTGGCGCAGACGCCGCCGACCGCCGCGGACCGCATCGCCGACACCGAACTCATTTGCCGGGAAGCGCTGTTCGGCAACCCGGAGCGCGCGCTGGTGATGATCAGCCCCGATGGCAGGACGCTCAGCTGGATCGCGCCGGTCGATGGCGTGATGAATGTCTGGGTGGCGCCCGCCGATGACCCGTCGCAGGCGCGCGCGGTTACCGACGACGAAGCGCGTGGCATCCGCCGCTATTTCTGGTCCTACCTGCCCGACACCCTGCTGTACCTGCGCGACACCGGTGGAGACGAGGACTTCCACCTCTACAGCGTGAACATCGCCACCGGCGAGACCCGCGACCTCACCCCGTTCCCGAAGACCACCGCGCAGGTGGTCGGCGCGAGCCACGCGCAGCCGGGCACGATCCTGGTCGGCATGAACGACCGCGATCCCAAATGGCACGATCTCTACAAGGTCGACCTGGCCACCGGCGAGCGCACCCTGGTGGAGAAGAACGACGACGAGATCGGCGGCTACCTGGCCGACGACAGCTTCACCGTGCGCTACGCCACCCGCGCACGCCCCGATGGCGGCCAGGACATCCTGAAGCCGGACGGCGAGGGCGGTTGGGAGAAGTACTCCGACATTCCGTTCGAGGATTCGCTCACCACCTCGCCCGGCGGCCTGACCACCGACGGCCGGACGCTGTACATGCTCGATTCGCGCGGCCGCGATACCGCGGCGCTGTATGCGGTGGACGTGGAGAGCGGAGAGCGCGAACTGGTCCGCGAGGACGCACGCGCCGACGTCGGCAACACCCTGGCGCATCCGCAAACGGGTGAAGTGCAGGCCGTCGCGGTCAACTACTTGCGCGAGGAGTGGGAAGCGGTCGATCCGTCGATCGCCGCGGACCTCGAGAAGCTGGAGGCGATCGGCCCGGGCGAGGTCGGCATCAACGCCCGCACCCATGACGACAGCACCTGGATTGTCACCTACTCGGCCGCCGAGACCCCCGTGGTCTATTACCGCTACGACCGCGCCAATGGTGGAAAGCTGACCAGACTGTTTTCGGCACGGCCGGAACTGGAAGGCAAGCCGCTGGTGCCGCAGTGGCCGCAGGAGATCACCTCGCGCGACGGCAAGACGCTGGTCAGCTACCTGACGCTGCCCCGCAGCGCGGACACCGACAACGATGGCAAGGCCGACGCCGCGGTACCGATGGTGCTGTTCGTGCACGGCGGCCCGTGGGCGCGCGACAGCTACGGCTACAGTCCGTATGCGCAATGGTTGGCCAACCGTGGCTACGCCGCGTTGTCGGTGAACTTCCGCGGCTCCACCGGGTTCGGCAAGGAATTCACCAACGCCGGCAACGGCGAGTGGGCCGGCAAGATGCACGACGACCTGTTGGACGCGGTCGACTGGGCAGTCGAGCAGGGCGTCACCACCGCCGACCAGGTGGCGATCATGGGCGGCAGCTACGGCGGTTACGCGACGCTGGCCGGCCTGACCTTCACGCCCGACGCCTTCGCCTGCGGCGTCGACATCGTCGGCCCTTCCAACCTCAACACCCTGCTGAGCACGGTGCCGCCGTACTGGGCCAGCTTCTACGAGCAGCTGACCAAGCGGATGGGCGACCCGCGCACGGAAGAGGGCCGGCAGTGGCTGACCGAGCGCTCGCCATTGACCCACGCCGAGCGCATCAGGAAGCCACTGCTGATCGGCCAAGGCGCGAACGATCCGCGCGTAAAGCAGGCCGAGTCCGATCAGATCGTCGATGCGATGACCGCCAACAACATCCCGGTGACCTACGTACTGTTCCCGGACGAAGGCCATGGCTTTGCCCGGCCGGAGAACAGCAAGGCCTTCAACGCGGTCGCCGAAGGCTTCCTGAGCGCGTGCCTGGGCGGACGCGCGGAGCCGATCGCCGACGACTTCGAAGGTTCCAGCATCAGCGTGCCGACCGGTGCCGAAGAAGTGCCCGGCCTGGCGCAGGCGCTGGAAGGCCACGAGCAGACGATCCGCAAGTAGGCAAGCGCAGCGGCGGGCCGCAACGTCCGCCGCTTGGCTTTGCGCAGGCGAGGAGGTCACATGATCGAGCTGGCAATCGACGCACGGCGCCGTAGCCTCGGCGGTTTCGAGGTGGGCCGGGTGCTGCCGTTCCACAAACGCCGCATGGTCGGCCCTTTCATCTTCTTCGACCACATGGGGCCGGTGGACCTGCCCGCCGGCATCCCGGCCGACGTCGACGTGCGCCCGCACCCGCACATCGGCCTGTCGACGCTGACCTACCTGTTCGACGGCGAGATCATGCACCGCGACAGCGTCGGCTCGGTGCAGCCGATCGAGCCGGGCGAGGTCAACTGGATGACCGCGGGCAGCGGCATCACCCACTCCGAGCGCTTCGAACGCGCGCGTCGCGAAGGCGGAAGGCTTGACGGCATCCAGGCCTGGGTGGCGCTGCCGGACGGCGAAGAGGAGTGCGACCCGGCGTTTGACCACATCGGAAGAGATGGCCTGCCAAGCCTCCTGCAGGATGGCGCCGAGGGGCACCTGATCGCCGGCGCGGCGTTCGGCGAGACCTCGGCAGTGCCGGTGCGTTCGCCCCTGTTCTACATCCACTGGACGATGGCCGCGGGTGCCCGCGTGGCGATGCCGCTCGACTACCCGGAGCGGGCGGCCTATGTCGCACGGGGCGTGGTCGAGGTGGATGGCCGCGAGTTCAGCGCCGGGCAGATGATCGTGTTCGCGACCGGAACGTCAGCCGTGATTGCCGCGAAGGAATCCTCCCTGGTGATGGCCCTCGGCGGTGAGCCGATCGGCCCGCGCTTCATCGACTGGAACTTCGTGTCCTCCAGCAAGGAGCGCATCGAACAGGCCAAGGCCGACTGGCGCGCGCAGCGCATGAAGCTCCCCGACTTCGACGACCGCGAGTTCATCCCGCTGCCACCCGATCCCAAGGCGCCCCCGAACCCGATGTCGTGAGGCCGCGGCAGCACCAACATGCCCACGGAGGGACAATGCTCGACAAGGAACAAGCACGAAAGGCAATCCTGGCGTTGCTACTGGTGGCGGCCAGCGGCTGCAGCACCACGGGCCGGGTGGAATCCCCGGTGACCTGGAGCGATAGCTACGGCATGGATTCCGTACCTGCGCCGGATGCGGAAGACTGGACGCGGTGGATGGCGCAGCCATGGCAGGTCGACGGTGAGCCGCGGGTTTCGATTGTGCTGGATGATGATGGCAACGAAGTCGAGGTGCGGTCGTGCGAGGAGCTGTTCCGCGCTGATGAACGCGGCTGGACCGGTAGCTATCTCGATGGGCGGATCCAGCGCGCCTGGGCTTCCACCTGTTACGGGGCGCGTGCCATCGCCGGCGCCGTCCCTGCCGCGCGTTCCCATCTGGAGGGCTTCGTTCTGGACGAGTCGTCCGTGCGGGCGCTGCCGGTCCTGCTCGGCACGATCATCAGCGGCGACAATGAGCGGACGGTGCGGCAACTGCATGCGGCGGGTGGCACTCTGGGGGACTACATCGGAGAGGCCGTGGTCGTCACGCGCCCCGATGGAGGGGCAACGATCGAGAACGACTGGGGCGGCAGGCAAGGCCTGACGATCAAGGCGCGCGGTGACTTCAACCACGACGGCGTCGCCGACCTGTTGCTGTCCACTTCGAGTTGGATCCCGGGCGCGAGCCACTGGTCCCATGGCCTGTGGATCATCACCCGCGACGCACCCGGCGCACCGCTGCGGGTGGTCGAGCAAATCCCGGTGATGGGCCTCCTGTAGGAGCGGCTTCAGCCGCGACCATGGATCCGGCGCAGGCTCAAAAACATCCGATCGCGACTGTAGGAGCGACGTCAGTCGCGACCGCAGCCCGGCCGGAGTTGCGCGGTCGCGACTGACGTCGCTCCTACGGGTACACACGGTCTGGGCGATCATGGGGTGTGCGCCGGAGGCCGTGATGCTGGATGTCGAAGACCTGTACAAGAGTTACCCGACCCCGCAGGGGCCGCTGCCCGTGCTGCAGGGCGTGGACCTGCGGCTGGAGCGTGGTGGCAGCCTGGCGCTGATGGGAGAATCCGGCAGCGGCAAGAGCACGCTGCTGCACCTGGTGGCGGGGCTGGACAGCGTCGACCGCGGGCGCATCCATGCCGATGGCAAGCCGATGCATGAGATGGGCGAGCGCGAGCTGGCCGAGTGGCGCCGCTGCGGGATCGGGCTGATCTTCCAGCAGTTCAACTTGGTCGGCAGCCTGACGGTGGCCGACAACCTGGCGTTCCAGGCGCGCCTGGCCGGCCGGCATGATGCCGGATGGCAGGCACGACTGGTGGAGCAGCTCGGGTTGGGCGAGCTGTTGCACCGCTATCCCGAACAGCTTTCCGGGGGCCAGCAGCAGCGCGTGGCACTGGGCCGTGCGCTGGCGGCGCGGCCGGCGCTGGTGCTGGCCGACGAGCCCACCGGCAACCTCGACGAGGCCACCGCCGAACAGGTGCTGCAGTTGTTGCTGGAGTTGGTGGCGGGCAGCGGCAGCACGCTGTTGATGGTCACCCACAGCCCGCAGGTCGCGGCGCGGCTGCAGCGCACCGTGGTGCTGCGGAAGGGGCGGGTGCATCCGGGGGTGGAAGCATCGGCATGAGCATCGTGCGCTGGACGCTGCGTGCCCTGCTGAGCCATTGGCGGCGGCACCCGGTGCAGTTCTTCAGCCTGTTCACCGGACTGTGGCTGGCGACCGCACTGCTGACTGGCGTGCAGGCAATCAACGGGCAGGCACGCGAGAGCTACGCGCGCGCGAATGACCTGATCGGCGGAACGCCGCACGCGAACCTGCAGCCGGTGGATGGACAGCCATTGCCGCAGGAAGCTTTCACCCAGTTGCGGCGGCAGGGGTGGCCGGTATCGCCGGTGCTGGAAGGCACGGTGCAACTCGCCGATGGCAGCGGGCGCCTGCGGGTGATGGGCATCGAGCCGTTGAGCCTGCCGCCTGGCAGCAGGATGGCCGGTGCGCCCGCGCAGCCGGGCGGGCTGATCGACTTCATCAGTCCCCTCGGCCAAGGATGGATCGCGGGAGAAACGATGCAGGCCCTGGACCTGACTGAAGGCGCGACGCCGGCGCTCGCCAACGGCGAAGCGCTGCCGCCGATGCATGCGCGCGAGGGCATGGCGCCCGGCGTGCTGATGGTCGACATCGGCGTCGCCCAGCGCCTGCTGCAGACGCCTGGCGAGATCAGCCGGCTGGTGGTGCCGGCCGCGGTGCAGAGCACGCTTCCTTCGCCGTGGGATGCACGGCTGCGACGCGACGACGGAGGCGACACCGGCCTGGACGGCCTGACCGACAGCTTCCACCTCAACCTCACCGCGCTGGGGCTGCTGGCATTCGCAGTGGGGCTGTTCATCGTGCACGCGGCGATCGGCCTGGCACTGGAGCAGCGCCGCCCGCTGCTCCGCACTTTGCGCGCGAGCGGCGTCGGCGTGCGTGAGCTGTTGTTGGCCCTGGTCATCGAGCTCGGCGTGCTGGCGCTGCTGGGCGGGGCCGCCGGCGTGGCGAGTGGCTACGTGCTAGCCAGCCTGCTGTTGCCGGACGTGGCCGCCAGCCTGCGCGGCCTGTACGGCGCGGAGATCGGTGGGCAGCTCACGCTCAGTCCGGCGTGGTGGCTCAGTGGGTTTGGCCTTGCGCTGGTGGGCGCGCTGCTCGCCGGCGCCAGCAGCCTCTGGCGCGCGGCGCGGTTGCCACTGCTGGCCGTGGCTGGCGGTGAAGCATGGATGCAGGCGCACCGGCTCTGGCTGCGGCGGCAGGGCATCGTCGCCGCGATCGCCGCAGTGGTCGCACTGGTGGCGTGGCAGTGGGGCGACAGCCTGGTCAGCGGCTTCGTCATGCTCGGCGGCATGCTGCTCGCTGCGGCGCTTGGGCTGCCACTGCTGCTGAGCGGCATGTTGCGATTGATCCCGACCACCGGCCGCTCACCACTCGCCGGGTGGTTCATCGCCGACGCACGCCAGCAGTTGCCGGCACTGAGCCTGGCTTTGATGGCGCTGCTTCTGGCATTGGCTGCCAATGTCGGCGCGGGCAGCATGACCGAGGGCTTCCGCCATACCTTCACCGCCTGGCTGGACCAGCGGCTGGCGGCGGAGCTGTACATACGGCCCAACGACGACGCACAGGCGCGCGTGCTGCAGGAGTGGCTGCCGCGCCAGACCGAGGTGGAACACCACGTGGTGGTGCGGGGACTGGATATCGAAGTCGACGGTCATCCGGTCGAGCTTTCGGGCATCACCGACGACTCGCTCTACCGCGAGCACTGGCCGTTGCTGGAATCAGTGGACGAGCCATGGGATGCGTTGTTCGACGGAAGCGCCGTGATGTTGAGCGAACAACTGGCGCGCCGGCTCGACGTACGGATCGGCGATGCCATCACGTTGCCCACGAGCGGTTCCAATTGGCAGCCGAGGGTCGCGGCGATCTACGCGGACTACGGCAACCCGCGCGGGCACGTACTCGTGGCCAACCAGGAACTGCTCCGCCATTGGCCCGGGGCGCCGATGGACAGCATCGCGGTGCGCGCCGCACCCGGAGACGTCGATGCACTGGCCTCACGGCTGCAGGAAACGTTCGACCTCGGCAGCGACCGCGTGATCGACCAGGCGCGCCTGAAGGGCTGGGCCAGGCAGGTATTCGAGCGCACCTTCAGTGCCACCGCTGCGCTCAACAGCCTGACCCTCGGCGTCGCGGGGGTGGCCCTCTTTATTGCATTGCTGACCCAGGGACAGGGCCGCCTCGGGCAACTCGCGCCGCTGTGGGCGACCGGTGTCAGCCGCGCACGGTTGATGCAGCTCAACGCGGCGCAGGCCTGGCTGCTGTCCGCCCTGACCCTGTTGCTGGCGCTGCCGCTGGGCATCCTGCTGGCGTGGGCCCTGGTGGCGGTGATCAACGTGCAGGCCTTCGGCTGGCGCCTGCCGTTGCAGGTGTTCCCGGAACAGTTGCTGCAGCTGGCGGGCTGGGCGATGGCGGCGACCGCGCTGGCTTCGGCCTGGCCGCTGTGGAAGCTCTGGCACAGCCGCCCGGTCGATCTGTTGAGGGCGTTTTCCGATGAGCGCTAGGTTCCTGTTTCCGTGGTTGCTGCTCGCCCTGCTGGCGGGGTGCGGCGAACGGGCCTCCGCGCCGACGGAAGGCTTCGCCGGTCTCGGCCGCGAGAGCAAAGGTTTTGCGCAGGTAGTCCCGGGCGAAACGTTCGAGTTCCCCGACGACCATGGCGCCCACACGGGATTCCGCATCGAGTGGTGGTACGTCACCGCCAACCTGCGCGACGCGCAAGGCAATCACTACGGCGTGCAATGGACGCTGTTCCGCAACGCGCTGCGCCCGCAGGCCGATGGGCCGGGCTGGGGCAACGGCAACCTGTGGATGGGCCACGCCGGCATGACCACCGAGGACCGGCACTGGTCGGCGCAGTTGATGGCGCGCGGCGGCGTGGGGCAGGCGGGCGTGGTGGCGAAACCCTTCGAAGCGTGGATCGACGACTGGTCGCTGGCCGGTGACCCCGCGGGCACGCTGGTGGCGCAGGCGAATGGCGAAGGCTTTGGCTACCGGCTGCGACTGGCGGCTGAAGGCCCGCTGGTGTTGCAGGGCGAGCAGGGCTTCAGCCGCAAGTCCGGCGGCGGACAGGCTTCCTACTACTACAGCCAACCGTTCTTCCGGGCCGAAGGCGTGCTCGAGATCGATGGCCACGAAGTCGAAGTCACCGGCACCGCGTGGATGGACCGGGAGTGGAGCAGCCAGCCGGTCGCGGCCGACCAGGTCGGGTGGGACTGGTTCTCCCTGCACCTGGATGACGGCCGACGGTTGATGCTGTTCCGGGTGCGCCACGCCGACGGCGGCTTCTACCTCAGCGGCAACTGGATCGCCACTGATGGCGGCACCACACCCCTGCGCGAAGGCGACGTCGAACTCCAGCCGCTCTCCACCACCCGCGTGGCCGGCCGGAAGGTGCCGACGCGCTGGTCAGTGGCCATCCCCGGCGACGGCCTGCAGGTGGAGGTCGGCGCCATCAACCCCGATGCCTGGATGGATCTGGATACGGCGTACTGGGAAGGACCGGTACGGGTGACCGGCAGCCATGGGGGCATCGGCTACCTGGAGATGACCGGCTACTGATCACCGTTTGCGCGCGGACCGTCCGCGCTGGATTCCAGGTCCGCGATGAGCGCTTCCATTTCGGCGATCTCGCGGCGCTGGGTCTCGATGATCTCGTCGGCCAGATCGCGCACCCGCGGATCGCTGATATTCGCCCTGGAGCTGGTCAGGATCGCGATCGAGTGGTGGGGAATCATCGCCTTCATGTAGGCGGTGTCGTCGATGGTGGCCTGGCTGCGCACCAGCCACAGCGATAGTGCGAACACCGCGACGCTGCCGACGAAGATCGCGATGTTCACCGCCCGCTTCCTGTACATGGAAAGCATGAAGGCGAGCATGACGAAGGCCATGGTCGCGCCCATCATCAAGGCCATCCACGCACGGGTCTCGCTCCAACGCACGTGCCCGAGGGCGTAGGTGTTGAGGTACATCAGCCCGAACATCACCAGCGTGGACGTGGCGATCATCGCGGCGAAGCGCCAGTAGGACATGTGCATGCTTCCTCCTCTGCCGTGGCGGTGGGTTCCGGACCTCACGCTACGCCCCCGCCCATTCCGGGAGCGTCACGGCTACCGGAGCCTGCGGCACCCCTCGGAAGCTGGACCCGGTCGCGTTCCGCTGGGTGCCATGGCAGGGCGAGTTGAGTTCGACCGACCAACCCCCATCACATCCATTCCCCCGACGCCGCAGGTGACCACCATGCCCGAGTACCGCAAAGACCCCGACGCCATCGCCCGGCTTGACCCGGAGCAGTTCCGGGTGACCCAGCAGAGCGGTACCGAAGCCCCCGGCACCGGCGAGTACCTGGGCAACAAGGACCCGGGGATCTACGTCGACGTGGTGTCCGGGGAGCCGCTGTTTGCTTCGTCGGACAAATACGAGTCCGGGTGCGGCTGGCCCAGCTTCACCAAGCCGATCGAACCCGCTCACGTCAGCGAGCTGCGCGATACCTCGCACGGGATGGTCCGGATCGAGGTGCGCTCCACCCACGGCGACAGCCACCTGGGCCATGTATTTCCGGATGGGCCGCCGGACCGCGGCGGGCTGCGCTACTGCATCAACTCGGCATCGCTCCGCTTCATCCATCGTGACGAGATGGAAGCGCAGGGCTACGGCGCCTACCTGGACCAGGTGGAGGACGTACGATGACCACCGAGCGTGCGGTGCTGGCGGGCGGTTGCTTCTGGGGCATGCAGGACCTGATCCGCAAGCAGGAGGGCGTGGTCTCCACCCGCGTCGGTTACACCGGCGGCGAGGTGCCGAATGCGACGTACCGCAACCACGGCAACCACGCCGAGGCGATAGAGATCATCTTCGATCCCGAGCGGACCAGCTATCGGCGGATGCTGGAGTTCTTCTTCCAGATCCATGACCCGACCACGCGCGACCGCCAGGGCAACGACGTCGGCGCCTCCTACCGTTCGGCGATTTTTTACGTGTCCGACGAGCAACGGCGGATCGCCGAGGACACCATTGCCGACGTGGAGGCCTCCGGGCTGTGGCCGGGCAAGGTGGTCACGGAAGTCGCACCTGCCGGGGATTTCTGGGAGGCCGAGCCGGAGCACCAGGATTACCTCGAGCGCTATCCGCAGGGCTACACCTGCCACTTCATCCGGCCGGACTGGGTGCTGCCGCGGCGAAACGCGGGCGAGTAGAACCGGACTGCCGGGGGCGGCCGTACTTCAGTTGCGCTGCCCCAGGGCGGCGAGCATTGCGTCGGTGTCCACCACGGTGCCGAACTCCGCGTGCAGGGTCGCCAGATGGGCGCGGTGGATCTCCCGCGCTGGCACCCGCGTGCCATCCGCGTCCACCAGGTCGAAACAGGCGGTGGCATCGCCGACCACGATGGTGCGGTAGCCAAGGTTCGACGCCACCCGCGCGCTGGTGGAGACGCACATGTCGGTGGTCATGCCGAACAGCACCACCTGTTGCACGCCGAGCCGGCGCAGCCGCAGGTCCAGGTCGGTGCCGATGAAGGCGGCGTTGACCGACTTGGTGACCAGTGCCTCGTCGCCACGAGGCTCGTAACCGGCACGCAGCGGGTGGCCCGGCTGGCCGGGGCGGAAGGACGAACCCGGCTGCACCGAATCGTGCCGGACGTGGATGAGTGGCAGCTCGGCCGGTTGGCTGGCACGGCGCCACGCAGCCAGCAGCCGCAAACCGTTGGGTTCCATGGCTGGATTGCTGCTGGCGGCCATGTCGAAGGCACGCTGCACATCGATCGGGATGAGGGCGGTCGGAACGTCGAGGGCGATGGTCATGGCGGTGGGCGGGAACGGGTGGCGGGGGCGCCACGATGCGGCCATGTGCGCGCCGGTCACAACCCGGCACAATGACGGCCACGCCATCGCATCGCAGGTTCCCTGGACCCTTGAAGCCCCTCGACGCCATCGACCGGAAGCTGATCGCGCTGCTGCAGGACAACGCACGCCTGTCCACCGTGGCGCTTGCGCGCGCAGTCGGGCTGTCGCGCAGCAGTGTGCAGGAACGCCTGCAGCGGCTGGAGAGGGGCGGCGTGATCTCGCAGTACACGGTGCGGCTCGGCAGCGGCGGCGATCCGCTGCAGGCGTGGCTGTTCCTGCGCTACGCGGAAGGTTTCAGCTGCGACGACGTGATGCCGCTGCTGGTGGCCTTGCCGGCGGTGAGGGCATGCCACAGCGTCGCCGGGGAGATCGACATGCTGGTGCTGGTGCAGGCCGACACGCCGGCGATGCTGTCGGACGTGCGCGAACAGGTCGCGGCGTTCAAGGGCATTGACGACGTCACCACCATTCCGGTGCTGCGGGTGATGCTCGACCGCGGGTGAGCGGACGCCTCGCGCAGCGGATTATCCCGAGTGCGCGCGGTCCCAGCGCGAATGCGCATATTCGCGTACACGCTCGATGCCGGCTTCATCCAGCAGCGGCTCGAAGTAGCCCAGCCACTCATCCACTTCCGCGGTGTAGTGCTCGCGGTTGCCCGACAGCGGGCCGAGGATCACCGGGCTGCCCCAGTTGTCGAACTCGTGCATCGCGACGGTGATGAACGCGCTGCGCCCCTCGGGCGTGGCCAGGTAATCCTCCAGGCCGGACTCCATCCATTGCCCCACCTGTTCGCCGCCGTGTTGCCCGTGGCAGCTCACCAGCCGTGCCGCGGCGAGCGCGCAGGTGTCGTGGTGCCAGCCGTGGCGCTCGATGATGGCGTCGAGGTCGCCGTACTGGTCCACCTCATGGTCGAGGTCGCAGCTGCGCAGGAACTCGATATAGGCGCCCAGGTGGCTGCGGTCGCCCATCACCAGTGCATTCATGGCCGAGGTGCCCGCCGGGGTTTCGGAGTCCGCCCACATGCGGCTGTCGTGGGGCCCATGCGCGGTGGCGTTCACGAAGTCGAGCAGGAGCGGGTGGAGCGACTCGAAGCGCATGGCCTGCTCGGTGAAGTCATGCTCGCTGGCCATCGACACATCGACGGCGTGGTCATCCATGGCGTGCACGCTGAATGCGAAGTCATGGATGTCGCCCCTGCCGCGCTCCTGTTCCAGCTCGACCAGTACCTGGAGCAAAGACTCGAGCACGTCTCTGCAACTGCGCTCGGACAAGCCGTCCGTGGTATCGATGCCTTCGACCGGCCGTACGACAGCGGAGGGCGCCCGCTCGTCCTCCCGCCGGTATTCGATGCGGACTTCAATTCCCACGCGCGCGCTCCCCCAGGGTCAGAGCGGCAGAGACTAGGGAACCGCGCCCGGCTTCGCCAGTCGCGGGATCAAAAAATGGGCGCCGGTTGGCACCGGCGCCCGGCTTAGAGCAGGCGCGTGGCGACGGTCAGCGCTTGGCTGTGGTGTCCTCGGCCTGGTCGCGGGCGAGGAACTGGTGCATCAGGCTCTGCTGGTGTTCCAGCAGCCACGCGGCCATCGCCTCTTCCTCCGGGAGGATGTCTCGGCACAGCTGCACGGTTGCGGTGTCGCCGGCGGCCTCGGCGGCGAACATCAGGTTGCGGTAGCTGGCGATCTCCATGTGCTCGAAGGCGTAGCTGATGCCCAGGCCCTTCACCACTTCGTCGCTCATCATGGCGTTGCCGCCGGCATGCATGGCTGCCATCACGTTGGCCATCATGTCCTTGGCTGCGGACGGGCTGCTGTCGAGCGCCTTCAGGCGCGCCTCGATGCGCTGGGCCTGGCCGCGGGTTTCCTCGATGTGGCGATCAATGCGCTGCTTGAGGTCCGGGTAGTGCTCGATGCGGGACGACATCGCCTTCAGCATCGTCTCGGCCTCGGTTTCCATCGTGTGCGCATCGCGCAGCCACTGGATGATCCGTTCGGTGGGGGTCTTCGACATCGTGTCGCTCCTTCTATCCGGTGGTTGGAAAGAGGAGGGCGCGATCTTGGCCGCGCCCTCCGTGGAGTTACTGTGCAGGCGGGGTGCCTTCAGTCGGATCCTGGTATTCCGGATCCAGCCGCTCCTGGTCGAGCTCGTCGTTGCCCAGTGCGTCATCCTCGGGGACGAGCGCCGGGTCACGCGTCATCGGATCGCCATACGGATCGCCCGCGTCACCCATGGTGGTGGTGTCGTCGACAGGATCATTGGTGAGCGGATCGTCGACGCCGATGCGATCGCGGTCGGCACCGAGGGTGTCGGTGGCCGCGGTGGTGTCGGGCACGTCGGTGGTGGTGTCGGCGGTCTCGACGTTGTTGTCGCACGCGGCCAGTGCCAGGGTGCCCAGCAGGGCCAGGGACAGGGTGGAGATGCGGGTACGGTTCATGGCTGTACTCCTCTGGTTCGGCCTCTCGAGGGGGCGGGCCGGACGGGAGCATCCCATCGGCCTTCGAGGCTCGCGGCGAGGTTCGCAGCGGAGTCGTTAAACCGGTGGCACGTGGCCGTGAATCAATCGCGCACCCAACGACCTCTGGGGTGGCGGGGTCGGAAACAGTTCAGTTTTCGCAGTCGGGTCCGCGTACATCCTCATGTGCGCTGACGCACAGATGGAAGTCCTGCAGGCCCGTGATCTGTCGTTGGCTGCCGACCGCCAGTGCGAACTCCCTGAGCGGCGACGAGTCGCAGCCGGTGGCGTTTCCAGCCGGGTCGCAGTTGTCGGAGTAGACCGCGTAATAGCAGTGGCCACTCTCGCTGCCACGGCATTCGAAACGGGCCACGCCATCGCGCGCGGTCGACATGCTGTAGAGCGTGTCACTGCCGTCGACGATGGTCCGGGTGAGGTGGACGTTGGTCGCCGTGGAGCAGCCGAACAGCGACAGGACGAAATAGAACAGGGCACTGAGTTTCATGGAACCTCCGGTACGGGGCGGCCAGTGCATGGCCGATTCCTACATGTGCTTGAACAACGTCATGAACGGGGCGCTGACGGCCAGCGTCTCGGGGCGCGACTTGAGGCGCACGGTGCCGCGGCCGCTGTCGTCGCGCACCACCCCCGCCACCGCCTTCAGGTTGACGATGGTGGAGCGGTGGATCTGCTTGAACGTGCAGGCGTCCAGCACCGTCAGCAGCTCCTTGATCGGCGTGCGCAGCAATGCCTCGCCTTCTGCGGTGACCACGGTGGTGTACTTGTTGTCGGCGCGGAAATAGGCGACGTCGTCGACCAGGATCAGGCGCGTTTCGCGGCCGGCGCTCGCGGTGATCCAGGTCAGCGGTTCGGGGGCATCGCCCTTCAGGGCGGCGGGGCCGAGGCGCTCCACCAGTGCCGCCAACGCCGCGGCATCGTTGTTCCCGCCCCGGGCCTGCAGGCGTTGCACGGTCGCCATCAGGCGGTCGGGCTTGATCGGCTTGAGCAGGTAGTCGACCGCGCCGCGCTCGAAGGCATCGATGGCGTACTGGTCATAGGCGGTGACGAAGACGATGCGCGTGCCCGGGCTGGCCTGCGCTGCGCCCGCGGCGACTTCCAGGCCGGTCAGGCCGGGCATGCGGATGTCGAGGAAGGCCACTTCGGGCTGGTGCTCGGCCAGGGCCTCCAGCGCGCTGGCGCCGTCTTCGCACTCGGCCACGATCCGCAGCTTGGGCCAGGCCCGCGCGAGATGGTCCACCAGGGCCTGGCGCAGCAGCGGCTCGTCCTCGGCAATGATGCAGGTGGCGGTCGGCTCAGACATGGGCCGGCTCCTTGTGGTCGGTCGGGGGCACCGAGATCGTCGCGGCGACGCCGGTCGGGAAGTTCGCGATCACTGAAAGCGACGCGTTGCCGGCGTAGACCAGCCGCAGGCGCTCGCGCACGTTCTTCAGTCCGATGCCGGTGCCGCTGGTGCGGGTGTTGAAGCCGTCGCCGTCATCGGCCACGGTCACCGCGACCACGCCGTCGGTCAGCCGTGCGCGGATCCACACCGTGCCGCCGCTGGTGCGCGGCTCCAGGCCATGCTTGATCGCGTTCTCCACCAGCGTCTGCAACATCATCGGCGGCAGCGGGGTATCGCGCAGGTTCTCCGGCACGTCCACCTGGACGGACAGGCGCGGGCCCATGCGGATCTTGAGGATCTCGAGGTAGGCAATGGCGCGTTCCAGCTCGGCACCGAGGGTGGAGGTTTCCTCCTCGGTGCGTGGCAGCGAGTGGCGCAGGTACTGGATCAGGTGGCCGAGCATCTCGTCGGCGCGGGCCGGATCGCTGCGGGTCAGCAACTGTGCGCTGGCCAGCGTGTTGTAGAGGAAATGCGGCTCCACCTGTGCGTGCAGCAGGCTCAGCTTGGCGACGGTGAGCTCCTTCTCCGTCTCGGTCTGCGCGGCGGCGGCCCGCTCGCCGCGCCGGTGGGCGGCGACACGCCGGGTAATCGCACGGGTGATGGCTTCGGCGTTCTCGAAGTTGGTGCCGTCGTCGACCAGGAACCAGTCGCTCCATGCCGGCGACTCGGGCTCGCAGATCAGCGTGACGCTGCCGCTGTCATGCCCGGGCGTCACCGTGGCACTGATCTGGTTGCGAGGGATGCCGAACCACAGCAGCGGATTCCAGCGCCCCAGCGGATGCTCGCCGTAGGTACGCGGTCGTTCCACCTTGGCCCGCACCTGCAGGCTGTCGCGGGCGCTCTCGACCTGCTCGACGCCGGGCAGTTCGCGGATGGCGGCATCGACCAGGTCGAATGCCTCGCCCGCTTCCAGCGGAATCTCCACCTGCCGGCGCTGCCGGTTGGCCAGCGTGGCCTTGTCGATTCGCCCGGCGACCAGGCGGACCCGGCCGAGGTGGGAAATCGCCCCGGCCACCACCAGCGCCATCACCAGCATGCCGCCCAGCACGATCGGCCATTCCAGGCGGCCCAGCAGCGGCAACTCGGACCAGAGGGCGCCGAATATGAAGATCGCCAGCAACCAGGCCGCCGCGAGGCGCAGGACGAAAAAGGTGCTCTTGATCATGGGATCCACCGGCGGTTCGATTGCGGTGGAGCATAGCCAGCCCGATGGCCCCGGGGAGGGGTGGTGCGACGGGCGAGGGAATACGCCGACGAAACGGGGCGGAGCGCGAATCAGTCGTTTGCCCGGACGGGCATGCAAAAGAAAACCCCGCCAGAGCGGGGCTTTCAAGGGATCCGGATGGGATCAGTAACCCAACGCTTCCGCGATGAGGCCGGTGGCGGCCTCGATCAGCAGATAGCGGTCATCCACCGGCCTTACCCAACGATGTCCCGGCGGCGGGGGCGGCAAACGGTACGCACGATAGTCCTCGACGTAGTAGACCGGCTCCAGGTACTCCATCGGGATGCGGTCACCGCGCTTCCAGGCCTGCTTCTGCCAGCCCAGGTGGCGGCCGTTGTCGTGGCGGCCCTGCGGCTTGGGCGCGTTGCCCGGGTGGTGGGCATGCGCTTGGGCGGCCGCGGGGTGGCCGTGACCCTTGTTCTTGCCCTGTCCTTTCCCGTTGTCCCCGGCGATAACCGGGGCGGAGGCCATGGCGAGCAGGACCAGCGATGTTGAGAGCGTTCGGATAAGCATGGGTAGCTCCTTCAGGGTGGTCGACTTCGCGAGGTTAGCTGGGGCCGGATGAACAGGATGCCCAGTTGCGGTGAACGGGTGACAACAGTTCAGCCGCGCTGCCGGGCTTCTGTCGTCCAGATATCAGTCGTTTGCGGGGTGCTAAGTGATACCGCCCCGGTTGTGAAGCATTTACCGGGGGCTGCAGCTCCGGTCCGGTGAGGGCGGAGCGGCTATGCTGTTGGCAGGGCAGGGGAATTCGCCGATTGACGGGCGGACGTCGTGCCGACGAAGATTGAATACCGCCCCGTTTCGGGGATCTACTAAGTGTTAGGCCCATGAAGCTAGTTGCGCTGCTATTGATGATTCCTTTCTTGGCGGCCTGTGCGTCGGTCCCGGGAGGCGACGACGCTCTTGGCTTAGGTGGACTTCGCTTAGGCCAGTCGGAGTCTTCTGTGGTGGCGGCGCTTGGCACACCAACGAGGCGCACGGAAGCGGAAGCGGACTACTTGCCCGTTGTCTTGGAGTTTGAAGGGTTGGTCGTTCGCCTAGATGAGCAAGGCCTCGGGGGCGCCGAGAGCATGAGCTCACGCTATTGCACTCCGGCGGGTGCTTGCCCTGGTATGAGCTACGAGCACCTCAGGCGGCTATACGGAAAGAATTTGGTTGAACACACCGGCGTGCCTGGCGCCGTCGCTTACGTACACGGCGATGGGTGCTGGCTAGAGTTTAAGCGCAGCGCCGCGGTGGTTATGAGCATTGAGCTGGCTTGTTCGCCGTGAATGGGCCTAACAATTCGTCCAAGCCGACGCCGCTTCGCGGCGCGGCTTAACTCAGGTGTTAGGCGGCTCAAGCAGCTCTATCGCAGTTGAGACAACTTTCCAGTCATCCTCATGACAACCATGCCGTTCTTCATCTCAGATATTTGGCAAGGCCTGGTCAAGGGACATGGATTGGTCCACTTGCAAGGCAACGTGCTGCGCCTAGAGATTCAACTCGTCGATTCCCTCACGGGCCTAATCAAGATCAAGCACTTGGTGCATGAAGCATCGTTGTCGGACGTTGCCTCAGTGTCTATGCGCTCTTACTTGGGCGGCCTTTACAACGTCTTGTCAGTTCAGGGCACCCGCATGGACGTATTTGCAGGGTTCCCTCGGGTACGCGGCGGACGTTGCCGGTTGCGTATCGCTCGCCGTGACCGTCAAGGTTGTGCTGCATTCGTGGAGCATTTCGCATCCAGCAAGGCGTGTGAGCCCATCGCGGCCGCCGCCTAACAGTTCATTCAAGCCGAAGCCGCTTCGCGGCTCGGCTTAATTCAGGTGTTAGGCACTGTGGGTAGAATCTTCCGCACCCTGAAAGGACTCATCGATGCAGACGCGCGTACCCACCATGTATTACCTGCTCGCAGCTATCGGGCTCTTTGCCACGTGGTACTTCAACGTCCAATTCTTCGTTGGCGGCGGCAGTGTTGCTCCCGGCTCGTTCTTCGGTAGCGCCTTCGCCAACGCGCTCACCACCGCCATCACCGTTGACATCTACTGGGCCGCACTGGTGTTTGCCATCTGGGTCATTCTTGAGCGTGGCCGAGCAGGGTCGCCGAGCCCGTGGCTATACATCGTGCTGTGCTTTGGTGTTGGCCTAGCCTTTGCTCTCCCCCTCTACCTTGGTCGCCGGTCCCAGTTGCTCGCCCGGGTGCCGCGCACCGCCTAACAGGTCATTCAAGCCGAACCCACTTCGTCCCATTTGGAGGCATGCTCGCTGCCGGGGCTTCGGTTCAACTCCCGGCTCACGCGTTGTGGGTCGGCTTAATTCCGGTGTTAGCCTTACTGGGGAGTTCGATGAGTACGGACGATCTTTTCATCCTTACCGACGCCGACATTAAGATCTTCCTTGAAACTGCTCCATTGTACGCGTGGAGGCAGTTCAAAAAGCCGCGGGTCAACCGCTCTAGCTTGCACATTAACGAAATTGACTCACACTGCGAGATCTGTGGTCAGATGCGACCATTCCACGACCTTCGCGCTCGCGGCGGCGGCGCGGGAATGCCCATTCCCGCGCTGCAAGCAGGCACGTCCGAACTCCACTTCACTTGTGTCTCATGCAAAAAATCACATCGAACGTATCTGATAGAGCACGTTGTGGATGAGGATACAATCAAAGTCCAAAAGTTCGGTGAGCTCCCTCGTGGCAGTATCCCACGCGATAAGGCGCTGCAAAAATTCCTGAAAGATGATCGAGACAATTATGAAAAGGCGGTGGTGTGCCTGAGCAATGAGTATGGTGTAGCGGCGTTTGCATACTTCAGGCGCGTCGTGGAGAACAACATCAACCGCCTACTCGACTTGCTTCAAGATGATGCGGAGGCTTCCGGCGAAGACACTGAGACGCTCAAGGCGATCTGTGCGCTGCGCGGGGACTCACCCATGAGCGATAAGATAAAGGTTGCAAACTTGGCGCTTCCAAATCACTTGCAGCCAGAGGGCCTCAACCCACTGGGCCGTCTTTATCAGGTGCTAAGTGAGGGCGTACACAGCCTTTCGGAAGAGGATTGTCTGGATAAAGCACAAGCCACAAGCTCGTGCCTTGTTTTTCTCGTCAGTGAACTCGCATCACGAAAAGAACACAGGTCACGTTTCAAGAGCATGGTTGGCCGGCTGTAAGGCTAACAATTCGTTCAAGCCGAACTTGCTTCGCTACACCAACAACGTGGCAGGTACAGCTTGCCACGTTGTCGGCTCCGCTACGCAAGTCGGCTTAACTCTGGTGTTAGGCGGCTGCTGCTGGAAAGTCCTGCCGCGCTCGCTTCTTCGGACAATGGCGTCGCTGCTGGCGGCGTGACTCGTGCTCACCCGACGCTGGCTCCGGCTGGTCTCCTTCGGCAACCACGTCGCGCGGGGCGGTCCGTCGCTCCGGCAGGTCGGCTCAATGATTGCGGAGCCATCTTCGGCTACATGTCGCCGTGGAGTTTCCGGGTAGGGCGCCGGTCCGCCTGGGCTGGTACTGTTTCGGCTGTCGGTGGGGCTGTGGGGTGTGGTGTGGGCGGGTCTGCCGGCATCCAAGGCAGCATCGCCTAACTGGTCATTCAAGCCGAACCCACTTCGTCCCATTTGCAGGCATGTTCGCCGTTGGGGCTTCGGTTCAACTACCGGCTCGCGCGTTGTGGGTCGGCTTAATTCCGGTGTTAGGCCGCATGGCAGATTGGTCAGAGCTGTTGAGAGACTTCGACTTCCCGCATACCCGGCGTGGAGGTGTCACGTTGGTATGTCGCGCAGATGCAGAACGATGCATTGAGCTAATCTTTTCGCAAGGCTGGCGCTTCTTGGGGTACGACTCCTTCACCGTGACAGATGAGTTCATCCAGCCACATCTGGAGTGGAGTCCTGACTGGAGCCATTCCGGCCCGCAAGGCAAAGCGCAAATCCTCGCGGAGATTGCTGAGCATCCAGGGGAGGTCACGCACTATGAGTTCGTGTTCACTAGGGCGGCCTAACATTGCGTTCAAGCCGAAATTGCATCGCTACGCCGTCAACATGGCAGAAAAAGCTTGCCATGTTGCCAGCTACGCGCTGCAATTCGGCTTAACTTGAGTGTTAGCTGACAAGACCAATGTCCATCGCATTCCGACATTCAGCCGGCTTCGGCAAGCGTATCGAGTACTGGATCGTTGGCCTCATGCTCAAGCAGGGGCTAGATGTGTATCTGCCGCTCGTGGACGACGATGCCATTGATGCAGTAATTAAGCGGCCAGACGGCAACTTCGTCCAAGTACAAATCAAGGCAAGATCTAGCACTGTAAAGCTAGGTGACTGCGGTCTATTCGCCGCACTCACGCACGAGTTGCGTGACAACTATTGGTTCGTGTTTTACTCGGAGCGACTCGACACCATCTGGATCATGTCTTCTCAAGAGTTCCTGGATGAGTCCGTGCAAAACAAGAACGGAATTAATGTTGGCAAGCGTTCTATCTGGTTCAATGGCACAAAGAAAGACCGCGCTACAGGAGAGAGGCGTGAGTACGTTAAAGATCGCTATCAAAAGTACGTCTGCCACGACTTCTCTCGCCTGCTACAGCCACTTGTCAGCTAACAAGTCATTCAAGCCGATGCCGCTTCGCGGCACGGCTTAATTCCGGCGTTAGATCACAGGGGGTGACTGCTCGTGCGTTGGGAAGAATACAAGCCACTAGCTCAAACGTCCCGCGACGTGATCATATTCCCGTTCTTTTTCACGGCCCTGGAAGGCAAGACGGGAGTCTGGCTCGACGTCGGTTGCGGTAGTGGTGACCTGACTTGCGATCTTTCAACTTCTCTTGGCGTTCAGATAGTCGGAGTCGACAAAGACTTTCCCTCTTACGCCCAAGAGACTTGCTCTTCACTGTCGGTCCATCTCGTCAAGGCTGATCTCACCAAGAATGGTGTGGCTGAGACCGGTGTGATCTTTGATGGCGCGTATAGCAACTGTTGTTTCTGCCACCTGAATGACGACGAGATCTTGGAAGTTCTTGTCGACCTAAACGCGTCTCTGAAGGTGGGAGCAGAACTCATTTTCCTCGTGCCTAGTCTCGAATGGGCACGAGAGATGTACTCGGATGTTGTTCATGAGGCGAGCGGAATCACCGCCATCCCAAGGTACGGTGGAAGGCAGTATTTTCGACTGCCTGCGTGGTATGAGTCGGCCCTCAACAGAAGCGGATTCACAGACGCAACATCAGAGTCAATCTTGATACCGGACGACCCCGCACTTGACGAGCGTTATCTGAGCAGGGCTGGCCGCCCCTTGTTCACAGCTTTTCGAGCGACTCGCGCTGCGCGTACTGATGCCGCTAGCGCTGTCCAGAAAGCCTTTGACATTGCCCACGACAATCGAAAGCTAGAGATTCAACTGTTCTGGCAACGAAGTCTGTTCTTCTGGGGCTTCGTGGCCGCTGCGCTTGTGGGATACATGGCAGCGATCAAAGACGCCTCTCCGGCCGCTGTGATATTTGCACTGTTTGGGCTTGTCTGCAGCATCGTCTGGTCGCAAGGAAATCGTGGTAGCAAGTATTGGCAAGAGTACTGGGAGAACAAGGTCAACATCCTTCAGCACCACACCACTGGGAACATTTTCTACGACAGAAAACCGAAGAGCCCAGAATTCTTAGATGTCTTCGCCGGACGACGAATCAGCGTGAGCAAGCTTACGATGGCCCTCAGCGACTTCACTGTCTTCTTGTGGTTCCTCTTATGTTTGCTAACTTTCGTCGACTCGGACGTGATCGAGGCTCACCAGAAGATGATCTCTGGCGGTCTCCTTGTAGGAACACTTTCTTACTGCTTGCTTTTTCTAAGGAAGTCCAAGTCCGAGGACTAGCGATCTAACAATTCATTCAAGCCGACGCCGCATCGCGGCGCGGCTTAATTCTGGCGTTAGACCACAGGGGAAATTGTCGATGGCATCACAACAACCGCAGACGACTAGCAACTCCAAGAAGCTTCTTGACTTTGCCAAGAACGTTTCTTTCGTTATTTCGACAGCAACAGCATTAATTACCTGGTTTCGCGTCCAAAAGAATTTTGATCTATTTACCAGCGTGCTGATCTATGGTGCACCGTTCGCAGCCTTGGCAGTCCTGCTTTATGGTTTAATGCGCGCGAAGAAGCTCATTGGCCAAGATCGCGTCGATTTTGAACGTAAGATCGTTTTTGCAATCGTGGGAATCATGGTCATCCAACTCGGGTGGCTTGTTTTCTACGCAGTTCGCTAGATCCACGACGTTAGGGCTGTTAGTTCCTGTACTGTGGTCTAACAATTCATTCAAGCCGAACCCGCTTCGCGGGTCGGCTTAACTCAGGGCGTTAGGCGCCATGTGGAGAACTTTCGCAGCGGTACTTCTTCTGGGGCTCGTCGCCTGCGAAAGCCTGCCCGCTCAACAGGTGGAACGATCTGGGGCTCGTTCGCGTGAGCCCGCCCCGGCAAAATTCAATGCAGAGGAATGCCGCGCCATAGGTGGAACCATCCGACGTCTGGGTATGCTTGGCACGCTATCGTGCGTCACTCGGTTTCCGGACGGTGGCAAGGCCTGCCGCTCTAGCTCTGAGTGCACTGGTAATTGCTTTGCTCCGGAAGGCACCTCGAGCGGGCAAGTTGCCACTGGCACCTGCCAGATGGACACAGCCGCGATGTTCGGATGCCACATTCGCATTGAGGAGGGAGTCGCGGGAGGAGGCCTGTGCGTTGACTAGCCCGGTCGCCTAACGAGTCATTCAAGCCGAACAGATCCGGCGTGCGGCCCCTCCTGAGTTAGGGTGGTGCTGACACCGAGGCGTTATCGGGCGCGCACGTCGGGCTCTCGGCGCTCAGGTTAGGGGAACCTGAAGACATAAGGCGCTAAGCCACACGGAAGCTATGCAGCAGATCATTGCCCACATCGCCCTCGTGGTCCGCGACTACGACGAAGCCCTAGCCTTCTACGTCGGCAAGCTCGGCTTTCACGTAGTCGAGGACAAATACCAGCCAGGGCAGAACAAGCGCTGGGTTGTTGTCTCGCCCCCTGGCGCCTCGGGCACCTCTTTGCTTCTGGCTCGCGCTTCCACCCCAGCCCAGGAGCGCTTTATCGGTAACCAAGCTGGGGAACGGGTGTTCCTCTTCCTGCAAACCGACGACTTTTGGCGAGACTACAACCGCATGGTCGATGCGGGTGTTAGTTTTGTTCGGGCACCAAGCGAGGAGCCGTACGGTACGGTGGCCGTGTTCGAAGACTTGTATGGCACCCGCTGGGATCTCCTTCAGTACAACGGCCCCACCCCGTACGAGTCGGGTACGGCCTAGCAGGTCATTCAGCCGAATCCACTTCGTCTTAGTCGCAGGCACGTTCGCTGCTGAGGCTTCGGTTCAACCCCGGGCCCGCACATTGTAGATCGGCTCAGTTCCGGTGTTAGCCCACCTACGAAACAACAAGGAGGTTTAGTGAAGAAGCTTCTGGTCGCCCCAGTGTTGGCCCTTTCACTCGCTGCGTTTTCCGATGTACCCCATCCCGCCCCATCAGATCCCAACTCCTGGAATGGAGCACGCCCTGACGTTCGGGTACGTGTGAAGCCCATTCGGGATACAGATACATTTTTGGTGAGCGCCGTCGTAACTGACACGCGAGATGGTCGCGTACTGGCAGGCCCAAGCATGACCGTCAAGGCTGGCGTACCTGCTAACGCGGAGGTAGGCACCACCGGCGGACCGGATGCACGGAGTGTCGCTTTCACGGTGGTCGTGGCTCCGGATGGGAACAGTGCAACCTACCGATCCGAGACCCGCAACAACGCTGATGTCCTCGCAGCCCAGGATACGATTCTCGCTATCACCCCGTGATCGGGCTAAAAGTCTTGTCGCACTTTCGGCCGTGGTCCGGATGGAGAACCAGGGAGTCGTCGTGTCTGCACCAGCTCGCGCCGGCGTATTCATCTACGCCAAGAACCCTCAGCTTCTTGCTCGCTTCTATGGGTCCGTCCTAGGCGCAGCGGTTGCACATCACAACGATCATATGGTGGTGCTTCGTTCGCCGGACCTGCAGATCATCGTCCATGCAATGCCTCCGGAAGTGGCCCCCCGGGTCGTGATTAGCGTTCCGCCCGAGCTTCGCGACGACGCCGCGATCAAGTTCTTTTGCACCGTCCCCAGCCTTGCTGTCGCGGGAGAAGCCGCGCTTGCATTGGGCGGCGAGGTCATGAGTGAGCAATGGCAGGGGGCGGGGTTCGTGGTGTGCAACGCCTATGATCCGGAAGGCAATATCTTCCAGTTGCGCGAGAGCTCGGCGAGATGAATGCTTCCAGGTGGGCAGCTTTACTGTTGTTTCCGATACTGGCCGGAGGCATATCCACGCTCTCAGCCCAGCACAGGGAGCATGACCGGGCCGTCGGTGTCGCTGATGCCGTGGACACGCTCCACGTCGTGTACCTCCACGGCAAGATCGTGCAGCAGCAGGGCAGGAACGCGGTCAGTCCCGAGTACGGCCCGTACGAGTTCGACGAGATCGTCGAGGCGCTGGGGGAAGGTGGTGCTCGGGTCCATGCACCTATTCGCAAGGGAGAATCCGACACCACGGTTGCCGCCGAAGAGGTCACCGCGCTCGTCCGCGGGTTGCTGGGGGCGGGCGTGCCGGCGGAAGACATCACCATCGTTGGCGCTTCGCTTGGATCGGTGATCGCGATGCGGGCATCGGCCGCGATGGGGAACCCCTCGCTCAGGTTCGTGCTTCTGGGGGCGTGCAATGACTGGGTCAAGGAAGAGCTCGATCCCGACCTCCACGGCCACGTGCTTTCGATCTACGAGGAAAGCGACGTGTATGGCCAAAGTTGCGAGCCGGTCGTAGCAGGCAAGCGCGGCATCAGCTCTTTCGACGAAGTGCGGCTGGCGACCGGGTTGGGGCACGGGTTCCTGTACCGGCCGCTTCCGGAGTGGGTGGTCCCTGCATTGCGCTGGTCAGCTGCGCATGGGCAACAACTGGAGACACCTGAAAGCCTGCAGCCCTGACTCCGTCGGCGGTGCGCGCTCCTGCGTCCCGCGGGGGTGTTGTCATCATCGGGTGTCATGGTCGAGAGTCCCTGTCGCAGGTGTTCGTTGGCAAGAACTGGCGAAACGAATCAAGGAGGAAGCTCGTGGAAGGCTCATGCTTGTGCAACTCAATCACCGTTTCGGCCCCCGCAGAGGCCGGGGTCGGTGTATGCCATTGCTCCATGTGCCGGCGTTGGGGCGGTGGTCCGATGCTGGCCGTTCACTGCCGGTCGGGTGTCACCTTTTCGGGGCAGGCGCCAGCCACGTACCGCTCTTCGGAGTGGGCCGAGCGGGGTTTCTGCCCCACCTGCGGCACCCATCTGTTCTATCACCTGCTGCCTTCGGACGAGTACGTCCTGCCGGCAGGGCTGTTCCAGGACCAGGCCTTCGAGGTGACCAGCCAGATCTTCATCGACGAGAAGCCCGGCTACTACGCACTTGCCAATGAAACGGCCATGCTGACCGGAGAGCAGGTTTTTGCACAGTTTGCCGAGGAACAAGGTGGCGCCTGATGTCTGATCTGAATGCCTTGACCGGCTGGTGTTGGCTAGGATGACGCGCTCCATGCGGAAAACACCGATCGCGGGAGCGACCGCCGCGAGCTCGGAGAAAAGCGACAAACAGGCGTCCCACCGCAAGCTGAGGCGGGCGGTCCGCCAGCTCATTCCTTGCGGCAGGGACGACACGTTGCCAGTCGAGCAGGAGCTCACCAATCCGTGGTCCATGGCCAAGGATGGCAAGCTCTATTTCGATCCGGCGAGCCACCCGCGCCTGATGCGCAAGTAGCACACGGAGTACCCGGGATTGATCACCATCCGGCCACTCGACGGCCAAGACAACAATGAACTGCTGCCGGACCTGTGCGGATTGCTGGCCGACAGCGTTGACGGTGGTGCGTCCGTGGGATTCCTCGCGCCGCTGGCACCTTCGGCGGCCGCCGAATACTGGCGCGACACGCTCGGGTCGATCGGGCCCGGGCTGGTAGTGTGGGTCGCCGAAGAGCAGGGGCGGGTGGTCGGCTCGGTGCAGCTTGCCCTCTGCGGGAAGGAGAACGGGAAGCACCGGGCGGAGGTCCAGAAGCTGTTCGTGCTCGGTGACTGCCGGGGTAGGGGCATCGCCTCGCGCTTGATGGCGGCGCTTGAGTCGTTCGCCGTACAGGCCGGGCGGACACTGCTGGTGCTCGACACCCAGAAGGGGTCGGCTGCGGAAACGGTCTACCGTAAGCTGGGGTGGAGCATGGCGGGCCAGATCCCCGATTTCGCAGCCGCGCCCGACGGGCGGCTCGAGGCGACGGTGCTGTATTTCAAGCAGTTGGGCTAGCTCCGTGGATACAGCCTCCAAAGGTGCCCCATGACTGCCACCCTGGTCCTCCCAGGCGTTGGGTACGAGGGCAGCTACCGCGACTACATTGCGGAGCTGGGGTCGGAAGAGCGCTATCCGTTCCAGATGGATCTTCCGCACGGGGACTTCAGCGCACTGCTGGAGCGTCTTCGCGACTTTGCAGCCGGACTCAGGGTGCCCAACGGCTATGTGCGCACCTCCACCTATTGGTTAGTGGAGGGCGGCCAGCTGATCGGTGTCTCCAGCCTGCGGCACCATCTCAGCAAGGCACTCGCGGAGTGCGGGGGACACATCGGGCTCGGGATCCGCCCGTCGTACAGGGGGCGAGGCCTCGGCAGGACGTTGCTGGCCCTTACCCTCCGGGAGGCACGGAGGATCGGGTTGGACGATGTGCACGTCCATTGCCACAAGGGCAACGAGGCATCCGTGCGTATGATCCTGGCCAACGGCGGGGTACTGCATTCCGAGGCCTCGGCCGGGGATGCCGGGGCGAGGGTTCAACGGTACGTGGTGCCGGCGCCTGGCCCGTGATTGATTGCAAGGCTGAATTTTCTGGAGCAGCGGATGCTGGATTTCCCTGATGAGCTCGCACGTCCAGTCGCAAGGCTGGCGCTGACGGTGCTGCGCTTTATCTGGTGGCTGACGTGGGAGCTGTGGCTTGGCGTCGTCACGTGGTACATCGGTTGGCCCGTTTGCCGGGCGGCGTCCCTTGGTCACTTCCCGGCCGCAGGGCTGCACGAAGGGGACGAAGAGGACGGGGTGCCCGCGGTCGTGGTGCACGTCACGGGACTGCTGGTTCTTTTCGGCGCCATCTTCCTGCTCGCCCGGTACGTGGAGGGATGAAGGTGCCGCCGATCGCCCCACCGTTGCCAGATTGCTGCCGAAGGCGACCGTCGGGTGTTTGGCTGGTCCCTTGATGTGCGTTCCGCCGGAGTAGGCCCGCCCAGAACGGCGCCATCCAACACCGGCAGGCCTGGAGCGGTCTTGCAGCGGCCGTCGCCTCAACCCGCCTTGAGTCGCTCCAGCACCGCGGCGGCGAACCGTTCGCCACCGCGGGCATCTGCGCCGAGGTAGAAGTCGGGTTCGATCAGTTCGGCCTCCATCAGCAGCCAGCCGCCGTTATCGTCGGGGACCATGTCGATGCGCGCGTAGAGCAGGGGTTCGTCGATGGCGGCCAGCGTCTGCTCGGCGAGCGCGAGGGCACCGGGTGGTGGCGTGTCCAGCGCGGTGTAGAGACCGCCGTACTGTTCCTGGATGCGGAATTCGCCCGGCACCGGGCGCTTGTTGACCACGTGGCTGAGGCGGCCGCCGAAGAACAGCATCGAGGTTTCGCCGTCGGTCTCGATGGCCGGCAGGTAGGGCTGGATCATGGCGTGACCCTCGGGCCCCGCCTCCAGTGGCTGCCCGCGCGCGAGCCGCAGGGTTTTCCAAGCGCCACCGGAGACGGTCGGCTTGACGATCAGCTCCCGAGCGCCGGTGTTGTCGAATGCCTCTTCGATCTGCTCCGGGCGCAGGCACTCGCTCCATAGCGTGGGCGGGATCGGCACCCCGCGCTCGGCGAGCCTGCCCAGGTAGCGCTTGTCGGAGTTCCAGGCCAGCACGCTGGCGGGGTTCATGATCCGGATGCCGGTCCTGTCCCAGGTGTCGCACGCGCGCAGCCAGCGGGGGTGGTCGTAGTGGTAGCCCCAGGCAAGCAATGGCAGGACGAGCTCGAAGCGCTGCAGCGCGCTGGCGTCGTCGACCGAGCCGGTCCACGGCACCGGCGTGGCGACGACGTCAGCTGATTGCAGCGCCACGCGCAGGCGGTCCAGCACCTTCGGCCACAGGTCGGTGTAGGTCGGATCGGCAGGGTCGGGGGTGAGGATCGCGATCTCGGTCATGCGGGCTGCTGTCGTGATGCGGCAGCCGAGTGTAAGCGGGCCCCGGCGGGCGATGCGACGGCAGGCCGATTCGGCGGTTAGACTCGCGCTGCCGGGGGGCGAAGGGGACGGATTGATGAAGCAGGGATGGCAAGCTTTTTCAGGGGTGCTGGTGCTCGGGGCGCTGGTGCTTGGCAGCGGGTGCGGGCGCATCGGAGCGACAGCCCAGGAACGCATCAACCTTGCGCTGCCGCCGCCGGCCGAGGTGGAGGCGAGCCGTGGGGCGTTGGACCGGCTTGCAACCGAACTGGGGCAGGACGGGAAGGCGCTGGCCGCAAACTACCAGGCCCGGCTCGGTGAGCGCGCGCTGGAGTGCGCGGGCGACTTCCGGCCATCGATGTGGACCGGGGACGACGCCATCCGTGAGGCGATCGGGTCGACGCCATGCCTGGACGAAGCCGACCGCAAGCTGCACGACTGGGTCGGCCACCGGCGCATCGCCCTGCTGTTGGCGGCGCCGCCATTGCGCCCGGTGCCGGCGGTCGCCCGGCCGGTGCTGGAGGCGGCCGGGCCTGTCGAGGCGGTGGCATTCGCCGAGCGTGCGAGCGTGATGCTCGTGCAGACACACACGCACTACCAGCTGATCGATATCGGGAGTGGCGAGAGCATTACCACCGGCCCGCACGGTGGTACTGCCGCGCAGCTTTCGCCCAACGGCCGCCTGTTCGTCAGTGGCGGGGCCGAGGCCGAAGTGCGCGAAGCCGCCACCGGTAACCTGCTCGCACGGTTCCCCGGCGTGCCCGCCAACCGTTTTTTCTGGGTCCACGGCATTGGTGCCTATTACATGGGCGGGCAGCAGGACGCCCCGACCTTCATCGACTTCAGCACGGGCGAGTCCACCGCTCTGGCGGTCTCCATGGAATCGCTGGAACACGTATCGCCATTGGTGGGCGAACCGGTGCGGCATATCCTTGGCGGTGGCAGCAAGCTGGCGGTGGTCGCGCTGTTGCAATCGGGGTCGACGTGGCAGCCGACGCTCGCCGCGGAGATCAACCTGACCGGCGGGTCATGGGATGCGGCCACCACGGGTAGCACCGCTGACGGCAGCGCCGTGCACCTGGTCGGGCCGGACCTGAAACTGCTGGACACCCGCAGCACCCGCGTGTCCAGCCGGTCCTTCGAGCCGTTGCGCCTGCAGCAGGTGGTGGCCACGGGCAACCCCGACGAGCTGATCCTGTGTGGCTTCTACCGTGATGCGGAGGATGCCGGCACCGAGTGCCTGCTGCATTCGATCGTGGGGCGCACCGCGGCGCGGCTGAGCTCGCGCGAAGTGGTGGGGGCGACGCTGGCCTACGCGGGGCCGCTGCAACGCAACGCCATGATCGATGGCAACACGGTGCGGGTGCTGGACCGGGTCGAGACCGATCCGCCCGAGCCGGTCGGCGAATACCTGGCCCGCCGCGCGCTGGAGTTCGAAACGGTGGCGTCCGCACTGGAGGAGCAGCGCCACGTACTGGGCGGCAGGACCGACCGGGCGGCCTTGCGGGCGGCCGTGCTGGAGGATATCCGCGAACGCAACGGCGGCGTCATGCCGCCACTGCCGGCGGTGCCGGGCGAGCGCTGATTCCGGGCCACCCGTTCGTCAGCCGGTTTCGTCCGGATCGCCGAGGGCGAAAGCGAGCGCTTCGGCCATCGCCGCGGGGATGACCGTCTTGTGCCCGCCGCCCTCGATCAGTCGGAAGTGGGCATCGACCGCGTTGTCCCGGAGCAGCTCGGCGAAGGCCGCCGCGTTGTCGACCATGTGCGGCTCGCCCAGCAGCGCGGCTTCGTCCTCGCCGGCCACTTCCGGCGGTTTTTCCGGCCCGGTCACCTGCTCCTCCGATCCGACCGTCAGCAGCACGCGCGCCGCGCGGGCAGCGGCCCAGTTGGCCGCGCGGGCGTCGTCGAGCATGCTCGCGCCGTCCCACCAGATCGAAGGCGAGGCGGCGACGTAGCGGGCGAAGCGGTCGGGCCTGCACATCAGTGCGTGCAGCACGAACAGGCCGCTGAGCGAATGGCCGACCAGGCATTGGCGCCGGGGATCCACCGGCAGCGTGTCGAGGTAACGGGGCTGCAGGCGGTCGGTCAGGAGGCCGAGGAACGCGTCGGCATCGCCGTCTTCTGTCCAGTCTTCCGCGCCGCGCGGCGGTGGTACCTCCCCCTGCGCCGGCAGGGTGAAATCACGCCGGCGAAGACTGGGGTCCACGCCGCCTTCGACCGCCCAGTCGATGCCGACCACGACCACGCCGGGATCCCCCGCTTCGTGCAGGGCCTGTTGCATCGGTGCCCACGTCGTCGGCGCGTCGAGCAGCCACACCAGCGCATGGCCACCCGGCGGCGCATCGCCCTGCGGCACGTGCAGCCGGATGTCGTAGGCGCGCTGTCGATCGAGCTGGACCGTGTCGTGCATGGCGTGGAGGGGCATGGGCGGGTGCGCAGTTGGGCCGATGCTAGCGGCCGGGGTGTCGCCGGCACCTGAAGGATGGCGCCGTGCAATCCAGCGGAGCCGGCAGCTGCTAGAGTCCGGGCGGGATCCATGCCTCTGGAGGCAACGTGGCCGCAGGTACCGCCGGGTTGGAGCTGTTCGTCCGTGAATCTCTCGGGCGTGGCATGTCGCGCGAAGCCACCGCCGCCGCGCTGGCATCCGCCGGCTGGTCGCCCGAGCAGGTGCGCGATGCGCTGTCGGCGTACGCAGAGGTCGATTTCCCGGTGCCGGTTCCGAAGCCTCGGCCTTACCTCTCCGCGCGCGAGGCCTTCCTGTACCTGGTGCTGTTCGCCACGCTGTACCTGACCGCCTGGCACCTGGGCAGCCTGTTGTTCGACCTGATCAACCGGGCGTTCCCGGATCCGGCGGACCCGGCCTACATGTGGTCGGCGGGGGCGCGCTCAATGCGCTGGTCGGTGGCCTCGCTGGTCATCGCCTTCCCGGTGTTCGTGTTCGTGGCGCGCCACCTCTCGCACGAGCTGCAGCGCAACCCGGTCAAGCGGCTGTCGGCGGTGCGGCGCTGGCTGACCTACCTGACGCTGTTCCTGGCGGCGACGGTGCTGATCGGCGACCTGATCACCCTGGTCTACAACCTGCTGGGCGGCGAGCTGTCGGTACGCTTCCTGTTGAAGGTGCTGGTGGTGGGCATCATCGCCGGAACGATCTTCGGCTGGTACCTGGTCGACCTGCGCCGTGAGGAGAAGGAAGCATGAGCAGCGCATCCACGCAGTCGAAGGTGGGCCGCTGGCTGCTGGTCGTCGCGGCGGTGGTGATCGCGGCCACCGTGGCGGCGGCCGTCATGGTGATGGGCACGCCGCCCGAGCAGCGGTTGACCCGGCTGGACCAGCGCCGGGTACAGGACCTGCAGCGCATCGTGCAGGCGGTGAACCACCACGCGCGGATCCACGGTGAGCTGCCGAGCGACCTGGCCGCGCTGGCGAGCCAGCCGGGCGCCACCCTCCCGACGCTGGACCCGATGGACGGGTCGGCCTACGAGTACGGGGTCACCGGCCAGTGGACATGGCGTGTGTGCGCGCACTTCTCCAGCAGTACCGCGGACCATCGCGACCTCTCGTTGGGCCAGGCGGACACCTGGGCCCATGGCGCCGGACGGCACTGCTTCGAACAGCGGGTGCCGAAGGACAGCCGACCCGACGGCGAGGCGGACCCGGCGCCGGCCCCGGTCAGCCGCGATCCGAGCGGAGATCCGACGCGATCTCCCTGACCCGGCGCAGGTCGTCCTCCAGCGTGAGGGCCTTTTCCGCCCGTTCCAGTGCCATCGCCGAGTGCCGCAGGGCTGCTTCCCGGTAGTTCGGACCTCCCATGCGCGACAGGGTTCGCAGGGTCTTCTGCAGCCGCACGCCGACCTCGACCGTGCCCGCGCCATCGCGCGCGATCGGGATGAAGATGTCGTTGAACAGGTCGCCGATGTCGACCGGCGGCACGTGGATGCGCGGGTACTCGACTTCCACGGCGTCGGGCGGGATCGGATCCGCCCACAGTGACAGCACCCGCGCCGCCCGGCCCAGCACGTCGATGGCGGTGCCGGCGTCGTTCACCGCCGGTGACAGGGCGCGCGAGGCGATCTCGGCCATCACGGTGACGCCGAACCGCGGGTCCTGGTCGAAGGAGCGCGTGTCCGCCACCGCGAATGCCTCCCTCACCGCGGCCCGCATGTCGTCGTCGCAGGGGCCAAAGATCCGGGCGAGCGGGCGGTCGGTATCCACGAAGGCACCCGGCAGCGCCTCGACATAGATCCGATGGGCTTCGCTGCCACAGGCGCGCTCCAACGCACCCATGTCGATGTGCTCGACATAGCCCATGCGCCCGGAGTGCACCGGCGTGCATCCCTCGGGCAGTGCGTCCACTTCGGTATGCGGGTGGCCGCCGAGGTACGGCGTCTTGTGGCGGTGTCGCATCGCGCGTTCGGTGACCTCCTCGACCCGCTCGGTGGTGGTGCCGACCCGCCCGATCTTGACGACGTGGTGGATCCACCGCAGCAGGGTGGCGACCATGATGGCGATCACCACCAGGGTCACCACGTACAGCACCACCCGGCCGGTGCTGCCGTACAGGCCGGTCTGCAGCGCGATGATGCCCACCAGGCTGTAGAGGAAGGTGCCCACGAAAATCGCCAGCGCATTCTGGGCGGTGGTGTCCTCGCTCAGCAGCCGGGTGGCACGGGGGGTGACGCTGTTGGTCGCCGATGCCAGCGCCGCCACCAGCGTGCTGAGCGAGAAGATCGTCACCGACAGCATGCTTGCGGCGATGATGTTGAGCAGGTTGTCGACGGCGTCGGCGCCGATCTTGGTCGGGATGTCGGGCGGGATGTAGCGCTTCACCAGGATGGCGACCAGCGCGGTGGCGACCGCGAGCACCGAGAAGGCGGTCGCGCGTACCCACAGCCGGCGGGTGAGCTGGAGCAGGTCCCACTGGAACTGGGAGGACATCGGTACCTCGGATGGTCTCGCCGACAGCGGCGTCAGCGGCAGCATAGTCACTGGCGCGTGCCCGGCGGTTGACGATCCTGTCACCGGGCCGGCACCAGCATGGGTGTCCTCCCCAGCGCAAGAAGGACACCACGGCAACGCACTGGAGGACTGACCGGGCTAAAGGTGTGGCGGAACCGGCCGATAGGAGGGGCGACACGTTCCCACTCTCCCCTGAAAAGAGGCTGTCCCATGCACCGTTCCATCCTTGCCACCGCCCTGGCCGCGCTCGCCCTGGTGTACTTCACCCCCGCCCACGCCGAGCTGGTGCCGATCAAGCGCGTCGACCCGGTCTACCCGGCCGAGGCCGCCCGCGCCGGTACCAAGGGCTTCGTGGAAGTCGAGTTCACCGTAGATGCCACCGGCAAGGTCGCCAGCGTCTCGGTGATCAACGCCCGCCCGGCCCGCACCTTCGAGAGCGCCGCCGTCAGCGCCGTGAAGAAGTGGCAGTTCGCCGCCGGCAACGATGGCCGCGGCAAGGTCCGGCTCGACTTCGCCCTCTGAGCCCCCCAGCTCCGGAAGAACGCGCCGCTTGCGGCGCGTTTTTTTTGTACCCGGCCTGCCCGTCAGCCGGCAGCCAGTGCAGCCGCGTCACGGGCCAGCAGGTCGTCCAGCTGGCTGGCCGAACCGGCGGCGCCGAACATCAGCCCCTGCATGCCGGTGCAGCCGGCGGCGACCAGCGCCCGGTACTGGGCCTCGTTGGCGACGCCCTTGGCGACCACCCGTTGGCCCATCGCCTGACCGATGCCCGCCACGGCACGCACCACCGCCGCGGCCGCAGGGTCGTCGTCGAGGGCATCGACGAAATCCCGGTCGATCTTCAGTGCGGCAAAGCCCATGCCGGCCAGCACGCCGAGGCTGGACTCGCCGCTGCCGAAATCATCCGCGGCCACGCCGACCCCCATCTCCCTGAGCGCGGCCACCAGCGCTTGGCCCCGCGCGCCCTGGGCGAACAGCTGGGCACTCTTGAACTCGATCTCGAGCCAGCGCGGCTCCAGCCCCGAGTCGGCCAGCGCCCTGCGCACCTGGGTGAGCAGCCGGTCGGCATCGAAGCGGGCCAGCGACACGTTGACCGAGACCGGGATCGGCGCAATGCCGCGCGCCTCCCAGTCCTGCTGCCATTGGCGGCACTGCCGGCACGCCTCGGCCAGCACCCACTCGTCGATCTGGCCGATCAGGCCGGTCTCTTCCGCCACCGGGATGAACGCCTCTGGCAGCACCACGTTGCCATCGAGCTGGCGCCAGCGCACCAGCGCCTCGACCCCGCCGATGCGGCGTTCGGGCAGGTGGAATTGCGGCTGCCAGGCCAGCAGGAAGTCGCCGTTGGACAGGGCGATGCGCAGATCGTGCTCGGTGCGCATGCGCTCTTCGGCGCTCGCGCCGGTCCGGTCGGTGAAGTAGCGGTAGCGGCCGCGCCCGGCTTCCTTGGCGTGGTACAGCGCCGCGTCGGCCTGGCGGGTGATGGTGCGGATGTCGCGGCCATCCTGCGGGAACAGGGCGATGCCGATGCTGGCCGACACCGCCAGCTCGTGGCCGTCGACCATGATCGGCTGCTCGACGGCCTCGATGAGTTTTCCGGCCACGCGCGCGGCGTCGCGGGCGTCCGCCAGCCGCACCAGCAGCAGCACGAACTCGTCACCGCCCTGGCGGCTGACGGTGTCGTCCTCGCGCACGCAGGCGCGCAGGCGCGACGCCACTTCCTGCAGCACGCGGTCGCCCACCGGATGCCCGAGACGATCGTTGATCGGCTTGAAGTGGTCCAGGTCCAGGTACAGCAGCGCGCCCTTGTAGCCGCGGTCCATCTGCGCCAGCGCCTGCGACAGCCGGTCCTGCAGCAGCACGCGGTTGGGCAGCCCGGTGAGGTGGTCGTGCAGCGCCTGGTGGGCCAGGCTCTGCACCTGGGCCTGCGACTGGCTGACATCGTGCAGCACCACCACGCCGCCGTTGGCCTGGCCGAAGCGGTCGCGCGTGGGTGCCGCGGCTTCGGACACCGCGATGCGCTCGCGGTCGCGGCGCAGCAGCAGCTTGTGGTCATCCTGGCGCATCGGGGTATTGCGCTTGACCGCCATGCCGAGCAGCGAATGCAGGGGCGCGTCTTCGGCGTCGACGAAGCGCAATACCTCGTCGCAGGGTTTGCCCAGGACATCCTGCATGGGCCATCCGGTGAGCTGCACGGCGGCCGGATTGAAGACCGTGACCCGGCCGTGGAGGTCGCAGGCGACGATGGCATCGCCCACCGCCGCCAGCGTGGACTCGGCCTGGGTGCGCGCTTCGGCGGCCAGCTGCTCGATCGCCAGCTCCGGCTCCAGGTCATGCACCGCCACCAGCGCCTGGAAGCCGCGGGCGGCGCGCACCGGGGCGATGCGCAGGGTCACCGGAAAGCTGCTGCCGTCGGTCCTGCGCGCGTGCAGGCCGAGGTCGCGGCCGAGCACCTGGGGCTCGCCGCTGTCATGGGCACGGGTCAGCGCGGCACCCAGTGCCGCCTCGGCTTCCGGCTCCAGCCAGGCGGAGGGCGGCTTGCCCAGGAGGGACGCTTCGTGGGCCCCGAGCAGGGCGAGGATGCGGGGGCCGGTACGGATGGCACCGCCGGCGGAGTCCAGCACCAGGCCCGGATCGGCCGAGGCGGAAAGCATGGCGTCCAGGCCGCGCTCGTGGTCGGCCTTCCAGCTGGCGTCCTGGGCGAGCAGGTGCACGCCGTCAATCGGTCCGGCCTCGGAGAACCGTGGCTCGATCCGCGCGTCGAGGATGCGTCCGTCCGACAGCGTGATCTGCTGGCGTTGTGGCAGGCCCGCCATGACGTGTCGGATCGGTGCGGCAAAGCGGGCGGCATCTTCGCCGTAGACCTCGTGCAGGGAGCGCCCGATTACCTCGGCCGCGTCCCGGCCCAGCCAGCGCAGGTAGCTGTGGTTGGCGAAGCGGTGGCGGGTCTGGCCGTCGAGCGTCGCCACCAGGAAGGGGCTGTGTTCGGTGACGGCCCGCAGGTGCTCCCCGGTGCGGCGCAGGAGGCTGTCGGATGCACGGCGCTGTCCGGCCAGGAGGGCGAGCGGCAGGGTGGCGATGATCGCCAGCAGCGTCGGCAGTACCAGGCCCTCGGGCGGCAGCGACAGGTTGATGCCGGGGATCACGGCGACGACGGCCACCGTCACGGCGATGCCGGTCGCGAGCGCGGTGGCCGCGCGGGGCCCGAGGCGAGGCGCCAGCACCACCATCGGCAGCAGGGCCAGGACCAGCAGTTCCGGCCGCCATCCGAGCACCAGCGGCACCGGCAGCCAGGCCAGCACCGCCTGCGCGCTGCCGGCATACGCGGGTGGGTCCTGTCCCTCGCCTTCGTCGCCACACCAGGCCAGCACCATTGGAACCACCGGCAGCAGGCCGAGTGCAGCGCCCAGCCAGGTGGGCCACAACCCACCCTGCCAGTCGGTCGAGGGCGTCGCCCCCGGCAGCCACGCGAGGGTCGCCACCCAGTCCAGCAGCGCCAGGCCCAGCGGGACGACCACGCTGGCGGCAAGCAGGGTCCAAGCAAGGGGTGCGACGTCACCCGCAGTGCGTGGATCGATCCTGCGGCCGCGCAGCAGCGCGAAGGTGGCGATCGCGCCGAGCGCGGGGCCGGCGCCCAGCAGCAGCGCGGGCGCGACCGCGGCGGGTATCAAGGCAGAGCCGGGATCGGGAAGCCAGCCGGCAGCGTGTGCGATCCAGGCGGCCGCCGTGGCGGCGACTGCCCAACCAGTGCCAGCACGGCGCAACAGCAGGAGGGCCAGCAAGGCAGCCGCGCCGATGCCGGCCGCCATCGCCCCCACCCAGCCGCTATCCGCCCACTGCCGCAGCAGGCCCAGCGCGAACAGCAGCAGCGCGACGGCAACAATCGACGACAGGCGCCAGGCCATGCTGGTGGCAGCCCCCTCAGTCCTCATTGGCTCTCCTCCACGACCGTCAATTGTTAACGGCCGGGCGTTCAGGAACTGTGCGCGGGTCGGTAAAGCAGAGCACGGATGGCGCCATTCGCCACGGCTGCCGGGGTCCCGGTGCTCAGCCGCCGCCGATCAGCGGCAGCCTCACCACGAACTGGCTGCCATGGCCGGTGCCGTCGCTGCGGGCCTCCACATTGCCGCCGTGCAGCTCCACGATGTCCTTGACCAGTGCCAGGCCGATGCCGAGCCCTGCGTGGGCCATCGGCGTGGAGACCTGGGTGAACATCTGGAAGATGCGCTCGCGCATGTCCGTGGCGATGCCGATGCCGTCATCGGCCACGCGCACCACCAGCCAGGATCCCTGCACCGTTGCCTTGATCCAGATGTGGCCACCGTCGTGGGTGTACTTGATGGCATTGCCCAGCAGGTTCACGAACACCTGCTGGAGCCGCAGCCGGTCTCCCAGTAGCTCGATCGGCTCGCCGGGAGGCAGCAGCAGGTTGAACTCGCGATCGGGATCGGCGGCGCTTTGGCGCGCGGCTTCCATCGCCTCCTGCAGCAGCGATCCAAGGTGCAGGCGCTCGGGTCGCAGCTCCAGCTTGCGGGCGCCGATGCGGCTGGCGTCCTGCAGGTCGTTCACTAGCCGCTCGGCGAACTCGACATTGCGCGACAGGATCGCCAGCGTCGGCGTGACCCCTGTATTTCCGCCGGCCTGACCTCCGCCCGCCTGATCGCCGCCGGCCTGCTTCTGCAGGAGGTGCGCGGCCATGCCGATCGATGCCAACGGGTTGCGCAGCTCGTGGGCGATGGTGGCGATGGCGGTGGTTTTGCACTTGGGCAAGCCCCGGCGCCGCCAAGATCCTCGGCGCCGAGGTGGAGGATGGCGTGCTCCAGCGACTGCTGGGCGAACGTCCACAGCATGTCCCTGGCGGTGGCCTCGGCCGCCGGATCCGGCGGGCTATTCATGAGGGGCTATGGCAAACATGCGGCCCAGTCTGGGCACCGGTCCATGATCGTCGGATCAAGGCGTCCTGCAGCGGCTGGGCGTCTTCACAAAACTTTGACATCCGCCGTACCCGACCGTACGCTCGCGGCCGGCCGGCGCGGGGGGGGGAATGCGCCGGCCGAATCCATTCCACAGGGGGAAGGCAATGATCAGCTTCAAGATGAAGCCGGAGAACCACGCGATCCTGTCGCGCTGGTCGAAGAAGTTCTTTTTCATCGTGTTCGTGGTGGCCGCCGGCTACCTGATGTTCCTGGGCGTCGACGGCTACCGTCAGGCGAATTCGATCCTCGGCGACCACACCGTCGTGACCGTCCCGGTCGAGCTGGTCGACATCACCGAAGAGCGCGGCCGCAAGGGGCGCACCAAGCTGATGTACCACTTCGGTTACAGCTTCGATGCCGCTGGCAGCACCCACGAAGGTGCCTTCACCACGTCCGAATCCAATGCCGATCCGTACATGGGCGAAGACGTCACGTTGGCGATCGCCTACTCCAATGTTGATCCCTCCCGGTTCGACCGGCTGGAGAAGCTGGAAGGGCAGGCCGGGCTGGGGAGCCTCGCCTTCCGCATGCTGGTCGCGCTGCTGGGTGCTGCCTTCCTGGCCGCCGTGATGCACCTGCTGCTGGTCGCCAAGCTGATCGTGCCGCGCCAGCCGGCAGCACCGGAAGCGGCGCCCGCCGCGTGATTGCACCTTGATCAGGGCGGTCTTCGTCGCCATGCCTGTTGTTCCCACGAACAAGGAGCATCCGATGAAGACCGTCCTGATCACTGGCGCCAACCGCGGCATCGGGTTGGCGTTGGCCCGCCGGTTCACCTCGCGCGGCGACACCGTCATCGGCGTGTGCCGCAACGCCAGCAAGGATCTCGAAGCGACCGGTGCCCGTGTGGAAGCCGGGATCGACGTGACCGATGGCCAGGCACTGGCGAAGCTGGCCGAGCGCCTGGGCGATACCCGCATCGACGTGCTGGTCCTCAACGCCGGCATCCTCGGCCGCGAGAAACTGGGCGAGATCGACGAAGACGGTTTCGAGAGCATGCGCCGCCAGTTCGAGGTCAACGCGATCGGCCCGCTGCGGGTGGCGCAGGCGCTGCTCGGGCAGATGTCCGAGGGCGCGAAGATCGGCATCGTGACCAGCCGCATGGGCTCGGTGGCCGACAACGGCTCCGGTGGCGCCTATGGCTACCGGGCTTCAAAGGCCGCGGTCAACGCGGTCGGCAAGTCGCTGGCGCTGGACCTCAAGCCGCGCGGCATCGCGGTGTTCCTGCTGCACCCGGGCTACGTCGCCACCGACATGGTCGGCGGTACCGGCGACGTCTCGCCGGAACAGTCGGCCACGCAGCTGGTCGAGCGCCTGGATTCCCTGTCGCTGGAGCAGAGCGGCACCTTCTGGCATGCCAACGGCAGCGAACTGCCCTGGTGACCACGGCGCGGCGGCAAGCCGCCGCGTATCCTGCCCGCGTACCGTCCGCCCACCGAGGATGATCCGATGAGCCACTCCCGCGACGGCCATTCCGACGACGCATACGATCCCGACGACAACTTCGCCCACGCCGTGAACGACGGCGCCGAGGTCGGCGAGGATGCCGACATGGATGCCGAGGCCGTGGTATGGCAGGTGTTGCTGCTGGTCAACCCCGGCGACGAGGACGCGGCGCTGCAGCAGTTCGGCGTCTTCCAGGAGGCCTGGGCGGACGCCGGCGGCGGCGATGAAGGCCTGGAGCCGTTGCTGCTCGATGCGATCGAGTGGAAGGCCGGCTTCCGCGTCGGCCCCGACGACACCGCGGCGCTGGTCGACAGCATCAACGAACTCGCCGCGCGCTGGAACCTGCATGTCGAATGGGGCGTGGAAGACCCCACCGACGCGGAGTTCCTGGCGGCGGCTGAGGTGCCTTCGCTGCTCGGCGTCGCCTACGACCGCCTGCGCGAGCACGGCTACACCGTGTGGACGTGGGAGACGGCCGGCGGCGACCACGCCGGTTGGATCACGCAGGCACGCGATGACGAGGCCATGCGCATCCTTGCGCCGGCACTGGGCATCGACGTTCAGCCGGCGGGCTGACGCTCACTCACGTGGCGGCCACGTGCCGGCCATGAAGCAGTCGCGCTTCGCGTGCACGATGACCGCCGCGTTTGAGGCACCGTCTGCACGGTGCTCCAATGATCCGACCCAGCTCAGGGAGCCTCCATGCCGAGCAGCAAAGGACTGATCCGATTCGCAGCGCTCACGCTGGCGGCTTGCCTCACCGCCTGCGGTAGAGAAGAGGCCGAGCCCGCACAACAGGCTGACGAGGCCCATCCGGTGGTGTTCGAACCGGCGGCCGAGGTGGTGCTGCCGCGTGTCGGGTCCGCGCCGGCCGAAGTACTCAGCTCCAACGAGAGCGAACTGTCGGCGGACATATCCGCGCGGGTGGAAGCGGTGGTGGAGGACGTCGGCAGTACCGTCGAGGCAGGCGAGCTGCTGCTCCGGCTGGACGACCGCGACTACCGCCTCGCCCTGGAGCAGGCGGGCGCCCGCGCCGCCGCGGCGCAGGCCCGGCTCGACCTGGCGGACTCGCGCCTGTCTCGCGCGCGCGAACTGCTGGCCGAGCGCTTCGTCTCCGAGGACGAGGTCCAGGCCTTGCAGGCCGAGCGCGACAGCGCCGCGGCGGAACTGCGCGTGGCGCGGGCGGACCGGGCGGTGGCCGAGCGCAACGTCGCCAAGACCCGTATCACGGCGCCATTCGACGGTGCGGTGGTGGAGCGTTTCGCCCAGGTGGGTACGCTGGCCGCGGCGGGCACGCCCTTGCTGCGCATGGTCGCGTCCGAAGGGTTGGAGGTGGAAGCCTCGGTGCAGGCTTCCGACGCGGCAGGGTTCGCGGCGGCTTCGGGACACGTCTTCGAACATGCCGGCGAGGAATATCCGGTCACCCTGTTGCGCATGGTCGGCGTCGTCGACCGCACGGCGCGTACCCAGGTGGCCCGGCTCGGCTTCGATGGGCTGGCCGCGCCCGTGGGCAGCGCCGGTACCTTGCGCTGGGAGGCGCCGGGCCAGCGTTTGCCGCCCGACTTGCTGGTGCTGCGCGACGGTATGCATGGCTTCTTTGTTGTCGACGCCGATGTCGCGCGCTTCGTGCCGGTGCCGGAAGCCCAGCCCGGCCGTGCGTTCCAGGTGGAGCTCGCCCCCGATACCCCAGTGATCGTGCGGGGGCAGCAGGCGCTGGAGGACGGCGACCCGGTGCGCGAGGCGGCCCGCGACCAAGAGCCTGGCGTCGGCAGCGGCGAAGCCCCGGCGGCGGATGCCGGTGAGACCGGCCAGTCAGATGCGACGGGTGGCGGAGCCGGCGACTGATGCGTTTCGCCCGCTCGCTGATCAGCAACCATCCGCTGGCGAACATCCTGTTCGTCACCGTGATCGTGCTGGGCGTCCTGGCCTACCTGCGGATGCCACGCGAGCAGGATCCGGAGATCAACTTCAACTGGATCAACATCAACACGGTGCTGCCCGGCGCCAGCGCCGAGGACGTCGAAGAGAAGGTCACCAACCCGCTGGAGGACGCCCTGCGCAACGTGCAGGACGTGCGCTGGGTCATCAGCTCCTCGCGCGAGAGCGCGTCCAACATCATCGTGCGCTTCCACGACATGCCCGAGCGCGAGTTCGACAAGCGCATCAACGACGTGCGGCGCGAGGTGCAGAACAAGGCCAACGCCGAACTGCCGGCCGAGGTGGTGGACCCGGAGATCCTGGAGATCACCACCTCCAGCGGCTTCCCCACCGCGGTGGTGGTGCTGACCGGCCAGGCCGACGACGAGACCCTGCGCTACGCCGCCCGCCAGGTGCGCGACGACCTGGAGCAGATCACCGGCGTCGACCGGGTGATGGCGATGGGCTTCCAGGAGCCGGAGATCCAGGTCGATTTCGACCCCGCCGCGCTGGCGGCACGAGGGCTGACCGCCACCGCGGTCTCCGATGGCCTGTCCTCCTGGTTCCGCGATGTGTTCGCCGGCACCCAGAAGGCGCGCGACGGCGAGTGGCTGGTACGCGTCAGTGGCACTTCGCCGGACCCGGAGCAGGTCGCGCGTTTCCGCGTACGTGCACCACCGGCGCCGGCCGGGACAGCGGGCACCACGACATCGAGCGGAGCCAGCGGCGGCTCGGTGCCGATCGATGCGTTCGCCGATGTGGTGCGCGGTCGCGAGAAGCCGCGCCAGCTCGCGGCGACGGGTGGGCAGCCGGCGGTGTACCTCACGGTGTCCAAGGTCGGCTTCACCAATACGCTCGACCTGGTCGATTCGATCCGCGACTACATCGAGGAAGAAAACGTCGCGCTGGAGGGGCAGGGGCTCGAGCTGCTGCTGGCCGACGACCAGACCATCGCCACCCGCGACGCGCTGGGCGTGATGCAGACCAACGGCCTGATCGGCCTGCTGCTGGTGCTGGTGGTGTGCTGGCTGTTCCTGGGCAGCCGCATCGCGGCGATGGTGGCCTTGGGCGTGGTGTTCTCGATCACCGGTACCTTCGCCATCCTGCAGGCCAGCGGCTCCTCACTTAACGTATCGGTTCTGCTGGGCATCGTCATCGTGCTGGGCATGCTGGTCGACGACGCGGTGGTGGTGGTCGAGGCGATCTACTACCGCATCCAGCGCGGCATGGACACGCTGGATGCGGCGCTGGAAGCGCTGTCGGAGGTCGGGCGGCCGGTGATCGCGGCGGTGGCGACCACCACTGCCGCGTTCCTGCCGTTGATGCTGCTGCCGGGCATCGTCGGCAAGTTCATGTTCATCATCCCCTTCGTGGTGACGGTGGGGCTGGCGGTGAGCCTGGTCGAGGCGATGTGGATGCTGCCCGCGCACGTGCACGCACTGGGCCGGCATTCCATCAGCCAGTCGCGCACGCAGGCGCTGCGCGAACGCTATACGCGGTGGGTGCGCCTGAACTACGCGCGACTGCTGGTGCGGGTGATGCGCCGGCCGCTGCCCTGGCTGGGTGGCGTGGGCGCGCTGTTCCTCGCCGCGGTGCTGGCGATCGCGGCGGGCGCGGTGCGGGTGGAGTTCTTCGCCTTCGATCCGCTGCGCGTCTACTACGTCAACGTCGACATGCCGCCCAGCGCCAGCATCGAGGACACCATCGCCCAGACCCAGCGGGTGGAGGCGCGGGTGCGACGCAACCTGCAGGAGGGCGAGGCACGCTCGGTGGTGTCGCTGGCCGGCACCAAGTTCACCGAGACCGAGCCGCTGTACGGCGACCGCTACGGGCAGATCACCGTCTCGCTCAATCCCGAAGACGAGGAGACGCGCAGCCTCGACGAGATCATCGACGGCATGCGCGAGGACGTGGCCGCGACCCCGGGCGAAGCCGAGATCTCTTTCCTGCGGCTGTCCGGCGGGCCACCAGGCGGGCGCGGGCTCAACGTCAAGGTGCGGGGCGACGACCTGGCCCAGCTGCGGGCGGCGGCCAACGAGGTCCGTCGCCTGGTGGCGGAGATCCCCGGCACCTTCGAGATCACCGACGACGATACCCCCGGGCGCGACGAGCTGGAGCTGGAGGTCGACGTCGACGCCGCGCACCGCGCCGGGCTGGACCCCGGGGCAGTGGCGCGACTGGTGCGCCTGCACCTGGATGGCGAGGTGGTGGCCGACCTGCGCGACCGTGGCGAAAAGGTCGAGTTGCGGGTGCGGGCCGAGCCGCGGCCGGCGCTGGAGGTGTCGGACATCCTGTCCGACCCGATCGCGCTGCCCAACGGCGACACCACCACCCTCGGCGCGCTGGTGCATCCGGAGGCGCGCAAGAGCCCCGGGATGATCCGCCACTGGAACCTGCGACGCGCGATCACGGTGGAGGCGTCGCTGGACCCGGAGCAGGTCAACACCGTGCAGGCGACCGAGCAATTGCGCGCCGCGTGGGACGAAGTGCGCGCCGACTACCCCGGCATCGACCTCGACTTCTCCGGCGAGCTGGACGATATCTACGAATCGCTCAACGCCATGGGGCCGCTGGCGCTGGTCGGCATCGGCCTGATCTACCTGATCCTGGCGGCGCAGTTCCGCAGCTATTTCCAGCCGCTGCTGATCCTGGTCACCGTGCCGCTGGCCTTCATCGGCGTGACGCTGGGCCTGTTGATCACCCGCAACCCGTTGTCGCTGTACACGATGTACGGCGTGATCGCGCTGATCGGCATCGCGGTAAACGCCGCCATCGTGCTCATCAGCGCCGCCAACGACCGCCGCGAGGCAGGGATGCGCACGCTCCACGCCACCATCTTCGCCGCCCGCCGCCGCGTGATCGCGGTGCTGATGACCACCGCCACCACCATCGCCGGGCTGTTCTCGCTGGCGTTCGGGATCGGCGGCAAATCGCTGCTGTGGGGGCCGGTGGCCTCCAGCATCGTGTGGGGGCTGGCGTTCTCCGCGTTGCTGACGCTGTTCGTGGTGCCGGTGCTGTACCGCTACTTCATGCGCCGGCGCCACGGCAACTGATCGGGTCCCCTCGCAGTTTCCGCTCAGTCCTCGTCGCGCCGCTCGCCGTACCAGAACTCCAGGTTGCGACGGGACCTGAGCAGGCCACGCCCGCCCAGCAGGAAGCGGGAAAAGAAACGCAGTTGCTCCCACCAGGAAAAGGTCCGCAGCTTGCGGGCGGAGGTGGTGACGTGCTCGCGCAGCACCACGAAGCGACCATGCCGGGCCAGTGCCCGGCTCATCGCGACATCTTCGCCGGCGAAATAGCCTTCGTCGAAACCCCCGGTGGCCTCGTACGCGGCGCGGGTGCAGAACACGAAGCAGCCCGGGGCGATGCGCACCATGCGGAACAGCAGGATCGACAGGTCCTGCAGCCAGCGCTCATGGCGCTTCAGCCGCCCGCCCAGGCGCACCGCGGCGCCACCACCGGCGGCGCCGGCATCCAGCGCTGCCAGTGCGGCCACGACGACCGGCGGCTCCAGCAGCGTGTCGGCATCGACGAAGAACAGGCGCTCACCCTTGGCTGCGGCGGCGCCTGCGTTGCGGGTGGCGGCGATGTGGCGGTGTCCCACCCGGAGGAGGCGGGCGCCGGCTTCGAGTGCCCGCTCACCGGTGCCGTCGGTGGAGGCGTCGTCCACCACGATCACCTCGCAGGGCTGCCCGAGCTGCTCGATCACGCAATCCAGCGCGGCCAGGGTCGCGCCAATCAGGCGGGCCTCGTTGTGGGCGGGAATGATGAAGGAGATCACCGCCCCGCATCCCGTCGCCAGCGCTGGGCGCCCTGTCCGCGCTCGGCAAGCGCATCGGCCGGATTGGCCAGCCGGCAGCGCTTCATCGATACACATCCACAGCCGATGCAGTCGTCCAGGGTGTCGCGCAGCTTGATCATCTGCTCGATGCGCTGGTCCAGCTCGCCCCGCCAACGCCGCGACATCCGCGCCCAGTCGGCGCGGGTGGGGGTGCGGCCATCGGGCAGGGTCGCCAGTGCCTCGGCGAGGGTGGCCAGGGGAATGCCGACGCGCTGCGCGGCGCGTATCACCGCGACGCGGCGCAACGCATCACGCGGATAGCGCCGCTGGTTGCCCGGCGTGCGCCGGCTCTGGATCAGCCCGCTGGCTTCGTAGAAGTGCAGTGCCGACACTGCCACGCCGCTGCGCCGCGCCAGTTGTCCCACACTGAGTTCGCTCGGCAGGGCCACGGGGCTTGACCTCAAGTTTGGTTGAGCTTCTATGCTCCTTCTCAACCGCGACAACGTCAATCAGCGACAGGGAGTTCCATGGACATGCAGGTTGCAGCGGCGGTGCCGACGGAAGGGCCCTTCGCCCGCCGCTACCGCGCGCTCAGCATCGGCGCGGTATCGCTGGTGGCGCTTTACGCGTTCGAATCGCTGGCCGTCACCACGGCGATGCCCACCGTAGCCGCGGCGCTGGACGGCCTGTCGCTGTATGCGATGGCGTTTGCCGGGACCCTCGCCTCCAGCGTGGTGGGCATGGTGGCGGCGGGACGCTGGGCCGACCGCAGCGGGCCGCGCGTGCCGCTGGCCCACGGCGTGGCCTGGTTCGCGTTCGGCCTGGTGGTGGCGGGGCTGGCGCCGGCGATGTGGGTGCTGCTGGTGGGCCGGGTGGTGCAGGGCTTTGGCGGCGGCCTGATGTCGGTGGCGCTGTACGTGGTCGTCGGCCGGGTCTATCCGCCGGCGTTGCGGGCGCGGATCTTCGCCGCCTTCGCCGCGGCCTGGGTGGTGCCGGCGATCGTCGGCCCCGCGATCAGCGGGCTCATCGTCGAGCATTTGGGCTGGCGGTGGGTGTTCCTGCTCTTTCCACTGGTCGCCGGTGTGGCGGCGCTGATGGTGCTGCCCGCATTGCGCGGGCTCGGCCCGCTTCCGGAGCCGGACCCCGTCGCAGGCGACCGCCACCGCATGGTCTGGGCGGTGGTCGCGGCAGCCAGCGCGTTGCTCCTCCACCATGGCGGCCAGCAGCGTGGCTGGGTGGCAGCCGCGTTGCTTGCCTTCGCGGTGGCAGCCCTTCTGCTGAGCATGGTGCGCCTGCTCCCGAAGGGTACGCTGCGCGCCGCACGTGGCCTGCCGACCGTGATCGCGCTGAGGGGTATCGCAGCGGCGGCGTTCTTCGGCACCGAGGTCTTCCTGCCCCTGTTGCTGTCGCGCGAGCGCGGCCTGTCGCCCGCGTGGGCCGGCGCGGCATTGACCATCGGTGCGCTGGGCTGGTCACTGGGGTCGTGGAACCGCGGGCGCATGAAGGACCCGTCGCCGGCGCGGGTACTCCAGGCGGGCATGGCGCTGCTGACGCTGGGCGTCGCCGGGGCCGCGCTCGCGGTGATCCCGGTGATGCCGCTGGCCGTGGCGATGGCGGCCTGGGTGGTCGCGGGGCTGGGCATGGGCACGGTGTTCCCGAGCCTGTCGGTGCTGACCCTGGAGCTGTCGCCGCCGGCCCGGCAGGGCGTCAACGCGTCGGCGCTGCAACTGTGCGATGCGCTGTTCACCGCCGCGATGCTGGCGGTGGCGGGGTCGATGTTCGCCGCGCTGTTGGAGCGCGCGCCGCTGGCCGCCTACCTCTCCGGGTTCTCGATGACCGCCGCGCTGGGCCTGCTCGGCCTGCTGCTGGCCGGGCGTGTGCGCCCGGCGGACGCCGTGTGAGTCAGGCGCCGACGCGCTGGCGTACCGCCACCATGTCGCGCACCGGCCGGACCTCGATGCAGCCGGTGCTCGCCCATGGAAATTCGGCGGCGATCCGGACCGCCTCGGCCATGTCTTCGGCCTCGATCAGGTTGAAGCCGGCCAGCACTTCCTTGGTCTCGGCGAACGGCCCGTCCACCACGGTGGTCTTGCCATTGCGGATGCGCACCGACTTCGCCTTGCGGGCGGATTCGAGCTGTTGCGACTGCACCAGACAGCCTTCGTCGCGAAGCTCGTCGGCGTGGACGAAGCAATGATGCATGCGCTTGTCGAATTCGCCTTCGGGCAGGGCATCCAGGGCTTCGTCGTCGTTGTAGACCAGCAGGAGGTACTGCATTGATCGGGTTCCGGGAGGACGGAGGCGAAACCATCGCGCCTGCGGCAGCGCGATGCAAGCGTCTCGTCTGTCGAGATTGTCGAATTGCGCTGCGCCCGTTCGTCGAGAAGACAGCAACCACAAGCAAGGAGGTGTGTGATGAGGGTGATGGTGATGGTGAAGGCGACCGAAGCCTCCGAGGCCGGCGTGATGCCGAGCGAAGCGCTGCTGACGGCGATGGGCCGCTTCAACGAGGAGCTGGCCAAGGCCGGGGTCCTGCTGGCGGGCGAGGGGCTGCACCCGAGCCGAAAGGGCGTGCGGGTGCGCTTCATCGGCAACTCGCGGACGGTGGTCGATGGCCCGTTCGCGGAGACCCGCGAGCTGGTGGCCGGCTATTGGCTCTGGCAGGTGCGTTCACTCGACGAAGCCGTGGAGTGGGTCAAGCGCTGCCCGAAGCCGCACGAAGGCAATTGCGAGATCGAGATCCGGCCGGTGTTCGAAGCGGACGATTTCGGCGAGGCGATGACGCCCGAGCTGCGTGCACAGGAGGAACTGCTCCGGTCGGCGGGGCTTGGCGCGGAAGCAGGCGCACGCTAGGTGCCCGTGGCAAGGCGACTTGTTTCCGGTTCGCGCCGGTGCTGTGATCCGGGACCATGAGCCACGATGAAAAAGTCCACGACGCGCATGGAGCCATCGATGCGGTGTGGCGCATGGAAGCGCCACGGCTGATCGCCGGCCTCGCCCGCATGGTCCACGACGTGGGCCTGGCGGAGGAGCTCGCCCAGGATGCGCTGGTGGCCGCGCTCGAGCGGTGGCCTGCTGATGGCACCCCGGACAACCCGGGAGCCTGGCTCATGGCCACCGCCAAGCGTCGCGCCATCGACCGGCTGCGTCGCCACCAGTTGATGCAGCGCAAGCACGAGGAACTGCTGCATGAGCTCGAACGGCAGGAGGTCGACCGCCCCGACAGCGACCAGCGGCTGGGCGACGACATCGGCGACGACCTGCTGCGACTGGTCTTCACCGCTTGCCATCCGGTGCTGTCGACCGAAGCCCAGGTGGCCTTGACGCTGCGCCTGCTGGGCGGCCTCGCCACCGACGAAATCGCCCGCGCGTTCCTGTTGCCCGAGCCCACCGTGGCGCAGCGCATCGTCCGGGCCAAGCGCACGCTGGCGGAGAAGCAGGTGCCGTTCGAGGTGCCCCGCAAGGTCGAGCTGCCCGAGCGCCTTTCTTCGGTGCTGGGCGTGGTCTACCTGATCTTCAACGAAGGCTATGCCGCCACCGCCGGCGAGGACCTGATGCGCCCCGCGCTATGCGAGGAAGCCTTGCGGCTGGGACGGGTGCTGGCCGGGCTGGTGCCCGGCGAGCCGGAGGTGCACGGGCTGGTGGCGCTGATGGAACTGCAGGCATCGCGGACCCGGGCACGGGTAGGGCCGGCGGGTGAACCGGTGCTGCTGATGGAGCAGGACCGTGGCACTTGGGACCGGCTGTTGATCACGCGCGGACTGGCATCGCTGGCCCGGGCGGAGGCACTGGGCGGCGGGCGAGGGGTGTACGCGCTGCAAGCCGCCATCGCCGCCTGCCACGCCCGCGCGCCCAGCGCCGACGAGACGGACTGGCGCCGCATCGCCGCGCTCTATGGCGTGCTTGCCGAAGTGACGGGGTCGCCGGTGGTGGAGCTCAACCGCGCGGTGGCACTGGGGATGGCCGAAGGCCCCATGACGGGTCTTTCGCTGGTGGATGGGTTGGTGGACGAGCCGGCCCTGCGTCGTTACCACCTGCTCCCCGCGGTGCGCGCCGACCTGCTGGAGAAGCTCGGCCGGCTCGACGAAGCCCGGGAAGAGTTCGAGCGCGCCGCCGGGCTGACCCGCAACCAGCGTGAGCGCGAGCTCCTGCTGGCGCGCGCATCGAAAGTGATCGCGGAGCGCTAACGCCGGCCATGTGAGGCTGTCGCCGTGTTCCAAGCAAGGAGACCGGCATGACCAGCCAGCAGAATCGACAGGGCACCCCCACCGGCAACGCCGGCGGCGGCAACGAAGCCAGCGGCAAGCACCAGGGCCTGCGCCAACCGGCGGACGACACCCGCGACGAGGACGCCATCGACAACGTGGGGCTCAAGGATCCGGGCGCGGAGGTGGAGGACCACCTGCGCGACAAGCGCGGCAAGGGCGTGCGCGGTGGTTTCGACGATTCGATCGACCATGACGCCGATCGCGACCAGGTCAGCAACGAGCAGGTGGCCAACTCGCCACGCAAGACTTGACACCACGGCGAGCGGGCCCGGCGGCGCCTCAGTCCCGCCGCGCCTGCTCCTGTTCGGCCAGTGCCGCCGCCCGATCGGCGGCACTCACGTCTTCGGCGCCGGGGGAGCTGACACGGGCGGCATCGCGGCTCCCGCGACTCCCGGTCTGCGGTGTCCCGGCAGCATCGTCGCCGGCGCCCGCGCGGGTCAGGTCCGCCCGGAAACGCGGCAGCGACTCGGGGTATTCAGCGGCCAGGTAGGCGATCATCTTTTCCCGCACCACGCAGCGCAGGTCGAACAGCTCGCCGGAGTTGCGGGCGCTGACCAGCAGCCGCACCTGGATGGTGGTCTCTGCGGTCTCGGTCACCTGGGCCACGCAGACCCGGCCATCCCAGCGTTCGTCGTCGCGGCAGATGCGCTCGAGCTCCTCGCGCACGCGCGCCATCGGCGTGCGGTAGTCCAGCCAGAGGAATGCGGTGCCGAGCAGTTCGGCGCTGGTACGCGTCCAGTTCTGGAACGGGTTCTCGATGAACCACTGCAGCGGCACCACCAGTCGCCGTTCGTCCCAGATGCGCACCACCACGTAGGTGCTGGTGATCTGTTCGATGCGGCCCCACTCGCCCTCCACGATGACCACGTCGTCCATGCGGATCGGCTGGGCGATCGCGATCTGCAGACCGGCAATGAGGTTGCCGAATACCGGCCGCGCGGCGATGCCCGCGACCAGGCCGATGATGCCGGCCGAGGCCAGCATGGCAGCACCGATCTCCCGGATGGCGGGAAAGGTCATCAGCGCGATGGCGACGCCGATCACCAGGATCGCGGTCTGGACCACGCGCGACACCACCCGGGTCTGGGTCTGCACCCGCCGGGCGGCAAGGTTGTCCTCCATGTCGACCGGGTTCTCGCGCAGGATCCTGCGCTCGACCGCGCCGGCCGCGCGCATCAGCAGCCAGGTGATGCACAGCAGGCCGCCCACGCCCAGCCAGTGCTGGATCCGCGCCACCCATTCGCCGGGCAGCGGGGTGAGGGTCACCGCGACGCTCAGGAACAACAGCGGCAGGGCTACCGATGCCGGCACCGCCACCACCTCGGCAATGCGGGCGCGCATATGGGTGGCCGCGCTTGCGCGTGCGCGCCGGGCGACGGCGAGCAGCGCACGCCGCACCACCCAGCCCAGCAACAGGGCCACCAACAGGGGCCAGGCGACCGCGGCGATGTCCTGCCAGCCTCCTACCGACATGGATGCTCCCGTTCAGGCATGGCCGCCATGCTGACGGCGGCGGCGTAAACGATCTGTCTAGCGGCCGCGGGGAGCCTGGCCTCAAGGATGGGCCGGGCCCGCCGATACCGGATTCGAACCGTGGCCTTCCGTGGCTGCGTGGAGGGATTCGTGAGACCGGTCAAAGCTGACGAAGTCGAGCTCGGCGCACCGCTGGCCTGGTCGGTCTATGACGGCGCGGGCAAGCTCCTGTTCGTCCAGGGCATGGTGGTGGCCTGCCAGGCCCACCTCGACATCCTGCTCGAGCGCGGCATGGTGGTACCGGAAACCTCCACCAGCGGCGGCACGCTGCTGCCCGCCATCGGCAAGGGCGAGGGAATAGCGCCGTCCGGGGGTGTCGAGCCACCCGCCAGGGCCGAAACCGAGAACGCGGCGCCCGAGGCGGATGCCATCAGCCAGCCCGAAGACGCCGCGGATGGAGAAGAAGAACAGCTGGATGACGAGGCGGAGCCGGAAGCGCCCTTGGAGCCATTGCCATCCCATCCCCCGGTATTCCCGGCCATCCAGCAACTGCGGCGTGTGCTGCAGGCCCTCCATGCCGAGCTGCTGGATTGCCCGTTCCATGGCTTCGACGAGCGTGTGCGCGACCTGGCGATGCGCCTGCAGGTACTGGTGGCGAGGGACCAGGACGCCGCCCTGGCCGCCATGCAACTGGAGGTGGGGGAAGACGACCAGAGCGCGCGCCTGATGCACGCCGCCATCCTGTGCCAGGTGCTGCTGCAGGCCCGGCAATGGGACGAGGAGGAGAGCATCTCGGTGGTCGCCGCGGCCCTGACATTCGACGTGGCGCTTGGTCCCATCGTGGCGGAGTTGAACCAGCAGCCCGGTGGGCTGACGGTGGCGCAGCGCCTGGTGATCGATGGCCACCCCCAGGCGGGCGTCGAGCTGCTGCAGAACGCGGGGGTCGATGATCCGATCTGGCTCGAGGCGGTGCTGCACCACCATGAGCGGCTGGATGGCAGTGGCTACCCCAACCGGTTGACCGCCGACGCCATCACCGCAGGTGCGCGGACGCTGGCGATCGTGGACATCTATTCGGCGATGGTGCGGCCGCGGGCCTATCGCGAGGCGATCCATGCGCGGCACGCCCTGCGCAACCTTTTCATGGAGCGCGGCAAGGCGGTGGATGAGGCGCTGGCGACCCTGCTCATCCGCGAGATCGGCGTGTTCCCCCCGGGGACCCCGGTGCGCCTGGCCAACGGCGAGGTCGGGGTGGTCCTGCACCGTGGTCGCGACGCGGCAAAGCCGGTGGTGGCCCGGTTGATCAACGCCAACGGCACGCTGGCCGCGATCGCGGCGCAGCGGGATACCTCGTTGCCGGCCTACGCGATCACCGAAACCGTGCCGCCCAACAAATACCAGGCACTGGTTTCCAGTGCGGGCGAATTGTGGGACAAACGCACCCCGCCGATGGCCCGGCCCAGGCGTACCTGAGCCGGCCGGAGGTCCGTCTCAGCGCTTGCGGGCAGGTGCCTTGGTGGCCTTGGCCGGCTTTTCGCCTTCGGGGTCGGGCGTGATCTTCTGCAGTACCCGGGTCACGCCCAGCTTCTCCACCTTGCCGCCGGCCTTCTCAAAAGCGGCGATGTCGTCAGAGATGCGTTCGCTCTCGAAGTGTTTGTGGAGGTTGCCTCCACCGGCCGGCGTACCGCGGGCCTTTCCCTTTGCGCTTGTCTTCTTGACTGCCATGCATGTTCCCGTGAGGCGGCGTCACCCCGGTTGCGTCGGGCGTCGCCGGGCGGCGCGCCGCCCCCACTATGCGCGCTTGCGGCCGAAAACGGAAAAACGCGGCTGTCCCGCTTGCGGGACGGTGCTTCCCCGGCCCGGGGGCTTGGCCCCCTGCGGCGCCGCCTGCACTCTAGCGGGGTCGCGGGTCCACCGGCCAGGAGAAGTGCGTTGCAGCCCATCATCACCATCGAAGGCCTCACCAAGACCTATGCCTCCGGCTTCCAGGCCCTCAAGGGCATCGACCTGACCGTGAACCGGGGCGAGATCTTCGCCCTGCTGGGACCCAACGGCGCCGGCAAGACAACCTTGATCAGCATCATCTGCGGCATCGTCAACGCCAGTTCCGGCACGGTCGTCGCCGACGGCCACGACATCGTGCGCGACTACCGGGCAGCGCGCGGCAAGATCGGACTGGTGCCGCAGGAGCTGTCCACCGACGCCTTCGAGAGCGTCTGGGACACCGTACGCTTCAGCCGCGGACTGTTCGGCAAGGCGCCGGACCCGGCGTACCTCGAGAAGGTGCTGCGCGACCTGTCGCTGTGGGACAAGAAGGACTCGAAGATCATGGCGCTGTCGGGCGGGATGAAACGCCGCGTGCTGATCGCCAAGGCGCTGTCGCACGAGCCCAAGATCCTGTTCCTGGACGAGCCGACCGCGGGCGTGGATGTCGAGCTACGCCACGACATGTGGCAGATGGTGCACCGGCTGCGCGAGGACGGGGTCACCATCCTGCTGACCACGCACTACATCGAGGAGGCCGAGCAGATGGCCGACCGCATCGGCGTGATCAACAAGGGCGAGCTGGTGCTGGTGGAGGAGAAGGCCACCCTGATGCGCAAGCTCGGCAAGAAGCAGCTGACCATCAGCCTGCAGGAGCCGCTGGACGAGGTGCCGGCCGGGCTGGCCGACCTGCCGCTGGAGCTCTCCGGCGATGGCGCCTCGCTGGTCTACACCTTCGACGTACAGTCCGAGGAGACCGGCATCGCCGGCCTGCTGCGGCGACTGGACGATCAGGGCGTCGACTTCAAGGACCTGCACACCAGCGAAAGCTCGCTGGAGGAGATCTTCGTCAGCCTGGTGCGGGCACCGTCTGTACCGGACGCAACGCCGGCGGCGAATCGGGAGGCCACGGCATGAACGTGCATGCGATCCGTGCCATCTACCGGTTCGAGATGGCCCGCACCTTCCGCACCATCACCCAGTCGATCGCCTCGCCGGTGCTGTCGACCTCGCTGTACTTCGTGGTGTTCGGCGCGGCGATCGGTTCGCGCATGGGCGACATCGACGGGGTCAGCTATGGCGCCTTCATCATCCCGGGCCTGATCATGCTGTCGCTGCTCAACGAGAGCATCTCCAACGCCTCCTTCGGCATCTACATGCCCAAGTGGGCCGGGACCATCTACGAGCTGCTGTCGGCGCCGGTGTCGTACGTGGAGGTCATCGTCGGCTACGTCGGCGCGGCGGCGACCAAGTCGCTCATCCTCGGGCTGCTGATCCTGCTGACGGCGCGGGTGTTCGTGCCCTACGAGATCGCCCATCCGGCCTGGATGCTGTGCTTCCTGGTGCTGACCGCGGTCACCTTCAGCCTGTTCGGCTTCATCATCGGCCTGTGGGCGGACGACTTCCAGAAGCTGCAGGTGATCCCGCTGATGATCGTCACCCCGCTGACCTTCCTCGGCGGGGCGTTCTACTCGATCAACATGCTGCCGCCGGTGTGGCAGAAGATCACCCTGTTCAACCCGGTGGTGTACCTGATCAGCGGATTCCGCTGGAGTTTCTACGGGGTGTCGGACGTGAATGTCGGGATCAGCCTGGCGGCGATCATCGGCTTCCTGCTTCTCTGCGTTGCGGCGGTGTGGTGGATCTTCAGGACGGGTTGGAAACTCAAGTCGTAACCACCGCAGGCGCCATTGACGCGCCCGGCACGCGGTCGCCAGCATGGTGGCGAACGAACCCGCAGCGGAAGCCCCGAGGATGCCGAGCGACGATGGCCATACCCGCGATTGACGCGCCGGCAGTGATGGGGCCCGTGCTGGCGGCCCTGGTCGGGGGCTCGGTCGCTGCCGCCGCGACGGCGGTGGGCACGATCCCGGCGTGGTTCGCACGCGGCGTCGGGCCGCGCCTGCAGGATGCCCTGCTCGGTTTCGGGGCCGGTGTGATGCTGGCGGCCAGCGCGTTCTCGCTGATCCTGCCGGGGCTGGATGCCGCCCGTGACCAGGGCGCCGGCAGCTGGGAGGCGGGCATCGTGGTCGGACTGGCGGTGCTGGTGGGCGGGGTGATGATCATGCTGCTCGACCGCGCGGTCCCGCACGAGCACTTCGTCAAGGGACCGGAAGGCGCGGTGCCCAGTCGCCTGCGTCGAACCTGGCTGTTCGTCTTCGCCATCGCCCTGCACAACCTGCCCGAGGGGCTGGCGATCGGCACCGCGTATGCGACCGACATCGGCCGGGGCCATGCGCTTGCAACCGGCATCGCCCTGCAGGACATCCCGGAAGGGCTGGTGGTGGCGATGGCACTGGTGGCGGCTGGCGTGCCCCGCCTGCGCGCCGTGCTGGTGGGCATGGCGTCGGGACTGGTCGAACCGGTCGGTGCGGTGGCGGGAGCGGGGCTCGTGGTCGCCCTGCCGCTGCTGTTGCCGGTAGGGCTGGGGTTCGCGGCTGGCGCGATGCTGTTCGTGGTCAGCCACGAGATCATTCCCGAGTCGCATCGGCAGGGGCATGAGAAGTACGCCACCACCGGGCTGATGATCGGTTTCGTGCTGATGATGCTGCTGGATACGGCGCTGGCCTGATGGCCGGCGCCGCACCGGGACATCTATGGCTCAGTGCTTCTTTTTCTTCGCGGTGCCCGCGCCGGCGGCACCCAGATCGGCGCCGGTCGTCGGGTCCGCCTTCGGATCGGACTTCGTGCGCGCCGCCATCTGCTTGAGGGTTTCGACCTGGCCGGATGACAGCTTCACCGAGGAGAGGCCGTCGCCGCCGTCCATCGCCAGGTGCTGCTCACGATCGGTGACGTACTTGAAGTTCTCGTCGCTGTTCCAGGAGCCGCGCATGTCGCCATCACCCTGGGACGCGTTGATGTAGGTGTTGGCGAACTCCGGCTTGCCCGGCAGCTTGCCCGGCGGGAAGTTCGGCTCCATCGAATACAGCGCCTTCTCGAAGGACTGTTGGTGGGCGATCTCGCGGGTCATCAGGAAACCCAGCGCATCCTTCACGCCCGGATCGTCGGTCAGGTTGATCAGGCGTTCGTAGACGATCTTGGCGCGTGCCTCGGCGGCGATGTTGGAGCGCAGGTCGGCAGTCGGCTCACCGATGCTGTCGATGTAGCCCGCCGTCCAGAGCTGGCCGCCGGAGTTGGTCAGGCAGGGCCCGCCGCCGTACAGCACTTGGGTCACGTGGGAATCGTTGCCCGCGCCCTGCAGCTTGCGGAACAACTCCGCCTCGCTCTCGACGGCCTCGGCCAGCTCGCCCTTGGCACCCTTGTTGAGCATGCCGACGATGGTGCCGATCACCTCCAGGTGGCTCAGCTCCTCGGTGGCGATGTCCAGCAGCATGTCCTTTCGCCCGGGGTCGTCCTCGGCCAGGGCCTGGGTGAAGTAGCGCATCGCCGCGGCCAGCTCGCCCTGCGGACCCCCGAACTGCTCGAGCATGAGGTTGGCGAGCGCGGGGTTGGGGCCGGCGACGTGGACGGAATACTGCAGGCGCTTGTTGTGGGCGAACATGTGGGGGTCTCCTGGCTGCGATCGCAGATGCGAACACGCCCCACTATCCGCCGCGGCGGTTAAACCCCGGCGAATAAAAGATGGTCTCCGCGTGAGGAGGGAACGCCGGCGCCGCGATCGACGCCGTCGGTCGGGAGCATCACCAGTCCGTCGGCTTGTAGTCCTTGAGGAACTGGCCCCACACGTGCTCGCCGGTATTGATGCCGTCGATGATCGGATCGACGATCCGCGCAGCGCCGTCGACGATGTCCAGCGGCGGATGGAAACGCTCCTCCACCACCTTGCGCGCGGCCAGGCCGGCCGGATCCTCGTCGGTCACCCAGCCGGTGTCGACGCTGTTCATATGGATGCCGTCGCCGTGGTAATCGGCCGCCGCGGTGCGCGTCATCATGTTGAGCGCCGCCTTGGCCATGTTGGTGTGCGGGTGCCGGGTGGTCTTGAAGTTGCGGTAGAACTGGCCCTCCACCGCCGACACGTTGACGATGTGCTTGTCGCGGCCGGGCGTGCGCAGCATCAGCGGCTTCAGCCGGGCGTTGATGATGTACGGCGCGATCGCGTTGACCAGCTGCACCTCCAGCAACTCGACCGACGGCACCTCGGCCATCCGCAGGCGCCACGAGTTCTTCTCGCGCAGGTCGACTTGCTGCAGGTCCTGGTCGAGCCGGCCTTCGGGGAAAAGATGCCGCTGCGACAGCAACTCCTCGGGAAGCAATGGCATCTGCGACAGCTCGGCCGCGCGGGTGAGTCCGGGGGCGTGGCCGGTGCCTGTCGTGGCCAGCGCGTCGCCGTCGCCGGGCAGCATCGATGCATTGCGCAGGCCTTCGTAGTTGCCGAGCAGGCCACGCACCTGTGCCGGCATGTCGGCCAGCGCCGCGGTCTCGCCATCCATCATGTGGGCATAGAAATCCGGCGGGCGACGCACGGTCTGGCAGGCGTTGTTGATGATGAAGTCGAGCCGCGAACGGGTCTTCAGCAGCTCGCTGCAGAACGCCTCGACGCTCGGGGTGTGGCGCAGGTCGAGCCCGAACACCTCCAGCCTGTGGCCCCATTCGGCGAAATCCGGCTCGGCGGCGTAGCGCGCGGCGGAGTCGCGCGGGAAGCGGGTGGTGACGATCAGTTCGGCGCCGGCGCGCAACAGCTTAAGACCAGCCTGGTAGCCGATCTTGACCCGACCGCCGGTCAAGAGCGCGGTCCGGCCGCGCAGGTCGGCCAGTTCGGTTCGCTTGCGGAAGTTGAAGTCGGCGCACGCCGGACACAACTGGTCGTAGAAGTGGTGGATCGAGGTGTACTTCTTCTTGCACACGTAGCAATGCTGCGGCTCGATCACTTCGGCGTGCAGTGGCTGGTCGGCGTCCAGGTCGCGAGGCTTGAAGTCTTGCGGCGGGAAATAGTTGGGCGTGGTGAATACCGGCTTGCGCCGCAGCTCGCGGATCCCGGTCTGGTTCAGGCGTTCTTCCTCGCGGCTGACCCGCACGGCGTGCTGTTCCTTCTTGGCCGCCTTCTGTCGGAGCCGCCGCGCCTGCCGGTCGGGATGGTAGGCGCCCGCGACGGCGCGCTGCAGGCGCTCACGGTCCGGCTTCGGCAGGGCGTCCAGCACTGAATGGTCGGCGCTGACCAGTTCAAGCAACTCCGCCGCCGCGCGCATGCGCGCCAACAACGCGGCGTCGTCGTCGGGCAGGGCGGCTGCGGGAGGCTGGGTGGTCGACGGGTTGGAGTGGTGGAGCGGTGGAGTTCTGGGAGTCATCGGTGTCGGCGCAGGAAGGCGCCGCCTGCGCGGAGCACTGGAGGGCGCGGGCAGCGGCCGGAGCCGGTTACCCGCGGTCGGCGGTATCGAGGAAGTACGGCTCGACCTTGCCCTTGACCTTCATGGTCATCGGGTTGCCGCGGCGGTCCAGGGCGCGGCCTACGGCGACTCTGACCCAGCCTTCGCTGACGCAGTACTCCTCCACGTTGGTGCGCTCCTCGCCGTTGAACCGGATGCCGATGCCACGTTCCAGCAGGGCCGGGTCGTGGTGGGGGCTGCGCGGATCGGTGGCGAGGCGGTCGGGTGGGGTGTCGGTCATCGTGCTGGTCCGGTGTCGGTCGCGGCGGGAAGCGGCAAGGATACCCGGCGTCCCCGGCTGAACGGGAGAGGCGCCGGGTGAAGCCGCTTGTTGCAATCCCGCCGGCATGGGGCTAGGGTTCGCCTTGCTGCTTGCCAAGGGTCACCGTGAATCGTGGCCCGATGACGTAGATCCCTGATCCGTGACATCGTTGCACCTCGCTTACTCCTTGCAAACAGCACATCGCCGCACATGCGGTATTTCAGATAACTAGTTCCAAGGAGCAAGAAAATGTCGAACCGTGAAACCGGTACCGTCAAGTGGTTCAACGATGCCAAGGGCTTCGGCTTCATTTCCCGCGAGAATGGCGAGGACGTGTTCGTTCACTTCCGCGCCATCCAGGGCCAGGGCTTCAAATCCCTGCAGGAAGGCCAGAAGGTCAGCTTCACCGTCACCCAGGGCCAGAAGGGCCTGCAGGCTGACGCCGTCGAAGCGCTGTAAGGCATCGAACGTCGGCGCCGCTTCGGCGGTCGCAACGTGATCCAGGAAAGCCCGGCTCCGGCCGGGCTTTTCTTTTGCCTGTCGCTGGCGCTGCGGATCAGCGGCAACTAGTTTTTGGACGGGGCGCCGCCCGGTGCGGGTGCAGCCGCTTCCCCCAGCTGGCGGTCGGGATCCAGCCGTCGAACTGCCCGGATGTCGCCGACCCAGACTTCGCGCCAGCCGGCGCGCTCGGGCTGGTCCATCGCCGGATCCACCAGTCGCAGCACTGCATTGGTACCTTCGATCCCCTTCGGATCGATGAAGACCTGGGTCATCGGCCGTGCCGACACGATGCCGAGCACCTGCTCGCCGTTCTCCATCTCCAGCTTGACATGGGCATCGTTGGGCAGCAGCTCGATGGTGCGCTTGAGGCGTGCGATCCCTTCGGCATCCGTGTAGACACGGTTGGCATTGGCGGTCATGGCGTCTCCCTGCAACGGAACTGGGGCCGACGCTAGCCCCCATGGCGGCAAGTGGCGGTGAACGCCGCTCGACATGCGCGTCACGCGGGGCTTTCGATACTCGACGGCCCGCATGGCATCCCGCCGCAGGAGCCGCTGCATGGCACGCCCCATCTGGTCCGGAACCCTGTCGTTCGGCCTGCTCAACATCCCGGTGTCGCTGATGTCCGGAGAGCGCAAGACGGACATCTCGTTCCGCATGCTCGACTCGCGCAACAACCAGCCGATCCGCTACGAGCGGGTGAACTCCGAAACCGGCGAGGAAGTGGCCTGGAAGGACATCGTCAAGGCGTTCGAATACGACAAGGGCAGCTATGTCGTGCTCGACCCCGACGATATCAAGTCGGCCGCGCCGGAAAGCCATGACGCGATCGAGGTGGAAGCCTTCGTCGACGTCGAGGAGATCGACCCGCGCTACTTCGAGAAGCCCTACGTGCTGGTGCCGGCCAAGAAGGCGGAGAAGGGCTATGTGCTGCTGCGCGAGGCATTGGCGAAGACCGGCAGGATCGGAATCGCACGGGTGGTGATCCGCACCCGCGAGAGCCTGTGCGCGGTCATGCCCAAGGACAACGCGCTGCTGCTGATGATGATGCGCTACCCGCAGGAGCTGGTGGACATCGAGGAGTACCGGATCCCCGAGGGCAAGAGCACCGACTACCGCATCACACCGAAGGAGCTGGAGTTCTCCGAGCAACTGATCCAGACCATGTCGGGGGAGTGGGATCCCTCGCAGTACCAGAACGAGTTCCGCCAGCGCCTGCAGGACGTCATCACCAAGCGCATGAAGGACACCGGCGTGGTCAGGCCGGGCGAAGAGGAGCCGGAGGTGCAGGACCACGCGGCGACCAACGTCGTCGACTTCATGGAGCTGCTGCAGCAGAGCATCGACAAGAAGAAGCGCACCCCCGCCAGGAAGGACGCCGCGGAACCGGACGAGGGATCCGGCGGCAAGAAGGGCAAGGCCAAGGCGGACAAGGCCACGAAGAAGGCGGCCAAGAAGAGCAACACTTCGAAGACGTCGAAGAAGACCGCCAAGAAGACGACCAAGAAGGCCGCCAAGAAGCAGGGCAAGGCCGCCTAGCCCATGCCGGATACCCGCCTCACCAGCCCCGACAAGCTGCTGTACCGGGATGCGGGCATCACCAAGCAGCGGGTGGCCGAGTACTACCGCAACGTGGCGCCGCTGCTGCTGCCCGAAGTGGCCCGCCGCCCGCTGTCCCTGCTGCGCTGCCCCGGCGGGATCGACGGCCAGTGCTTCTTCCAGAAGCACCACGCCGACGCGCTCGGTGATGGCGTGCATGGCGTGCCCATCCGCGAGAAGGACGGTGACACTGAGGAATACCTCTACATCGAGGGTGTGGAAGGGCTGCTCGACCTGGTGCAGATGAACACCATCGAGCTGCACCCGTGGGGCGCACGCATCGATGACCTGGAGCATCCCGACCGGCTGGTGTTCGACCTGGACCCGGGCGAAGGCGTGGGCTGGAGCGACATGAGGGCTGCGGCGCGCGACGTGCGGGCGAGGCTGGAGCAGGCGGGACTTCGATCCTTCCTGCGGCTGTCTGGCGGCAAGGGCCTGCACGTGGTGGTTCCGATCCGACCGGGCCCGGGCTGGGACGAGGCCAAGGGATTCTGCGAAGCGTTCGCCGATGCCATGGCCATGCAGTCGCCGGACCGCTACGTCGCCACCGCGTCCAAGGCGAAGCGTCGTGGCGTGATCTTCATCGACTGGCTGCGCAACGGCCGCGGCGCCACCAGCGTGGCCAGCTGGTCATTGCGCGCCCGCGCGAGCACCGGTGTCGCGGTGCCCTTGCGCTGGGACGAGCTCGGACGCGTCAACGGTGGCGACCACTACACGCTCGAGCGCGCCCTGCGACGCGCCGCCCGCCTGCGCACCGACCCATGGGGCGGATGGGCTGAAGCCGCCGACCAACAGCTGCCCGCGTAACGGCCTTCTGAAGGAGCGACGTCAGTCGCGACCACGCAATCACAACCCACCGTGAAGCCAACCGGCTCCGCTTCACGCTCCTGCGAACCGCACTCAAGCAGGATCGGCACAGACACGCACTTGGAAAAACCCCATGACCCGAAGCTATTCCCGCACCCTGCGAACCCCGCTGGTCATCGCGCTGGCCGGTGCACTCGCCGTTGCCCCGTTCGCTGCGTCCTCCCAGGACGACGCCAAGGACACCGCGGCTGATCGCCCCCTCACCGCCGCCAACGACGTGTCGAGCGACACCATCGTCGATGCCGACGCCTCGGCTGCCGGCGTGCTCCGCGCGCAGGTCCTGCTCGAGCGCGCGCACTTCTCCCCCGGCGAGATCGACGGCCGCTGGGGCAGCAACACGCGACGTGCGATCGAAGCGTTCCAGCGACGCCACGACCTCGACGTGACCGGGACGGTGGACAAGGCCACCTGGAAGGCGCTGGGCGGCAACGGTGTCGACGTGTTGACGGACTACACCATCACCGCCGCCGACCTGGAGGGACCCTTCAAGTCGATCCCGTCGGACATGGAAGCCAAGGCCAAGCTGGACCGCCTGGGCTTCACCTCCCCGCTGGAGGCGCTCGGCGAGAAGTTCCACTCCCGCCCCCGGCTTCTCGAACAGCTGAACCCGGATCGCAAGCTGGCCGAAGGCGAGACCTGGCGCGTGCCGAATGTCTCCGGCATCGAACTCCCGAAGGGTTCGAAGGTCGTCGTCGACAAGTCCGACGTCTCGGTGGCCCTGGTCGACGAGAGCGGGAAGATCGTCGGCCGCTGGCCGGCGACGATGGGCAGCCAGCACGATCCGCTGCCGATCGGGGAGTGGACCATCAAGGGCGTCGCGCCGGACCCGGTCTTCCACTACAACCCGGACCTGTTCTGGGATTCCAGCCCCGGCGATGAAAAGGCCAAGATCCCGCCCGGCCCCAACAATCCCGTCGGCGTGGTCTGGATCGATCTGTCCAAGGAGCATTACGGCATCCACGGCACGCCCGAGCCGACCAACATCGGCAAGACGCAGTCGCATGGCTGCATCCGGATGACCAACTGGAGCGCCAGGGCGCTGTCCGAGGCGGTGTCCCCGGGCACGACGGCGGTGCTGCAGGAGTGAGGTGCCGGCGGTGGACGCGGCGCGCTCCGGTCCGGGTCGAGGAAGCCGGCTGATGCTGCGGCTGGTACTGGTATTCCTGGTGGGTGTGCTGGTCGGGGCCAACCTCGTCTACTTCACGATGACCCGCGACCGGGCCGATCCGGAGGCGGTGGTGGTGTTCGAGCGCGAGCGGACCCAGCATGCGTTGCCGGCCGATACCGCCGATGCGCCCGCCGACAGGGTCGATCCGGCCCCTGCCGACACGACGCCCGAGCCCCGGGCAACGGCGCCGCGGCGGGACGCGCCTGCGCCTGCCGGGACGCGGCGCGGCGTGCCTGCGCCGGGAGCGGTGGCTTCGCCCTCGGGACTGGTCGTTCCGGTGCAGGGGGTTGCGCCCGCGGAACTGTCGAACACCTTCGACGACGCGCGCGGGCAGGGCCGGGTCCACGAGGCCCTGGACATCATGGCGCCCCGCGGCACTCCGGTGCTTGCGGTTGCCGATGGCGCCATCGAGAAACTGTTCGCCAGCGAGCGCGGTGGCCTGACCATCTACCAGTTCGAACCCACCGGCCGCCACGCGTACTACTACGCCCACCTGGACCGCTACGCGCAGGGGCTATCGGAGGGCGACAAAGTGAAGCGGGGCCAGGTGATCGGCTATGTCGGCAGCACCGGCAACGCCAGCGACGATGCCCCGCACCTGCATTTCGCGATCTTCGAGCTTGGCCCCGAGAAGAACTGGTGGGAGGGCACCGCGATCAACCCCTATCCCGTCCTCACCGGCGCCAGGCCCTTGTAGGAGCGGCTTCAGCCGCGATCGTGGAGTCGGCGCGGGCGGACGATCGGCGGATCGCGGCTGAAGCCGCTCCTACGGAAGCGACAACTGGCGAGGTGTTGTCGTAGGAGCGACGTGAGTCGCGACCGCGCATGTCCGAGGTGCCGCGGTCGCGACTTATGTCGCTCCTACAGGGACGGGGTGGCGGGCCGTGTGATATTCAAGGTCACCGTGCGAATCACTTCGCATGGACAACGCCACTTCGGAACCCGCCACCATCGCCCGCCGGATCTCCGCCGCGGACTCGCCCCAGCAACGTTTCGCGGCGATGCTCGAACAGCATCGCGGCATCGTGTTGAGGATCGCCTACGGCTACTGCCGCCACCCCGAAGACCGGCGTGACCTGGTGCAGGACATTGGAGCGCAGGCGTGGCGTGCGTTCCCTTCGTTCGATGACACCCGCAGCCGGTTCTCGACCTGGCTCTACCGGGTGGCGCTCAACGTCGCGATCTCGCAGGTGCGTACGGCCGCACGGCACCAGCGCCATCACGCCGACCTTGATGACGAAGCCATCGCCGCCCTGCCGGATCCAACCGGCCACGGCCATGACGAAGGCGATGCGGCGATCCGCCAGCTGTATGCGGTCATCGATCGCCTCGAGCCGCTCGACCGGGCCCTGATGCTGCTTTACCTCGATGAGCGGAGCCAGCGCGAGATCGCCGAGATCCTCGGCATCAGCCCGAGCAACGTCGCCACCAGGATCCACCGGCTCAAGCAGCGCCTGCGCGGGGAACTGGCATGAATCCGACCCACGACCCGGAGCCTTCCATGGAACTCGACGACCTGAAATCGGCCTGGCAATCGCTCGACGCGCGGCTCGAGCGGCAGCACGTACTGGACCGGCAACTGCTCTGGGACCACCGGATCGAAGGCGCACGTCGCCACCTGCGCCCGCTGTGGTGGGGACAATTGGCGCAGATGCTGTTCGGCCTGGCCTGCGTCCTGTTGGGCGCGAGCTGCTGGAACATGCACGGCGACCAGTGGCCGTTCCTGTTGGCGGGCATCACCCTTCACGTGTATGGCGTGGCGACGATGATCGCGGGCGGGATCACGCTCGGCCTGATGAGCCGGATCGACTACGGCGCGCCCGTGCTGGGGATCCAGAAACAACTGGCGAAGCTGCGCCGGTTCTACGTGGGCAGTGGCGCGGCGGTGGGGCTGGCGTGGTGGGTGTTGTGGGTGCCCTTCGTGATGGCGCTGTCGGGCCTTGATGGCACGGTCGACGCTGGTGCATGGCGGCAGCCGTGGGTCTACTGGAGCCTCGGGCTCGGTGTGGCCGGGCTGCTGGCGACGCTGTGGTTCCACCGCTGGGCGCGCAGCCCCGAGCGGCCGCGGCTGGCCCGGATGATGGAAGAGTCCGTCACCGGCGGCAGCCTGCTGCGGGCCCGGGCGCGACTGGAGGAGATCGAGCGGTTCGAGCGCGGGTGAGGGCGCTCGCCGTCCTGCGGAGCCCGCCATGCTTTCGTCGGAGCGGCTTCAGCCGCGATCGTGGAGTCGGCGCGGGCGGACGATCGGCGGATCGCGGCTGAAGCCGCTCCTACGGAAGCGACAACTGGCGAGGTGTTGTCGTAGGAGCGACGTGAGTCGCGACCGC
>Ga0208179_1000087_pt1 | contig 82544 bp, 79 predicted proteins | sample Malvired_Geostar_FD_184238 | JGI IMG/M metagenome (GOLD analysis project Ga0208179, IMG submission 184238) | Marine viral communities from the Global Malaspina Expedition - Malaspina viral metaG DeepMed_Geostar (SPAdes) (version 2) | ecosystem: Environmental > Aquatic > Marine > Oceanic | place... | reverse complement strand
GCCGCCCCCGCCCCCGGCGGTCATGAGTCGCGAGCAGCAGATCGATGCCCTGTCCCGCGCCGTCCGGGCCTTTCACGACTACTGGTCCCACAAGGCGGACCGGATCGCCGATATGCGGAAAGCCCGGGAGGCGCTGGGGCGTCATCCCTGACCCGCGATCCGATCTGACGGTCGCGGTTTTCCTAGGAAGATGTTTGCGTCTAGAGATAGGGGATGAAACTCGCATCCCTGAAACATGGCCGTGACGGCCGCCTCGTCGTGGTGTCGGAAGACCTGAACTGGTTCACCGACGCCTTCCTGATCGCCCCGACCCTGCAGGCGGCGCTCGATGACTGGGAGCGGTGCGAACCGCGCCTGCGCGCCCTGGCCGAGAGCCTGGAGCATGAGGCCGTGCCGCGGGGCCGCTTCCATGAACGCGACGCCTCGGCCCCCCTGCCGCGCGCCTATCAGTGGGCCGACGGCTCGGCCTATGTGAACCACGTGGCCCTGGTCCGGCAGGCCCGCGGGGCCGAAATGCCCGAGAGCTTCTGGACCGACCCGCTGATGTATCAGGGCGGGTCCGATGGCTTCCTCGGACCGCGCGACCCCATTCCGCTGGCCGATCCCGCCTGGGGCTGCGACCTCGAGGCCGAGGTCGTGGTCGTCACCGGCGACGTGCCCCAGGGCGTGTCGCGCGATGAGGCCCTCGGCCACATCCGGCTGGTCGGACTGGTCAACGACGTTTCCCTGCGCAATCTGATCCCGGCCGAACTGGGCAAGGGCTTCGGCTTCGTCCAGTCCAAGCCCGCCAGCGCCTTTACCCCCGTGTTCGTCACGCCCGACTCGCTGGGTGATCGCTGGAAGGACGGCAAGCTGCACGGCGCCCTGACCGTCACCCTGAACGGCAAGCCGTTCGGTCAGGCCGACGCCGGCGACGACATGACCTTCGACTTCGGCACCCTGATCGCCCATCTGGCCAAGACCCGGTCGCTGGTGGCGGGCTCGATCATCGGCTCGGGCACGGTATCCAACCGCGATGCCGACGGCGGGCCGGGCAAGCCGGTCAGCGAGGGTGGGCTGGGCTATTCCTGTATCGCCGAGGTCCGCACCGTCGAGACCATCCAGCGCGGCAAGGCCGAGACGCCCTTCCTGCAGCACGGCGACACGGTTCGCATCGAAATGCTGGACGAGAAGCACCACTCGATCTTCGGTACGATCGAACAGACGGTGGAGCCGGTGGGGTGAAGGCCGCTCTGATTCCCCTCCTCGCGGCGTCGCTGCTGGCGGACCCCTCTCTGGCGCAGGATCAAGGCGACGACTGGGATATCGTTCGTGACCGGCGCGGCCGGGCCGAGATGGCCCATCTGCAGTTCAGCAACGGACTGGCCATCATGGTCCAGTGCAAGGACAGGTCGCTGGACGTGGTCATCGGGGGGCTTCCGTCCGCCGGCGCATCGCCCAATCGGATAGGGTTCCGCGAGCGCCCGCTCGACTTGCGATTTCGCGGTGAGGAAGACCGGCGACAGTTCTGGGCCGTCGGCACGGATGACACTCTCGCCGTCAGCCTCCTGCCTGCACCCTTCGCGCGCCAGCTCCGGCTGGGTGGGACGCTGGAGCTGGGTGTTCCCGGGGCTGGCACTGAACATCAGACCGTGACCTATCGGGTCGATTTGCCGCCCTCGGCACTGAACATTGACGAAGTTCTGACCGCCTGCCGCCGCCCGCTTGTTGATCCTCGTGACGAGCTTCTCGATGAGGTAGGTACGACCGGGCTGCCGGCCCGCATTGTCTGGGCTGAACGGCCGAACCTGGTGCCGAGGGCGAGCGACCTTGTGTCCGGGTTCGCCGTGATCAGCTGCCTGACCCGACCCGACGGTCGGCTACACGATTGCGTTGTGGAGTCGGAACATCCCCGGGGCGCAACGGCCGCGCGATCCAGTTCGGCAGCCGCACGACGTGCACGTGTCGAGGTCGCGGGGGATCCTGATGCTCCTGTCCCGGCCAGACTCGTCCACTTCACCCTGGGCCTGTTCGTGGATTAGCGATCTTGGGCGTGACTGAGTATGGCGCAGCCGGCGGTGATCCGCTAAATCCGCCGGACCTCACGCGGGTGTGGTGGAATTGGTAGACGCGCCGGACTCAAAATCCGGTTCCGAAAGGAGTGTCGGTTCGAGCCCGACCACCCGCACCATGGCCCTCAGGGCTGGCCGGCCTTCCGGATGATCAGTCCGAAGGACGTGGTCGCGAATCCGGCCAGGGCCAGCCGCAGGTGGGGCTCCGGCAGATAGGGCGGAATGTCGACAAAGCTGTCGACCGGCCCGCTCCCGGCATCGAAATCCAGCGGAGCGACAGTATGGCCTGCGGCGGTAAGCCGTTCGGCCAGAGCGGTCAGGTCGCGGCGGCGATACAGGACGGTCCCCCCGGTCTCGAGCGTATTCACGTCAGACGTCAGGTTCAGCTCGGTCGTGTGGATCGCGAACCCGCCGGGCAGGAGGGTATCGACCGACCGCTCGATGAAGGCCATGCCGGCCTCCAGGCTGCCCAGATGCTCCAGTGCGCAGGCCGACCAGCAGAAGTCATATCCGGTCAGGTCGTCGGGGACGGCGTTCATGTCGACCACGCGGAAATCGACCGCGGCCTCGAAGATCTCCGGGTCGCACAGGTCCGGGCGCATCAACGCCGCCTTGCCCTCGGCGTGCTGGTCGGTGGCGGTCCATCCCGCATCGGCAGCCTGCTCCGGCGCCAGATCGGTCCCCGTGATCCGGCAGCCTCGCGAGGCGAAATAGGCGGCCAGCGGCTCCCGCCCGACGCCAAAGCCCAACCCCCGGGCCCCGGCGCGCAGCTGGCGCCGCTCATGCAGGGCCTGGGCGATGAAGACGAACTCCCACAGCTTGCGGTGATAGCGCAGCCGCTCGCCCAACCGCTCTGACCAATAGGAGAACCAAGGCGTCTCGAAATCGGCCTGACGACACGGACGGGAGTGGTTGAGCACGTCCACGCCCGGCTTGCGGTCGTTGCGCAGCACGGGCTGGCCCAGCCAATGGCCCTCGTCCGGTTGGCGCAGGGCTGACAACTCACGCAACTGATGTTCCAGCAGCTCGATCCGTGCCCTGAGTTCGGACATCTGACGAGCGGTCTCGTCCGGCTCGGAAGGCGGGGGCTCAATCGTCATACCTCACGATTAGCAGAGGGAAACCGGTCGTCGACCCGGAATTGGCAGGGGAGGGGCCTTTCGCAGTTGCAAAACCGGCTTGTGCGTCTCATCTGCACGCCATGCAGGATCTGGATGCGACCTCTCCCAAGCCCGTGCGCGGCCCGGGCTTTCCCGAGTTTGTCGCCCTGATCGCCATGATGATGGCGTTGAACGCCCTGGCCATCGACATGATGCTGCCGGCGCTGCCAGCCATTGGCGACGCCCTGGGTGTAGTCTCCGAGAACTCGCGGCAATGGGTGATCACCGCCTATCTGCTGGGGTTCGGCGTGGCCCAGCTGATCTATGGCCCGCTGGCCGATCGCTACGGCCGCAAGCCCGTGCTGATGGTGGGCCTCGGCGTCTATGTCCTGTTCAGCGTGGCGGCGGCCTTCACCACAACGTTCGAGGCCCTGATCCTCGCGCGACTGGGCACGGGCCTGGGCGCGGCGGCCCTGCGGGTGCTGGCCGTGTCGATCGTGCGCGACCGCTATTCCGGGCGGACCATGGCGCGGGTCATGTCGCTGAGCTTCCTCGTCTTCCTCGGCGTGCCGATTCTGGCGCCGACGCTGGGGCAGCTGGTGCTGTTCGTGGCGCCCTGGCGCTGGATCTTCGGCGTGCTGGCGCTGGCGGGGTCGGGTTTCATGATCTGGGCGCTGATCCGTTTGCCCGAGACCCTGGCGCCTGAAAATCGCCTTCCGATCCGCTTTGGCCGGATTGCCGACGCCTTCCGCGCGGTGGTCAGCGACCGGCTGTCGGTCGGCTATACCCTGGCCATGACGGCAATCACCGGCTCCCTGTTCGCCTTCATCAATTCCAGCCAGCAGATCTTCTTCGACGTGTTCCAGCAGCCGGGCCTGTTCACCACCGTCTTCGGCCTGATGGCGGCGGGGATCGCCGTGGCGTCGCTGACCAATGCGCGACTGGTCGAGCGGCTGGGGTCGCGACGGCTGTCGCACCTGGCCCTGATCGGCTTCATCACCTCGGCGGCCGTGCATGCAGGGGTGGCCCTGTCGGGGAATGAAAGCCTGATCAGCTTTGCCCTGCTGCAGGGGCTGACCATGTTCTGCTTCGGCTTCATCGCGGGCAACTTCGGCGCCCTGGCGATGAACAATATGGGCCGGATCGCGGGCACGGCATCGTCAGTGCAGGGGTTCGTCTCCACGACCTTCGGCTCGTTGACCGGCTTTCTGATCGGGCAGAGCTTTGACGGGACGGCGGCGCCGATGACGGTCGGCATCACCCTGTGCGGGGCGCTGGCCCTCGTGGCGGTGCTGGTGGCCGAACGCGGCAAGCTGTTCAGTACCGTCGAGGCCGAGAGCCGGCCCGCCTGAGCTTGACCTTGGGCGGCCGGGCTGGTCGGTTGGCCGGAACGAAGGCGCCCCGGGACTCATTTCCGGCGGGCGCCACAACGACACCATGAGGAAATCCCGATGGCCTTCAAGCTCGCTTCCGTCTCTACCCTTGCCCTTACTGCCGCTCTGGGCATGACGATGGCGGCCTGTACCTCGATGCCGGGATGGGGCGGGGCCGGGACCAATCCGGCTGTCCAGGCCCCCGCCGAGGTTCAGTGGGTGCGTGACGTGCACTCCCATGCCCGGCCCGAGATCGCCCGGGTCGGCCATGTGGATCTGGACCTGACCGCCGATTTCGACCGCAAGGTCCTGTCCGGCACGGCGACGCTGGACATCAGCGGGCGCGCGGGCGCCGACCAGATCATTCTGGATGTCCGCAATCTGGACATCGAGTCGGTGACCGATGGCGCCGGTCGGGCCCTGACCTGGCGGCTGGGCGCCAGCGATCCGACCCTGGGTCAGGCGCTGGAGATCGATCTGCCGCCCCTCAACGCCGGTGAGACGCGCAAGCTGGTCATCGCCTATGCGACCCGGCCCGACGCCGCGGCCCTGCAGTGGCTGAACCCGGCCCAGACCGCAGGCGGCGAGCAGCCCTATCTGTTCAGCCAGGGGCAGGCGATCCTGACCCGCACCTGGGTCCCGACCCAGGACAGCCCCGGTATCCGTCAGTCATATTCCGCCCGCATCGTGGTGCCGGAGGACCTCAAGGCGGTCATGAGCGCCGAGATGCTGACGCCCGAGGGCGAACCGGCCGGACCGGGTATGCGCGCCTACCGTTTCCGTCTGAACAACCCCGTGCCGCCCTATCTGATTGCCCTCGGCGTGGGCGACATCGCCTTCGCCTCTCTGGGCGAGCGGACCGGCGTCTATACCGAACCGTCGATGCTGGCAGCGGCGCGCGCCGAGTTCCCGGCCGTCGAGTCCATGGTCGAGGAGGCCGAGGCCCTCTACGGCCCCTATCTGTGGGGCCGCTATGACCTGCTGGTGCTGCCGCCCAGCTTCCCCTTCGGCGGCATGGAAAACCCGCGCCTGACCTTTGCGACCCCGACCATCATCGCCGGGGACCAGTCGCTGGTCGCCCTGGTCGCGCACGAACTGGCCCACAGCTGGTCCGGCAACCTTGTGACCAACGCCACCTGGGACGACTTCTGGCTCAACGAGGGCTTCACCGTCTATTTCGAGAACCGGATCATGGAAGCGGTCTATGGCCGCGACCGCGCCATGCAGGAACAGGTGCTGGGCTGGGAAGACCTTCAGGGCGAACTGGCCGACCTGCCGCCCGAGGACACGCGTCTGAAGCTGGACCTCGAAGGGCGCGACCCGGACGAGGGCATGACCAACATCGCCTATGAGAAGGGCGCCTTCTTCCTGCGCACCATCGAGCGGACAGTGGGCCGGGACCGGTTCGACGCCTGGCTCAAGGGCTATTTCGAGCGCAACGCCTATCGGCCCATGACGACCGCGATGTTCCTCGAGGATATCCGCACCCACCTGATCCAGGGCGACACGGCGCTGGAAGAGGCGCTGATGATGGACGCCTGGGTCTATCAGCCGGGCCTGCCCTCCAATGCCATGGCTCCGGTGTCGCAGGCCTTTGAACCGGTCGATGCTGCCGCCCGCAGCGTCTTCCTCGAGGGCGGGACGCCGCCGCAATCCCTGTGGCAGGGCTGGAACACCCAGCAGCGCCAGCGCTTCCTGGGCTGGCGTCCCGAGGGGCACCAGGACGGTCAGGACTGGCTCAGCGAAGCGCAGCTGAAGGCGCTGGATGAAGGCCTCGGCCTGTCGACGGCCGGCAATTCCGAAGTGCTGTTCGCCTGGCTGCAGATTGCGATGACTCACCGCTATGAACCCGCCGTGGCCCCGACCGAGGCCTTCCTGACCGGCATGGGGCGGCGCAAATTCGTCCTGCCTCTCTTCCAGACCCTGTGGGGCGAGGGTGAGTGGGGCCGGGATCTGGCGCGGCGCATCTATGCGGAGGCGCGCCCGCTGTATCACCCGGTGACCAGCAATTCGGTCGACGCCGTCGTGGGCGTGCCGGACTAGCGTTCATCGCCATTGCAATGAAATGCGGCGGTCGTCCCTGCGGGCGGCCGCCGTTTTCATGACGCCGGCGCCATGATTGTGGCGGGCCGGTCCTCAAGTATACACAATTCTGTCGTATTTAGCAGAACGCAGTGTGTGCCACTATTTCAACGGTTACCAGCATGTAATCGTTCGGCCTTGGAACTGCCCGAACCGGTACATACCTCAGCATTTGCCAGTCGGGATGGCTGGTAACTGATCAACGACAAAAAGGAACTACCGCAATGCGTAGTCTCGTACTCTCTGCCGCTGCCCTGGCCCTGATGGCCTCGCCCGCCCTGGCCCAGGATCCGGCCTCGAACCTCTACGGCACCATCGGCTACAGCCAGCTGGACGCCGACGGCGTTGACCTCGGCGCCGTCACGGCCCGTATCGGCAACCGCTTCACCCCGAACTTCGGGATCGAAGGCGAAGTCTCGCTGGGCGTCAAGGACGAAGACTTCACCGTCGGCGCCACCACCGTCACCGCCGACCTGCAGTACGACGCCGCCGTCTATGGCGTCGGCTATGTGCCGCTCAGCCCGAACTTCGAGCTGTTCGGCCGCGTCGGCTACGGCACCAGCGAACTGAAGGTGTCTGGCGCCGGCGTCACCGCGACGGCCGACGGCGAAAGCTGGAACTACGGGGCTGGTGCCCAGTATTCGCTGGACGGTCAGAACGGCATCCGCGCCGACTGGACCCGCCGCGACTTCGGTGACGACGGCGAAGCCGACGTTTGGTCGCTGAGCTTCGTCCGCAAGTTCTAGGACCGGCTCTATTCGAGCTGAAGGGGCCCCGACAGCGATGTCGGGGCCTTTTTTGCTGGCTGAACAGGGGCTTGTGGCGCCAGAGATACAGCTTGGCCGTTTAATTCGTCGGCGTGCACGCTCCGGAGATTTTCCGACTACCCACGGTTTCTGGAATCGGCGAGACCCCCCGCGTTGCCACTCCGGCAAAGCTTTGGGGGGTCCCATGCGTCTGTTCATCATCGCGGCTGCTGCCGCTTCTGCCTTTGCCGTGCCTGCTGCGGCGCAATCCAGCTTCGACCCGCAGATTTCGGTATCGGCCGGCTACGCCCGCTATGTGGACGGCAGCGAGGACTGGGACGGCCACACCGCCACCGGCCGCATCACGGCGCGCCTGCATCGCTATTTCGGGGTCGAGGGTGACTTCGCCCTGGGCCTCGGCTCGTCCGACATCGCGGGCGTTGACGTCAGCATGAACTCGAACGTTGCCGGGTACGTTGTCGCCTACTGGCCCGTCGATCCGAACCTCGATCTGACCGCCCGCGTGGGTTACGGCTCGACCGAGCTGGAGTTCGACTTCGGCGGCGGCACGACGGTCACCGAGAGCTTCGACGGCATGGCCTTCGGCATTGGTGCCCAGTACTATTTCGACGAGCACAACGGCGTGCGCTTCGACGTCACGCGCCACGAGTACAATGACATCGACGGCGGCCTCGACTCGGTCGGCATCACCTACGTCCGTCGCTTCTGATCGGGCGTGATCCGGACATGACAACGGCGCGTCACCCTGCGGTGGCGCGCCGTTTCTGTGTCCGGCGGTATAGTCAGGCCAGTTCGGGATTCAGGGCCCAGCGCATGGAGCCCTCGCCGAAGGGACGAAAGAACAGGTCGCGATAGCGCTCAAAGACGTCGACGATCTTCTGGGCCAGATCCTGGGCAACCGTCTCGCCCCGCTGTCGCTTGAGCGCAGCCACACACTGCACCACCTGCGCCTGGTGACACGACCCGCCCATACTCTTCAGAACGGTCGCCACGTCTCGGGCGAGAGGTTCCTCGATCCCGGCCATCCAGGGACCGGAAAATTCAGGGGTGGCATACCGGGTCATGGACTGGGGCTCCCGTCTCGTCTCCAGGACTTGAGACACCCGTTCGCAAAAACGCCTGCCGCGTGCAAGCGGCGCCGTAAAAAGTGATCGTCCGGGGCGTCAGCCGCGCTTTCTCACGAACACCGTTCCCGCCGAATAACCCGCGCCGAAGCTGCAGATCAGGCCGACATCGCCCGGGGCCATATCCTCCTGATGCAGGTGGAAGGCGATTACCGACCCCGCGGATGAGGTGTTGGCATAGTCGTCCAGGATGATGACATTCTCGGAGGGCTCCGGATCGCGGCCCAGCACCTTGCGGCCGATCATCTCGTTCATGTTTATATTGGCCTGGTGCAGCCACAGCCGCTTCAGGCCGGACGTTTCCAGACCCAGGTCATTCGCGTGGCTGACGATCATCTCGGACACCATCGGCACGACGTCCTTGAACACCCGGCGCCCCTGCTGAACGAACAGCTTGTCGGGCTTGCCGATGCCTTCCGGCGCCGCATTGTTCAGGAAGCCGAAATTGTTGCGGATATTGTTCGAGAAGACGGTCTTCAGACGCGTGCCCAGAATGTCCCAGCCGCCCGGCCCGGCCTGATTCGCGGACTCGACGATCACGGCGGTGGCGACGTCGCCGAAGATGAAATGGCTGTCGCGATCCTTGAAGTTCAGATGGGCCGAGCAGACCTCGGGGTTGACCATCAGCACAGCCTTGACGGAGCCCGAGGCGATGAAGTCCGCAGCGGTCTTGAGGCCAAAGGTCGCCGAGGAACAGGCGACATTCATGTCAAAGGCAAAGCCCTCGATCCCCAGCGCCTGCTGCACCTCGATGGCCATGGCCGGGTAGGGCCGCTGCATGTTCGAGGCGGCGCACAGGACGGCGCCGATCTCGCTGATCGGCTTGCCCCAGGCGGCGATGGCCTCCCGTGCGGCCTTGACCGCCATTTCGGCCAGAATTGACAGCTCGTCATTGGAGCGTTCCGGCAGGTGCGGGACCATGCGCTCGGGGTCCAGGACCCCGGTCTTGTCCAGCACGAAGCGACTCTTGATGCCCGAGGCCTTCTCGATGAACTCGACCGAGGACGGGGTCAGCGCCTCGCGGGTACCGGCGGCGATTTCATCCGCGTTCCGCGCATTCTCCAGCTCGGCCCAGGCGTTGTAGGCCTCGACCAGTTCGGCGTTGGAGATGGACTGTTCCGGCGTGAACAGGCCGGTGGCGGCGATGACGGCAGTCGGAGAAGAGGCGCTCACAAGGGTATCCGTGTTCTGATGCTGGCCTTCAATAGGCCGGTGGATCGCTGCGGTCGAGGCTGGCGATCAGGCCGCGCCCCCAGCGCCGCAACCCACCGGCGCGACCGCCGCCCGCCGATGGCCCCGGTTCGGCCAGCCGCCGCGCCAGATCCTCGGCCTCACAGGGATATCCGTCGGGGGTCACATACACCGGGTACCGGATCAGGGCCTCGGCGATCAGGGCGTCAAGATCGACTGTCCGGGTCCGGCGCGGGAAGCGCAGCGCATCGTCGGTCAGGCCCCAGCCGGCATAGAAGGGCCGCCCCCAGGTCATCACCCGCTTGCCCCGCAGCAGCGCCTCGAACCCGGTCAAGGACGTCAGTGTGGCCAGCACATCGCAGGCGTCCAGACAGGCGGTGATATCCAAGCCCTCGGCGCGGGCATCCACCAGCCGCGCGGTTTCGGGGTCCAGTCGGCCCGGCCGGTTGCCCGCCACCGTATCGGGGTGGTCGCGATAGATCAGGAAGGCATCCGGCAAGCGAGTGCGGACCGCCCGGACCAGGCCGGCATTGGTGCGGATGTCTTCGCACCCCAGAAGGATGGACCGGTCATTCTCGACCTGACCGACGATCAACACGCGATCACGGTCGGTCGGCCAGTCCGGCGGGGGCGTCGCCCCGCCCAGATTGTATTTGCTGAGACCTCGCTCGACGAGAACCTGACGCAGGACGTGCGCGCGGGCGATGTCTGCGCCCGGGGTCTGTCCGGCCTCCAGGGCCTGCTCCAGCGCGGACGGCCGCGATCCGTCGAAATGGATACCCACCGGGTCCAACACGGCCGACAGGGCGGCGTTGAAATCGGACCCCAGACCCCGCGAGCGCAGGAATCCGTCCTCCATCCGCCAGAGGGGCAGATTGGCAGCCTCGGCCGCTGGAGCGACGTCGGGGGCTTCCTTGCCGGCCCAGACGACCAGCCGACCCTCCCGTTGGCGGGCGGCGGCCACGGCCGCTGCGGTCGAGGCGAAGAAGGCCGTTTCGCCGAGCGGGATGTTCAGCAGGCGCCGGACCGCCCCCCGCTTGGCCGGGGAAAAGCCGACGCAGGCCGAATAGCCAGCCAGCCTTCGGGCCCGGTCGCGCTGCTGCACCAGCCGCGACACGGCGGCCTCGGGCGTTGAGAGGCGGCCCGTCACCGGATCGACATAGCGGGCCTGAACGATCAGGGTCGCGGCCACCAGCACCTCCAGCGACCGGTCGACATCCCTTCGCGGCGAAGAGAGGCTGTCGGTGGTCAGCCCCCACCCGGCGTAGAAGGGCAGACCAAAGCAATGCACCTGCAGGCCCCGGATCAGGGCCTCGAACCCAAGTCCGCTCAAGACGGTGAAGACGGCGTCGACCTGAGGCAGAAGCACGTCCAGCGCCACATCATCGACGGGGATGGCCCCGGTCAGGATATCGGGTGGCAGGCAGCCGCGCTTCAGCCCTGCCACGGTCGCCGGGTGCCGTCTCAGCAGCAACTGACCGCCGCCGGCCGCATCGCGGGCCGCCTCGGCCATGGCCAGAAAGCTGTCTGCGTCCGCCAGCCCCCCGGCGATCGAGGCGTCACCTGCGGTCTGGTCGACCACCAGGATGCGCGGGCCGGAGGCGGGCGGCAGGTCGAGGTCCAGACTCCCCAGACTGGTCTTGCTCAGGCCGGTGTCTCGCAAAGTCCGGATCAGGGCCCGGGCCCGGGTCTCCAGGGCGCTGTCGAACCAGCCGTCGGGCTTGCGGATCAGGCTTTCCAGCCGCGACGGGCGTCGCGCGTCATAGTGCACGCCGAGATCATCGATCAGCAGGCTGTGCGGTGCGGCCCCGGCCTCGCCCAGCCCGACCGAGCGCAGGAAGCCGTCCTCAAGCGCCAGATAGGGCAAACCCGCCCGCTCGGCCCATGTCCGACCGACCCAGGACGTCCCCTTCCGGCCCCAGCCGACGACCGCGCGGGTATGGGGGGAGGGCAGGCGCTGCAGTCGGTATTCCGGAAGAAAGGCCTCAAGGCCCCGGATGCGCCACAGGCCAGGGGCCGACACCCACGCCTGCGGCCGGTCGTCCGGGCTCATTCGCCGTTCCGCGCCCCGGTCAGGCGGTCGTGCCGGGCCAGCAGGCGCTTGGCGGCCGCCAGATGCAGCCGCTCGACCATCTGGTCATCGATCCGCACCACGCCGAGGGCTTCTGCATCCGGTGAAGCAAAGGCCTCGACCACCTTGCGGGCGTGGGCGACAGCCGCCGCATTGGGGGAATAGGCCGCATTCGCCGGTCCGATCTGCGAGGGATGGATCAGGCTCTTGCCGTCAAAGCCAAAGGCCGCCCCCTGGGCGCACTCGGCGGCAAATCCGTCGAGGTTGTCGATGCGGTTGTAGACACCGTCGATGGCCAGACGGTTCGATACCCTCGACGCCGCGACAATCATCGCCAGCCAGGATTTCAGCGGTTCGCGGTCCTCGCCCAGGGTCGCGCCCAGCGCCTCGGCCAGGTCGTTGACCCCCGGCATCAGGGCCTCGATCGGCGCCTCGCACTGGGCGATCTCTTCCAGATTGAACAGGGCGCGGGGCGTCTCGATCATGGCCCAGATCGCGCAGTGCTTGCCCAAGATCCGCGAGACGGCCTTGATCTGATTGGCTCTTTCGACCTTGGGCACGATGATGCAGTCAGCGCTCGCCTCGGCCAGGGCGCGGCTGTCGTCCTCGCCCCATTCCGTCTCGTGGGCATTGATCCGCACCGCCAGCCGCGGTCCGAAACCGCCTGCGCGCACCGCTGCACAGGCGGCCTCGCGCGCCGCCACCTTGGCATTCGGTGCCACGGCATCCTCGAGGTCCAGCACAGCCACGTCGCAGTCCAGCCCGCGCGCCTTCTCGATCGCCCGGGCGTTTGACGCCGGGACGAACAGCACGCTGCGACAGGGCCGAGGCGTCATCCTGCTCAGACCCGGCCGGTCACGGGCACGAGGGCGCCGGTCATGGCCCGCGAGGCGGGGGAGGCGAGGAACAGCATGACCTCGGCCAGATCCTCGACCCTGACCCAGGTTGCGGGGTCGGCGTCGGGCATGTCCTTGCGGTTCTGTGGCGTGTCCAGAATGGACGGCAGGACGGCGTTGACCGTCACCGAACTGGATTTGGTCTCCTCCGCCAGACTCTCGGTCAGGCGGTGCACGGCGGATTTGGAGGCCGCATACGCACCCATGCCCATGCCGCTCTTCAGCGCCCCGGCGGCACCGACATTGACGATCCGGCCCTCGTCCGACGCCCTGAGGTGGGGCAGGGCGGCCCGGCTGGTGTTCAGGGCGGTGACAAGGTTCAGGCGATACATCCGGTCCCAGGCGGGCTCGGCGTCGTCGACCGTCTGCCAGACGAAGCCGCCGGCGATGTTCAGCACGGCGTCCAGCCGCCCGAAGTGGTTCCGGGCCTGATCCACCGCCTTTTTCGCGGCCGCCGCATCGGTCAGATCCACGCCGCCGATCTCCAGGCAGGCCTCGGAGTCGAACGGGTCCACGGCCGAATGGTCGATGGCGGCGACCTTCAGGCCCCGGGCCAGCGCCGCCGTGATCACGGCCCGGCCCAACTGGCCCTGACCGCCGGTGATGACCAATACCCTGTCGCTCATGCCTGATGTCTCCCGCTGCTCGTCCCGGACCATAGGCTGCTGGGCCCATGGTTCAAACCGGGGATCAAACCGCGAAGGCGCGGGCCAGCAGGTCTTCCAGCGCGGACTGGTCCACGCGGTCGAAGGCGGCCTTCTCCGTCGAATCGACGTCAAGCACGGCGATCAGCCGGCCCTCTGCATCCCGGACCGGCACCACAATCTCGCTCGCTGACCGGCTGTCACAGGCAATATGTCCCGGAAAGGCGTGAACATCGTCGATCAGCTGCGTCTCCCCTGTCGCGGCAGCGGCCCCGCACACGCCCCGTCCGAAGGGAATTCGCAGACAGCCCAGCGTGCCCTGATAGGGCCCGACCACCAGTTCGTCGGTGCCGGCGGCGCGCTTGTCCTCATCGACGACATAGAAGCCCGTCCAGAAGAAGGTCGCGAAGGCATCGTGCAGCATCGAGGCGACGGTCGCCATGCGCGCCGTGCGATTCGGTTCGCCCTCCAGAACGGCCATGATTTCCTCGGCGACCTCGGCGTAGCGGGCGGTCTTGTCCTCGGGGCGGTCGTCTCGGGCGATATAGGCCATGGGGGGCAGAAATCCTGAGCTCGTGTCAGATTGGCCATATGGGCCCGGATTGGCGCAGCGGAAGGGGTAAGCCCCTCGCCCCGCAGGTGAATTCGCAAGCAACCATCTGGGGAAAAGTCTAGCTTGGACACAATGTGGTCACTGTGCGGCAACGGTATGGCACCGGTCGCGTTAACCATATCGCGATGTTCACTGGACCGATCGGCAAGATTGGGAAAAGGTTAACGTCGCGCGGCTTTAGGGCGCGGCCAGGGGTGTGGGGGATTATGAGCGATAACGGCAGGAACAGGGGCATGCGGGGCGGCACCGGCCCGATCGCCATCGCGGCTGTGGCCGTGCTGTTGATTCTGGCCCTGTTGTCGATGGCGGCCTGCGGCGAGCGCGCCCCGACCTTCTTCCGGCGTGCCGATACCGCCAATCCCTGTCCCCGTCCCGCCAATCTGACCGGATCCGAGTTCAACGCCCAGGAGACCGGGATCCGCGCCCTGCGCCGGGCCGCGTTCCGGGGCGACTTCTTCGCCCAGCTGGAACTGGGCGGCCGCTATTCGGCCCTGCGGGCGACCGACAAGAATCTGGAAGACCCGATCGAGAGCTCCGTCTGGCTGGCCATGGCGCTGGCCAATGAGGACGGCTTCGCGCCGATCAACCGTGTCGAGCGCGGCATGTTCGGCGGCTGGCGGCCGTTGTCCAAGTATGACGACTGCCGGGCGTGGGAGCGCCAGAACGCCTATCAACGCCTCAACGGGCAGCTGTCGCGCATGACCCTGACCGAGCAGGAAGAGGTGCGTGACCGCGTCATCTACGTCCTGTCGACGCAAGGGGCCGACGGCTATCGCACCCTGGCGCGCCTGCACGATGCGCTGTACGGCGCCTTCGGCGAGCCGCAGGACAATCCGCAGGCCCGCGAGGCGATCGGCCGGGGCTCGGGCCGCGACCGCCGCCGCGGGGGCTATCCCGCCGCGCTGAACCTGTTCCAGCGCAATGAGGTGGACGCCTATCTCTACAACTATCTGGCGGTGCAGACGGGCGACGTCGGGGCCTTTGTCCTGATGAAGGACTTCGAGAGCTCCTCGCCCAGCCGGGCTCAGTACAGCGGCTTTGTCGAAGCCAAGGCCCGTCAATGGGTGCCGCCGTTCGAATTCTATCCCAATGCAGCCCCGGCCTCGGGCGTGCCGTTCTCGGATGAGAGCCGTCCGCGCGGGGATGCCTATGAATATGCCCTGTCGCGGGTGACCGAGCTGCCCTTCGTCCATGTGGGCCGGGCCATCCGCTATCTGGGCATTGCCGACAAGGCCGCCGCCCGCCCCGAGGACCTGTCCAAGCGGGAGGTCGAATCGCTGGAGGCCGTGCTGGGCCATCCGATCGAGGGGCGCCTGTCCTATCTGGAGCGGGTCCGGGCGATCCAGCTGGCGGCCGTCAACGGTTCGTCCGAGGCACAGCTGGTGCTGGCCGTCATGTATTCCGAGGGCATCGGCGTGCCGCCCGATTATGCCCGGGCCTATTTCTGGTACGAGGAAGCGGCCCGTCAGGGCAGCCCCGAGGCCAAGTTCGCCCTGTCGACCTTCTTCGCCTTGGGCGTCTCCGGCGTCGCCGATCAGGACAAGGCCGAGGCCGTGGTGATGCGCATCGACTCCGCGCTCGCCGGGTTCGCCCCCTCGGTGGCGCGCCTGCAGGCCGTCCTGTCCCAGGTCTCCCGTTCCCAGCAGCGCCGTTAAGGAGGGCGTTGACAGATGATCACGTTCCGCACCCCCCTCCGCCTCCGCTCCCTGATCGCGCCCGCGCTGGGCCTGGCGGTCGCCGCGACCGCGATGTCGCTGGCCCCGCAGGTCAATGCCCAGGAGGCCGCGCGCGTCGAAAGCGAGACCCGGCCGAACTTCGGCGTCTTGCTGGATCCGCCCGCGCCCCGTCGCAGCCGCGCGACCACCCATCGGCGCTGGGACTATCGGACCCACCGTCCTGACTGGCGGCCCGTCTCGCCTCCGAGGCCGGCCGGCGAGGAGATTGTTCTGGTCGATTGCGGCGGCAATCCGGGGACCGGCGCGGTCGAGGACGCCGTGCGGCGGGTCCGGCCCGGCGGCACCTTGGTAATCCGTGCCCGAGGCGGCCCGTGTGTCGGCTGGCTGCACATCGACAAGCCGATGACGGTCATCGGCGAAAGCCGGGTTGACCTGAGCGACTGGGACCGGGGCCTCGTGCCCACACTACAGGCGCCCGACGGATTTCCTTGCGTCACCGTGGCTTCCGGGGTCCGCGTCGAAATCCGCGACATCATCTTCTCGTCGCCGCGCGGAGGTGCAGCGGCTTGCATCGTTGGGGTCGACGCCCAGATCGTGATGAGCGCCGTCGGCTTCCGACATGCGGGTGAGGAGGCGGCCATCTACGTCGATGGCGGGACTGTCGATATTCGCGGCTCGCGCATTGACGCCCAGACCTCGACGGCGGCCGTCGTCGCGGAACGCGCGGCCTTGACCACCGACGACCTGATCATCAGCGGTTCCCGCACCGGCATCGAAATCGTGCCCGGCGCGCCGCAGGCCTCCTACATCTCGCGCACGCGCTTGATCGGCCCCAATTCGCGTGAACGGAGCGGCCCCGCATCCATCGGCCTGATGGTAGCCGGAGGGCGCGAATTTGGGCAGATTGAGGTCTCCCGCGCCACCATTTGCGGCTACGATGACGGCGTGTCGATCGAAGGCGCCGGTGTCAACATCACCCAGTCCCGCATCTGCATGGTCGACACCGGCGTGGCTGTGTACAGCGGCTCGATCGCCCTGTCCGAGTCGCGGATCGCGCGGGCCAATACCGGCGTGCTGGTTGGCCTGGGCAGCGGCTCGGTGATCGGCAATGTGTTCGCCGGAGTCGAGCACATCATCGACGCCCGAGGTGACATGACAGTCAGCGGCAACCGCGTCTGGTCCCGTTCCGAGCGGCACTGCAAGCCCGTTCCGGTGCGGCGCTATCGCGACCGATATTCCTTGAGCTGGCCGGAGGATCCTCGCTACGGCTATCGTTGCGAGGTCGCAGAATATCCCCGGGCATGGTGGCGACAGGACGAAGGCGCCTTCGGTCTGGCCTATGAGAACTATGCCTACCGGCCGGACCAATATGACCGCTATCGTGACGGGTGGGGCTGGTACGACTGCCAGGGGCGCTATGTGGTCGACAGTCGCTGGCAGGGCGAGGATCGCTGGCGCCGGGGCGGCTGGGGCCGCGACCGTGCCTGTCGGGAACGCAGTGACGGCCCGGGATTCCAGCTGTTTCCCGACATCAGCGCCCACGTCGATATCGGTCTGGAAATCGGCTGGTGAGGCAGGCTTGGCTTCTGGTAGGCCCGGAGGGACTCGAACCCCCAACCAGACCGTTATGAGCGGTCGGCTCTAACCATTGAGCTACGGGCCCCCGGAGGCGACGTCCCGGGCCTAGCAGGCGCGCGGGATGTTGCAAAGAGGGCGGGGGAGGCGGTGCCGCCCCTGCCCACGCGTGGGGAGGAGATGAGCGAAAGCGCCCGTCCGTTTTGGCGGCGGGTTGGAGGGCAGGCGGAGCGCCGGGCCTTCGCCCGGATGAGTTAGAGTTTACCGTTTCGACGAAGGCTGACGCTCCGCGCGGGTGGTTTTCCAGGAGCTTGCGTCGGGTGGCCGTGTTCGGGCCTTACCGCAGCGCCCCCGGCGGGCGGGCTGGACCTGCGTCCAGTCCCGGACGATCGAGTATCCCCCTCGACCCAGTGTTGAAGGCGGGCCTTGTGCCCGGCTCACAAAGCCTCCCTGAGACCCGAGAGCCGGACAGCGTCTCCTCCAACCCCGCTCCATCCGCTCCCGCCGCTTGCAAGGTCGCAGGCCTTACGAGCCCTCCGTGCGACGGGACGGGAGGAGTGTGGCACGGTCCTGAGGTGAGGCGGGCAGAACGGTCCGGGAAACGGTGGGGGTGTTGAAACGGTTGGGGAATTCGGGGGCGGCTATCCTATCTGCTGCTTTGAACCCATCGTCATTCTCGGGCTCGACCCGAGAATCGGTGTCGCCCTCGACAGGAGACGGCCTGCCCGGACCGATCCTCGGGTCAAGCCCGAGGATGACGGGGAGGAAGGAAGAGCTTCATCGCCACGGACACAGCGCAGGCGCAGCGGTCACGAGTGGGCGGTGATCGTCCCGCCTCGATGAACGGAACCTGACCCCGGGGCGCGAGCGTTCATTCAGGCGGTATGGTCCAGGTTGGGCTGACAGGGTGCGCGGGTGGCGCGTGTCCGAACCTCAGGAGATTTCCATGATCCGTTCCTCAACCCGGCTGCCGGCTCCGTTCCGGCTGCTGATGCCGATGGCCGCTGCCATCGCTATGGCCGGTGTGTCGGCCCCGGCTTTGGCGCAGTCGATGTCGGAGCCCGCTGGCCATCATATGGTGGCGCCGCCGCATCTGAGCCTGGCGGCCTATGGCGAGGTCAAGGTCGCGCCGGATATGGCGACGATCAATTTCGGCGTCATGACCGAGGCGGCGACCGCCGAGGAGGCCATGCGCCAGAACGCCCAATATATGGAGCGGGTGATGGCCGCCCTGCGCCGGGCCGGGATCGCCGAGCGCGATATCCAGACCTCGGGCCTGAACCTGTCGGCCCAGTATGACTATCAGCAGGATCAGCCGCCGCGTCTGCGCGGTTATCAGGCGACAAACAGGGTGACGGTCACGGTGCGCGACCTGTCGCGGGTCGGCACGACGGCGGATGCCGTGGTCAGCGCGGGCGTCAACCAGATCGACGGCATCAGCTTTGGCCTGACGGACCGGACGGCGGCCGAGGACCAGGCGCGGCGTCTGGCGGTGCGGGACCTGCAGCGCAAGGCCGGCCTGTATGCTGACGCGCTGGGGGTGCAGCTGGGTGGCATCCGCGGTCTGAGCGAGGGCACGTCGATGAGTGGCCCGCCGCCTATGCCCTATGCCCGGTCCATGGCCATGGAGTCCGCCGATGCCTCGACCTCGGTGTCGCCGGGCGAACTGACGGTGCGGGTGGATATCAGCGGGGTCTATGACCTGAACCGCTAGACTGATTGGTGATCAGACCGGACAGGGGTGGCGCGCCGCGTCACCCCTTTTTCGTGCCGGGTCAGGCGGCGCGCTTGATGTGGTTGTTGTCGTCCAGCAGCACGACGGTCGGCGCATAGTTGCGGGCCTCCTCGGCGGGAAGCTGGCCATAGGTGACGATGATCACCTTGTCGTTCTTTTGGACCAGCCGGGCGGCGGCGCCGTTGACGCCGATCACGCGCGAGCCACGCGGCGCCTCGATGGCATAGGTGGTGAAGCGCGCCCCGGTGGTGATGTTCAAGACATCGACCTGTTCGTTCGGATAGATGTCGGCTGCGTCCAGCAGGTCGCGGTCAATCGCGATCGACCCTTCATAGTCGAGGTCGGCCTGGGTCACCGTCGCGCGGTGCAGCTTGGATTTCATCAGGGTGACCAGCATGGGGAGTGCGGTCTCCGGGAGACGCGGGGCAGGGCCGCCGCAGGGGATGCTTCATATAGGAGCTTCCGGCCCCGCCATCAATCGCGATGCTGCGATGCAGCACGGAAGGCTGCGACAGGTTCGCGTGTTACGGGACGTTCATTTGACGGTGACGGCTTGCCCTCTATGGTCGATCTTCCGCCGCATTCAGGCTCCGACGGGACTTCCAACCGATATGAAACAGTTTTTCCTGACCGTGCTGGGGGTCTTTACCGGCCTGCTGCTGTTCGTGGTCGTGGTGCCGATCGTGCTGATCACCATGGCGGCGGCCAGTTCGTCCGGCCCCGAAGTGCCGCGCAATGCCGTGCTGGAACTGGATCTGCGGCAAGGGCTGAGCGACCAGCCGCCGGCCTCGCCCTTTGCCCTGTTCGGGGGCGGGGGCCTGTCGGTCATGCAGGTGGTCGACACCCTGTCCCAGGCCGAGGATGACGCCAATATCAAGGTGCTGCTGATCCGTCTGCCGGAAACCGGCATGACGCCGGCCGCCGCCGATGAGGTGCGCCAGGCGATCCGCCGCTTCCGCGCCTCGGGCAAGCCGGTCATCGCCCATTCGCAGGGCTTCCTGCCCGCGGGCGCAGTGATGTCCAGCTATATGGTCGGGGCGTCGGCGTCCGAGCTGTGGATGCAGAATACGGCCAGTTTCCAGGCCACGGGCTTCAGCGCCGAGGAAATCTTCCTCGGCCGGGCGTTCGAGAAATATGGCGTCGAGCCGCAGTTCGAGCAGCGCTATGAGTACAAGAACGCGGTCAACATCTATACGCAGAACGACTTCACCGGCCCGCACCGCGAGGCGATGCTGGCCTGGATGGGGTCGATCTATAACACCTCGGTCGCCCAGGCAGCGCAGGACCGCAAGATCGCGCCGGCCGCGCTGAAGGCCACGATCGAGGCCGGGCCCTGGACCGCCGAGGAGGCGCTGGAGCGCAATCTGATCGACAAGGTCGGCCACGTCGAGGAGGCCGAGGACGAGGCCTTGCGTCGCGCCGGTCGCGGATCGCAGATCGTCCCGTTCGACGAATATGCCAGCGCCAAGGGACCGGACAATGGCTCGGGCCGCGACGCCATTGCCGTGATCGGCGGCGAGGGGGCGATCATCACCGGGTCGGGCGGCAATGCCGATCCGTTCGGTGGCGGGTCATCGATCCATTCGGATGTCATGGCCGAGGCCATCTACAACGCCATCAAGGACAAGGACGTGAAGGCCATTGTGCTGCGCGTGTCCTCGCCCGGCGGGTCGCCCGAAGCGTCGGAACAGATTGCTGCGGCGGTGCGCGCGGCCAAGGCAGCGGGCAAGCCGGTGGTGGTGTCGATGGGCACCTATGCGGCGTCCGGCGGCTACTGGATCAGTGCCGAGGCCGACCATATCGTGGCCCAGCCCTCGACCCTGACGGGGTCGATCGGGGTGTTCGGCGGCAAGATGGTGCTGCGCGATGCCCTCGCCCGGTTCGGCGTCGATGTGCGCGGCCTGTCGGTCGGGGGAGAGTATGCCGACGCCTATGCCATCGGCGACGCGTTCACCCCCGCGCAGCGTGAAGCCTTTGCCGGTTCGATGGACCGGATCTATGGCGACTTCATCGGCCTGGTGGCGCGGGGCCGTGACCTGACGCCCGCGCGGGTCGGCGAGATTGCCAGGGGCCGGGTGTGGACGGGCGCCCAGGCGCTGGAACTGGGTCTGGTCGACGAACTGGGTGGCATGAACGAGGCCATCGCCAAGGCCAAGGAACTGGCCGGGATCGATGCCGATACCTCGGTCCGCATCAAGCGCTTCCCCGAGCAGCAGTCGCCGTTCGAGGCCCTGGCCAATGCCTTTGGCGTGTCGGGCGAGGCGGCGCGGGCGCTCATCCTGATCGGCGGCGCGGTGGAAGACCCGCAGGCCCAGGCGGTCATGCGTCGGATCGAGGCCGACCGCATGCGCCGTGAGGGGGCTGTGGTGCTGGCGGACCGGCCACTGGGCTAACGGGCGGCGGGTTTGCCGCACCCCGCGGTTGCTTGACCGCAGGGCAGGATGGACCGACATTGACGGTTCGGCGTTAAGATTGGGCTGGCCCGATCCGGAGCCGACAAGGAGTGCGCATGAGTTCGACTGGACCCCGTTTTGACAGTCTGGGTGCCGCGACGGCGAGTGTCGGCGGCCGGGGTGGTTTCCTGCGGCCGCTGATGTGGCTGGGCGGGCTGATCGCGGCGGGCTGTGCCATGGCGGTCGGGGCCCTGCTGGCGGTGTTCACGGCCATTGCCGTGGCTGTAATCGCCGTGGTGGCCGGGGTCGTCATGTTCCTGATGGGTATGGCCAGCCGCGCCCGCCGCACGACGGGTGGGGCGCGCAAGGGCCGCCGCCGCACCGATGACGACGACACGGTGATCGAGGCGCACAAGGTGGATGGCACCTGGGTGGCCTATGGCTGGGAACGGTCGGGCCGGTAGCCGGTCGTGACGCTGGAATTCCGGGCCGCGCCCTCTCCCAATTTCGACGCCCGACGCGGGCCGCCCGATATGCTGGTGCTGCACTACACCGGCATGCAGACGGCCGAGGAGGCCATCGCCCGGCTGCGCGATGCCGAGGCGCGGGTGTCAGCCCACTATGTCGTCGATGAGGACGGCACCCTTTATGCCCTGGTCCCCGAGGAGCGCCGCGCCTGGCACGCCGGCAAGGGCGTCTGGCAGGGCGAGACCGACTGCAATGCCGCCTCGATCGGCATAGAGATCGTAAATCCGGGCCATGAGTGGGGCTATCGCGACTTTCCCGACGTCCAGATCGATGCGGTGATCGCCCTGATCGCCGACATCCGCAGCCGCTGGACGATTCCTGACGACCGCATCATCGGCCATTCCGACCTGGCACCCGACCGCAAGGAAGATCCGGGCGAGCGCTTTCCGTGGAAGCGGCTGGCAGGCGAGGGGCACGGCCTGTGGTTCGAGCCGGCGCCCGAGCGGGTGGCGGCGCTGGGCCAACCCTTGCGACCCGGAGATGCGGGTCTGGGCGCCACGGTGCTGAGCGCGGGGCTGCACAAGCTGGGCTATGGCGTCGGGCCGCGCGGCGAATACGATGAGCCGTTGAGGCTGGCGGTCACGGCGTTCCAGCGGCACTGGCGGCCCGGGCGGGTGGACGGCGTGGCCGACGGCGAGACCCGCGCGCGGCTGGTCGGGCTGTTGCAGCTGGCGCGGCTTACGGCCGTCGATGGCATGACCTAGCCCATGGCTCAGAAGCCGGATCGCGACGAACTGGTGCGCCGCGATGCGGAGGCGAGAGAGACCTGTCGCCAGCGTGTGCGAGAGGCGGTGCAGCGACGCGGCCTCGCCTCGGTCATGAACCAGACGCGCTGGGAAAAGCTCGTCGCAGCGATCCAGCGGCTGCCCTTTGCGCCGGCCTATTATGTTCAGGACGTGCTGGGCCCCCGCGAGGCGCTCCTGTGGGAGTTTAAGTCGACCAGCACGGGTTGCTGGTGCGCCGAATGCCTGGGGCCGTTTCATGCCATTGAGTGGATGTGGATCATCCCGCGGCTCTGGCGACAGGACGGGGCCCTGTTGGCGCCTACCCTGGTCGAAGACTGCAGCATCGCCCTGCGGAGCGAACTGAACCGCGCCCATGTGCCCCACTTTGAAGACGCTCGGGGGTTCTGGATCCAGGGCTATTCGGGAGGCGATCCGACGCTGGGGCCGCCGGAGCAGGCCGCCTGACATTGACGGCATGTGTGGCAAGGCGCATCTGTGCCCCTGCCAGACGGTCGGACGGTCGCGGCAGGTTTCGGCCTGTCGAGGAAAGTCCGGGCTCCACGGTGAAAAGGCGGCGGGTAACGCCCGCCCGGGGCGACCCGAGGGACAGTGCCACAGAAAGCAAACCGCCGGCCTTTCGAGGCCGGTAAGGGTGAAAGGGTGGGGTAAGAGCCCACCGCGTCGACGGCAACGGAGACGGCACGGTAAACCCCGCCTGGAGCAAGACCGAATAGGGATGTCGTGCAGGCTCGCCTGCGGGGGTCACCGCCCCAGATGTCCGGGTAGGTTGCTGGAGCCGATCGGCGACGATCGGCCAAGAGGAATGACCGTCCATGCTCCCTCGGGGGCGGGACAGAACCCGGCTTACAGACCGTCTGGCGTTTTTATTTGTCGGTAAGGATCATCCGTCTTCCCGGCGAAGGCCGGGATCCAGATCGCGCGCGCAGTGCCTTTTCGTCTGGGCCCCGGCCTTCGCCGGGGAAACGGGTGGGAGTGTCCCCGCAGCATGACGCTCGCCCGCGTTAACCCCTTGAGCGGAAAGGTGGCGCAGACTGTGTCCCCAGGCTGTTAATACTTTTACCGTTCTCTGTATGTTCTGATTTGTACAGTCCTGATGACAAGAGTTGTCCCGGTTCATGGTTAAGGATCGTCAACTAATCCCATTGAGGCCCATTTCATCCCATGCTATCCCAGTCTCATGATTTGGGGTGCCTGACGTCGCCTGGACGTCGTGACAAGAGCCAAGGGGCGGGCCGGAAGGTCCGAATGGGACGAGGTGTTTCTCTCGACGGTCGAGAAACAATTGGACGCGAAGCGGCGGCTGCTGATCCCGCAGGACTTCCGCACCTCCGAAAACGGGGCCGAGCACGCCATCTTCGTCTTTCCGTCGATCGAGGCCGATTGCCTGGAGGCGGGCGGTGACCCGCTGTTCGCCACCTATGTCGAGATGATCCGGTCGCTGCCGTTCGGATCCGAACAGCGCTCGGCGCTGGAGTGGCAGGTTCTGGGCGAGCAGACGCGCCTGACCTTTGACGGCGGCGGCCGGGTGACCCTGCCGGAAAGCCTGATCCAGGATGCCGGACTGGGCGAGACAGTGATGATCGTGGGCCTCGGCGACCGCTTCCAGATCTGGAACCGCGAGGCCTGGGTGGCGCGCCGGGCCGAGCGTCGGCAGCTGGCCCGGTCGGGCACCGCTGAACTGGGGGCGCTGAGACTGGCGGCCCAGCTGAAGGTCGAAGGGGGCGGGTCATGACCGACGCGCCCCGTCCGCATATTCCGGTGCTGCTCGAGGCCGTGATCAAGGCTGTGCAGCCCGCGCCGGGCCAGCGGGTGGTGGACGCCACCTTCGGCGCCGGCGGCTATTCGCGCGCGTTTCTGGAGGCAGGCGCCGAGGTAATCGCACTGGACCGCGATCCGACGGTGCAGCCCTATGCCGATGCGCTGGGCCGCGACTTTCCCGATCGGTTCCGCCTGATCCGTGCGGCCTTTTCCGAACTGGCCGAGGTGCTGGCGGAAGAGGCCCCGGTCGATGCCGTGGTGTTCGACATCGGCGTCTCGTCCATGCAGCTCGACCAGGCCGAGCGCGGCTTTTCCTTCATGAAGGACGGGCCGCTGGACATGCGGATGTCGCGCGAGGGCGAGAGTGCCGCCGACATCGTCAACAGCTGGGACCACGGTCCGCTGGCGCATATCTTCAAACTGTACGGCGACGAGCGCCAGTCGGGCCGGATCGCCACGGCCATCCTGCGCCGCCGGGTCGAGCGCCCGTTCGAGCGGACGCTTGATCTGGCCGATGTGGTCGAGGCGGCGCTGGGCGGCAGGCGTGGCGCGCCGACCCATCCGGCCACCCGTGTGTTCCAGGCGCTGCGGATCGCGGTCAATAACGAGCTGGGTGAGCTGGCCCGTGGCCTTGCCGGGGCCGAGGCGGTCCTGTCTGCGGGCGGGCGGCTGGCGGTGGTGACCTTCCATTCGCTGGAAGACCGGATGGTCAAGAGCTTCCTGACCGAGCGCACCGGCAATACGCCCGGCGGGTCGCGCCACGCGCCGCAGGTGATCGAGACGCGCAAGCCCAGCTTTGACCTGCAGTTCAAGGGCTCGGTCGATGCGACGGACGAAGAGCTGGCGGTCAATCCCAGGGCGCGCTCGGCCCGGCTGCGGGCGGCGGTTCGAACCGACGCTCCGGCGTGGGGGAGGCTGGCGGCATGACGGCCCTGAAACGCCTGTTCGACTGGAAGGTGCGCGGGGTCCGCTGGGTCGAGATCTTCGGCATCCTGTGCGTCGCGGCCATGCTGCTGTCGGTCTATCTGACCAAGGCGGCGGCGGCGCGCCAGTCGAACCGCATCGCCGAACTGGAGCGCGAGATCGACCAGTCCTCGATGCGCGTGCGCATGCTGCGGGCCGAGGTGGCGCGGCTGGAAAGCCCGGCCCGGCTGGAGGCCCTGTCGCTGCAGGCCGGTCTGGCCCCGATCGGCCAGCCGCCGGTGGTTGAGGCGCCGGTCGCAGAAGAGGCGCCCGTGGACGATGAGACGGTTGAGCCCGCTCCGGTCGAGGAGGCGGCGCAATGAGCGTGCAGCCGCATCCCTCGTCGGTGCGTCGTCCGGCCGGGCGACGGCCCAGACTCCAGACGCCGTCCTGGCGCTGGCTGGCCGAGGGCGTGTGGTGGATCGAGCACGGCTTTGAACGGGCCCGGGCCCATGCCCGCCCCGAAGAGGACAGCCGGGTCCGGATCTTTCTGGTGCTGGCGGTCTTCGGGCTGGTGTTCGCCGGTCTGGGGCTGAAGGCGGGATATGCGGCGCTGTTCGAGCCGGTCGACGTCGGCTATCGCGGCGCGGCCTCGGATCGCAGCCGGGCCGATCTGGTGGATCGCAACGGGCGGCTGCTGGCCACCGACGTGATCTTCTACGCCATGTTCATCGACCCGTCGCAGGTCTGGGACCGCGATGTGGCCTACCGCGAAATCCGCCGGGTGATGCCGGAACTGGACGCCGACCGGCTGAAGGGCGCGATCTGGGGTGACCGACAGGTCATCGTCGCCAGCGGCATGACGCCTGACGAGCGGGCGCGGGTGCACGACCTGGGTCTGGGCGGCGTGACATTCGCCATGGAAGACGGCCGCGTCTATCCGCTGGAGGGCGAGGCCAAACACCTGATCGGGGCGACCGATACGGGCGGGCAGGGCATTTCCGGCGTTGAGCTGGCCTTCGACAAGGAACTGCGGGCCGAGGGGGCCGCGGGCGCGCCGTTCGAGCTGTCGATCGACCTGCGAATTCAGGGCGTGGTCGAGAGCGAACTGGCCACCACCATGGCCGAGACCGGGGCCAAGGCCGGGGTGGCGATCGTCACCAATGTCCAGACCGGAGAGGTTCTGGCCATGGCCAGCTGGCCCGAGACGGGCTCGCGCAATCTGGCGACCTCGGGCCACTATGAGATGGGCTCGGTGTTCAAGAGCTTTGCGGTGGCGGCCGGGCTGGATACCGGGGCGGCCGATATGACCACCCTGTTCGATGCGTCCGAGCCCTTCATGATCGGCAAGCGCCGGATCACGGATTTCCATGCCCAGAACCGCATCATGACGCTGGAGGAGGTCTATCTGCACTCGTCCAACATCGGCACCTCGCGCCTCGCCGTGCAGATGGGGCCGGTGGTGATGAAGGACTATTTCGGTCGGCTGGGCCTGCTGGACCGGGCGCCCCTTGAGCTGCGGGAGTCGGCCGCGCCCAAGGTGCCTGATGACTGGACGCCTTCGACCCTGGCCTCGCTGTCGTTCGGCTATGGCATCATGGTGACGCCGGTCCAGGTGATCGCGGCGGTCGGTTCGCTGAGCAACGGCGGGCGTTATGTGCCGCTGAGCCTGCGCAAGGGCGGTGCCGTGGGTGTTGAGCCGCGGACGGTCGTCACGCCGCAGACCAGCCTGAACATGCTGGACCTGATGCGCCGGAATGTGGTGCGCGGCTCGGGTGGACGCGCCAATGCGCCCGGCCTGCGCGTGGGCGGCAAGACCGGTTCGGCCAATAAATGGACGGGCAGCCGCTATGATCCGGCGGTCGCGGTCGGCACCTTCATCGGCGTCTTCCCCGCCGACGGGCCGCTGGATGCGCCGCGCTACGCCATTCTGGTGCTGGTCGACGAGCCGGGCAGCTACCCGCGCACCGGCGGCTTTGTCGCCGCACCCGCCGTGGGGCGGATCGCCGACCGCATCGCCCCGTTCGTTGGCGTTGAACGCGCAGACGATCAGTGGAATCTGGCCGATGGGCGTCCCAATCCGACGCTCAAGGACATGGAGGCCTCGCTGTGATGCACAGCCAGCGCCTGTCCGATCTGCTGAAGCGGGACGTGCCGTCCGATCCGATGATCACCGGCGTGACCGCCGACAGCCGCCGGGTTGACGCCGGCAGTCTGTTCGTCGCCCTGCCCGGCACGGTGCAGGACGGGCGCGCCTTTATCCCGCAGGCGCTGGCCCGGGGTGCGGCGGCCGTGCTGGCCCCGACCGACACGCCAGTCGGCACTGCGCCGCTGCTGGTCACGGCCGGTGATGTGCGCCGCGCCTATGCGCTGGCGGCGCGCGGGTTCTATGGCACCCAGCCGAAGACCTGCGTGGCGGTGACGGGTACGAACGGCAAGACCTCGGTCGCCACCTTCTGCCGCCAGATCTGGGCCCGCATGGGTCTGGTCTCGGCCAGCCTCGGCACTCTGGGCGCCACGGTGCAGCGGGGCACGGAGGTGAGCGCCCTGACGGGGCCCGGTCTGACCAGCCCCGATGCCGCCGAGGCGGCGCGCCTGCTGGCCGAGATGGCGGCGGGCGGCGTGACCCATCTGGCACTGGAAGCCTCGTCGCACGGGATCGATCAGCGGCGGCTGGACGGGGTCAGCCTGAAGGCGGCCGCCTTTACCAATCTGACCCAGGATCATCTGGATTATCACGGCGACATGGACGCCTATCGTGCGGCCAAGCTGCGCCTGTTCGAGACCCTGCTGCCCCGGGGGCGAACGGCGGTTCTGAATGCCGACTCCGAAGCCTATTCCCGCTTTGCGGCCGCCGGGATCATGTCGGGACTGGACATTATGGGCGTCGGCGAGCGGGGCCGTGATCTGACGCTGATGGGCCGCGAGGCCCGGCCCGAGGGCCAGAAGCTGGTGCTGGAGTATCGCGGCGAAACGCATGAGGTGCTGCTGCCGCTGGCCGGGGCCTTCCAGGCCTCGAATGCGCTGGTGGCCGCGGGTCTGTGTATCGCAGGCGGCGCGGCCGTCGGGGACGTGCTGGCCGCGCTGGAGCATATTGAGGGCGCGCGCGGCCGCCTGGAGCGGGTGCAGGGCGGACGTTCCTGGGGACGGGCCGAGGTCTATGTCGACTATGCTCACACGCCCGATGGCCTTGAGACCGTGCTGAAGGCGCTGCGGCCGCATGTGCAGGGGCGGCTGATTGTCGTGTTCGGGGCAGGCGGGGACCGCGACCGGGCCAAGCGGCCCCTGATGGGACAGGTGGCAGCGGAACTGGCCGATGTCGCCATCGTCACCGACGATAATCCGCGATCCGAGGACGCCGCGACCATCCGGGCCGAGGTGAGAAACGGCTGTCCCGACGCCGAGGAGATCGGCGACCGGCGTCTGGCCATCCAGTCGGCCATCGACCGGGCGCAGACGGGAGATGTGGTGCTGATCGCCGGAAAGGGGCATGAGCAGGGACAGATTGTCGGCAAGACGGTGCATCCGTTCGACGATGTGTCCGTCGCCAGTGAGGCCCTGAGCGTTCATGCCTGAGACCCCCGTTTCGCCCCTCTGGACGGCCGACGAAATCGCCCGTGCGACCGGCGGCCAGCGCCATGGTCCCGACTTTGCCGTCGACGGGGTCGCCTTCGACAGCCGCGAGATCGACGCCGGAAAGCTGTTCGTGGCGCTGCGCGGCGCGCGCGACGGCCACGACTTTGCGGGGACCGCCTTTGAGGCTGGCGCGGCGGGCGCGCTGGTGGAGCGTGTCGTGGACGGCGGGCCCTGCGTCACGGTGGCTGATACGCTGAAGGCGCTGGAAGCCCTGGGTCAGGCGGCGCGTGACCGGTCGTCGGCGCGGCGGGCGGCGGTGACGGGCAGTGTCGGCAAGACCAGCGTGACCCAGGCGATCAAGGCGGGACTGGATCTGGCCGGTCCGGCCCATGCCTCGGTCAAGAGCTACAACAACCATATCGGCGTGCCGCTGACGCTGGCGCGCATGCCGCGTGAGACGGCGCGCGCGGTGTTCGAGATCGGCATGAATGCGCCGGGCGAGATCGCGCCCCTGTCGCAGATGGTGCGCCCGCACGTGGCCTGCGTGACCACGGTCGGGCCCGTGCATATCGAGGCCTTTGCCGATGGCGAAGCCGGGGTCGCGCGCGAGAAGGCGGCGGTCTTTGAGGGGCTGGAGCCGGGCGGCATCGCGGTCATCAACGGCGACAATCCCTGGACGCGGCTGCTGGCCGAGGTTGCGCGTGAGCACGGGGCCGAGGTGCGGCTGTTCGGCAGTGCGGCGGATCACGATGCGCGCCTGCTGGACTTTCAACCGGACGCCGAGGGGGCCACGGTCTCGGCGACCTTTGACGGTCGGGCGCTGGAGTTCCGCCTGCGCCAGTCGGGCTATCACTGGGGGCTGAACAGTCTGGCGGTGCTGACGGTGCTGCGGGCCATGGATGTGCCGCTGGATACGGCGCTGGAGGCCCTGGCCGGGTTTTCACCGCTGGCCGGGCGCGGACAGGTGCGGCAGGTGGGGCTGGTGTCCGGCGCTGCCTTCACCCTGATCGACGAGAGCTATAACGCCAATCCGCTGTCGATGACGGCCGGGTTCAGAAGTCTGGGCGCGCGAACGGTGCCGGAGGGCGGGCGCCGGGTGGTGTTCCTGACCGACATGCTGGAACTGGGCGATCAGGCCGAGGCCATGCACGCCGGACTGGCCGAACCGCTGGCGGCGGCTGGGGTGGACGTGGTTCACACCGCCGGGCCGATGATGCGCTACCTGCACGACGCCCTGCCGCCCGCGATGCGCGGCGCGTGGCACGAGACGGCGGCGGAGCTGGCGAATGAGGTCGCGGCCCTGGTGCGCAGCGGAGATACGGTCATGGTCAAGGGATCGAACGGCTCTCGTGCCGGGCAGATCGCGACCGCCCTGGCTGCCTTGCATTCTGACGATGGGGCTTAAGGAGGCCGTCCGGTGTTTTACCTGCTCTATCTCTACTATGCGGATGTCGCTCAGGATTATCCGCTTCTGAACCTGGTCCAGTACCAGACGGTGCGCGTGGCGCTGGCGCTGGCCACCGCCATGATCGTGGCCGTGGCCATGGGCAGCCGCTTCATCGCCTGGATGCGCAAGAAACAGGGCAAGGGCCAGCCGATCCGCGAGGACGGGCCGGTCTCGCACCTGTCCAAGGTCGGCACGCCGACCATGGGCGGGCTGATGATTCTGGCCGGGATCGCGGCGGGCGTGCTGCTGTGGGGCGATCTGACCAACCCCTATCTGTGGGTCGTGTCATTCGTGACGGCGGCCTTTGCGGTGCTGGGCTTTGTCGACGATTACGCCAAGGTGTCGAAGCAGACGTCGGCCGGGCTGACCTCGAAGCAGAAGCTGATCGCCCAGACCATTGTCGCGGTGATCGCCGGTGTGCTGACGGTGCTGTGGATGACGCCGTCGACCTCGTCGGGACTCGAGACGTCGGTCGCCTTTCCGTTCTTCAAGGACGTGCTGCTGAATATCGGCTGGTTCTATGTGGCGTTCGCGGCCTTCACCATCGTCGGGTTTTCCAATGCCGTGAACCTGACCGACGGGCTGGACGGGCTGGCCATTGTGCCGGTGATGATGGCCTCGGCGGCGTTCGGCATGATCGCCTATCTGGCCGGCAACTTCGTCTTTTCGGAGTATCTGCAGATCCACCATGTGCCGGGCGCGGGCGAGCTGTCGGTGTTTCTGGCGGCCATTATCGGCGGGGGCACGGGCTTCCTCTGGTACAATGCGCCGCCGGCCAAGATCTTCATGGGCGATACCGGCTCGCTGGCGCTGGGCGGGGCGCTGGGCGCGGTGGCGGTGACCACCAAGCACGAGCTGGTGCTGGGCATTGTCGGTGGCCTGTTCGTGCTGGAAGCGCTCTCGGTCATGATCCAGGTCGGCTATTACAAGGCGACCAGGAAGCGTGTCTTCCTGATGGCGCCGATCCACCACCATTTCGAAAAGATGGGCTGGCCCGAGTCAACCGTGGTGATCCGCTTCTGGATCGTGTCGGCCATGCTGGCGCTGGCGGGTCTGGCGACCCTGAAGCTGAGATAGACGATGATCCGGGTCCCTGGCTTTGAGGGCAGGCGGGTCGCGGTCTTCGGCCTTGGACGGTCGGGGCTGACGGCGGCGCGTGCGCTGAAGGCCGGGGGCGCCGAGCCGGTGCTGTGGGATGACGGTATCTCAAGCCGGATGCAGGCGGAGGCCGAGGGGTTCACCGTCGAGGACCTGACGACCGCGGACTGGTCCGGCCTTGCCGCCCTGGTGCTGGCGCCGGGCGTGCCGCTGACCCATCCGGTGCCGCACTGGACGGTCGAGAAGGCGAAGGAGGCCGGGGTCGAGATCGTCGGGGACCTGGAGCTGTTCGCGCGGGCGTTGGCGGCGCTGCCTGAAGGTCAGCGGCCGCAGGTGGTGGCGATTACCGGGACGAACGGCAAGTCGACGACCACGGCGCTGATCGCCTGGGTGCTGAAACAGGCCGGAATGACCGTGCATATGGGCGGCAACATCGGCATCGGGGTGCTGGCCCTGCCGGAGCCTGTGCCCGGCGCGGTCTATGTGATCGAATGCTCGTCGTATCAGCTGGACCTGACGACAAGCTTTGCGCCGGATGTGGCGATCCTGACCAACATCAGCCCGGACCATCTGGACCGGCATGGGGGTATGGACGGCTATGTGGCGGCCAAGGCGCGGATCTTCGCGCACACGGGCCCGGGAGCAGTGGCCCTGATCGGTGTGGATGAGCGCTGGGGAGCGGATCTGGCGGGAAGGGTTGAGGGTGCCGTCTCCATCGGGGTCGGGGGAGAGTACCGGCCCTCGGCGGGTCAGCTGGAGACGGCTTCGGACACCATCGACCTGTCCGGCGCGCGCTCGCTGGCGGGCCGCCACAATGCGCAGAACGCGGCCTTTGCCTATGGTGCCGCGCGGGCGCTGGGCGTGGATCACGACGCGGCCGTCGAAGGCCTGCTGTCCTTCCCCGGGCTGGCGCACCGGATGGAACCCGTCGGCCAGATTGGCCAGGTGAAGTTCGTCAACGACTCCAAGGCGACCAATGCCGATGCGACGCGGCAGGCGCTGGCGGCCTATGAGCGGGTGTTCTGGATCGCCGGGGGCCGGGCCAAGGCGGGCGGGATCGACGATCTGGCCGAACTGTTCCACCGCGTGGTCGAGGCGTTCCTGATCGGCGAGGCGTCCGGGCCGTTCGCAGCGGCGCTGGGCGATGTGCCCCACCGGATCAGCGGTGACATGGCGAGCGCGGTCCAGCAGGCCTTCGAGGCGGCCTCGCGCACCGGGCGTGAGGAAGTAGTGCTGCTGAGCCCTGCCGCCGCCAGTTTTGACCAGTTTCCCGATTTCGAGGTGCGGGGGGAGGCGTTCCGCGCGGCTGCCCTGTCGCTCGGCGCCAGGCCTGAGGGAGGAGCTGCATGACCCAGACCTATGTGCCGCCGTTTTCCCGCAGCGACCAGAGCCTGCTGGCCCGGTGGTTCTGGACGGTGGACCGGGGGCTGGTGATTGCCGCCCTGTCGCTGATGGGCATCGGCGTGGCGCTGTCGTTTGCCTCGAGCCCTGCAGCCATTCTGGCCGACGAGGGGCTGTCGAACCCGTTCCACTATTCGATCCGGATGATCGTGTTTGTCGCGGCGGGCGTGGGCGTGATGCTGGGGGCTTCGCTGCTGTCGCCCCGGGGCGTGCGGCGGGTGGCGGCCTTCGCGCTCGTCGGGGCGCTGCTGGTCATGGCGATCCTGCCGATCCTGGGCAATGAGGCCAAGGGGGCGACCCGGTGGATCCTGATCGGGCCGTTCAGCCTGCAGCCGTCCGAGTTCGCCAAGCCGGCCCTGATCGTGCTGGCGGCCTGGATGTTCGCCGAGGGCCAGAAGGGGCAGGGTGTGCCCGGCGTGTCCATCGCCTTCGGCTTTTATGCTGTGACGGTCGGCCTGTTGCTGATCCAGCCGGACATTGGGCAGACCCTGTTGATCACCACGACCTTCATGGCGGTCTTCTTTATGGCCGGGGTGCCGTTGAAATGGATGGCGGTGCTGGGGGGGATGGTGCTGTCGGGCATCTTCTCGCTGTATTTCCTGTTCGATCACGTGCGCGAGCGGGTGGCCAAATTCCTCGCCCCCGGTCAGGAGGACACCCACCAGATCGACCGGGCGTCGGAAGCCATCCGCGCCGGGGGCCTGTTCGGGCGCGGCGTGGGTGAGGGCGTCATGAAGCGCCACGTGCCGGACCTGCACACGGACTTCATCTATTCGGTGGGGGCCGAGGAATTCGGCCTGATCCTGTCGCTGGTGATCATCAGCCTTTATGCCTTCATCGTGCTGAGGGGACTGTCGCGGGCCATGCGACTGAACGACCCGTTCGAGCAGACGGCGGCGGCGGGGCTGTTCATGCTGATCGGCCTGCAGGCGGCGATCAATATGGCGGTGAACCTGAACCTGATCCCGACCAAGGGGATGACCCTGCCCTTCATCAGCTATGGCGGGTCGTCGATGGTGGCCATGGGGCTGACCATGGGGCTGGCCCTGGCCTTGACCCGCAGGCGAGCCGGCGCCTACGAGCCCGGGACCGGTCGTCGCCCGGCGCCCAAGCTGGGCCGCATTCTTCCATAGGAACATCCATGACCAAGGTCTGTGTCGTTGCTGCCGGGGGAACCGGCGGCCATCTGTTTCCGGCCCAGGCGCTGGCCGAGGAGATGGCGCGGCGCGGCTGGCGGATCGTCTTGGCCACCGACCGGCGCGGTCAGGCCTTTGCCGAACATTTTCCGGCCGATGAGCGGCTGGCGCTGGATTCGGCGACGGGCAGCGGGCCGGTCGGCCTGCTGAAGGCCGGGATCAAGATTGCCATCGGCGTGGCGCAGGCGCGCAAGGCGTTTCGCCGGCTGGACGCCTCGGTGGTGGTGGGCTTTGGCGGCTATCCGTCGGCCCCGTCGCTGCTGGCAGCGATGAGCATGGGCCTGCCGACCCTGATCCATGAGCAGAACGCCGTGCTGGGCCGCACCAACCGGCTGCTGGCCGGTCGGGTGGGTACTGTAGCCTCGGCCTTTCCAACCCTGGGGCGTCTGCCTGAGAGTTTGAAGGATCGGCTGGTGGTGGTCGGCAATCCGGTCCGGCCGCCGATCGCGGCGCTGGCGGGGAAGGCCTATCGCGCCCCAGGTGCGCAGGACGACATCCATCTATTGGTGACAGGCGGCAGTCAGGGCGCGCGCATCCTGTCGGACACGGTGCCTCGTGCCGTGGCGGCCCTGCCCGAGGCGCTGCGCAAACGTCTGAAGGTCGTGCAGCAGGCGCGACCCGAGTTTCTGGACGCCGCCGCCGCCCTCTATGCCGGGGCGGGCGTTGCGGCCGAGGTCGCGCCCTTCTTTTCCGACATGGCGATGCAACTGTCCGACGCGCATCTGGCGATTGGACGAGCGGGGGCCTCGACCTGCACCGAGCTGGCCGTCGTGGGCCTGCCGTCGGTTCTGGTGCCGCTGAAGATCGCCACCGATGACCACCAGCGGCACAATGCCCGGGGTCTGGTCGAGACGGGCGGGGCGGTGCTGATCCTTGAGGATGATCTCACGGTCGAAGGTCTGACCGCGACCCTCAAGGGCATTCTGGGCGAGCCAAGCCGTCTGGCAGCCATGGCGGAAGGGGCGAGCGCGGTGGCCCTGCCGGATGCGGCGGCGCGGCTGGCCGATCTCGTCGAAGCGGCGGCAGACTGAACGGCTTCAGGCGTCGGGGATCGGCACCTGACCGCCCGCGACGCACAGCTGCTCGACCTCGAACCACTCCTCCAGCATGGACTCCCGGGCTTCGGGCGTCTCCTGCTGGCCGAGGATGCCGGTCAGCTGATCAGAAATTGCAGCCGCGCGCTCGATCACGTCATCGGGCGTCAGGCCGACTCGACCGCCCAGGACCTCGGCGCGGTCGAGGAAGACGACCGTCATGTCCTGATAGATCTGGACCCCGTCGAGGGCTTCGATCTCCGGCTGGCGCGAATGGGCAAAGAAGATACCGGCGCAGGCAATGCTGTCGTCCAGGCTCAGGGGCTCGATGGGCGGGTCCTGGACGGACGGGCCGGCGAGGGTAATCATCAGGGCGGCAAGTGAGGGCAGGATCATTGTCGTTCCGGAATGACAAGCTGAAACAGATGGGCCCCGAAGGATGTCCCCCGGGGCCCTGTCGCATTCGATCAGATGCGATCGACTATTCTTCCTCAAGCACGGCTTCGAGGCAGCGGTCGAGGCCGGGTCCCCAGCTGTAGATGACCTGTTGTTTGGCGGTCATGCCGGACTGGGCGTCGACGCGTTCCATGATCTGGACGGCCTCGGCGACGGCGGCCTCGATGACCTGGTCTTCCGACAGGCCGTTGGCGGCCGGCAGGGCCTGGGCGCGGTTCAGCATGACGCCGGTGGCGGCCTCAAGGGCGCTGACGTCTTCCGGATCGGCCTGGATCTTCGAGAAGGCGAAGAACATGGCCGAACAGGTCAGGTGTTGTTGATAGTTCAGAGGCGCGCTCTGGGCCGAAGCGGTCCCTGCGGCCAGCAAGGCGAGAGCAGCGATACCGCCCGCGAGGGTGAATTTGGTGGTCAGCATGTGTGTGTTCCTTGTGCGTGAACCTGTGGTACCGCAAAATCCTGTCAGGCCCCCCTGACTGTTCCTGACCATGGCGGATCAGGGCGAACTTGCCTAGGGCCGTAAAGTCACATCGCTACCCATCCGCGAGCGCAGCCTCGAGACAGGTGCCGAGACCAGGATCCCAGTTGATCAGGACATTGGTTCTTTGATCGACGGTGGCCTCGGTTGGCGTGGCTGCCCGGATCAGTCTGACCTCTGCCACCACGGCTTGGGTCAACTGGTCCTGAGTCAGGCTTCTTCCTTGTGGCAGCGCCTTGGCCCGTTCCAGCATGACGAAGGTGACAGCCTCAAGGTTGCTGACCAGTTCCGCATCGGTCACCACGTCCGAATAGAGGTAGAATATGGCGGCGCAGCTGATGTGCTGGCTGTAGCTCAGCGGGGCGCTTTGGGCCGAGGCCGTACCGGCCGCCAGCATGGCAAGGCCGGCGATGCCTCCGGCGAGGATAGATTTGATCGTCAGCATGGGGGTGCTCCTGTCGGGTGAGCCTTGGTACCGGAAAAGGCCTGTCAGGCCCGCCTGACCGTTCCTGACCATGACGCGCAGCCCAAGCCACGAAGCTACAGCGGCTCTGGACATTGAGCCCCCTGCTCCCGGCCCTCAGTCAGCCAGGGCCCGACGCCCGGCCGTGACGGCAGACGCGACCGCTGTGAAGACCGGCCCGGTCCGGGTCTCTGAGCAGGCGACCGTGAGCAGTTCGGCGGCGTCTCCGCCCGGGGCAGCCGGATAGGGAGGATCGGTGTCGGGCATCGCGGGGCCCTCGACCCCGCCCTCGGACACCGAGGCGAAGTCCAGCCGGTCCGCCGTTCGAGCCGCGCAGTCGAAGGCCCACCACGACCACCCGCCCCAGAAGGCACGGCCATCAACCTCGAAGCCCGGTTCGACGACCTGCAGCGATCGCAGGCGGGCCTGATCGCCCGAGCGGGTGCGGGTCGAAAGGTCGGCGAAGACGGCATACCGGCCGACCCCGGTCAGAAGCAATTCCGGGCCGCCCGGCGCGGGCGTGACCGTCTGGCATCCCGCCAGTGCGATCCCGGCGACGAGGGCAAGCGCGACGGATTTCATTAACCGCATCCGATCATCTCGTTTTTAGAGCGCTGCTGTAGCGTCACGCCATGTTTGACCAGCACCTGGCTCTCTCCAATGTGGTTGCCGCGCCGGACCGGCGTCGGAGCTCGCGCCGGCCTCACCGGCTGCGGCGCCGCAGCGGCGAGCGCATCCGGCTGCTGGGCCAGGTCATGGACAAGGTGCGGCCCGAGGAGGTCATGCACCAGCTGGAGACCTGGGTCGAGGCCGGGGTGAAGGCGGTGGTGGCGAACCATAATCTGCACAGCCTGCACCTGATCCGGACCGAGCCCCGGGTGGCGGAATTCTATGCCCGGGCGGACCTTGTCCAGATCGACTCCACGCCGCTGATCGCCTTCGGGCGTCTGGTGGGGCGGGGGACGCGGCGCAAGCACCGCTCGACCTATCTGGACTGGCGCGATCATTTCTGGAGCCTCGCCGACCGCAAGGGCTGGCGGGTCATGTTCATCGGCGGCGCCGAGGGCGTGGCCGACGCGGCGGCAGAGCGGCTGGGGTCGCGCCATGGCCGTGTCGGTCTGGCCGTCCGGTCGGGATATTTCGATGCGACGCCGGGGTCAGAGGACAACCGACGACTGGTCGCCGAGGTGACCGAGTTTGCCCCGCAGGTGCTGCTGGTCGGCATGGGCATGCCGCGGCAGGAAATCTGGATCGCCGACCATCTGGACGCCCTGCCAAACTGTGTGGTGCTGAACGTCGGCGCCGCCTTTGACTATGAGGCCGGGGTGCAGAAAGCCGCGCCGCGCTGGATGGGCAAGGCGGGGCTGGAATGGCTGTACCGGCTGGCGGTAGACCCCCAACGCCTGTTCCACCGCTATTGCGTTGAGCCCTGGCACCTGATCGGCCCGATCATGGATGATCTGAAGGCGGCGCTGAAGCGTTAAGCCACTAGCTTCTCGGCCTGTTTCAGGTCGACGCTGACCAGTTGCGAGACGCCGCGTTCGGGCATGGTGACGCCGTACAGGCGGTCCATCCGGCTCATGGTCACCGGATTGTGGGTGATGACGATGAAGCGGGTGTCGGTGCGATTGCGCATTTCGTTCAGCATGCGGCAGAAGCGGTCGACATTGGCGTCGTCCAGCGGCGCGTCGACCTCGTCCAGCACACAGACGGGGGCCGGATTGGCGAGGAAGACGGCAAAGATCAGGGCGGCGGCCGTCAGGGCCTGTTCACCGCCGGACATCAGGCTCATGACCGCCAGCCGCTTGCCGGGGGGGCAGGCGTAGATCTCGAGGCCCGCTTCCAGCGGATCGTCGCTCTCGACCAGTTTCAGCTCGGCCTGACCGCCATCGAACAGGGCCTCGAACAGGGCCTTGAAGTTGTCGTTGATGATGTCGAAGGCGGCCAGCAGGCGCTCTCGCCCCTCGGCGTTCAGTTCGTCGATGCCGTCGCGGAGGCGGGCGATGGCGCCGGTCAGGTCGGCGCGCTCGGTGCGCATGGCCTCGAGCCGGTCGGCGTATTCCCCGGCCTCTTCCTCGGCGCGCAGGTTGACGGCCCCAAGGTGCTCGCGCTCGCGCTCCAGTCCGGCCAGCAGGCTCTCGGCGCCGGCCACGTCGGCGGGGCGGGCGACGGCGTCTTCCGACAGTTTCGCCTCGAGGGCTTCGGGAGACAGCTGCGAGGCTTCGCGCAGGCGATTGACCGCCAGGTCCAGCGCATCCTCGGTCGCGCGGGCACGCTCGACCAGACCGGCGCGGGCCTCGCGGGCTTGGGAGGCGGCGGCATCGGCGGCGCGGGAGGCCCGGTCGGCTTCGGTTGCCCGGGTTTCGGCGACAGCGAGGGCGTCGGACGCGGCCTTCTTGCGCGTTTCGGCGGCAGTCAGGGTGTCGAGCAGGGCGTTGCGTTTGGTGGTGAACTGCTCCGGCGCCTGCGCGGCGACCTTGAGCTGATCGGCGGTCGTGCCCTGTTCAGCCTCGAGGGCGGTCAGGCGGGTGCGGGCCTCCTGGCCCCGCCCGGACCAGGCATCGCGCTCGCGGGTCAGGGTGTGCAGTTGTCGGGTACGGCCCTCGACGGCGCGGGCCTCGGTATCGCGCTCAAGGCGGGCCTGGGCGGTGGCGGCGCGGGCCGCTTCCACCGCGGTCCGGGCCTCGGCCACCCGGGCCCGAAGGTTGTCGGGCGAGGTGGTGGGCGCCTCGATGGCGCGCGACTCGGCGACGGCAGCCGACGCGGCCTCGACCTCGGTATCGAGGCGGGCCAGGGCCTCGTCCAGCGACTGGGCGCGGGCTTCGCGCCGGGCGGTGTCGCGGGCGAGGGCCTCGACCCGGTCGCGGGCCGCGGCGACGGCCTTGTCGAGGGCGAAGGGCACGAGGCGGGCAGCCTTGACCGCTTCGTCGGCGCCCCGAAGGCGTTCGGTGAGGGATTTCAGCTCGGTCTGGGCGGCATCCAGCGCCGGGCGGCCCTGGTCGATCTCGGTCTCGACCTCGGACAGGCGGGTGCGCTGTTCAAGGCGGATGGCGGCGGGGCGGGGGGCCTCGGCCCGGACGACCAGTCCGTCCCAGCGGTAGAGGTCGCCCTTTGCCGTCACCAGACGGGCGCCGACGGGCAGGTCGCGGGCCAGCTGAGATGCCCGATCAGCCGGCGCAACCCCGCACCACACCAGACGCGCCGACAGGGCCTCGGGGGCCGTCACATGGTCGGACAGGGGCGCGACGCCTTCGGGCCAGACGGGCGGCGCGGCCTCGGCTCCGGACCAGTGGGCGGCGGCGGCGGGGTCGAGCGCGGCGTCCAGATCCTCGCCCAGGGCTGCGGCCAGCGCGGCCTCATAGCCCCGGGCAGCCTGAACGGAGTCGAGGGCCGGAGGATGGTCGCGCTTGCCCCGGGCCAGAAGCTGGGCGAGGCCCCGGGCCTCGGTCTGCAGACGGCCCAGCTTGTCCTCGAGCGTGCGGGCGGTGGTGCGGGCGTCCTGTTCGGCGCGGGCCAGCTCGGCGCGGTCGGCCTCGGCCTGTTCGACGGCCTCGCGGGCGGCGGCCAGATCGGACTGGGCCCGGGCCAGAGCCGCCTCGGCCTCGGCCTGTTCGGGGGTGTCGGAGGGGGCGAGCGCCGCACGCTCGGCGGCGGTCTGGGCGCGGGAGGCCTCAAGCCGCGCCAGCCGGGTTTCAGCCTCTTCGCGTCGGGCGGCCTCGGCGCGGGCACGGGCCTCGACGGCGGCCAGTTCCGAGGTCAGACGCTCGACCTCGGCCTCGGCGGTCTGGCGAGCGGCCTCGGCCTGTTCAAGGGCGCGGTCCAATTCGGGCCCACGGGTCGGCGCGGCCGCGATCTCTGCTTCCAGCTCTGCGACGGCTTCCGACAGGCGCGTCAGTTCGCTTTCTGCGTCGCCCGCCATGGCCGTTTCGCGGGTGAGGTCGGCGGCGATGCGGGCGGCTTCGCGCTCCAGCCGTTCGACCTCGGCGCGGGCGGCCTGTTCGGCCATGTCGAGACGGTCGCGCTCCAGCGTGGCGCGGTGCAAGACGGCGCCGGCGACCGCGTCTTCCTCGCGCGCGGGCTTCAGCCCCTCCTGCGCCTTGAGGGCCTCGGTCCGGGCGTGGGCGGCGGCGACCTCGGTCTTGCCGACCTCGACCTCGGCCTCACGCAGGGCCGTTGTGGCGTCGTCGCGGGCCTGCACAGCTTCTTTCCAGCGGGCCAGCAGGACGGCGGATTGCAGGGCGCGGATCTCGGCGGAGATCTTGCGGTATTTCTCGGCCTGTCGGGCCTCACGCTTCAGGCGGGTAAGGGCGGTTTCCAGCTCCTTGCCGATGTCGTCCAGCCGGTCGAGGTTGGTCTCGGCGGCCTTGAGGCGCAGCTCGGCCTCATGGCGGCGGGTGTGCAAGCCGGATACGCCGCCGGCCTCTTCCAGAATGCGACGGCGGTTCTGGGGCTTGGCGGCGATCAGCTCCGAGATCTGACCCTGACGGACCAGGGCCGGGGAGTTGGCCCCGGTCGAGGCATCGGCAAACAACAGCTGGACGTCGCGGGCGCGGACCTCCTTGCCGTTGATCCGGTAGGTCGAGCCCTGCCCCCGGTCGATCCGGCGCGAGACCTCGAGCACGGCGGAGTCGGTGAAGGGCTGGGGCGCGCGGCGCTGGGCATTGTCGATGCTCAGCGAGACCTCGGCATGGCTGCGCGCCGGGCGATCGGCGGCCCCGGCAAAAATGACGTCGTCCATGCCCTGACCACGCATGGCCTTGGCGGAGTTGGCGCCCATGACCCAGCGCAGGGATTCCAGCACATTGGACTTGCCGCAGCCGTTCGGTCCGACAATGCCGGTCAGGCCCGGGGTGATGTGCACCTCGGTCGGATCGACGAAGGATTTGAACCCGACAAGCCTGAGCCGCTGGAACTGCATCGGTCTGGGGTCAGCGCCCCGCCAGCAAGGGGTCGATGGCGGCGGCCAGACCCTCCAGCGTCGGATCGGCGACGCGTTCGCCGTTGACGAAGAAGGCCGGCGTGCCGCGAACCCCGGCCGCGCGCGCGGCCTCGACGTCAGCGTTGAGCGCCGCTTCCGTGGCCGGATCCTCGATACAGGCGATGATGTCCGGGCCCGGGCGACCCCCCTGTTCGATGGCATTCAGGAACCAGCCGGACGGCCAGCGCATCAGCCGGGCCGGCTCCTGCTGGGCGAACAGGGTCTCGATGACCGGAAAGGCCCGCTCGGGCGCGACGCAGCGCGACAGCTTGGCCGCCAGAAGCGACGGCTCAACCGGCGGGGTGGGCAGATCGCGATAGACCAGTCGGACCATCCCGGTATCGACATAGGCCGCCTTGAAACCCGGCAGCACCTCAAGAGCCCAGTGGGCACAGTGCGGACAGGTGAACGAGGCGTATTCGATCACCGTGACCGGGGCGTCGGCGCGACCCAGCACCCGCTCACCGGCGACGACCGGTGGCACGGGCGCCACCTGGGCCACGGCGGGTGCTGCTACGGCCAGCAGGACAGCGCCGAACAGGGCGGCGAGGCGCATCCCTACTTGGCCAGTTCGGCGTCGACGGCGGCCGAGAGGCCGGCCATCGAGCTGTCAGCCACGCGGGTGCCGTTGACGAAGAAGGTCGGGGTACCGGTTACGCCGGCGGACCGGCCGGACTGGATGCGCTCTTCCAGGGCGGCCAGGGCCTCGGGGTCGGTCACGCAGGTGCGGTATTCTTCCTCGCTCAGGCCGACCGAGGTGGCGATACGGCTGAGGGTGGCGGCGGGCGGGATGCCCTGCTGCCACTCGCGCTGGCTGGCCATGATTTCCTCGACGACCTGGAAGTAGCGGTCCTCGCCGGCGCAACGGGCCAGCAGGAAGCCGGCGGCGGCGACGTCGGCCGGCGGGGTCGGGAATTCGCGGAAGACGTAGCGCACCTGGTTGGTGTCGACATATTTGGCCTTGAACTCGGGCCAGACGCGTTCCTGCCAGGCGGCACAGACGCCGCAGGTGACCGAGGCGTATTCGACCACTGTGACCTTGGCCCCTTCAGGGGCGCCCTTGGCCATGTCGCCCTGTGCGGCCTGAGTGCCTTCGGACCCGCCGCAGGCTGCCAGGGTGCCCATGGCAGCGAGGGCCGCTCCGGTCATGGCAGCGCGGCGGCTCATGGCGCTGAAACGGAAGCGGGCGGTCTTGGGGCCGGTGGACATGGGTCAATCCTCTTGACGGTCAGCGCGCGAAAGGCGGGTCATATACAGCGAGTCCTTGGCTAGGACCCCGCCCCGGCTTTGTCGAGACGCCTTGCGGCAAAGTTTTGTCCTAGGGCCTGCCGCTGCGCCGATTCAGCACGCTACGGCCCAGCCGTTCGAGGGCTGCGGCCAACGGCGCAGGGGCTGCGGCGACCGAGGCCTTGAGCGCGGCTTCGTCGGCAGCCCCGAGCGGGGGAGGGGCAGCGGGCTTGGTCAGCGGCGCGCGCGAGCGTGTGGCGCGCGGACCGATCGGCCCCTGGGCGATGCGCAGACGCTCGACCGTCCCCTGGCCCAGGAACAGATTGACCCGTTCCAGAATATCCGCCGACTGATGCTGGACCAGCAGGGCGGCAGGTCCGGCCACGCGAAGCTCGAGCGTGGCGCCGGCCGATTTGCCGTCCGGGCTCTTGCGCGGGCGGGTCAGTTTCTGGGGACGGGTGACGGCAGCCAGCCGTTCGCCGACGATTTCGGGCCAGCGGGCCTCGAGCGCCTCGGCCCCCCGGCCATAGCGGTCGTCCAGGGTGCGGATCAGCTTTTCCAGCGCCCGGCCGACACGCGGGGCAGGACGCGGCAGGGGACGCGTCTTGCGGCGGGCAAGAATTTCGCGGGCTTCGTCTTCCGTGGGCAGCGGGCGGGGCATGGTGTCACTATACCCCGGGATGTCATGCGCTCCTATGCTGCAGACCATGAGCCCCGCCGATTCTGACAGACTGGCCGCCATCCGGCACGCGCTGATGGCCTGGTATGGCGTCCATGCCCGGGCGCTGCCGTGGCGCATGGCACCGGGGTCTGCGGAGCGGGCCGACCCCTATCGGGTCTGGCTGTCGGAGGTGATGCTGCAGCAGACCACCGTGCCCCATGCGATGCCCTATTTTCAGGCCTTTACGACGCGCTGGCCGACGGTCGGGGCGCTGGCAACGGCGCCGGACGAGGCCGTGATGGGGGCCTGGGCCGGGCTGGGATACTACGCCCGGGCGCGGAACCTGCTGGCCTGTGCCCGGGCGGTGGCGCGCGACCATGGCGGGGTGTTTCCCGATACCGAAGCGGGCCTTCGCGCCCTGCCGGGACTGGGGGCCTATACGGCGGCAGCCGTCGCGGCGATCGCCTTTGGCCGCCGGGCCGTGGTGATTGATGGCAATGTCGAGCGGGTGACGGCGCGGCTGTTCACGGTCGAGACGCCGTTGCCGAAAGCCCGCCCCGAGCTGCGGGCATTGGCCGATGCCCTGACGCCGGAGCCGGAGGCGTTCGATCCCGGTGACTGGGCCCAGGCCCTGATGGATCTGGGGTCGCGCATCTGCCGGCCCCGGTCGCCCCTGTGCGGGGGGTGCCCGCTGTCCGGGGACTGTCAGGCACGGGCCAGCGGTACACCCGAGGCCTGGCCGAAAAAACTGGCCAAGGTGCCAAAGCCCCGGCGCGAGGGGGTGGCTTGGGTGCTGATCGACAAGGCCGGTCGGGTCGGTCTGGTGAAACGGCCGGACAAGGGCCTGCTGGGTGGCATGCTGGGTCTACCGACCTCAGGCTGGGATGCCGGGGAGGGCAGCGGACCTCCCGCCGTCGCCGACTGGGCCGAGGCCGGCACGGTCCGCCACGTTTTCACCCATTTCGAGCTGGAGCTGACGGTCATGCGGGCCGACGGCGAGGCGGCGAACCTGATCTGGCGCGAGGTCACTGAGGCCGGGGAGACCCTGCCGACCGTGTTCAGAAAGGCGTTGTTGAGGGCTGTGGCTGAGTGATCCGCCCCCTCCACCGCCTGCGGCGGTCCCCCTCCCCCGTGAACGGGGGAGGAGCTGCTCGACCTACATCGTCGCGCGGATTTCTGCGCGCAGGGTGTCGATCGACTTGAAGCCCTGATCGGTCTTGAAGCGCCAGTAGGTCCAGCCGTTGCAGGCCGGGGCGTTTTCCATCAGGGCGCCCAGTTTGTGGATCGAGCCGGTCAGGTCGCCGTGGATCAGGCTGCCGTCGGCGCGGACGCGGGCCTCGCGCGAGCCGTCCGGGGCATAGAGCCGGTCGCCGGGGCGCAGCAGGCCGGCCTCGACCAAGGCGCCGAAGGGCACACGCGGCTCGGACCGTTTGGACCCCATGACAGCGAGATCCTCGGGGTTGGCCGGCACGACGGCGGCGAGGCGCTTTTCGGCCACGCGGATGTAATCATCCTCGCGCTCGATGCCGATGTAGTGGCGCCCCAGACGCTTGGCGGCGGCGCCGGTCGTGCCGGTGCCGAAGAAGGGGTCGAGCACCACATCGCCCGGCCGGGTCGAGGCCAGCAGCACGCGGTGCAGCAGGGCCTCGGGCTTTTGCGTGGGATGGGCCTTCTTGCCGTCGGCGTCCTTGATCCGCTCCTCGCCCGTGCACAGGGCGAAGGTCCAGTCGGACCGCATCTGGGTGTCTTCGTTGAAGGCCTTCAGGGCGTCGTAGTTGAAGGTGTAGCGCTTCTGGCCCTGGCTGCGGGCGGCCCAGATCAGGGTCTCGTGGGCATTGGTGAAGCGCGTGCCCTTGAAGTTCGGCATGGGGTTGGACTTGCGCCAGACGATGTCGTTCAGCACCCAGAAGCCGAGGTCCTGAATGGCCGAGCCCAGTCGGAAGACATTGTGATAGCTGCCGATCACCCAGATCGTGCCCTCGGGTTTCAGCACGCGGCGGCATTCCGTCAGCCAGGCGCGGGTGAAGGCGTCATAGGCGGCAAAGCTGTCGAACTTGTCCCAGTCGTCATCGACCGCATCGACGCGGGAGTTGTCGGGGCGCAGCAGGTCCCCGCCCAGCTGCAGATTATAGGGCGGGTCGGCGAACACCGCATCGACCGAGGCGTCCGGCAGGGACTTCAGCACCTGGATGCAGTCCCCCTTGAGAATGACGTCGGACTTGAACTCGGACATGCAGGCGCGCCCCTGTGGAAACAAGCGGCGATCCTGAGTCCGCAGGGTTAAGAGGCAGTTAGCCGTGTTGTCGAAAGCGTAGGGAAGGGGCGTCTGGTGCAATCCCGACAAAGTCCGCTATGACGCCCCGATGATCGCACGTCTTCGTCCAGTTCCGTTCCCGATCGGGCCCGTCCACTTCGTCGGCATCGGCGGCATCGGCATGAGCGGCATCGCCGAAATCATGCTCAAGATCGGCTATCAGGTGCAGGGCTCGGACGCGAAAGCCGGGGCCAATACCGAGCGGCTGGAACAGCTGGGCGCGAAGATCTTCATCGGCCATGACGCCGCCCATGTGGGCGAGGAGGTCGCGGCGGTCGTCTATTCGACGGCGGTGCGGGCCGACAATCCCGAGCTGACGGTGGCGCGCGGACGCCGCATTCCTCTGGTGCGGCGGGCCGAGATGCTCGCCGAGCTGATGCGGTTGCAGTTCTCGGTGGCGGTCGGGGGCACCCACGGCAAGACCACCACGACGTCGATGATCGCGGCCCTGCTGGATGCGGGCGGCACCGATCCGACTATCGTCAACGGCGGGATCATCAATGCCTATGGCACCAACGCCAAGGTCGGCGACGGCGACTGGATCGTGGTCGAGGCCGATGAGTCGGACGGCAGCTTCCTGAGGCTGAAGTCGACGGTCGCCGTGGTGACCAACATCGACCCGGAGCACCTGGACCACTACGGCGACTTTGACGGGGTGCGAAAGGCCTTCGTCGATTTCGTCGAGAACATCCCCTTCTACGGCTTTGCCGCCGTCTGTCTGGACCACCCCGAGGTGCAGAAGCTGGTCGCCAGCATCGATAACCGGCGCATGGTCACCTATGGCACCAATCCGCAGGCCATGGTGCGGGCGATCAATTGCGACATGGGCCCGGACGGCGCGCGCTTCGACGTGGCCTTCCAGAAGCAGGGGCTGGATGCTCTGGACGAGCCCGATGTGCTGGAGGGCCTGTATCTGCCGATGGCGGGTGCGCACAATGTCTCGAACGCCTTGGCCGCCATCGCGGTGGCGCGCGAGCTGGGCCTATCGGACGCGGCCATCCGCGAGGGGCTGGCGGGCTTTGGCGGGGTCAAGCGGCGCTTTACCACCACGGGCGTGGTCGATGGTGTGCGGATCGTCGATGACTATGGCCACCACCCGGTCGAGATCGCCGCCGTGCTGAAGGCCGCCCGTCAGGTGGTGCACAAGACCGAGGGCTCCGGCCGGGTGATCGCCGTGGTCCAGCCGCATCGCTATACCCGCCTGCGCGACCTGATGAACGACTTCTCGACCTGTTTTGCCGATGCGGACTCGGTGCTGGTCGCCGATGTCTATGCGGCCGGGGAACAACCGATCGAGGGCGTGGACAAGGACGCCCTGGTCGAGGGCATCCGTCGGTTCGGCCATCGCTCGGTGCGCCCGCTGGAAAGCGCCGCCGCCCTCCCGAGCCTGATCCGCGAAGAGGCCAGGCCCGGCGATCTGGTGGTCCTGCTGGGGGCCGGCGACATCACCGCCTGGGCCTATGCCCTGCCGGGGCAGTTGGAGGCGTTGGGATGACGGTCACCGGCGGATGTCAGTGCGGGCGGGTACGCTACCGCATCAGCGGGGGGCTGGATCACGCCCACTTCTGTCACTGCCGGATGTGCCAGAAGGCCGTCGGCAATGTTTTTGCCGCGCTTGTGGGGTGCCCACGCGAGGCTCTCACCTGGGAAGGGGAGGGCCCGGAGGTGTTCGACAGTTCGTCGGTCGCCCAGCGCCCCTTCTGCGCGCGATGCGGTACGCCGCTGGGCTTTGCCTACAAGGACAGCGACTGGGTCAATGTGACGATCGGCAGTCTGGACGATCCCTCCTTGGCCCCGATCCAGCAGCACTGGGGCGTCGAGGCCATGGTGTCGTGGCTGGAGCTGGGCGATGACCGTCCCCGCTGCAGCACGGGCGAGGGATTGAATGACCAGCAGACGGCGCGCCTGAAGGACATGACTTCTCATCAGGCGGACGACGCGTGAGCGGCCGGCGCGACGACCTTGCCGAGGTCCGGGGCAAGCTGCTGCGGGATGAGCCGCTGGGGCCCTACACCTGGTTCCGGGTGGGCGGGGCGGCGGATATGCTGTTCCTGCCGGCGGATGCCGACGATCTGGCGGACTTCCTGAAGGCGCTGGACCCCGGCGTGCCGGTCACCGTGCTGGGGGTGGGCTCGAACGTCATCGTCCGCGACGGCGGGGTCGAGGGGGTGGTGATCCGGCTGGCGGGACGGCCTTGGGCGCAGATCACGACCGAGGGCGACACGATCACGGCGGGCGCCGGTGCGCTGGACTCTATGGTGGCGCGGGCTTCGGCCAGGGCCGGGATCGGCGGGCTGGAGTTCTATGCGGGCATTCCGGGGACCATCGGCGGCGCCCTGACCATGAATGCGGGTTGCTACGGCTCGGAGACCAAGGATGTGCTGGTTTCGGCCCGGGGTCTGACCCGTGCGGGCGAGCGGGTCGACTATGCGCTGGCTGACTTTGGCTACACCTATCGCCACTCGGAGGCGCCGGCCGATATCATCTGGCTGGAGGCGACCTATCGGGGGAGTCCCGACGACCCGGCGGCGGTGCAGGCCCGGATAGACGCGATAACGTCGCGCCGCGAACAGACCCAGCCGATCCGCGAGAAGACCGGCGGCTCGACCTTCAAGAACCCGCCGGGCCATTCCAGCTGGAAACTTGTGGATGAAACGGGCTGGCGCGGAAAACTGTTTTCGGTCACCGGGGGCGGCGCCAAGTTCAGCGAATTGCATAGCAATTTCATGATCAACCCGGGCGAGGCGACGGCCGCGGACATCGAGGGACTGGGCGAGGCGGTGCGATCCGACGTTCAAAGTAAACTCGGCGTAAACCTCGAATGGGAGATCAAGAGGATCGGCCGCCCTTCCTGAGTACCGTTCCGCACCATGAACCGCCCCCTGAGAGACCTGCATGTCGCCGTCCTGATGGGGGGGCTGTCGGCCGAGCGCGAGGTGTCGCTCAACTCGGGCAAGGGCTGTGCGGACGCGCTTGAGGGGCAGGTGGCCCGCGTCAGTCGCATCGACGCCGGCCGGGACCTGGCCAATGTGCTGGGCGGGCTGATCCGCCCCGATGTGGTGCTGAACTGTCTTCACGGCGCCTGGGGCGAGGACGGTTGCGTCCAGGGCGTCCTTGAGACCCTGGGCATTCCTTATACGCACTCCGGCGTGCTGGCCTCGGCGCTGGCCATGGACAAGGCCAAGTCCAAGGCGGTGCTGGCGGCGGCGAGCATTCCGGTGCCGGGCGGCGGCCTGTTCGACCGACATGAGGTGGCGCGCGATCACGTCATGGCCCCGCCCTATGTGATCAAGCCGAATGCCGAGGGGTCGTCTGTCGGCGTCTTTCTGGTGACCGAAGGCGCGAACCGGCCCCCCGCCGAGGTGGGCGCTGACGACTGGACCTATGGCGAACAGGTGATGGTCGAGCCCTTTATCGCCGGGCGCGAGCTGGCGGTCGCCGTGCTGGGCGAAGCTGAAGGCCCGCGGGCGCTGACCGTCACGGATATCACCCCGACCAAGGGCTTCTATGACTATGAGGCCAAATATGCCCCGGGCGGTTCGGTTCATGAGCTGCCAGCGCGACTGAAGCCCGATGTGTTCGAGATGGCGCTGCGCCTGTCCGAACGGGCGCACACGGCGCTGGGCTGTCGCGGGGTGACGCGATCCGACTTTCGTTATGACGATGTTAAGGACGTTCTCGTTCTTCTGGAGGTCAACACCCAGCCGGGCATGACCTCGACCTCACTCGTTCCCGAGCAGGCCGCCCATGTCGGTATCGGGTATCCGGAACTGGTCAGGTGGATGGTGGAGGACGCGTCATGCCCGCGGTAGTTCGCGGCGGTCGGCGCCAGCAGGGCGGAGGCGCGTCGCGTGGACGTCAGGCCCCGGCCTCACGTGGACGCTCGGGGCGCGGCAAGGGCCCGGCGGTCGGCATCCCGGCCAAGATGGCGGCGATCGGCCGGCTGGACCTGTCCGCGCGCGCGGTCGGGATTTCGCTGCTGGTCGGCGTGTTGTTCATCGGCGGGCTGATGGCGACGGGTGCGCGCGCAGAGCGCGTCGGTCAGTCTGTCTCGGACGGCGTCGACGGCATGGTAGCCGGGATGGGCTTTCGCCTGGGCCGGGTGCATGTGACCGGCGCGTCAGACGAGGCCATGCCCGCCATTCAGGCGGCGCTGGATGTGACGGCTGGCCAGTCGATGAGTTCGCTGGATCTGGACGCCCTTCTGGAACAGGTGCGCGGTGTCAGCTGGGTCAAGGATGCGCGGGTCGTGCGTCTGCTGCCCGGGACCCTGATGGTCGAGGTGGTCGAGCATGATCGTCTGGCGATCTGGCAGGCCAATGGCCAGATCGCGGTCATCGACGGCGAAGGCCAGGTGATCCGCGGCGCTGATCCGCGTCAGTATCTGCATCTGCCGCTGGTGGTGGGCACAGGGGCCGAGCTGGCCGCCGCCGAAATCCTGCCCTTGATCGAGGCGCGCCCGCGCCTGCGCGACCGGACCGAGGCCCTGATCCGGGTCGATGAGCGGCGCTGGGACATTCGTCTGAAGGATGGTGGCCTGATCCGCCTGCCGGCCGACGGCACCGAGGCCGCCCTTATTCAACTGGATGCGCTGGACCAGCGGCATCAGCTGTTCGAGCGCGGCTTTGAACTGGTGGATCTGAAGGTACCCGGCACGCTGGGCTTGCGCCCGGCAGAGCTGGCGGGTGACCTGGCGGCTGCGCCTATGGTCGGGGGAGGTCTGTGATGGTGGGACATCGTCCGGAAATGACGCTGGATGGGGCGCTAGGCGGCGGTCGTGCACCGCTGGTCGCGGCGCTGGATTTCGGCCATTCCAAGATGGCCTGTTTCATCATGAAGGCGGATGGCGTGCGCCATGCAGACCGGACGGTCCGCGTGGCCGGCGTCGGCCATGTGCAGTCGCGCGGTGTCCAGCAGGGCATGATCGTCGACATGGAAGGTGCCGCCCAGGCCATCGGCCATGTCGTGGAGCGGGCCGAGCGCGCCGCCGGGGTCCCGGTGACGGGCGTGATCGTCAGCACCTCGGCCGGCCGTATGCAAAGCCACCGGGTCCGGTCTCGGGTGTCGCTGGGGGCCAATCCGGTCAGCGACGCCGATCTGGCACGGGCCATCGGTCTGGCGCTGGACAAGATTCGCCTGCCCGACCGTCGGCCCATCCATGTGTTGCCGGTGGCGTGGTCGGTGGACGATGCCCGGGGTGTGCGCGATCCGCGCGCCATGCGCGGCAACAGCCTGGAACTGGACCTGCTGGTCGTGTCGATGGCCGAGACGGCCTTCATGTCGCTGAGCCACTGTCTGGAGCTGGCGCATCTGGATCTGCAGGGTGTGGTCGCGGCTCCCGTGACCTCGGCGCTGGCGGCGCTGGAAGACGACGAGATGGATCTCGGTGCCCTGTGCATCGACATGGGGGGCGGCACGACCACGGCGACGGTCTGGGCCGACCGCAGCCTGTTGCACGTCGAAAGCCTCAATGTCGGCGGCGATCACGTGACCAGCGACATCGCCAGGGGCCTGTCGACCTCGCGCGCCGGTGCCGAGCGACTGAAGACCCTGCACGGGTCGGCCATGGCCTCGGCCAATGAGGACCGGGAGCTGCTCGAGGCTCCGCCGCGGGGCGAGGATCCGTCGGCGGGCGCCGTGGTGGTCCCGCGCGCCATGCTGAAGAGTGTCATCGCGCCCCGGGTCGAGGAGACGCTGGAAATCCTGCGCGACCGGATCCGCAGCGGCGGCATTGCCCTGGAGCCCGGAACCAGCGTGGTTCTGACCGGCGGCGCCAGCCAGCTGAACGGCGTCCGTGAACTGGCTGTCCGCGTGTTTGACCGTCCCGTGCGGCTGGGCCGGCCGCAACGCGCGCCCCACCTGGCGGATGCTGCCTCGGGCCCCGCCTTCTGCGCGGCGGCGGGGTGTTTGCTCAAGTCCGCCTATGGCCCGAGAGAATCGGTTTCGGCCCGGCGGCTGATGACCCGCCAGATTTCGGCCAGCGATGCGCCAAATCCGCACACCGGGGGCCTGGTCGCCCGGGCGGCGGACTGGCTGCGCCGCAACCTCTGAAATGCCTGCCCGCAGGGGCGTTGTCACATTTCCCTTCGATGGCGAGAGTGTGTCCGGATTGTAACATCCGGGGCCCTCAATGGTCACAGTCGGGCCACAATGCCTTGTGGCGGGCCACTTTGCTGCTAGCGTGCAATCCGGAAGCGTGGGTTACGGCTCGTCACCTGCGTCACGTATTGTCAAATCTCTTGGTTGGGGCATCACAACATGCTGTTGAAGCGCAAATATCTCTTTGGAACGACCATCCTGGCCGGCGTCATGATGGCGACGGCTCCGGCTCTCGCTCAGGACGCGGGTCAAACCCAGGATCCTGAAGGCGAAGGCGTCCGGGTCGAAGAAATCGTCGTTACCGGTTCGCGCATCCGCCGCGACCCGACCAACGCCCCCACCCCGCTGATCCAGGTCGAGCGCGAGGCGCTGCTGACCACGGGTCAGTCGACCGTGATCGACTATCTGGCCACCATCCCGGCCCTGTCGAACTCGCTGGTTCCGTCGGACACGACGGGCTCGGGCCTGAACGACGGTGGTCTGGACTTCGCCAACCTGCGCTCGCTGGGCACCGGCCGTACGCTGACCTTGGTTGACGGTCGCCGTCACGTCGGTTCCAGCGCCGGTACGCTGTCGGTTGACGTCTCGACCATCCCGCGTCTGCTGATCGAGAACATCGAAATCATCACCGGTGGTGCTTCGTCCATCTACGGCGCCGACGCCGTGGCCGGTGTGCTGAACTTCATCCTGCGCGACGACTTCGAAGGCGTCGAGTTCGATGCTAACTACGGCATGATCAACCAGAACGGCGAGGCTTCGCGCCGCGCCTCGCTGCTGGTCGGTGCCAACCTGCTGGACGATCGTCTGAACGTCTACGCCTTCGGTGAGTACGAGAAGGCCGACATGGTCACCTCGTTCGACGTCGACTGGATCAACGACGATCCGCGCTTCATCGGTATCGACGCCGATCCGACCGCCAACCCGTCGGACGGCTTCCTCGACAACATGCTGTTCACCAACCTGAACCGTATGGACCGCCCGCGTTGGGGTCAGGTGACCGTGGCCAACGGCCAGGCCGCCAGCCCGCTGAACGATCCGGATATCCCGTTCTTCAGCTGCTTCAGCGGCGGCTTTACCTATAACTCGAGCTGCTATGCGGTGAACCCCGGCTACACCTGGTGGTTCGATCCCGGCCAGGGCACGGCCCGTCTGGCTGACTTCGGCCAGCGGATCGGCAACACCGGTGCCAACCGTCCGTACAACTACGGCGGCGACGGCGTCAGCGCCGCGGACTTCTCGACCGCCTCGCGCTTCCCGGAAATCGAGTCCGAGCGTTTCCAGGCCGGCTTCACCTTCAGCATCCTGCCGAATGTGACCCTGTCGGGTGAGTACAAGCTGGTCACGGAAGACGTCTTCGATATCTCGCAGCCGACCTTCTTCAACATCTATCTGGATGACAGCTACAGCGCGACCAGCACCCCGATCATCTACGGTGTGCAGTCCTACGACCTGCGCTGGTCGGACAACGCCTTCCTGCCGCAAAACGTCAAGGACGCGATCGCGACCAACCTGCTGAACGTCTATGGTGCGCCGACGGCAACCACCCCGGGTGCGTTCCTGGGTCAGGTTCTGGTGCAGCAAGCCCAGTACATCTCGTTCGGTCCCGATCGTACGCAGGACAACAGCCGCGAAGTCGAGCGTTATGTCATCGGCCTGGACGGTGACTTCGACAACCTGCTGTTCTTCCGCAACGTGGCCTGGGATGTCGGCTACACCCGCGGTGAGCTGAACAACGTCAACGCCGAGCGCGGCATCGACTCGCAGCGCTTTGCCCTCGCCTCGGACGCCGTCGTCGATACGGCCGGTATCCTCGGCTCGCCGGGCGCCATCGTCTGCCGCTCGACCCTGCTGGATGCCCAGGGCATCAACAGCGCCGACCGCGTTCGCGGCGGCACGCTGCAGGCCACGACCTACGGTCAAAACTCGATCGACCAGTGCGAGCCGCTGAACATCTTCGGCGCCGGCAACCAGTCGGACGAGGCCCTCGCCTACATCGACGCCACCATCCGTGTTCGCGAGCAGAACATCTCGGAGCAGGCCCTGTTCAACGTTTCGGGTCAGCTGTGGGACTTCTGGGGTGCCGGTCCGATCGGCGTGGCTGTCGGTTACGAGCAGCGTCGTGAGTACACCGAGGGTGTGGGCCGCAGCGCCGACACCGACGGTCGCTTCCTGTTCATGAACACCGGTCCGGACTTCCTGGGTGCCGAATACGAGAGCGACGAGTACTATGGCGAAATCGCCATCCCGCTGTTCCGTGACGGCTTCCTGGGCGACTACGCCGAGTTCAGCGCCTCCTACCGTGAGTTCGACTACACCACGGCGGGCAAGGGTGACGTGTACGGCCTGAACCTGATCTATCGCCCGATCGCCGACATCGCCTTCCGGACCAGCCTCAACACCTCGGTGCGGGTGCCAAACCTGGCGGAAAACTTCCGTCCGGCGACCCAGACCTTCTACAACGGCGTTGTTGACCCCTGCGCCACGGCGTCGATCACCAACCCGTCGCTGGCTCCGGACATCCGCGCCAACCGGATCGCCAACTGTGAAGCCCTGGCCACGGCCGACGGCTTCGCGCCCGGCTTCTTCGACTGGGACGGCTCGACCGCGACCAACACCGACGACTACATCCCGAACTACACCTCGGGCGTGGCTGGTGTGAACGCGGGTAACCCGTTCCTCGAGCCGGAAGAGTCGGAATCCTTCACCTTCTCGGTGATCCTGAAGCCGCGCATGTTCCCGAACCTGTCGGTCGTGCTGGACTACTATGACATCCGCGTCGACAACGTGATCTCGGCCGTCTCGGCCCGGGTCGCCTCGGAAAACTGCGTCAACGGCAGCACGCTCGACATCGCCGCCTGTAACACCATCTTCCGCGACAATCCGTCGACCTGGGATGGCGTTTCGGCCGACCCCGTCGCTCGTTCGTCGGGCTTCCGGATCGGTGCGCCTACCGGTGATCCGATCGGTGGCTTCATCCAGGGCTCGATCAACTACGCCGGCCTGGAAACCGAAGGTCTGGACTTCAGCGTCAACTACAGCCTGGACACCTTCGATCTGGTCGGTCAGGACTGGGGTCGCTTCTCTTACAGCCTGAACGGTCTGTGGCTGATCTCGCAGGAATCCTACACCAACACCTCGGATCCCACCGATGCGAGCGGTTCGGCGGGGAACCTGTTCTTCCCGCGCGTCCGGTTCAACTCGTCGCTGACCTACGCGCCGAACGACATCTGGAGCGTCAACTGGACCGCCGACTGGCAGACCTCGCAGGACAACTTCAGCCCGTTCAGCGTGATGTCGAACATCGACAACATCCCGCCGGGAGTCCTGAAGAGCGGCGCCTTCACTCGCCACGACTTCACGCTCCGCTGGAACGTGCGTGACGACCTGTCGATGCGCGCCGGTGTGGTCAACGCCTTCGACAACGAGCAGAACCCCTATCTGGGCACGACGCTCTATAACAACTTCGATGCCTGGGGCCGTCGCTTCTTCATCGGCTTCAACTATCGTCCCTGGTAAAGATTTCCGATCCAGAACGGGAAAGGGCGGCTCGCAAGAGCCGCCCTTTTTCTTTGCGTGGCCCCGGACGTCCGCGATCCCGGAAATAATGCGTGCCGGGACCATCCGGCCCCTCTGGCGTGATCCCCGACTCAGTCTATGCGGTAACGACCTGTTAAGGCTTACGGGTGTTCTATTAACCCGCTCATAACCAATGCGATTCGGGGGGATTGCGACGGTTTGCCGGAGCGGGGTCGGATATAAGGTCGGAAAAACACATGTCGCTGTCGCTGGTGCGCCCTGAAGCCACGGAATTGAAGCCCCGGATCGTCGTGTTCGGCGTCGGTGGCGCGGGCGGCAATGCCGTCAACAATATGATCGATGCGGGTCTGGAAGGCGTCGACTTTGTCGTCGCCAACACCGATGCCCAGCATCTGAGCTTTGCCAAGACCGACCGCCGGATCCAGCTGGGTGAGACCATTACCCAGGGGTTGGGAGCGGGCGCTCACCCCGAAGTCGGCATGAATGCCGCCGAGGAATCCGCCGACGAGATCGCCACCCACCTCGAGGGTGCGCACATGGTGTTCATCACCGCCGGCATGGGCGGGGGTACGGGCACGGGGGCTGCTCCGGTGATCGCCAAATGCGCGCGCGACCGCAATATCCTGACGGTCGGCGTGGTGACCAAGCCCTTCACCTTTGAAGGCCGCCACCGCATGCGCCTCGCCGAGGCCGGCATCGCCGAGCTGCAGCGCTACGTCGACACCCTGATCGTCATTCCGAACCAGAACCTGTTCCGCGTCGCCAATGAACGCACCACCTTTGCCGATGCCTTCGGCATGGCCGACCAGGTGCTGCACTCGGGTGTGCGCTCGATCACCGACCTGATGATCCTGCCGGGCCTGATCAACCTCGATTTCGCTGACGTCCGCGCCGTGATGTCCGAAATGGGCAAGGCCATGATGGGCACGGGCGAGGCCGAGGGCGACGACCGCGCCCTGATGGCTGCCCAGAACGCCATCGCCAACCCGCTGCTGGACGAGACCAGCCTGAAGGGCGCCAAGGCCGTGCTGGTCAACATCACCGGCGGCATGGACATGACCCTGCTGGAGGTCGACGAGGCCGCCAATGCCATTTCGGCCGAGGTCGACCCCGATGCCAACATCATCTTCGGTGCCGCCTTCGATCCCGCTCTGGACGGCAAGATCCGCGTGTCCGTGGTCGCCACCGGCATGGATGAAGAGGTGATGGCCCAGACCCCGCCCTCGACCCTGTCGCGCCCGATGACGACGGGACGTCCCGCGCCGCGGATGCCCGAGCGTGAACCCCAGCGCGCCCCCGAGCCCGTCATCCGCGCCGCCGAGTCTGCGCCGGTGACCCCGACCTTCGAGCCCACGATCCGTACGGCCGAACCACGCGTGCAACCGCAGCCGCAAGCCCCCGAGCCGGTGGCGAAGGCCGAGGCCCCGCGCACCCTCGATCCGATCGTCGATCCGTGGGTTGAGGAATATGAGGCCGACCAGACCCCGCGCACCGCGACGCGTCCGGTTCAGGGCGACCTGTATATGGAGCCGGCCCGCGAGCCTGCGCGTGCTGAACGCCAGCCGGAACCCGAGCCCGAGTGGGACGACCGCGACCACCATCGCAAGTCGGGCTGGAGCCTGTTCGGCCGCAAGCGCGCGCCCGAGCCCGCCCCCTATGCCCCGGAAGCCCGCAGCGAGCCCCGGCCGATGCGCCTGTCGGGCAACTCGGCCCTCAAGACGTCGGAGCCGGAGCCGTCCGAGGACGATGAGTTGGAAATCCCCTCGTTTCTGAGGCGTCTGGCCAACTGATGGAACGGTGCGAACGTCCGTGATCCGGGCGATCGTAACCGCATCGAAACAATCCGAAACCTGACTTTGGTTTTCCTCTTGTCAACCACGCCATAGAGGTGTCGTCGGGCAATTCCGCCCGGCCTCTGTGTGGACGTTTCGTGATCCCGGTCAAAGCCGACCATCTCGAACAGACCCTTCGCGCCCCGGCGATCATCGCCGGCGTGGGCGTGCACACGGGCCAGCGCGTGCGTCTGGCCGTGCGTCCGGCGCCCACGGGCACCGGCATCGTCTTCGTGCGCACCGATGTCACCGACCGCGACAACCGTATCCCGGTCTCGGGCCAGGCCGTCGTCGAGGCCCGCCTGAACACCATGATCGAGAATGGTGCCGGCGTGCGGCTGTCGACCATCGAACATCTGATGGCGGCCTTCTGTGCGCTGGGCATTTCCAATGCCGTGGTCGAGGTGGATGGACCGGAGCTGCCGATCCTGGACGGGTCGGCCCTGCCGTTCGTGCAACTGCTGGACCGGGCCGGCTTCCGCAACCAGGCGGCCCCGCTGCGCTACATCGAGATCCTGGCGCCGATCGAGGTGACCGAGGGCGACAAGCACGCGCGTCTGCTGCCCTGCGACCGCTATGAGATGCGGTTCGAGATCGACTTCGACACCCCTGTGATCGGCAATCAGGTGGTGGATTTCGTCGTCGACGAGCCGACCTTCCGCAGTGACATCATGGCCGCCCGTACCTTTGGCTTTGCCCATGAGGTCGAGGCCCTGCGCCGCGCCGGTCTGGCCCGCGGCGGCAGTCTGGAAAATGCGGTCGTCATCGACGGCGACCAGATCCTGAACACCGGCGGCCTGCGGATGGAGCGCGAGTTCGTCAAGCACAAGGCGCTGGACGCCATCGGCGACCTCTATGTGCTGGGGGGGCCGCTGCTGGGCCGCTATGAAGGCTACAAGGCCGGCCACGCGGTCAACAATATGCTGGTCCGCGAACTGCTGGCCCGTCCGGAGGCCTGGCGCGAAGTCACGCGCGTGCCGGAGCTGGCGCAGGTCGGCTGAGGCGGGTTACCCATCGCGCTGATTGGACCTAGACTTCAGCCCTCTCATGGAGGTGATGCGGTTGGTCGGTATGCGAGCAGTGCTGATATGCGCCGTGGCTCTGTTGGCCTGCGGGCCTGCTGCGGAGTCGTCGGTCACACCCGAGATCGCGGCGTCCGACGCGAGTGAGCCCGATGATACTGCTCGGTGGTTCCTGGAGGTGCTGGGGATATCCCACCTGGACGAGATCATCTGCCAATCAGAAGTCTCCGTTGATACCCCTCCACTGGTCATCTTCGAAAACCTCATGGATCGCGGGGGCGCGACCTGTCACGCCGGGATGCATATCGAAGTCCTTTACCGCACCAAGGACGGCCAGTGTCATATCGAAACCCCTGCACCCACGAGCACCCGTTCGGTTGTGGCGCGTGATGTCCATCGGTCATTCATTGCCTGCCTCCCCGCTGCAAAGCCCAGTTCCAAGAAGGACACAGGCGTCATCCTGATAACCCCGACGGAGGCTGAATGGGCCAAGGGTGCTCACGACTACTCCCTTTTCTACAATGACTTGCTCGGTTGGGCGGCTCGCGATGCGTTGGCAATCACGCATCTCGGATTCCTAAACTATGTGATTTGCATGGAAGCCGCCGACCCCGAAGCCGCCATCGCGCACATTGACAAGGCTGAGATCGTGGACGGCACGATCGCCGAGTACACGATAGAGTGGGGGACCTGCCGCGCCTTGGCCGCCGAACTCGCGGGCGGCTCATGGCCGGAGGCTGTGCCGTATGAAGACTGACCCTACGGCGGCTACTCCAGCGTAATCACACTCATCATCCGGCCGAAGTCGGGCTCGCCGCTGAGGTGGGCGCGGCGGTTGGAGTAGAAGCGGTCGGGGTCGACCAGGGTGTCGTGGCCCGTCCAGGCGATCTGACCGACGCCCGCGCGCTCCAGCCTCCAAATGACATAGCCCGGCAGGTCGAACTGACGTTTGTCCGGCTGTTTACCCATGACGAAGAACTGGCCCGCGCCGGAGGACTGGCGGAGGAACCGTTCCTCGAAGGCTTCGTCGACCTCATAGGAGGCCTGGGCGATGGTCGGGCCGACGACGGCGATGGTCTGGTCGTGCTCTGCGCCGCTCTCCTTCATCCGGCGAAGGGTGGCCTCGATGACGCCGCCGACGGCGCCTTTCCAGCCGGCGTGGACGGCCGCGACCAGACCGGCGCGTGGGTTCGCGATCAGGATCGGCGCGCAGTCAGCGGTCAGGACAGCGCACAGGATGCCCGGTTCCTCCACGGCGATCACGGCATCGCCCTCGGGGCGTTCGTCGCCGAAGGGCTGATCGGTCATGTGCACGATGTCGGAATGGATCTGGTAGCAGGCGGCGAAGTCGTCGGGCGTGCCCCCCATGGCGGCGGCGACGCGGGCGCGGTTTTCCCGCACCGTCTCGGGGTCGTCATTCGAGCCGACGCCGGTGTTCAGCCCCTTGTAGATCCCGGTCGAGACGCCGCCCTCACGCGTGAAAAAGCCATGTCGGATGCCCGGGATATCCAGCAGCGGATGGGTGATCGGCGTCGGCAGGTCGGTCATGGGGCAACCTCGAAGGCGGGCGGGGGCGGGGTGTCGGGGCTATGGAGGGCGGCGACCTTGAACAGGGTGCCCATCTGGTCCGGAGCGGTCAGGCGCTGGACCTGCCGGTCGATCAGGGCGGCGGCTTCCGGTTGGGCAGACTTCAGCCGGTCGGCGCGGACGTGAAGGCCCAGGCGGGTCAGGAATTCGGCCTGGGAGAGCAGGGGGGCGGTCGATACGCCGCCAGCCCGCGCGGCCGCGAGAACCGCCGGAAAGTCGGCCCACTGGGTCAGATCGGCCTGACCGGGCGTGGCCAACGGATCGACCTTCTCGTGGCGGGACAGGGCCTGAAGCGTGTCACCCGGGCCGGGGGCGTCGCGGCCATAATCGATCAGCAGGGCGGCGCCCGTATGCTGCTTCAGCAGATTGGCGACCGTGCCGGCAAAGGCGCGCTGGGCCGAAGACTGCTCCACCACCTGACCGGGCTGGAGCTCATGGTCGGGCGGTGAAAAGCCCGGGCCGACCGGTCCCAGCCGGAAGGCGAGTTCGCCTTCGGCATCCAGTCCCACCATCCGCTCGGCCCAGCCGTCGGGCGTGCGCTCGAACTGGCGGGCGGGCAGGCAGTCCAGCACCTCATTGGCGATCAGCAGGACAGGGGCGTCTCCGTCGACGGCGGACAGGCTGTCGGTCCAGCGGGGCGTGACCGGCGCGTTGGCCAGTCGTGCCTTCTGCACGGTGCGCAACGGGCCGCTGGGCTCGATCAGGGTCAGGTCGCAGGCGTCGAGAAAGGCGGGGACCACGCGGGCAGCGCGCAGGATATCGGCTATCAGGGTGCCGTCGCCGGGCCCGACCTCGACCAGCTGGACGCGGGCCGGGGCGCCCATCCGCGACCAGGTTTCGACCAGCCACAGGCCGATCAGCTCGCCGAACATCTGGCTGACGGTCGGGGCGGTCAGGAAGTCGCCGTCCGGTCCGATCGCCGGGCGCGTCGCATAATAGCCGCCCTGCGGGTCGTGCAGGCAGCGGGTCACATAGTCGGCGACGCTCAGGGGGCCGGTCAGGGCGATCTCGCGCTGGAGCCGCTCCTTCAGGTCCGCGGCTTGCGCCGGGCCGTTCAGGAGTTCGCGCCGACCGGCGGACGGCTCCAGGCACGCCAGACCAGCCATGCGCCCAGCAGGATCATGGGCACGGACAACAGCATGCCCATGGTGACCATGCCCTGAAGCGCGTCGGGCATATGGGTGTCAGGCTCGCGCACTGTCTCCAGCACGGCGCGGCTGAGGCCATAGCCGAGCAGGAACAGGCCGGTGATATAGCCGGGCTTGGTCAGCAGCTTCATCTTCCAGACGCCGAAGCTGAGGATGATGAACAGCAGCAGGCCTTCCAGCCCCGCCTCATACAGCTGGCTGGGGTGGCGCGGCACATCTCCGGCTGGGCAGAAGCCATAGGTGTTGTAGATCGTCTGGTTACAGAAGCGGATGGCCCAGGGGACATCGGTCGTCCGGCCCCACAGTTCGCCGTTGATGAAGTTGGCCATCCGCCCGAAGAACAGGCCGATCGGCACCACGGGGGCCACCAGATCGCCGAGGCTGAGCAGGCTGATCTTCTGCCGGTTGGCGAACCAGACGATGGCCAGGGTGACGCCGATCAGGCCACCGTGGAAGGACATGCCGCCGCTCCACAGCTGGAACAGCTCCACCCGCTCGCCCCAGCCGGCGCCGGTGAACAGCTGGGCATAGAGGGCGGGCTTGTAGAACAGCGCATAGCCCAGTCTCCCCCCAAGGATCACGCCCAGCGCAATCCACAGGACCAGATCGTCGAGCTGGGTCTGGGTGACGGGCGGGCGGCCGGGGGACCAGATCGAGATCGTCCTGGCCAGCTTCGAGGCATACCACCAGCCCAGACCCAGGCCGGCGATATAGGCCAGCGCGTACCAGCGCAGCGGAAACGGGCCGATGGAGATCAGGACCGGATCGAACTCGGGAAAGGGCACGGGGCGTCCTTGGTATGATCAGCGTTGCCTCGCCTTTAGCAAGCCGGGCCGGGGGCGTCTTGCAAGAATTGACGACGGCGGGGTTTGCGGCGGTCGGGTCGATCGGCCACATGGACGCCACCGACGCAAGATTTCATTAACCCTCTGGAAACCGGCGCAGCCCAGCGTCGGGACAGACATCAAGGCAGGCTTCCATGCAGACCCGCAATCCACTTCTCGACGAACTGGCCCGGCTGTCGACCGGCGCCATGGGCCTGGCCCAGGCCGCCGGCGAGGAAGCCAAATCCGCCATGCGCGCCCAGACCGACCGCATGGTCGCAGAGCTGGATCTGGTGCGCCGCGACGAGTTCGAAGCCCTGAAGGCCGAGGTGAAAGCCCTGCGCGCCGAACTGGCCGCGCTGAGGGGGAATGAGGCCGGCCCCGCCAAACGCACCCGCAACAAGCCTCAAAAGGGAACGTCCACAGGCGATCTTCCCCCCGGGGACGCAGCCGGTTGAGCCGAATCCGCGAACAGGCCTACCGTCAGCGTGCTGAGGGCGATTCCCGGGGTTTTCCCGGTAACCTTCTGAAAGACAGGACTCTCTGAATGGACATGGTCAGACCGGACGAGGTCGAAACTGCCTTCGATCCCCTCGATGTGGTCGAACATGTTCTGACGGCGGAAAATCTGCCGTTTGACCGTACGGCAGAGGGCGATCTGGCCTTTGCCCTGGCCGGGGACTGGAAGGATTATGAGCTGTGGTTCGCCTGGCGGCCCGAGGGTGACTGTCTGCAGCTGTGCTGCGCGCTGGACCTGCGGGTCGGCAAGACGCGTCGTCCGGCCCTGCATGAGCTGATCGGCCTGATCAACCAGCGCACCTGGCTGGGCCATTTCGAACTGTGGAGCGAGGACCAGGAGATCGTGTTCCGCCACGCCCTGGCCCTGCCGCACGGGGAGCGCCCGACCCTGTCGCAGGCGGCCACGATGATCGATGCGGCCATCGATGCGGCCGACCGCTATTTCCCGGCGTTTGATTACCTCGTGCGCGGTGGGCGGAAGCCCCAGGACGCCATCGACGCCTGCATGTTCCAGACGGTCGGCACGGCCTGATCCCCTGCGATAGGGATCGCGCCGGTTTGGCGGGCCGCGACCGGCCATGTTAGGCACTCCACACAGATGACCGGCCCGATCCGGGCCCTCACCGACGTGGAGACTGCATGACTGACACCTTTACCCTGGATACGGATATCGCCCTGATCGGCTGCGGACGGCTGGGCTCGGCCCTCGTCGAGGGCTGGCTGGGGACCCCGGGGTTCAAGGCGGATCGGCTGAAGATCATCGAACATTACGAAACCCCCGCCACCGATCAGGCGAAGGCGGCCGGGGCGACCATCAACCCGTCGGTCGACCAGCTCAAGGACGTGGGTGTGTGGGTGCTGGCCATCAAGCCGGCGGTCTGGCGCGAGGCGCTGGCCCCTCATGTCGATGTGATGCGCAAGGATGCCGTGCTCGCGTCGGTTATGGCCGGGGTACGTCTGGACGACGTTCGCGAGGCTGCGGGCGGTCGGGGCGTTGCGCGCCTGATGCCGACCACGGCCGTGGCACAACGTCAGGGCGTGGCCGGTCTCTATTCACCGGACGAGAAGGCCCGGGACGTGGCCACCGCCCTGTTCGAAGGGATGGCCGATGTGGTGCCGTTGGAGGCTGAAGACCTGCTGGACCCGGCGACGGGTGTGGCCGGTTCGGCCCCGGCCTTTGTCTATGCCTTCATCCAGGCGCTGGCCAGGGCGGGTGAGGCCGAGGGGCTGAAGCCGGATGCGGCCGTGCGACTGGCTCGCGGGGCCCTGCGCTCGGCGGCTGCCGGGGTCTCGGGCGGCCAGAGCCTTGAGGACGCCATCGAACGTATCGCCTCGAAGGGCGGCACCACCCGCGCCGGTCTGGATGCGCTGGAGGCCGACGGCGGTGCCGCGCGCGCTGCGACCGCCGCCGTCAGCGCGGCCGTGGCCAAGGCCCGCGACCTATCCCGCTAGGCGCCCCGTCGCCAGCCGACGGGCGAACCGGTCAAAGGCGTGGCCGGCGTCCTGCCAGGTCGTAAAGCCGCGCACTTCGGCAAGGTTCGAGGAATACCAGTCGTAGCGGACCGGATAGCGGGTGCCGTCGGCCAGGGTGACCTCACCCTCGATGGTGGCGCCGCCGATGCTCATGCTGCGCATGCCGTCGAGACCCGGCTGCGCTGCCAGCTGGGCAAAGGTCGGCCGGTTCGGGCGGATGTCGACCAGAACGAGCGAGATGGTGGCGCCCGGCAGGGCCTGCTCGCGGGCCAGGGCGCGCTCAACGGTCGCGGCCAGTTGATCGGCCTGCTGCAACAGGTCGCGCTCGCCCAGTTCATCGGCCTTTTCGATCAGGTCCGGACCGAGCACGACCGAGATATCGGGGCTCTGGGCGGCGGCGGCACCGGCAACGAGGGTCACGGCGGCCAGGGGGGCAAAGAAAGCAAAGCGGCGCATGGGTGATCTCCTGTGGAGCCCCATACTAACCCGGAAGGCGAATCCGCGCCATCAGGCCGCCCAGCGCACTGCGGTCCAGGGTGATGTCTCCGCCGTGCCCCCGCGCGACGTCACGGGCGATGGCGAGGCCAAGGCCGACGCCCTTGCGGTTCTGGTTGCGTGAGGCGTCGAGGCGGGAGAAGGGGCGAAAGGCCTCTTCGTGCATGTCGTCGGGGATGCCGGGCCCGTCGTCCTCGACCGCGATCTCCGTGCCGCCGGAGGGCAGGCGGCGGGCGGACAGGCGTACGGCGTCACCGTGTGCGGCGGCATTGCCGACCAGATTGGCAAGCGCGCGGCGAAAGGCGAGGGGGCGGACGCTGACGGTCAGGGCTTCGGGCACACCCACCTCGATGGCGGCACCGATGCGACGGGCATCCTCAGCCGCCTGATTCAGCAGATCGGCGACCGAGAGGATCTCGCTGGCTTCGCCTGCCTCGCCCTGGGCGAAGGCCAGGTATTCGTCGATCATATGCTCCATCTGGTCGAGGTCACCCTGCATGGCCGAGGCGCGTTTGAAGGGCGGTGCGAGCGCCAGTTCCAGCCGGAGGCGAGTCAGGGGCGTCCTCAAGTCGTGGCTGACCGAGGCCAGCAGGGCCGTGCGCTGGTCGATATGGCGCTGGATGCGGTCGCGCATGTCCATGAAAGCGCGCGCGGCGGCCCGGACCTCGCGCGCGCCATGGGGTTTGAACCGCTCCCGCGTTTCGCCCCGTCCAAAGGCCTCGGCCGCAGCAGCCAGGCGTTCGATGGCCCGGACCTGATTGCGGATGAACAGGATGGCGACCGACATCAGCAGCACGGTCGCCGCCAGCAGCCAGACGACGAAGATGTGCGCCTGGGTCGCTACGGCCCGCTCGCGCGGGGCGATGATGCGCATGACGCCATCCCCCACCTGCACGCGGATGTCGATGTAGTTGGGGTAGCGGGTCGTATCGAACCAGAAGGGACGATCGAGCCGTGATGCCAGGGCGGCCTCGAGGGCCCGGTCGACGACGCCTATGGGCCCGCGGCGGACACTTTCGGGCAGGGTTGTGGCCTCCTGCCAGGCGATGGACAGGGACAGGGTGCGCTCGGCCCGCACGGCGAGGGTCTCAAGTCCTTCGGGCGTCGGGTCTTCGGCATAGGTCTCGACCGCCCAGGCGATGTCGCCCGCCAGACCTTCGGACAGGCGCGCATTCACCGTCTGCCAGTGGGCGTCGAAAAACGTCCAGGTCACGAACACCTGCATGACCAGCACCGGCAGGACGATGATCAGCAGGGACCGGCCCCACAGGGAGGTCGGCAACCGTCGCTTGAGGAAGCGTGTCCAGACCGTGGACGGGAGAAGTTTCATGGAACGGGCCCGTCTCGCCGCGCGTCAGTCCGGCGCCAGCATATAGCCGACACCGCGCACGGTCTGGAGGTAGCGGGGGTTCTTGGGATCGACCTCAAGCTTGCGACGCAGGCGGGTGACCTGCACATCGACGGCGCGACCCGTGATGTCGGCGGTGTCGGGTGACAGGGCCATGCGCTCGACCGGGGCATGGGCGTGGATGGCCAGGGTCTTCAGCAGTTGCGCCTCAGCCTCGGTCAGCCGCTGGGGACGGCCGTCGCGCATCAGCTCCAGCCGCTCCATGTCGAACACGGCATCGCCCAGCTTGATCTCGCGCGGGGTGAGGGGCTTGCCCCCGGTGCGGCGCAGGATGGCGTCGATCCGCAGCGCCAGTTCGCGGGGGTCGAAGGGCTTGGACATATAGTCGTCGGCGCCGCGCGACAGGCCCTCGATGCGGTCGCCGGCCTCGCCGCGGGCGGTCAGCAGCAGCACCGGCGTCTGGGAGGTCTCGGCCTTGCTGCGGACCCAGGTGGTCAGGTCGAGCCCGCTCTCGCCCGGCATCATGATGTCGAGCACCACGAGGTCGAACTCGATCAACTCCATCAGGCGACGGGCGGCGGCCGCATGGGCGGCGCCGGTCACGCGATAGCCTTCGCGCGCCAGATATTCCTTGAGCAATTCGCGAATCCGGTCGTCGTCATCGACGATCAGCAGATGCCGACCCGATCCCGCACCCGCGACCGGGCCGGAGCGCCCGTTGGACCGTCCGTCAGATGCGCTCATTGCATCCCGCCGGGCGCGATGACGTTGACCTGAACGGCCCTGGCGGCTCTAACCCGCACACAGCTATGGGAGACTTTGTTCAATGGCCTTCGTTCCTTTCGACGACCGTGACGGCTGGATCTGGATGGACGGCGACTTCGTGCCCTGGCGCGACGCGAAAACGCACGTTCTGACCCATGCCCTGCACTATGGCTCGTCGGTGTTCGAGGGTGAGCGTATGTACGATGGCGAAATCTTCAAGCTGACCGAGCATAGCGAGCGCCTGCGTCGCTCGGCCGAGCTGTTGGAGTTCGAACTTCCGTACAGCGTGGCCGAGATCGACGCCGCCTGCAAGGCAACGTGCGAGCGGATGGGCCTGCGCGACTGTTATGTGCGACCGGTCGCCTATCGCGGGCCCGAGCAGGTCAGCGTCTCGGCCGGCAAGACAAAGGTCCATGTGGCCATCGCCGTCTGGGACTGGCCCAGCTATTTCGACCCGGAAACCAAGGCGAAGGGCATCCGCCTGGAGTGGGCCAAATGGCGTCGCCCCGACCCGATGACCGCCCCGACCGCGGCCAAGGCCGCGGGCCTCTATATGATCTGCACCCTGTCCAAGACAGCGGCGGAAAAGCGCGGCTTTGCCGACGCCATGATGCTGGACTGGCGCGGCTATGTGGCCGAGGCGACCGGGGCAAATGTCTTCTTCGTGCAGGACGGGGTGATTCACACGCCGCCGGTTGACGCCATCCTGGACGGGATCACTCGCCAGACCGTGATCGCCATGGCCGAGGCCAAAGGGATCGAGGTGGTCGTGCGCCACATCCGGCCCGAGGAGCTCTCGACCTTCAGCGAGTGCTTCCTGACCGGCACGGCGGTCGAAGTGACCCCGGTCAGCGAGATCGGCGAGTATCGGTTCACCCCCGGCCCGCTGACCCTGGACCTGATGGACAGCTATTCCCGGCTGGTGCGGCGCGCCTAGGGAGTTTTGGGCGCGCGCCGGTCCCGACGGATACGCACCCACCGAAACACCAGCCAGCCGACCGGCACCAGAATGAGCAGCAGCGGCAGCAGACCCGCGACGAGATAGATCAGGGCGCCCAGAGTCGCCATGAAGACTCGCAGGGAGTTGCCCAGGGCGTCGGCCACCGGGCTGAAGACGCTGTTGGAGGCAAAGCGGCTTTCGGACTGATAGGTGATGGTCAGCTGTGACATCGACACCCGGTCACGCAGCACCGCCAGCGCCGAGCGGGTGGCGTCCAGCTCACCCTGAACCCGGGCCAGTTCGCGCTCGGTCTGCAGCAACTGTTCCAGGGGGCCGCTGCGGGTGGCCAGCAACTGTTGCAGCCGGTCACGCAGGGTCTCCAGCGCGCGCAGGCGGGCCTCGGTATCTGTCAGGGACCGGCTCAGATCCTCGGCGTCGGTGCGCGACTGGGCAATCCGGCCGCCCGCCGCATCGGCATCCGCTTCAAGCCCGGCCCGAAACCCGGTCAGCCATGCGGGCGTGGCCCGCAGGCGCAGGGTCGCCGACGATTGATCGTCGCCATAGGACTGGGTCTCGGAGCCCAGTAGCTGGCAGACCCGGGGGCCCGCCTCGACACAGGCGGCCTCGTGCCGGCTCCGAACCTCGGAGACCCGATCAGAGGGCAGTTCGAGGCCGTAGAAATAGGCATAGGCGATGGTGTTGGCGGGCTGAACGGTAGCCGGGGAGGCGCCGTCGCCGCCAGCATCCGTGTCGGCGGCTTCGGTGGCGAGCTCGACGTTGACCGATGCAGCCGGCGCCATCTCGGCGGCTGCAACGTCATAGGAGTCCGCCGCCTGTTCATCGCCGCCCGAACAGGCCGCGAGGCAAAGCGCCATGGCCCCCAGCAAGAGTGTCCGTCGCATCTCACCCTCCTCGATCTGATCACGAAGTCGTGATGAGACGCGGCGATCAGGGCGAAAGCATGACCCCTAGCCGCGACCGATGCGGATGACGACGTCGTCGACCTGCACGCCGCCGCGCTCGACCACCAGGTGCTGATAGCTGCGCTGGCCGTCCATGGTCTGGGTCTGGACGTCCATGACCTCGGCGGCGAACTTGCGACGCAGATAGGTGGTCAGCTCGCCGGCAGTGATCAGGTCATCGCCGTCATAGTTGGCCTCGCCCGTCAGGCCCGTGCGCAGGAAGTGGGACAGATAGCCCCCGGCCTGGAACTTGACCGCGACCTGGCTGGTCAGGTCTTCCTCGGAGCTGAACAGGCCAATCACGCCCGGACGATTGACGACATTGCGCGCAAAGCCGCCCGAGAAACAGCTGTCCAGCACGATCAGCGACAGACGGGTGTCGACGGTGGCGAACAGCGCGGCCATTTCGGTGTCGGTGATCTGGCCGTCCCGCAGCACGATCGTCTCGGTAAGCCCGTCCAGTTCATTGCCGCTGACGGCGACCGACTGCTGCGACCCATGGCCGGAGAAGAAGAACAGGAAGATGTCGTCGGGGCCCGCCTGGGCCGCGACCTCGGCAAAGGCACGGCGCACGCCGCCGACCGTGGCGTCGGCATCCGTAAGCACGACGCTGGACGGGTTGAGCACGCCTTCGCGCCGCAGGTCCTCGGCCAGTTTGAGGGCGTCGTCGGCGGTATAGGCCAGGTCCGATGAATAGCCGCCGTAGTCCGAGATGCCGACCATGATGGCAAAGACGCGGGGACCGCCCTGAACACCCGCCTGACGCGGCGTGCCCATGCTGAGCCCGGCCGTCAGGCTGTAAGGGCCGACCTCGCCGGGACCATAGCTGGTCACCGAGACCGTATAGTCGCCGTCCGCCGGCAGGGTCATGTCGATGCGGCTGTTGGTGCCGTTCGGACCGTCGTCGTTGTCGGCGCTCAGATCGTCGGGTCCGCGCAGGAACAGATAGGTGTCAAAGGCATCCGATTGCAGGTCCAGCGCCACCCGGTCCCCGCGCTGCCCCGTGATGACATAGCGGTCGGCGTATTCGCCGGTGGTCAGCTGCTCATCGCTGGCCGAGAGCATGCCGGACAGGGAGACCCCGTCGGCAAAACTGTTAGCCCCGCGCGGTGAGACGGCGGTCTGGACGCTGCCGGCGTCGCTGTTCGACACGCTCAGGCGATAGGTGCCGGTCTCTCCCGGCGCATAGCTGGTGGCGACGATCTGGTATTCGCCACTGGCCGGGAGGGTCAGGACGAGACGGCTGTTGACGCCGTCCTCACCGGTGTCGTCGTCGTCGTTGGCGACTGCGAAGTCGCCAGGCCCCTGAACGAACAGATAGGGGTCGAACTGGTCCGAGCGCAGGGTGACCTCAATGTGGTCGCCTGCCTGGCCGTTCAGCGTGTAGACGGTCATGTATTCGCCGGAGCGCAGGGTGTCGTTGCCGACCTCCAGCTGGCCCGTGATAGCCTGACCCGGCCGCACGGTGGAGCCGCTCGTCGAGGCTACCGCTGTGGCACCGCCCGCTTCTTCCAGAACCAGGGTGTAGGCGCCGGTTTCGCCGACCTCATAGCTGGTGGTGATGATCGAGACCTCGCCGGCCTCGGGCATGACGAATTCGATGCGGCTGTTGCGGCTGCCGCGGCCGGTCTGGTCGTCGTCATTATCCTCTTCGATCCCGTCGCCGCGGACCATCAGATAGGGGTCGAACTCGGCCGAGTTCAGCCGCACCACATAGGTCTGGCCGGGCGTGCCGGTGAACGACCAGCTGTCGGCGTATTCCCCGCTCGAGATCGCGTCGTCCGAGGTGTTGAGCTGGCCGGCGTTGGCGGTTCCGTCCTGCGCGCGGCCGCCGCCCTGGGCCGAGATCGCGGGGCCCGCGCCTTCCTGCAGGCTCAGCGTATAGCGACCGCTTTCTCCGGGGGCGAAGGTGGTGGCCTGGATGCGGTACTGGCCGTTGGCGGGCAGGCGGACGGTCAGCCGGGAATCGACATCGCCCTCATCACGGTCGTCGTTGAACTCGGTGAAGCCCGAGGGGCCGCGGATCATGACGTAGGAATCGACGTCGGCGGACGACATCTGGACCGTCACCTGCTGACCGGCGCGCCCTTCGAAGACGTAGACGTCGACATATTCGCCCGAGGTCAGCTGGGCATCGCCGTCCTGAAACCGGCCCTGAACCTCGCCGCCCAGCCGGATCGGATCCTGGGCCGCAGCCGGAGAGGCGAATGCCGTCACCCCTGCGACGGCCATGGCCATGCCGAAGGCCAGTGACCTGAGGCCCGCACGGGCCTCGCCGATAAGCCGGATCGAACGGAACATGGTGCAGGCCTCCCCAGGATTGCGGTCACCCTATCAACGGTATGCGGCCCCGCAAGCCTGTCTGAACCTGACGACGGGGGCCGGATGCAGCTTCCTCTTGCCAGTTCGCCCGTCGTGGCGTTCAAGCCGGGGGAGGGCCGCTACACGATGCGGCCGGGGGAGAGCCCATGTTCACCACGCTGAATGCCCAGAGCGCGCTGGGCCTGATCGTCATCGTCGCGGTCTGCTGGCTGCTGTCCGAGGACCGCAAGCGGTTCCCGTGGCGGCTGGCGCTGGGCGCCGTGGCAGTGCAGGCGGCGCTGGTGCTGGCCCTGTTCGCCTTGCCGGGATCGCGCGGCGTTCTGGCGGCCATCACCGGATCGGTGGACGCGCTGGGCCGGGCGACCAATGAGGGGGCAAAGTTCGTGTTCGGCTATCTGGCGGGGGGCGACCAGCCCTATGCCGTGACCAGTGAGCCGGCCCTGTTCACCTTCGCCTTTCAGGTGCTGCCTCTGATTCTGGTGATCTCGGCCCTGTCGGCCCTGCTGTGGCACTGGAAGATTCTGAAGGCGATCACCTACGGGTTCGGTCTGCTGTTCCAGCGGACCATGGGGCTGGGCGGGGCCTCGGCGTTGGCGGTGGCGGCCAACATCTTCCTCGGCATGATCGAAAGCCCGATCGTCATCCGCGCCTATCTGGACAAGCTGACCCGGTCCGAACTGTTTCTTATGATGGTGGTGGGCCTGGCGACCGTCGCCGGCTCCACCATGGTCGCCTATGCCGCGATCCTGGCCCCTGTCCTGTCCAACGCGGCGGGGCATGTGCTGGTCGCCTCGATCGTTTCGGCGCCCGCAGGTGTGCTGCTGGCCCGCATCATGATCCCGGAAATTCCGGGGCAGGGAGGCGCGGTTGCCGACTATTCCGCCTCGCTGAAATACGACTCGTCGATCGATGCCATCGTCAAGGGCACCTCGGACGGGCTGATGGTGGTGCTGAACATCTCGGCGGTTCTGATCGTGTTCGTGGCGCTGGTGGCGCTGGTCAATGTGATGATCGGCGGCTTCTGGCTGTTCGGGGATCCGGTCTCGGTCGAGCGGGTGCTGGGCTGGCTGTTCATGCCCGTGGCCTGGCTGACGGGCGTGTCGTGGACCGATGCGGGCGAGGCCGGGCGCCTGCTGGGCGTCAAGCTGACCCTGACCGAGTTCGTGGCCTTCATCGAGCTGGGCCGGGTGCCGCCCGAGGCGATCAGCGAGCGGACCCGTATGCTGATGACCTATGCCCTGTGCGGCTTTGCCAACATCGGCTCGGTCGGGATTACGGTGACCGGTCTGTCGGTGCTGATGCCCGAGCGCCGCACCGAGGTCCTGGGTCTGGTCTGGAAGGCGCTGGCCGCCGGTTTCATGGCCACGCTGATGACGGCGTCGGTGGTCGGGCTGATGCCTGCGGCGGTGTTCGGCTAGGGGATTACCAGCGCAGGGCGAAGCGGCCGATGACCGCCCCTATGGCCGCGGCCAGGGCCATGCCCAGCGTGTACCAGGTGGCCACAAACGGCGCCGTGGCCTCGGGGCAGTGCAGGCCATAGGCCGTGGCGGCGATGGCGCCGGTCATCAGGCCCAGCGCGGCGCCTGAGGCCATGGGGCGCGTCGGGGCCAGGGGGCGCGCCCCCAGCCAGATCAGCGGAGCGGCACAGGCAGAGATCAGCAGGATATTGCGGGCGCAATAGGTCCAGGTCAGGCCCAGCCACGACCGGGCCCAGCCGGTCGTTGGCGTCAGCGCCAGCTCGACCCCGGCAAACACGATCGCCAGCCCGACAATACCCACGATTCCATACAGGGCGGGGCGAGAGCCCACCCCGGGTCGCCCCAGCCGGGTCACAAGGATCAGCGCCGCCCCGGCCATGGCTGTCGAATAGAGGGCCTTGAGCCAGAAGGTCGGGCCGGCGAGGGCCACCCCCAAATCGGGCCGCAGACCGAGCAGCAGCAGGACGCCGGCGACCGACGCCGCGAAGGCTGCAGTGATCCAAAGCGGATGAATTCGGGCCGGCCGTACCGGCTCCAGCCCGGCCGCGAGGGCCTCGATCAGGTCGTCAGTTTTCATGACTGACCTCGGGCGGCTGGATGCTGGCGTTCAGTGTCCTGAGGCTGCGGTGGACGCTGACCTTGGCGGCGCCCTCTGTGAAACCATTGCGCGCGGCGGCCTCGGCTACGCTGTATCCGCCGAGGCGCACATCCTCGACGAGACGCCGCTGTCGTCGGGGCAGGATGGACAGCAGCCTTCCGAGGTCGCGCCGGACCACACCGTCCTCGACGGTATGGTCGGCCAGAAGCACATCCGCATCCTCGATCGGGATGGACACGCGTCGTCCCTGCCGGCGCAGGTGATCGATCAGCTTGTAGCGCGCGATCGCATAGGCCCAGGCCGTAAACGGGCGTGACCGGTCATAGGTCGCGCGCTTGGCATGGATGGCGATCAGGCAGTCTTGCACGAGGTCCTCCGTATCGGCCTCATACCCCGCGAGCCGACGCTGGAGGAAACCGGCGAGTGCGGGGCGAATTTCAGTCAGAAGCATGCGCCAGGCCACCGGGTCGCCGTCGAGGCCCCGGATCATGAGACGTTTGAGCTCGGCTTCCCTGTCGATCACGCCTCTCCCAGTTCGGTCGACTGGAGAAAAGGTTACATCGAAGGCGCCCCGCGGCGACGACATATTTTTCTGGGCGGCCCGGTAACCGCCCTGTGCCGCCGGGCGAACTCCCTCCTGTCAGGCCGATCCGATCCGGACGGTCGCTTTCAGGAGATGAGACCATGAACACTTCCGCGAAAATCCTCGTCGGCGCCGGTGCCCTTCTGGCGCTGGGAGCCACGACGGCCCTAGCCGACAGCGGCAGCGCCGCGCAGGAGCGCGAGATGGAGAAATGCTATGGCATCGCCAAGGCGGGCCAGAACGACTGTGCCGCCGGTCCCGGCACTTCGTGCGCCGGTACCTCGACCCGCGACTATCAGGGCAATGCCTGGAAGCTGGTGCCCAAGGGCACCTGCACCTCGATCGAGACGCCGCGCGGCAACGGTTCGCTGACCCCCATCGCGGACCGCTGATCGTGACGGCCCCGACCGCCGGACTGGGCCTGAAGCCCCAGCACTATGCCGAGGCCGCGGCCTGTCCGGCGGCCGGATCCACGGAGGGCCTCTGGTTCGAGGTGCACCCGGAAAACTACATGGTCGACGGCGGGCCGCGCCTGTCCTGGCTGGAGACGATCCGGGCCACACGACCGCTGTCGCTTCACGGCGTGGGCCTGTCCCTGGCCGGAGACGAGCGTCCCGACCCGGAGCATCTGGCCCGGTTCCGCAGCCTGATCGAGCGCTATGAGCCGTTTGTGGTGTCCGAGCACCTGGCCTGGTCCCGCCGGGGGGGCGTCTATCACCCCGACTTGCTGCCCATCCCTCGCAATGCCGAGACGCTGTCGCGGGTCTGCGCCCACATAGATGAGGCGCAGGAGGCGCTGGGTCGGCGCCTGCTGCTCGAGAACCCGACCGCCTATCTGGCCCTGGCCGACCATCAGTGGGACGAGGTGGAATTCCTGGTCGAGATCGCCCGGCGCACGGGCTGCGGCCTGCTGGTCGATGTCAACAATGTCTATGTGAGCGCCGCCAATATGGGCCTGTCCGCCGAGGCGTGGCTCGATCAGGTGCCCGGCGAATTGGTCGGCGAGATTCATCTGGCCGGACTTCGGCCCGATGCTGCCCTCGGTGAGGCCCTGCTGATCGACAGCCATGACGCTCCGGTGGCCGAGCCGGTCTGGGCGCTGCACCGGCGCCTGATTGAACGGATCGGGCTGCGGCCGACGCTGATCGAGCGCGATGGCGAGGTGCCCGGGTTCGCCGAGCTGCTGGCAGAGCAGGCCCGCGCGGCCGCCGTCCTGACCGATCTGGAGATAGCGGCATGAGCGCTTTCCACGCGGCCTTCGACGCAGCGCTTGCCGGGGATGCCGACGCGCTCCTGCCCCATCTTGATCTGGACGACCGGACGCGAGCTGCGATCGGCGTCTATCGCAACACGGCTCTCAAGGCGCGGATCGACGCGCTGGAGGCCAGCTTTCCGACCGTGGTCCAGCTGGTCGGTGCGGACTGGTTCAGGGCGGCAGCACGGGCGTTCGCGCAGGAGCACCCGGGCGACGGTCCGGTGATGGTGACCTATGGCGCATACTTTCCGGATTGGCTGGCGACGTTCGCGCCGACGCAGGATCTGCCCTGGCTGGCGCCCTGCGCGCGTCTGGACCGGGCGTGGACCGAGGCGCATGTCGCGGCAGACGCGGCGGCGATGACGCCTGCCGAGGCGGCGGCGATGGGCGCGACGCTGACGGGTCTGACCGTCGGGCTGCATCCTTCGGTGCGGCTGTTCCGGTTCGAGTGGAGCGCCCCGTCGCTCTGGCTAGCCCATCGCTGTCCCGAGGCTGCCCCGGGGCCACTGGTGTGGGAGCCCCGCGCCGAGGCCCTGATGATTCACAGGACGGCGGGCCATGTCCGGGCGCGCCTCTTCACTCATGCCGGGTTCGCCTTTCTGGAAGCCTGCCAGAAGAGGCGCCCTCTCGGCATTGCGGCCGATCAGGCCGCGCGGCTCGACCGCACCCTTTCGATTCCCACCCTGTTCGCCAGCCTGATCGCGGCGGGCGTGTTTCTGACAACCGAAGGCGAGGCCCGCGCGTGAACCGACTCTCCCACCTCCATGAGCGGCTTTCGGCCGCCATCCCTGAAAGCCTGATCGCCCTGCTGTTGCGGGTCGGCATTGCCGTGCCGTTCTTCCTGTCGGGGCGAACCAAGGTGGACGGCCTTCTGACCCTGTCACCCTCGACCGAATACCTGTTCGCCGAGGAGTATCGCGTGCCCCTGCTGCCACCCGATCTGGCCGCGCTTTTGGCGACGTACGCGGAGCATCTGCTGCCCGTCCTGCTGGTACTGGGGCTGCTGACCCGGATTTCGGCACTCGGCCTGATCGCCATGACGCTGGTGATCCAGCTGTTTGTCGTGCCGACGGGCTGGCCTACGCATCTGCTGTGGGCAGGACCGCTGGTCTATCTGCTGGCGCGGGGTCCCGGAGGCTGGAGCCTGGATCGCCTTCTGAAGCTCGACTGAACCGACTTGCCCGGCGGGGCGGCCTTCCCTAGGTTTCGATAAGCAACCGAGGGACCGATCCATGAAGCTCTTTGACAGCCACCGTGCGCCCAATCCCCGCCGTGTGCGCTGGGTCATGGCGGAAAAGGGGATTACCGATATCGACGTCGTGCAGGTCGATCTGCTGGCCGGGGAGCACCGCACGCCGGAATATCGGACGAAGGTCGGGGTGCCGCATGTTCCCGCGCTGGAACTGGATGACGGGACCTGTATCTCGGAGTCGGTCGCCATCTGCCGCTATCTGGAGTCCGTCTATCCGGAGCCGAATCTGTTCGGTGTTGACGCCCGCGAGCAGGCGATCGTCGAGATGTGGACGCGGCGCTGCGAATTCTATCTGGCCAATCCGGTCATGCTGACCGTGCGGTTTACGCACCCCGCGCTGGCGGTACTGGAAGCCACCCCCCAGCCGCAGGTGGCGGACTACAATCGCGTCGCCGCCGAGCGCTTCATGAAGACGCTGGACCGCCATCTGCACGGGCGGGAGTTCATGGCGCTGGACCGCTTCACCATCGCCGACATCGTCGCCGTGGTCGGGCTGGACTTCGCCCGGTTGATCAAATACCGCCCGCCGGCCGAGTTGGAGAACCTCAACCGATGGCTGGATGCCTGCCGCGAACGCCCGGCGGCCAAGGCGGGCGTGTAACGGCCGTTCAGTCCCGCTTGTTGAACTTGCGGATGACGCCCGAGAAGGTCATCAGCACGCGCCCGCCGGCATTGATCTGGCCCCGCACGAAGATCAGGCTTTTGCCGGCGCGGATCACTTCGCCGGTGGCCTCCACCAGTTCGCCGACCCAGGCCCCGTCGACGAAGGTGGAGTCCAGTTGCACGGTGACGCCTGAGGCGCCCTCCATCTCCTGATAGGCCGTCTGGAACAGGGCGATGTCGGCGAAGGTCATCAGGCAGCCGCCGTGCATGCGGCCCCCGGCGTTCATGTGCTTGGGCTCGGCGCGGAAGGCACAGCGCATCCGACCGTCCGCGTCGGGCCGGAAGTAGAAGGGGCCGACCACCTGATCAAAGGTGCCGTGCAGGTCATAGGTCTGCCAGCCGGCGAATTCGCCCTCGGTGACGGTGATCTTTTCGACCATGATGATCCTCAGCCTTCTTCTTGGCCCCGCAATGCAGCATATAGGGCGAATGAGCGACCCCATCGAAGACACTATCTACGAAAAACTCGCGGCTCTCGGGCCGGGCAAGAGCATCGAGCCGGCGGACGTGGCCAAGGCCGTGCAGCCGGAGCAGTGGCAGCGAATGCTGCCGCGTGTGCGCACCACGGCGCTGGGCCTGATGCGACAGGGGCGGCTGATGATCACCAAGAAGGGCAAGCCGGTCGACCCGTCCAGCTTCAAGGGCGTCATTCGCCTGCGCCTGCCGACGGCCGAAGAGTCGGAGCAATTGATCCAGGCCCGGAGCGCCACGCCGGACGATGCCGACTGATCTGGACGTCCTGCTGACGCGGATTGCGGCCTGCAGGGCTTGCGCCGGGGACTTCGGTCATGAGCCGCGGCCGGTCGTTATGGTGTCCGCCCGGACGCGGTTGCTGATCTGTGGGCAGGCGCCGGGCCGACGCGTGCACGAAAGCGGTCGGCCCTTCACGGATCCGTCTGGCGACCGGCTGCGCGACTGGCTGGAGATCGACGCGGCCACCTTTTATGGCGACGACCGGATCGGCGTGGCGGCCCAGGCCTTCTGCTATCCTGGCACCAATCCCGTGGGAGGTGACTTTCCCCCGCCAAAGCGCTGTGCCGATCTGTGGCGGGCGCCGCTTCTTGAGGCTTTGGAGAAGGTTGAGCTGACCCTGCTGGTCGGCAGTCATGCCCAGTCCTGGGCATTGGCCGGACGCTATCGCGGCATGACCGAGACTGTGCGGAGTTGGCGCGATCACGCACCTGATGTCTTGCCGTTGCCGCATCCGTCCTGGCGCAACACGGCCTGGCTGAAGCGGCATCCCTGGTTCGAGGCTGACGTGCTACCGTATCTTCGCGACCGGGTTAGGGGCATTCTCCATCCATGACGCGTTTCGGCATCGGTCTCGTCCTCCTTCTCGTGCTGTCGGGGTGCTCGGCGCCCTATGTGCAGTCGCCCCTGCTGCCGCCCGAGCGCCAGATGCTTTCGCGTATGGACGAGACGGGCTTTGTCATGCGGGACGGGGCGGTGCTGCCCTATCTCCACTGGATGCCTCACGACGCCGAGCCGTGGGCGGTGATCGTGGCCCTGCACGGGATCAATGACAGCCGCGCCGCCTTCCGGCTGGCGGGGCCGTGGTGGGCCGAGCGGGGCATTGCGACCTATGCCTATGACCAGCGCGGCTTTGGCGATGCTCCGGGGCGTGGCCTGTGGCCCGGAGACCTGATGGCGGATGACCTTGAGCAGGTCGTGGCCCTGGTCCGGGCGCGTCATCCGGATGCGCTGATCGCGGTGGCCGGGGAAAGCATGGGAGGGGCGGTGGCGATCACGGCCTTTGCCTCTGAAACTCCGCCCGCCGCCGACCGGCTGATCCTCCTGGCCCCTGCGGTCTGGGGCTGGTCCAGTCAGCCTTTGCTGTATCGGTTGAGTCTGTCGGCGGCGGCATGGACCTTTGGCGATGTGGCGCTGGAACCGCCGGCCTGGGCGGCAGATCAGGTGCTGCCCTCGGATCACCTGATGGAGTTGATCCGCAGCGGTCGGGATCCGGATCAGACGTTCTCGACCCGGTTCGACGTTCTGTATGGCCTCGTCGACCTGATGGAGGGGGCCGGGGAGGGGCTGGGCGACGTGCGTGTCCCCACGCTGTTCCTTTACGGCGCCCGGGATGATCTGGTTCCGGATCGGGCGGTGCGTCAGGCGCTTGAGCGGGCCGGGCCAAGGCCGGGACTTCGCACGGTGTTTTATGAGGACGGCTATCACCTGCTGAACCGTGATCTTCAGGCGGTGCGGGTGTTCGCCGATGTCGAGGCGTGGCTGAGAGATGCCGCGGCGAAACTGCCTTCGGGGGCCGGGCCGATCCCGGTGCGACAGGCGGGGTGACCTTGCGTAAGGTCAAGCTTGCTCCGGGTCGGTAACCCGCGTATCAGCCCCCGCAACAAAAATACCCAGGAAAGGCTCGTAAAGGGCATGACACTGTTCGATTCGCCGTCGTTCTCGAACCATGAGGGCGTGCACGCCTTTTATGACGAAAAGACTGGTCTCAAGGCAATTGCTGCAGTGCACTCGACTGCGCGCGGTCCGGCGGTGGGCGGGACCCGCATGTGGAACTATGCCACGGCGGCCGAGGCGCTCGAGGATGTGCTGCGCCTGTCGCGGGGCATGAGCTACAAGAATGCCGTGGCCGATCTGGAGATGGGCGGCGGCAAGTCGGTCATCCTGGGCGACAGCCGGACCCAGAAGACTCCCGAACTGTTCCAGGCCTTCGGTCGCGCGATCAATTCGCTGGGCGGGATCTATTACGCGGCCGAGGACGTCGGCGTTTCGGTCGAGGACATCGCCGAGGCGCGCAAGGAGACGGAGTTTGTCGTCGGCCTGTCCGGCGGCAAGGAAGGCTCGGGCGATCCCAGCCCGGTGACCGCAGAGGGCGTCTTCCGCTCGACCCTGACGGTTGCCCGTCGCCTTTGGAAACAGGATGACCTGACCGGTCTGACGGTTGCGGTGCAGGGTATTGGTCACGTCGGCGGCTATCTGGCCGACAAGCTGCACAAGGCCGGGGCCAAACTGGTGATGACCGACGTCAACACTGCCCTGCTGGAAGAGGTGGCCGCCCGCAACAATGCGGAGATCGTGGCCCCCGACGCCATCTATGACGTCAAGGCCGACATCTATGCTCCGTGTGCGCTGGGGGCGACGCTCAACCCTGAAACCCTGGACCGCCTGTCGGCCAGGGCCATTGTCGGGGCCGCCAACAACCAGTTGGCCACGCCCGAGATCGGCCGCATCCTGTTCGAGCGCGGCGTGCTGTATGCGCCCGACTATGTCGTCAACGGCGGCGGCATCATCAATGTGGCGTCGGAAATGGCGGCCCGGAACAGCGGTGGCGCCTATGACCCGGCCTGGGTCGAGGGCAAGCTGGCCCGTCTGATGGAGACGCTGGAAGAGGTCCTTGAGCGCTCGAACAGTGAAAATCGTCCGACGCACGAGGTTGCCGACGCCATCGCCGAAGCCCGTATTCAGGCCGCGGCGGATGAAAAGGCGAGGGCCCGCGCGGCCTGAGGCTCGATCTCACGATCCAGCCACCGCTAATTCGGTAATCCCTGCCGTCTCTTAACGCGCCGTTTACCATGCGGGCGGCACTTTCTGCCTAGCGGGCGTGTCGCCTGTGAGTAGGGGTGTTGGGGCGCGCGTGGGCGGCTTTTCCGGGGCTTTGCAGAGATTTGGGGTCGGGCGACTGGCCACCCTGGCGGGTGTTGCTGCCGGGGTTGCGGCCGTGCTCGTGGTGCTGATGCTGCGCATCGGCCAGGCGCCGGATGCTCTGCTTTATTCCAACCTGGACCTGCGCGAGGCGTCGGAAATCACCGCGGCGCTGGACACGGCCGGCATCAAATATTCGTCGCGTGGTGATGGCTCGACCATTTTCGTCAGCCGGGATGAGGTCGGAACGGCCCGCATGCTGGTCGCCGGCAAGGGCATCGTGACCAGCGGCTCGGTCGGCTACGAGATTTTCGACAGCCAGTCGGTGCTGGGCCAGACCGAGTTCCAGCAGAACCTGAACGCCAAGCGCGCCCTGGAAGGCGAGCTGTCCCGCAACATCATGACCTTGCGCGGGGTCACCATGGCGCGTGTGCTGATCGCCCTGCCGGAACGGGCCCTGTTCCAGGCCGAGGCTGCCGAGCCCACGGCCTCTGTCGTGGTTGGGCTGGGCGGGCGTGACCTGACCGCCGACCAGATCCGCGGCATCCGCTCGCTGGTGGCCTCCAGTGTGCCGAATTTGAAGCCGACGCGCGTTACGGTCATGGATGACACCAATCGCACGCTCGCGGCCGGCGGCGATGAGGATGGCTTTTCTGGCGCCAGCGCTGACCGGATGAAGGCTACGACCGAGGCCCAGCTTCAGGCACGGGTCATGGATGTCGTCCAGGGCATCGTCGGTCCCGGAGCCGCGCGGGTGCAGGTGACGGCGGAGATCGATCACAGCCGGTCGACCACCCAGGAGCAGCGCTTTGACCCGGACGGTCAGGTGGTGCGCTCCATGGCCACCAATGGTTCGAACTCGCAGGACACGACCGGCCAGCCCTTGGGTGGGGTGGGCGCGGACCAGAACATTCCGGGCGGTGAAGCGCCGGGGCTCGCGGCCCAGGGATCGACCCGCACGGACGAGACGGAGACCACCAACTACGAAATCTCGAACACCACGACGACGACGGTGCGTGAGCCGGGCGAGGTCAAGAAGCTGGCCGTGGCCGTGGCCGTCGACGGTGTCTGGACGCCCGGTGCCGATGGCGCCGAGCCGACCTATGCGCCACGCTCGCCCGAGCAGATCACCGAGATCGAGGAGTTGGTGAAGGCGGCCGTCGGCTTCAGTGCCGAGCGGGGCGACATCGTCCGGGTCAGCAATGTCGAATTCAACCGCGAGCTGGCCCCGAATGGTGGCACGGAAGCGGGGGGTAGCCTGTTCGACTTCACCAAGAACGACCTGATGCGCGGTATCGAGCTGCTGGTGTTGCTGATCACCGGCATTCTGCTCATCCTGTTTGTGCTGCGTCCGCTGCTGAAGGCGACGGCAGGGGGCGGTGGGGGCGGCGTTCCCGCCCTCGCCGGGGCCAACGGCGTCACCCCGCTGCAGACCACGCCGGTCGGGGCCTCGGGTCAGGCTGCAGCCGGCCAACTGACCGGCCCCAGCGATATGGAGCAGCGGCTGGATATCGCCCGCATCGAGGGCCAGGTGAAGGCGTCCTCGGTCAAGAAGGTGTCCGAATTCGTTGAGCGTCACCCGGAGGAGTCGACGTCGATCCTCCGCAACTGGGTGCATGAAGGCTGATGGCGCGGATGGTTGCACGCAAGCCGGCGGTCGAGGATGTCCGCAAGCTGACGGGGCCGGAAAAGGCGGCGGTGGTGCTGCTGTCGCTCGGCGAAGATCACACGCGTCTCTGGCAGGGTCTCGACGACGAGGAGATCAAGGAAATCTCCCAGGCCATGGCCTCGCTGGGAACGGTCAGTGCGTCCGTGGTGGAAGAACTGTTGCTGGAGTTTGTGTCCGGCATGACCGGCTCTGGCGCCGTCCTGGGCAGCTTCGAGCAGACCCAGAAGCTCCTGGCGTCGTTCATGCCTCCTGACCGGGTCGAAGGCCTGATGGAGGAAATCCGCGGCCCCGCCGGCCGCACCATGTGGGACAAGCTGGGCAATGTGAACGAGGCGGTGCTCGCCAACTATCTGAAGAACGAATACCCCCAGACCGTCGCCGTAGTCCTGTCCAAGATCAAGCCGGACCATGCCTCGCGGGTGCTGACGGCCCTGCCCGAGGACTTTGCCATGGAGTGCGTCCAGCGGATGCTGCGCATGGAGCCGGTGCAGCGCGAGATTCTGGACAAGATCGAGCAGACCCTGCGCACCGAGTTCATGTCGAACCTGGCGCGGACCTCCAAGCGCGACAGCCATGAGATGATGGCGGACATCTTCAACAGCTTCGACCGTCAGACCGAGGCCCGGTTCATCGGCGCGCTGGAAGAGCGCAACCGCGAGGCGGCCGAGCGTATCCGCGCCCTGATGTTCGTGTTCGAGGATTTGTCCAAGCTGGATCCCGGCGGCATCCAGACCCTGCTGCGGGCGGTCGAAAAGGACCAGCTGGCCCTGGCACTGAAGGGCGCGTCGGAGTCCCTGCGCGAGCTGTTCTTCGGGAACATGTCCGAGCGGGCGTCCAAGATCATGCGCGAGGATATGGAGTCCATGGGGCCCGTGCGGCTCAAGGACGTCGACTCGGCCCAGATGGCGATGGTCCAGGTCGCCAAGGATCTCGCGGCGAAGGGCGAGATCATGCTGGTGGGCCAGGGCGGCGACGACGAGTTGATCTACTGACATGACCCCCGCACCCG
>Ga0208179_1000086_pt1 | contig 84723 bp, 74 predicted proteins | sample Malvired_Geostar_FD_184238 | JGI IMG/M metagenome (GOLD analysis project Ga0208179, IMG submission 184238) | Marine viral communities from the Global Malaspina Expedition - Malaspina viral metaG DeepMed_Geostar (SPAdes) (version 2) | ecosystem: Environmental > Aquatic > Marine > Oceanic | place... | reverse complement strand
GGATCAGCCGCCGCCGCCGAAGCTGCAGCCGCGTGAGCCGCAGCCGAGCCCGATTGCTCCGCCTGTGCGTCTGCCGATCCCGCCGGTGGCCAAGGAAGACCGTCAGGAATATACCGGACCTCCGGTCAATATTCCGGGACCGCCGCCGCCGCCGGCTCCGCCTGCGCCGCCGCGTCCGCCGGTCGTGACCAACCCGTCGTGGGCCAGCCGTCCGACCCCGGACTTCCCGGATCGGGCCATGTCCCGCGGGATTGAAAGCGGTCGTGTGGAGCTGAGCTGCGCGGTCAATCCGAATGGTTCGGTGAGCGATTGCCGTATCACCTCGGAAGACCCGAGTGGGGCCGGTTTCGGCCAGGAAGCGCTCCGCGCCACTCGTCGCGCCCGTCTGACCCCCGGTCAGGTTGATGGTGTGGCGGTCGGTGGCCGGGTGAACTTCTCGGTTGCGTTCCGCCTGCAATAGGTCGGATCGAAGCGACAAGACTGAAACGCCCCGGGGTTCGCTCCGGGGCGTTTTTGTTTGTCTGAGGCCACATGAGATGTCGGCGGCATTGCCGTATCCGTCTTCCCGGCGAAGGCCGGGACCCAGATCACAGAGCGCAGCGCCGGGGCTCATCCGGATTTAGTTCGACGGTGCGACGCAGGCCTCTGGGCCCCGGCCTTCGCCGGGGAAGCGGTGAGCACTTTTGAGCCGGAACCGCACACAAGCTTTTTGCTGGAGGATGGGCATAGGTCGCGGGATCAAATTTGGCCTGCGAGTGTTCAAGCTTCACAGCTGTTCAAGACCTGGGAGACCTCCGCATGCCGTTCACCCTCACCAAGGCAACCGTCGTGAAGTCCGTTGTCGGCCTCGTTGCCGCCTCGGCCCTTGTCGGGGGGTGCGCCTACAATGAAGCCCTGGGGCGGAACCAGTTCCTGCTGGTCGACAATGCCTCGCTGACCCAGCAGGCCGATCAGGCCTGGGCCGATGCGCTGCGCACCCAGCAGGTGTCGCGCGACGCGGCCGCCAATGCGCGCATCCGGCGCGTTGGAGACCGCCTCGTGCAGGCGGCGGGTCTGACCAATATCCGCTGGGATTATGCCGTGTTTGTCGACGAGGCGCCGAATGCCTTCGTGCTGCCGTCTGGCAAGATCGGCGTGACCACCGGCCTGCTGGCGCTGGTGCAGAATGACGACCAGCTGGCCGCCGTGATCGGCCACGAGATCGGCCATGTGGTCGCCCAGCATGCGGCCGAGCGCTATTCCAGCACGGCTGTGACCAGTATCGGCCTGCAGGCCATTCAGGGCGCGTCGGGCGACTATGGCCAGGCGGTTGGGGCGCTGGGCGGCCTTGGCGCGCAACTGGGCGTGCTGCTGCCCTTCTCGCGCCAGCACGAGCTGGAGGCCGACCAGCTGGGCGTCGACTATATGGTCCGGGCCGGCTATCGCGCCTCGCAGTCCATCGCCCTGTGGCGGTTGATGGCGGCCCAGCGCCAGACCCAGACGCCCGAGTTCGCCTCGACCCACCCGTCGGACGCCAGCCGCATCCAGGCACTGGAGCGCTACATTCAGTCGAAGGGCTATAACTGATCGCGGGAAGTGATCAGAGGGCCCACGGTCGGGCTTGATCCCGGCCCGTGAGGCCGCTAGAGGACGCTCCTCGCGACGCGTGCCGCCTTAGCTCAGTTGGTTAGAGCGCCGGTTTGTGGAACCGGAGGTCCTCAGTTCAAGCCTGAGAGGCGGTACCATCGCGATGCCCGTCCGGCTTGACCGGGACGCGGCGATGGGCAGGCTGTGCCGATGACGACCGCAGCCGCCGACCCCGTACAGTGGAACCCCGTCACCTATGCCCGGTTCGAGGCCGAGCGCGATCGCGCGGCGCTGGACCTGCTGGTGCGGCTGCCCGACGATCTGGACCCGCGCGTGATCTGGGACCTGGGCTGCGGCGACGGCCATCACGCCAGCCTGCTGAAGCGCCGCTATCCCCGGGCCGAGGTTCACGGTCTTGAACAGAGTGCCGACATGCTGGCGGGGGCCGAAGCGCGGGACGGGACGGTACACTGGCATCAAGGCGACATCGTCGCCTGGGCGCCGGAGCGGCCGGTCGATCTGATCTTCGCCAACGCCGCGCTGCAATGGGTCGAGGACCACGAGGCGTTGTTTCCCCGGCTGGCCGGACACCTGGCCCCGGGCGGGGTGCTGGCGGTGCAGATGCCGATGGCGTTCGAGACCCGCCACCACACCCTGATGCGACAGGTGGCGGCGGAGGGGCCGTGGGCCGGTCGTCTGAGCGGCGTCCCGACGATTGCGCCCCTGCTGTCGGCTGAGACCTATTACGACCGGTTGTCCGCCGTGTGCGCCGACATCGACATCTGGTCGACCCGCTATCTGCACGCGCTGACGGGGGCCGATGCGGTCCTCACCTGGATGTCGGGGACGGCGCTGAGGCCGTATCTGACGGCGCTGGCCGGGGCTCCGGACCTGAAGTCAGCCTATCTGGAGGCCCTGGGCGAGGCGCTCAGCCGGGCGTTCCCGAAGCGGCCTGACGGCGTGACGCTTTTGCCTTTCCCGCGGTTTTTCCTGCTGGCTCGGGCGCGGTGACGGTTTCGGCCGCTTCGGCCTTGCGGACGCGGCTGCGGCGCAGGTCGGTGACGGGGCCGTCGAGCTCATCCAGCGCCTTGCGCGCCGCCTCATACCCCGCCTGGACGGGGATGTCGTAGGCCTTCCAGTCGCGGATATCCATGCCCTCGGGCTCGGGCTGGATCAGCAGGTCGGTGGCCTTGCGCGAGGTTTCCACATCGGCGTCGCTGGTCAGGGTGGCGGCCCGCATCAGCAGGGCCACGATCGGCGGCCCCTTCTTCCAGTCGCCGGACAGGATCCAGCGCCACCAGGACGGCGGGTTCTGAAGCGCGGCAGGATCGACGCCGCGGGCCTGGGACATGTCGACCCCGACCACCGGGCCGGTATTCATCTGACGCATGGTCTCGGCGGGGAAGTTCCGCAGCACCGCGCCGTCGACCAGCACCTGATCGTGCATGACCACGGGCGGCATGACGCCCGGAATGGCGATGGTGGCCCGCATGGCGCGGCGCAGCAGGCCGCGCTTGTGCACCTCGATCCGGCCGGTCGTCAGATTGGTCGAGACGGCAAAGAAGGGCAGGGGCATGTCGGCGATCTCGGTGTCGCCATAGGCATTGCGCAATAGCCGCGCGACCTTTCCCGCCCGGGTCATGGCGATCAGGGGAAAGGTGATGTCCGACAGGGGGTCGCTGGCGACGAAGGCGCGCTTGATCTCGTCCTCCAGCTCGTCCTGGGTCCAGCCGAGGGCCGGGCCGGCGGCGATGATCGCGCCCATGGAGGATCCGCCAAGGAAGTCGAGCGGCACGCGCGCCTCGCGCAGGGCCTTGATCGCGCCGATATGGGCATAGGCCCGGGCACCGCCGCCGGACAGGACCAGCCCGACCGCCGTGCCGGTGACGATCCGCGCCATGCGGGCCGCGTCTTCGGCACTGCCGTCGGTGGCATGGAACCAGCGCCCCGGCTTGACCGCATCCAGCCAGACGCCGGTGTTGGCGGGCCTGGGCATGCGCGGATCGCGCAGCAGGATCAGGTCGGTGCGCTGCTGGGCGTCCAGCGCCGGATTGCGCGGCAGGCTGGCGCCGGGCGGCGCGTTCAAGGGGTTGCCGACGATGAACAGGCGGTCCACTTGGCGGGTGCACAGCTGGGCCCAGGCGGGCTCATCGGCCTCGGCGACATAGAGGACAAAGTCGTGGCTGTCCTCGACCCGGCTGAACCAGTCGGCGACCGAGCTGAGGGCCGAATGGTCGATGATCAGGCAGGTGAAGCCCTGGGCCTGGATGCAGGCGGCGATCCGCTCGACGAAGGCGCGGATCGGGCGGGGCCGGGCCGAGATGAAGCCGAACACACTGGGCTCGCCCCCGCCCAGCGTCTGGTCTCGCGAGCGACGGATCATGAGACGCGACAGCTCGACCATCAGGTCGGGCTGGCTGCGCGCGGCCTCGAAGAAGGTCTCGCGCGGCAGGGCCAGGATTTCGGAGTCGCGCAGGGCGACGACGCTGGCGGTGTGGGGGGTGCCGGCCAGCATGGACATTTCGCCGACCGGCTCACCTGGTCGCACGACGCCGAGGAAACGCGGCGGCTGGTCTGCACTGTGCGAGAAGACGCCCAGCCGGCCGGACCGCACCAGATAGAGGGTATCGGCCGGGTCGCCCTCGCCGAACAGCTGTTCCCCGCCGGTCAGGGCGAACCAGCTGACATGCGTCGTCTCTCCGCCTGTGAACAGCTGTTGCAGTGCCGCTTCGAGGGTGTCGGTGCGCGCCTTGGCCATACGGCCTTATGGCAGATTCCACAGGGCGCGGTCATCCGTTGCCTGCGCCGTTTCCTCCCCTTTGCCCATCCGGGGAAAGCTGCCTAAAGGAGGGGCATGCCCAAGCTGACCTCTGCGATCGATCCGTCCAGTCCGGCCTTCAAGGCGCTGGAGAGCACCAACCGGCGCCTGCGTGACGAGCTGGCCGAGCGGGTGGCGATCACCGCGCGGGGCGGCTCGGACAAGTCCCGCGAGCGGCACGTCAGTCGGGGCAAGCTGTTGCCGCGCGACCGGGTCGAGCGGCTGCTGGACCCCGGTTCGCCCTTCCTTGAGATCGGCCAGCTGGCGGCGTTCGGCATGTATGACGATCAGGCGCCGGCTGCGGGCATGATCTGCGGGATCGGCCGGGTGTCGGGCCGCGAGGTGATGATCGTCGCCAACGATCCGACGGTGAAGGGCGGCGCCTATTTCCCGATGACGGTCAAGAAGCACCTGCGCGCGCAGGAGGTGGCCGAGCAGAACCGCCTGCCGTGCGTCTATCTGGTCGATTCGGGCGGGGCCAACCTGCCGCACCAGGCCGAGGTGTTTCCCGACCGCGAGCATTTCGGGCGGATCTTCTTCAACCAGGCGCGGATGAGCGCGCGCGACATCCCCCAGATTGCCTGTGTCATGGGCAGCTGTACGGCGGGCGGGGCCTATGTGCCCGCCATGTCGGACGAGACGGTCATTGTGCGCAATCAGGGCACCATCTTCCTGGCCGGTCCGCCGCTGGTGAAGGCCGCGACCGGCGAGGTGATCTCGGCCGAGGATCTGGGCGGGGCCGACACCCATGGCCGCAAGTCGGGCGTGGTCGACCATGTGGCCGAGAATGACGAACACGCGCTGGAGATCGTGCGCTCGATCGTCGCCAATCTGAACACGGTCAAGGATGTGCCGCTGGATGTGCGCGAGCCGCGCCCGCCGGCGCTGGATGCCGAGGAGCTGTACGGCATCATCCCCGACGATGTGCGCGCCCCCTATGATGTGCGCGAGGTGATTGCCCGCACCGTGGATGGCTCGGAGTTCGACGAGTTCAAGCGCGACTATGGCACGACGCTGGTGTGCGGCTTTGCCCGCATCTGGGGCTATCCGGTCGCCATCCTGGCCAACAATGGCGTGCTGTTCTCGGAGAGCGCGCTGAAGGGGGCGCACTTCATCCAGCTGGCCTGCAAGCGCAAGATCCCGCTGGTGTTCCTGCAGAACATTTCGGGCTTCATGGTCGGCGGAAAGTACGAGGCTGAGGGCATTGCCAAGAACGGGGCCAAGCTGGTCACGGCCGTGGCCAGTGCCGAGGTGCCGAAGTTCACCGTGCTGATCGGCGGGTCGTTCGGCGCCGGCAACTATGGCATGTGCGGCCGGGCCTATTCCCCGCGCTTCCTGTTCACCTGGCCGAACAGCCGCATCTCGGTGATGGGCGGCGAGCAGGCCGCCAGTGTGCTGGCCACCGTCCACCGCGACGCCGACAGCTGGACCGAGGATCAGGCCGAAGCCTTCAAGGCGCCGATCCGCCAGAAATACGAGGATGAGGGCAATCCCTATTACGCCACCGCGCGTTTGTGGGATGATGGCGTCATCGACCCGGTCCAGACCCGCGACGTCCTGGGCCTGGCGATCAGCGCCAGCCTGAATGCCCCGATCCCCGACACGCCGTTTGGCGTGTTCAGGATGTAAGTTTTCCTGCCTGCGCCCCCGGGAGCAGGCCACTGAAAGGCGCTGATATGCCCGACACCACCCCCACCGAAGACGACCTCAATGCCATGGACATCACCGATGCCGAGGCGCGGGAGATGAACCGGATTTCGCACCCGCTGGTGGCGGGGGCTGACACCGATGCGGTCAGCGATCTGGTGACCATAGAGTCGACGCCGGACGGGGCGGTGTTCATCACCATCAACCGGCCGGACAAGAAGAATGCCTTTGATGCCCGGACCATCGGCGCCCTCTATCAGGCGTTCGAGACCCTGCACGGGGCCGACCATATCCGGGTGGTGTTTGTGCGCGGGGCGGGCGGGACGTTCAGTGCGGGCGCCGACCTGGGCTGGATGGCGGCGGCGGCGGACTGGTCCGAGAGCGACAATCGCTCGGACGCCATGGGCCTGGCCAAGATGCTGAAGGCGCTGCACGACGTGCCGGCCCTGACGGTGGCCCTGGTCGAGGGAGCGGCCATGGGCGGTGGCGCGGGCATTGTCGCGGCCTGCGACATGGCCGTGGCGGTCAAGGGCACGAAGTTCGCCTTTTCCGAGGTCAAGCTGGGCCTGATCCCCGCGACCATAGCCCCCTATGTAATCGAGGCGGTCGGCGCGCGCCGCGCCCGCGCCCTGTTCCTGACGGCCAATATGTTCGACGCCGACTATGCCGCCCATATCGGGCTGGTGGATGCGGTGGTGCCCGATGCCGCCGCGCTGGACGGCTTCATCAGCCATCTGAGCGGGACGCTGGCGGCCTGCGCGCCCGGCGCCATGGGCGAGGCCAAGCGGCTGGTGCATGACGTGGCCCACCACAAGGTCGACCATTCGCTGATGGAAGACACCGCCCACCGCATCGCGCGCGCCCGGGTGTCGAAAGAGGGCCAGGAGGGCGTGCGGGCCTTTCTGGACAAGCGCAAGCCGCGCTGGGCGGAGTAGGACGCGCTGATGTTCAAATCCATCCTTGTCGCCAATCGGGGCGAGATCGCCTGTCGTGTGTTTCGGACGGCCCGTGCCATGGGGCTGCGGACCATTGCCGTCTATTCGGAAGCCGATGCCCGGGCCCCGCATGTGCGCATGGCCGATGAGGCGGTGCTGCTGGGGCCGGCGCAGGCCAGCGAATCCTATCTGGACGGGGCCAAGGTGCTGGCGGCGGCCAAGGAGACCGGGGCCGAGGCCATCCACCCGGGCTATGGCTTCCTGTCCGAGAATGCCGACTTTGCCGAGGCGGTGAAGGCGGCGGGGCTGGTCTGGATCGGGCCGCCCCCGGCGTCGATCCGCGCCATGGGCCTGAAGGATGCCGCCAAGAAGCTGATGATCGAGGCGGGCGTGCCCGTGACGCCGGGTTATCAGGGTGAGGATCAGGCGGCCGACACGCTGAAAGCCGAGGCCGACCGCATCGGCTATCCGGTGCTGATCAAGGCCGTGGCCGGCGGTGGCGGCAAGGGCATGCGCCGGGTCGACCGGGCCGAGGACTTTGCCGATGCGCTCGCCAGCGCGCAGCGCGAGGGCCAGTCGTCGTTCGGCGATCCGCGCGTGCTGATCGAGACCTATATCACCCGGCCGCGCCACATCGAGGTGCAGGTATTCGGCGACACGCATGGCACCGTCGTGCACCTGAACGAGCGCGACTGTTCGCTGCAACGCCGCCACCAGAAGGTGATCGAGGAGGCTCCGGCGCCCGGCATGGACGCCGAAACGCGCGAGGCCGTGACCGCCGCCGCCGTGCGGGCGGCCCAGGCCGTCAACTATGAGGGGGCGGGGACCATCGAGTTCATCGCCGATGCCAGCGAGGGCCTGCGCGCCGACCGCATCTGGTTCATGGAGATGAACACCCGGCTGCAGGTCGAACACCCGGTGACCGAGGCGATCACCGGCGTCGATCTGGTCGAATGGCAGCTGCGCGTGGCGGCCGGTGAGCCGATCCCGCTGAAGCAGGAGGAGATCGGTATCCATGGCTGGGCCATGGAGGCGCGGCTGTATGCCGAGGATCCGGCCAATGGCTTTTTGCCCTCGATCGGCAAGCTGGAGCATTTCCACCTGCCGGAGGATGTGCGGGTCGATACCGGCGTCGAACAGGGCGGCGAGGTCAGCCAGTTCTATGATCCGATGATCGCCAAGCTGATCGTGCACGAAGACACGCGCGAAGAGGCCGCCGAGGCCCTGGCGGAAGCTTGCGGCGCGGTCGAGGTCTGGCCGGTGCGGACCAATGCGGGTTTTCTGGTGCGGTGTCTGGAGCACCCCCGGTTTGTGTCGGGCGATGTGGACACGGGGTTCATCGGGGCGGAGGAGGCGGCGCTCGCGACGGCGGGCCCGTCGGCTGTGCTGATGGCCGAGGTCGCCAACCACGCTCTGGACAGGGCGCCGCCGGATCGGGAGGAGACGTCGGTCTGGTCTTCGCTTGCAGGCGCCACTGGCTTCAGACTCAACGCCGAGCCTGTCCGGACTGTTCGCATCTGGCACGCGGGTGAGGCCTCGGATGTGCGCCCGGCGGACACAGCGACCTATCAACGATGCACTCAGCTGAAGGGCGACCTGATCCTCGGCTTTGAGGATGGATTGGTTCACGAGTTCCGGGATCGTCCTCCGCTTTCCTCGATGGGAGCAGGCCCCGCCTCCGACGGCAGCCTGCGCGCGCCGATGCCGGGCAAGGTGGTGGCGGTGCCGGTCAAGGCGGGCGATCCGGTGAAAAAGGGTCAGCCGGTGGTCGTCATTGAGGCGATGAAGATGGAACAGGCCCTGACCGCGCCCTATGATGGCGTCGTCGAGAGCGTCGGCTTTAACGTGGGCGATCAGGTCGGGGCCGATGCGGTTCTGGCGGTCGTCACAGCAGGGGATGAGTGAGATGAAACATACGGCACTGGCGCTGGCCCTGGCGGCCGGACTGATGGCGTCTCCGGTGACGGCCGCCGCGCAGGACCCCGTTCCCGCGGCGGACCGCAGGGACATGGAATGTGCGGCCCTGTTCGCCGTGATGGCCGGGTCTGATCCCCAGTATGAAGCCTCGGGTGCGCTGGGCATGGCCTATTACATCGGCCGTCTGGAAGGTCGTAATCCCGGTCAGAATCAGGTCACCCGCATGTTCGAATGGCTGAACACCCAAAGCGAGGAACAGCTGATGACCATGCTCGAGGCGGCTGGTCCGCGCTGTGGTCAGGAGTTGCAGGACCTCGGCAACAATATGATCCAGGTCGGGAGCAGCTTTGCCGGCTGATCCGGCCTGATGCCGCTTCACATGATCAAACTGTGCGTCGGCGTGGCCAGGGTCGAGACGCTGGAGCGGCGCGCGGCCAAGGGCGACTGGCTGACGGTGCACACCCGCATGACACCCAAGCGCGCAGACGAGCTTGAGGACGGTGGCTCGCTGTACTGGGTGATGAAGGGCTCGGTCGTCTGTCGCATGCCGATCGTTGACATCACCACCCGCGGCGAGGGCAAGACCTCGCAGTGCCTGATCCAGCTGGCGCCCGAAGTGATCCGCACGGCGCCCCAGGCCCGGCGGCCGTTTCAGGGCTGGCGCTATCTGGAGCCCAAGGACGCCCCGCCCGACCTGTCGACCATGGACGCCGGCGACCTGCCGCCCGAGCTGGCCAAACAGCTGCGGGAGATGGGGGCGTGGTGAAGGGGAGGCCGTAGGCAGTAGGCAGTAGGGATTAGGCAGTAGGGATTAGGCAGTAGGCAGTAGGCAGTAGCCAGTGGGCCTTAGAGACAGGCGGACAAGAAGCCGCTAAAGCGACCGCCCGATCGCGCCCGATGCCCGATCAACACTTCCATTCCCTACTGCCTACTGCCTACTGCCGCGAAACCCCCATGCCCGTATCCCCCGCCACCCGAACCGTCCTGCGCGACCTGCTGACCCTGGCGTGGCCGGTGGTGCTGGCGCGCATCGGCATCATGGTCATGGGCCTGACCGATGCCATTGTGGTCGGCAATTTCTCGAGCACCGAACTGGCGTTTCACACCCTGGCCTGGACGCCGACCTCGATCGTGATCACGACGGCGGTCGGCCTGCTGCTGGGGGTGCAGGTGATGACGGCGCGGCGGCTGGGCGAGGGGCGTCGCAGCGAGGTCGGGGCCGTGCTGCGCCGGGGGCTGGTCTATTCGCTGTGGCTGGGCGGCGGGTCGATGATCGGCCTGATGCTGGTCGGGCCGTGGGGACTGGCGTCGATCGGGCTGGAGGATGGCCTCGCCGAGGGCGCGCGCCTGCCGCTGCTGGTCTTTTCCCTGTCGATGCCCGCCTATCTGGTCAGCGTGGCGGCGCAGTTCTTCCTCGAGGCGCTGGGCAAGCCCAAGCCGGGCATGGTCGCCATGTGGGTGGCCAATGGCGTCAATCTGGCGCTGAACCTGCTGCTGGTGCCGGACCTGCTGGGGCTGGGTGTGGACGGGGCGCTGGCCTCGTCCTGGGCGACCTTCTTTGCCCGGGCGGCGCTGGCCGTGTTTCTGATCGTCTATATCGTGCGTTTGCCGGAAGCCCGGGCGCTGGGCATCTTCCGCAAGGCGCCGCGTGATCCGCTGGCCGAGGCCGAGCAGCGCAAGGTCGGCTATGGCGCCGGCAGTTCCTATTTCATCGAGGTCGGGGCCTTTGCCCTGATGACGCTGATCGCCGGACGGCTGGGCACGAACGAGACCGCCGCCTGGGCGGTGGTCCTGAACATTTCGGCCATCGTCTTCATGATCCCCATGGGCCTGTCGTCAGCCGCCGCCGTGCTGGTCGGGCGGGCGTTCGGCGCGGCGGATGCGCAGGGGGTGATGCGCGCGGGTCTGGTCAGTCTGGCGGTGATCTCGACCCTGACGCTGGCCATAGCCCTGATCGTCTGGCCGACCGCGCCGCTGCTGATCGGGGCCTACAGCCGCGACCCGGCACTGATCGCGATTGCGGTGCCGGCGCTGGTGCTGGCGACCCTGTTCTTCGTCGCCGACGGCATTCAGGCGGTGGCGGCCCAGGCCAACCGCGCGGCGGGCGACATCTGGTGGCCGACCATCATGCATTTCACCGCCTATGGCGCGGTGATGATGCCGCTGGGCTGGGTGCTTGCCCCGCACATGGGGGTGGACGGTCTGGTCTGGGCCATCATCATCGCCAGCCTGGTGTCTTCGGCCCTGCTGACCGGACGGTTCATCCGGGTGGCGCGGCGAATGCAGAGAGTGGCGAGTGGCGAGTGGCGTGTGCCGAGGTAAGATGCCAAGCCCTGCGAAAGCCGGAATGTCGGACTTGGAGGTTGCGATATCCCGGCACACTCGCCACTAAACCGCTCACCACTCGTCACTCACCACTCGTCACGCGTTCGGACACCCATGGCCCGCATTCTGATCACCTCGGCGCTGCCCTACATCAACGGCATCAAGCACCTGGGGAATCTGGCCGGGTCGATGCTGCCCGCCGATGTCTGGGCGCGGTTCAAGCGGGGGCAGGGGCATGAGGTGCTGTATATCTGTGCCACCGACGAGCACGGGACGCCGGCCGAGCTGGCCGCCGCCGCCGCCGGTCAGGACGTGCGGACCTATTGCGACGAGCAGCACCAGATCCAGAAGGCGGCGGGGGAGGCGTTCGGCCTCAGCTATGACTGGTTCGGGCGGTCCTCGAACGCGCCCAACCGGCGCCTGACCCAGCATTTCGCAGAAGTGCTGGAGGACAATGGCCTGATCGAGGAACGCGTCGATCAGATGATCTATTCGATCGACGACGGGCGCTTCCTGCCGGATCGCTATGTCGAGGGCACCTGCCCGCACTGTGCCTATGAAAAGGCGCGCGGCGACCAGTGCGACAACTGCGGACGGCTGCTGGACCCGATGGACCTCAAGGATCCGTATTCCAGCGTGTCCGGCTCGCGGAACCTCGAGGTGAGGGATACGCGGCATCTCTATCTGCTGCAGACGAAGCTGGAGGGGCGCATCCGCGACTGGATCAGCTCGAAAACGGACTGGCAGACGCTGGCCCGCTCGATCGCGCTGAAGCATCTGGATGAGGGGCTGATCGACCGCGGCATTACCCGCGACCTGAAATGGGGCGTGCCGGTGGTCGGCCCGGACGGCGGGCCGCGCCCGGGCATGGAGGGCAAGGTCTTCTACGTCTGGTTCGACGCCCCCATCGAATATATCGGCGCGACCGAAGAATGGGCCGAAGCGACCGGCGGGACCTGGCGCGACTGGTGGCGCACCGACGAGGGCGCTGACGACGTCCGCTATGTCCAGTTCATGGGCAAGGACAATGTCGCCTTCCACACCGTCAGCTTCCCGGCGACCATTCTGGGCTCGGGCGAGCCGTGGAAGACGGTCGATACGCTGAAGGCGTTCAACTGGCTGAACTGGTACGGCGGGAAATTCTCGACCTCGCAGGGCCGGGGTGTCTTCATGGATCAGGCGCTGGAGCTGCTGCCGGCGGATTACTGGCGCTGGTATCTGACGGCCTATGGGCCCGAGCATTCGGACTCGGCCTTCACCTGGGAGCAGTTCCAATCGGCGATCAACAAGGACCTGGCCGACGTGCTGGGCAATTTCGTCAACCGGATCGTCAAATTCACGGAGTCCAAATTCGGCGGCATCGTGCCCGAGGGCGCGGCTCTGACCGACGAGGACCGCGCCTTCCAGACGCAGATCAATGCGACGATCGCCGAGGCCACAGCGGCCTTTGGGGCGATGGAGTTCCGCAAGGCGTCGCAGGCGATCCGGGCCGCCTGGGTGCTGGGCAATGAATATCTGCAGGTCGCCGCCCCCTGGACCGCCTTCAAGACCGATCCGGAACGGGCTGCCACGGCGGTGCGGTTCGCGCTGAATCTGGTGGCCCTGTTCGCGCGGCTGGCGGCACCCGTGCTGCCGTTCACCGCGCCAAAGATCGCGGCCAGCGTCGGCGAAAGCGACCTCAGCTGGCCGTCCGCCGATGAGGACTGGCTGGCGCGTGTGCCCGTCGGCCGTCCGGTTCAGGCCGCCGAGGTGCTGTTCCGCAAGATCGAGGACGAGCAGGTCGCCGAATGGGCGGCCCGCTTTGGCGGCGAGGGCTGAGGACGCGCAGGCTGACCTGAGACTCAGCCCCAGGATTCGACGGCGCCGCGCCGACGTCCGGTGGCGGCGAGGGTCGGCCGTTCGAGGCGAGGCTGCGGTTCGGGCCTGCCGAAGAACCAGCCCTGGCCCAGCTGTACGCCCAGTTTCAGCATCAGCTCGGCGACCTCGCCCGTCTCGACGCGTTCGGCCACGGTCCTGAGATCCAGACCCCTGCACATGTCGACCAGATGACGGATCAGGGTGCGCGCCTTTTCGTCTTCGGTTGCGCGCATGACGAAGGTGCCGTCGATCTTCACGCCGTCGACCGTCAGGTGGTTCAGATAGTCAAAGCAGGACGCTCCGACGCCAAAATCATCCAGATAGACCTTGAAGCCCGCCTGACGGATGCGGACAAGGCGCGCCTGGGCGGCGGCGAGATCCGTGATGTTGGCGGTTTCGGTGATCTCGAGGCTGAGGCGGCGACGGATGTCCGGGTCATTGGCCGACAGCCGCATCAGCGCCTGGCCATAGGCGTCCGAATCGAGCGCGCCCGCCGAGACATTGATCGCGACGTTCGTCAGCCCATAGCCGGGCCGCTTCATCAGCTGGATGGCCTTCTCGGCCACGGCCAGATCAAAGCTGTCGATCAGCGCCAGGGTTTCGGCCAGGCGGATGGTGCTCTCGGGTCCTTTACAGCCGGGAATGCGGGCCAGAGCCTCGAAATGATGAACGGCGCCGGAGTCCAGATCGACGATGGGCTGATAGTGCAGGGCAAAGTCGCGCGCCTTCACCATGGCCCGGAAGCTGTCCATCTGCACCAGGGTGCGATCCAGGGTGTTCTTGAAGGTCACATCCGGGTCGTCGAGCGCCCCGTTGGTGATGCAAACCTCCAAGGCGTGACGCATGGCACGAAGCGTCGCCTGGCGATCGACGCCGGGCGTCAACTCGACCTGCCGGACGTCGGCGCTGACCTCGACACCCTCCAGCGCCGCAACATTGTGAATGGCCTCCTGGACGGCGGCGATATCGGACTCGTGCCGCAACAGCGCATAGGCATTTCCGGCGAGGTGCGAGGCGGAGGCGCCGTCGATGGATATCGATTGCAGGGCGGAATGCAGCCGGGCGGTCAGGCTGTCGAGCCGGTCGCCCTGGACCTGGTCCAGACCGGCCACATCGACGAAGGCGAGGTTTAGCGGGTCGAAGGTCTGGGCGGAAAGCAGACTGCCGGTCTGACGCATCAGGGCATCCCGGCTGAGGAGCGGCTTGTCCTCGGGGGTTTCCAGCTCGAAGCCCTGGCCCATCCAGGTGAGGGCGCAGGAACAATGGGGGGCGAGCTCGGGCAGGCTGAACAGGCACAGGCGAACCCGTCGGTAGCCGCCGCGCCCCAAGCTGTACAGCAGGTCCAGCGGCGCACTGCGGGCCCCGGGCGTCAGAGCATCCAGCGCCGCCTTCAGCCGCTCGGCGCTGCGGGGCTCGAACAGGTCGCTCAGGGGGCGGCTCGTCCAGGTCGCCTCGGGCGCGTGCCCGACAGCCGGCGCAGCGCCCATGGCCAGCACGACCCGACCCTCGCCGTCGATCTCGACGAGAGTGTCCGCCGAAGCGAAGGCCAGACCAAGAAGACGACTGCTGAGCGCCATGGCTCCGCTTTACCGCGACAGTCTTGAAGAAACCGGTGGCAAGTCCGGTTAACGGGAGGTTGCCGAGTGTGGCGGCCTCAAGGCGCCGGGTTGCGATGCCACGGGGCCGAAATCCTCGAATTTCCAATGCTCCTGCGAGACCCGACCCCGACTTCTCCGCCCTGCCTCGTCGGGGGTGTAGGCTCAGGCGCTACCCGGGTCAGCCGAGAGGGAGGCTTTCGCCGCCGGATGCCGCCGACCCTCATCCGGCGCTCGCGCGCCACCTTCTCCCATCGGGAGAAGGGTCAAGGATGGCCGACTTCAGACCCTTCAGACCCTTCAGACGGGGTTTTTCACCCGTCTGGATTCAGGCCGAGCGGTTGAAGGCGACGGCGCTGCCGTCGGTGGGGGTGGCGTGGCCGGTGGCGCCGTAGGCGTTGGGGACGCCGCGCTGGCCGCGGATCTCGGCGGCCAGGGTGCGGACCAGGCCTTCGGAGATGATGCGGGCGGCCTCGACGGCGCGGGCGTGACGGCCGAGGATGGCCTCGAACGCCTGGGTCGCCTTGATCAGGGCCATGCGGTCGGCGGCGGGGGCCTGGGCGAGGCCCGTGGGGTCGGCCTTGATCTGGGCCGACTCGCGGCGATAGCGGTTGGCCAGGTCCTGGGTCTCGGCCAGACCGGCGGCGACGTCCTGCGGGCGCTGGGCTTCGAAGGCGGCCAGTTCGTCGGACAGGCGGCGGGTCAGCGACTGGGTCAGGTCGATCAGCTGGCGCACGCGGGCCGAGGCGGTGACGGCAAGCGAGGTGTCGTTCATCACGGGGCTTCCTGCATCTTGAGCATGGTGGACATGACCTGGTCGGCCAGGCCGATGCCGCCCGAGCGGACGGTCTGCTTGGCCATTTCGTCGATCAGGAACGAGCGCCAGGTGCTCTCGGCCTCGCCACCGCCGAAGGGGGCCTCGGTCGACAGGCCCTCGAACATCGGGCGCAGCATCTGGGCGATGAAGGAGGCCTCGAAGTCCTCGGCCGTCTCGCGCATGCGGTCCTGGCGGAGGGTCGGCGTCTGGACCGGGCGGAGCAGGTCGGGAGAGAGGGTCAGGGGATCGCTCATGCTCACATCACCTCGATGTCGGCTTGCAGGGCGCCGGCGGCCTTGATGGCCTGCAGGATGCTGATCATGTCGCGGGGCGTGACGCCGAGGGCGTTGAGCCCGGCCACCAGACTGGACAGGGAGGCGCCGCCGCCGACGATCCGCATCTGGGTGCCCTGATCTTCCTCGACCGTGACGGTGGAGGAGGGCACGACCACGGTCTCGCCGTCGCTGAAGGGGGCGGGCTGGCTGACGAAGGGGTCTTCCTGAACCGTGACGGTAAGATTGCCCTGGGCAATGGCGACGGTGGAGACCCGCACGGCCTCGCCCATGACGATCACGCCATTGACCTCGTCGATGATCACCCGGGCCGGGGCGTCGACCATGACCGGCAGGTTTTCGATGCGGCTGAGATAGCCCGCCATGCCCCAGCCCTGCGGCGCGCGCACGGTGACGACGGTGCCGTTCTCGGCAAAGGCGGTGCCGGGGTAGGCGTCGTTGATGGCAAAGGCCACGCGCTGGGCCGTGGTGAAGTCGGGGTTGCGCAGGGTCAGGCGGACCTCTGCCTGACGGCCCAGGTCAAAGCCGGTCTCGCGCTCCACCACGGCGCCACCGGCGATGCGGCCGGCGGTCGGCACGCCGCGCGTGATCGACGAGCCGGAGGCCCCCGAGGCGGAGAGCGATCCGGTCTGGATCGAGCCCTGGGCCACGGCATAGACCTCGCCGTCCGCACCCTGCAGGGCGGTGACGACGACCGTGCCGCCCAGCAGGCTTTTGGCGTCGCAGAGGGTCGAGACGGACACGTCGATGCGGGCGCCGGGCGTGGCGAACGGCGGCAATTCGGCCGTGACCATGACGGCGGCGATGTTCTTGGTGTTGGCGTTGGCGCCGCGGATGTTGACGCCCTGGCGCTCCATCATCCCCTCCAGCGACTGGCGGGTCAGGGGGCAATTGCGCAGGTTGTCGCCGGTGCCGTTCAGGCCGACGACCAGGCCATAGCCGACCAGCTGGTTGGAGCGGACCCCCTCGATCGAGACGATGTCCTTGATGCGCGACTGGGCCTGGGCGGCCTGCGGCAGGGCGACCAGCGCCAGGGCACCGGCGGCGAGGCAGGAGGCGAGGCGGGCAAGAACTGACGTCATGAAAAGGGTCCTGACAATTACGCGCCGTGCCGTGCCAGTTCCGTGCCGGGAGGCGGGCCCAACAAAAACAACAGGTTGAGTGAGCTCGGCCAGCTTCCGGGCAGCAGTTTTTGCCGGGCCGTTAACCAAACCCTCACCTCGTGGGGCCAAACATCACCCATGGTCCGGAGTGCCCGTTCATGAAGATCAATGGTCCGCAGTCGAGTGGCCCTGCCTCGCGTCCGACCCGCCCGGGTCAGGCGGCGGGGGGCTTCAGCCTGGGCGGCGCGGCCGGTGCCTCTGCAGCCGGGGCCAAATCCGGCGTTGCCGCCATGTCCGGCCCGACCAGCGTCGCCTCGCTGATGGCGCTTCAGGGCGTCGAGGGCGTCGAGGGGCCGCTGGAGCGTCGCCGTCGGGCCATCCGGCGTGGCCACCGCCTGCTGGACCGTCTGGAAGCCCTGAAACTGGCGCATCTGGCCGGGCAAGGGGACACGGATGCGTTGCGGGCCCTGTCGCAGACGGGCGGTGAGCACCGGCCGGACTCCGAGGATGCCAGCCTCAACGCCGTGCTGGACCAGGTGGACCTGCGCGTCGCCGTGGAGCTGGCCAAGGCCGCCGTCGCCGGAAACTGAGCCCTTTCAAGGGTGAGGGCGAATTGTCACGGCTCACAGCATAGTGACCTGCCAAAGCAGGCCGATATGGGGAAACGGCTTGAGACGACTCGTGGCCCCGCCTATAGGCCTGCATGCGCCGCAGGGGGGCGTGAAATGTGAGCGTGAGTGCGATGAACGCATTAGCGTCTGTGGTGACTGAAGTGACGGAGCCCTATCGGCCGTCCGACGACGAACCCTTCATGAACGAGCGGCAGCTGGCCTATTTCAAGGGCAAGCTGAACGCCTGGAAGGATGACATCCTTCGAGAGTCCAAGGGCACGGTCGTCAATCTGAAGGCCGAGACCGAGAACCACCCCGATCTGGTGGACCGGGCCTCGTCGGAATCGGATCGCGCGCTGGAACTGCGCACCCGCGACCGCCAGCGCAAGCTGATCGCCAAGATCGACGAGGCGCTGCGCCGGATCGAGGACGGCTCCTACGGCTATTGCGAGGAGACCGGCGAGCCGATCAGCCTCGGACGGCTGGAAGCCCGGCCGACCGCGACCCTGTCGGTCGAGGCCCAGGAACGCCACGAGCGCCGCGAGCGCGTCCACCGCGACGACTGAGGGTGGTGACCGGGATGCGCGGCCTTGTCAGCATCCTGTTCGGTGTCCTTCTACTCGCCAGCGCGCCGCACGCCTTTGCGCAGCAGGTCGGCGACGTTCCGTTCCCAGCGGCCCTGCGCGGCGAGGCCTTCCGGCTGGAGTCCGCGACCCTCGGCCGGGGCTTTGACATCTATGTCCGCCTGCCGCTCGACTATGATCCCGAGGGACCGGCTTATCCGGTGGTCTATCTGCTGGACGGCGACAGCCTGTTCCCGATTCTGGCGGCCAACCACCTGTTCCTGACCTATGACGAGGGCCTGCCCGAGGCCGTGGTGGTCGGCATCGCCTATGGCGGCTTTGACCCCTCGGTGAACCGCCGGGGCCTCGACTTCCAGTCGCCCGATGAGGACCTTTCCGCCGAGCAGGCGGGTGCCGAAGCGTTCCACACGGTCCTGACAGACGAACTGCTCCCGATCATTGAGGCGCGGTTCAACGTCGACCCGGACCGACGCGTGCTGTTCGGCCAGTCGCGGGGCGGCAATCTGGTGCTCTATTCGGCCGTGGCCCACCCCGACGTCTTCTGGGGTCGGGTCGCCAGCAATCCCTCGCTGACGCCCGGCATGGGTTCGATTGTAAGCGGCGCGGCGTCGTCGGGGCGAGATGACCTCCGGGTCGTGGTCACCGGCGGCGACCGGGACAGGGCCGATCTTCGCCTGGAGGCGGCCTTCTGGGTCGAGACGTGGACGGGCCGGGACGCGCCAGAGCGCCCCTGGCAGGTGCGGCTGATCCCTATTGCCGGGGGCACCCACGCCGCCAATGCGCCGGACGCCTACCGCGCGGGGATGCTGTGGCTGTTCGGGCAGGACCGGTCGGGCGATTGACCGCCCCTGTGCCTTGACTTCGCCCGGGTGGAGCGCGACCTACGCGCCTCACGTTCAAGGTTTACTGCTCCATGACTGTCAAAGTCCGTTTCGCCCCGTCGCCGACGGGTAAGCTGCACGTCGGCAATGTCCGCACGGCCCTGGTCAACTGGCTGTTCGCCAAGGGGCAGGGCGGGCAGTTCGTTCTGCGTATCGACGACACCGATCTGGCGCGCTCGACGGCGGAGTATGAGCGCGGCATCGAGGAAGACCTGACCTGGCTGGGTCTGGTCTGGGACGAGCGGCACAACCAGTCGCAGCGCTTTGACCGCTACCGCGAGGCGGCCGAGCGGCTGAAGGCGGCGGGGCGGCTGTACCCCTGCTATGAGACGGCCGACGAACTGGACCGGCGCCGCAAGGTGCAGTTGTCGCGCGGCCAGCCGCCCATCTATGACCGGGCGGCGCTGCAGCTGAGCGAGGTTCAGCGCGAGGCTTACGAAGCGGAGGGGCGTCGTCCGCACTGGCGCTTCAAACTGGACGGCCGCCGGGTGCACTGGGTCGATCTGGCGCGCGGTTCTGCCGAGGTCGACACGGCCTCGATGTCCGACCCGGTGCTGATCCGCGAGGACGGGCTGTTCCTCTACACCCTGCCGTCGGTGGTCGACGATCTGGATATGCGCATCAGCCATGTGATCCGCGGCGAGGACCATGTGACCAATACGGGCGCGCAGATCGAGATCTTCGAGGCGCTGATCGCGCTGGGCTGGACCGGCACCTTGCCGGGCTTTGCCCATATGCCGCTGCTGGTCGGGGCGGACGGACAGGCGCTGTCGAAGCGGCTGGGCTCGCTGTCGATCTCGGACATGCGCGAGCAAGGCTATGAGCCGATCGCCATAACCAGCCATCTGGGCAAGATCGGCACGTCGGATGCGCTGGAGATTGCGCCGTCAATGGCCGAGCTGGGGCAGGGCTTCGGCTTCGACAAGATGGGGCGCTCACCCGCCCGCTATGACACGGGGGATCTGGACCGGCTGAACGCCCAGGCGCTGCACGCCATGAGCTACGAGCAGGCGCAGGGCCGGCTGGCGGCGATGGACTGCGATCTGGGTGAAGAGTTCTGGACGACGGCGCGGCAGAACCTGGAACGGTTCGGTGACGTCGAGGCAATGGCGCGGATCGTCAACGGTCCGGTGACGCCGGTGATCGCGGATGCCGGGTTTGCCAAGGTGGCGGCCGAGACCCTGCCGGAGACCATCGACGGCGACAGCTGGTCGGCCTGGACGGGTGAGATCAAGGCGCGCACGGGGGCCAAGGGCAAGGCCCTGTTCATGCCGCTGCGTCAGATCCTGACGGGTCAGGAGCACGGGCCGGACATGGCGTCGCTGATCCCGCTGATCGGGCGCGAGCGCATGCTGAAGCGGCTCTCTGGCGAGACGGCCTGACCGTCCCGCCAGAGTTCAGTCCGATCAGGCGTTGCAGGCGGCCAGTTCTTCGGCCGACAGGACGGTGCCCTTCCACGAAAAGGCGGTGACCTCGCCCAGACGGGCGACGACCCGGCGGCAGGCGCGCGTGGCCGGCTGGTTGGCGCCGCCGGTGGCTGTGCAGCTGTCGCCTTCGCAGCGCCAGGTGGCGCCGTCGATGATCAGGCGGCCCGAGGGGGCCGAGGCGGCATCGGCCAGGGTGGCCGAGGTGACCGGGGTCTGAACCGGGGTGGCCAGGGTGGGGGTGGCGACGGCGAGGATTGCCGCGATCAGAAGAGTGCGCATGGGGAGTCGCTCCAGCTTGGACCGGGCAGGGAAGCCCGTGACGGCGCAATGTCCGTTGTTTTTGAAAACTGTCAAGAGTGGTAATCGCGGCCGATGCGTTTTTGGTGACCGCTGATCACTTATCGATGATCATGTTTCAAATCGGACGGCGTGTCCATGCTGTTGAGGGCCTCAAGCGCCTCATCGACCGTGCGGCATACTGTCCACGCCTCGAGGAAGGACGCAGGGGTCATTCCGGCCTCGACCGAATGCTCCATGACGCGAAACAGGCTCTGCCAGAAGCCATCGATGTCGAGGAAAATCACCGGCTTGCCGTGCAGGTCGAGGCGCTTCCAGGACAGCAGTTCGATGACTTCCTCGAGGGTGCCGATCCCGCCCGGGGCGACGACGAAGGCGTCGGATTCGTCGTACATGATCTGTTTGCGCTCATGCATGGAGCCGACCACGAGGGTCTCGACCTCGTCGAACAGGCGCTCGCGGCTGCGGAGGAACTCCGGCATGACGCCCAGCACCCGACCGCCCGCCGCATGGGCCCCGCGCGCCGAGGCGCCCATCAGGCCGACACCGCCCCCGCCATAGACCAGACGCCAGCCCTTTTCGGCCACGCCCTGGCCGAAGGCGCGTGCGGCCTCGGTGTACTTGGGATCGGCGGTCTCGGAAGAGCCGCAGAACAGGCAGACGGAGGGGCCGCTGAAGGGACGGATCTCGGCGGAAGTCGTGGGCATGGAACCTCGAAAATCAGTCGGAAGGGTCGACCGTCAGGGTGACTGTCGGCAGGCGGTGGTTTTTGCCATACAGGGCGGATGACCCGGGCGAAACGCGCAACTGAACGATATGGCATCCGATCCGCGAGCGGGAGGCTTCTGGCTGGCCTTGGCCTGGCGATGCTGTTGGCCAGCTGCGGCGGCGAGGAGGCCGGGCCGGTTGCGGCCGGGGGAGCCGTTGCCGGCGCCCAGGTGGCGGGCGCGGGGTCCGGATGGATCATGCCGCCTTCGGTGACGGAGCTGCGCCGTGACGGGGCTGAACTCGTCGTATCCGGACAGGCGGACCCGGGCGGGCGCGTCGTACTCAGGACCCCGGCGGGCCGGGCCTATGCGGCCGTTGCCGACACGGGCGGCCTGTTCGAAGTGCGGCTGACGGCTGTGGACGGGCTGGTTCTGACGCCCGAGGCGCAGCTGGGACAGCAGGCGGTCCCGGCACCGGGACGACTGGTGATTCTGGATGCAGCCAGCGGGTCAGCCGTGCTGCTGTCGCCCGGGGGGATCAGCCGGCGGCTGGGAGAAAGTCCCCTTCTGTCCAGCGTCGACCACGACGGTCGTGCCGTCATCCTGTCGGGTCACGCGGCGCCCGGAGCGAATGTGAGGGTGGAAGTGCCGGGACGCGGTCCGACCCAGGTCCAGGCGGATGCCGCTGGCCATTGGCGGATCGGTATGGACGGCAGTCCGCCTTCGGAGGTCCGGGTCGAGGGACAGGTCTTCGCTGTTCCCGCGCTGTCGGTCAGCGGCGTGGATGGCGAGGGGGCAGCGATCACGCGCGTCGAGCGCGAGGACGGATTTCTGCTGAAATGGCAGGCTCCGGATGGCGCCCCGCAGGCCAGCTGGCTGCCGCGCCGTTAACGACTTCTTAAGCCAATCAGCCGAACAGCGGTCTTGGGATTCCTTTAGCGAGGCACCCACCATCACCAAGCCTTATCAAAGCCCGGCGCACTGCGTCGGGCTCTTTTTTCATGCCGATGTCAGGGGAAGGTGAGTGGCTCCGCGGGTAGGATTCGAACCTACGACCAGCCGATTAACAGTCGGCTGCTCTACCACTGAGCTACCGCGGAACAGGTACTCAAGAGGGGGGCGCTATAGCAGCGGCCCGCCGGACTGTGCAACGATAAATCGACACCATGACGCCGATATCCCTGACCTCTGCCGATGATCCCCGGATCGCCGCCTTTCGCGACGTGCGTGAGCGCGATCTGACGGGACGCGAGGGGCTGTTCATTGCCGAGGGGGAGGTGGTGCTGAATGTGCTGACCTCGGCCTGGTCGCGGTGCCGGGCGCGGGCGGTGCTGCTGGCCGACAAGCGGCTGGCGAAGCTGGAGCCCGTGCTGGCGCGGCTGGAGCCTGATGTGCCGGTCTATACGGCCCCGCAGGACGTTCTGGACGGGATCGCGGGCTTTCATCTGCACCGGGGCATTCTGGCGCTGGGCGAAAAGCCCGCCCCCCTGGACGCCGATGCCTTTCTGGCGACGCGCCCGGAGCGCTCCGTGCTGGTGGGGGCAATCGGCATCGGCAATGCCGACAACATGGGCGGCATTTTTCGCAATGCTGCGGCGCTGGGGGCGTGCGGGGTGATGATCGATCCCGGCTGCTGCGATCCCTTTTACCGCAAGGCCATCCGGGTGTCGGTAGGCGCCGTGTTGCGAACGCCGCTGATGGCCGACCTGTCGGCTCTCGCCATGGTCGAGCGGGCCGAGGCCCATGGCTATGTGCCGCTGGCGCTGACGCCGGGGGAGGGCCCGGATCTGCTGGAACTGGAGCCGCCCGCGCGCGCGCTGGTGCTGCTGGGGGCCGAGGGGCCGGGCCTGCCGCCGGAGGTGCTGGCCCGCGCCAGGCCCGTCCGGATTCCGATGGCATCGGGCTTTGATTCTCTGAACGTCGCGGCGACCTCGGCCATCGTTCTGCACCACCTGATTCGCCGATGAGGCGAATCACGCAGTTGTTAGCGCGTTAACCCTTTGTACACCTTGCTGAACGGTCCGGATTGTGTCGGTATTGGGGCGTCCGGGGAGGCTGCCATGTTCAGTGATGTGTTTGGTTTCGTAACGCGCAATGCCCGTCTGGCGGTGACCGTCGGCGTGGTGACCGGGGCCGTCAGCGCGGCCAGTCTGCTGGGATGGTTGACGGCGCCGATCGCCTGACCTTCGCCTGAGAGGCCAAACGCTCCCTCCTGAGAGCATGATTCACCCGCTCGCCAGACCCACGAAGTGGTTCTGTCTCAAACGATCATGCTCTAGACACGACAGACCCGGGCGACCCCATCGTCGCCGTCAGTCGAGGCGTGTCCGTGTCTATCCAGAGCGTCAGTGTTACCCCGTGGCAGGATCAGGAGCCCGGAACGTCCGGCCTGCGCAAATCCACGCGTGACTTCATGCGGCCGGGCTATCTGGAAGCCTTTCTGCAGTCCGTCTTCGACGAAGCGGCGCCGCAGCCGGGCGATGCCCTGGTGGTGGGTGGCGACGGGCGGTTCTTTTGTCGGGAGGCCGCCGCCATCGTCGTGCGGATGGCGCTGGCCAATGGCTTTTCCCGGGTGATCGTGGGTCGCGACGGCCTGATGTCGACACCGGCGGCCTCACACCTGATCCGCAAGCGCGGCGCAAAGGGCGGGGTGATCCTGTCGGCCAGCCACAATCCGGGCGGTCCGGACGGCGATTTCGGCGTCAAATTCAATACGGAGAGTGGCGGCCCGGCCCCGACGACCTTCACCGCCGGCGTGTTCGGGCGCAGCAAGGCGCTGACGGCCTATCGCATCCTGGGGGCGGAGGCGCCCGACCTGTCGGTGGTCGGTGAGACCCGCCTCGGCGACGGCGTGGTCGAGGTCGTCGATCCCATCGCCGACTATGCCGATCTGATGGAGACGGTGTTCGACTTTGACGCCATCCGGGCGCTGGTCTCACGGCCCGGGTTCCGCATGGCGTTTGACGCCATGAATGCGGTCACAGGCCCCTATGCGGCCGAGATTCTGGAGCGGCGGCTGGGCGCGCCGGCGGGGACGGTCCTGCGGGGGGAACCCTTGCCGGACTTTGGCGGAGGACACCCCGATCCGCATCCGGATCACACGCCGGAACTGACGGCCCGGATGTTCGGGGAGAATCCGCTGGATTTCGCCGCCGCCTCGGACGGCGACGGGGACCGCAATATGATCATGGGGCCAGCGATGGTGGTGTCGCCCGGCGACAGTCTGGCGATCCTGGCGGCCCATGCCGACTGCGTGCCGCGCTACCGGGACGGTTTGAAAGGGCTGGCGCGGTCCATGCCGACCAGCCGCGCGGCGGATCGTGTGGCTGCAGCGCTGGGCATCGAGATGCACGAGACGCCGACCGGCTGGAAATTCTTCACCAACCTGCTGGATGCGGGACGCATCACCCTTTGCGGCGAGGAGAGCTTTGGCACCGGCTCGGACCATGTGCGGGAGAAGGACGGTCTGTGGGCCGTGCTGTTCTGGCTGAACGTGCTGGCGGCGACCGGCAAGGGCGTCGGCGAGGTGGTGGTCGGCCACTGGTCGCGGTTCGGCCGGGACTACTATCAGCGGCACGACTATGAGGGGCTGGAGGTCGGCCCGGCCCAGGCCTTCATGCAGAGCCTGCGCGAGGCGGCGGCCGGGGCCGAGGGGCGGCAGATCGCCGGCTATCGCGTGCAGTCGGCCGAGGACTTTGCCTACAGTGATCCGGTGGACGGGTCAGAGGTGAAGCAGCAGGGCATAACGGTCCGGCTGAGCCCGGACGCCCGGGTCACCTACCGCCTGTCGGGGACCGGGTCGTCGGGCGCGACGCTGAGGGTCTATCTGGAGCGGTTCGAGGATCCGGCGGGCGACCTGCACCGCGATCCGGCCGAGGCGCTGGCCGCCGTCGCGGAGGTCTCGCGGGCCTTTGCCGACATCGAGGCGCGACTGGGGCGGACGGAGCCGTCGGTCATCACCTGATACGCAGGCAGATGGCGCAAACGAAAAGGCCCGGAGGGTGACCTCCGGGCCTTGCCGCGTCTGACGGACGATACCGTCAGTCTTCCTTGATGTTATCGACGCCGTGGCCGAAGGCGTCGGCCGGGGAGCTGATGGTGGTCTCCTCGGTGATGTCGATGCCCTTGGCCAGCTTGGAGTGCCAGAAGCCGTAGGCGGCGTAGATGACCGCGCCGATGGCGGCGTAGCCGGCCAGCAGCTGCAGCGTCAGCGGATCAGGCACCGCACCATTGGCGATCTGCTCCTGCGTCGGGAAGGCCTGCTCGACCATCGGCTTGAAGTTGTTCCAGGCCAGGAAGAGGCAGGCGGCGATGCCGAGGCAGGCGGTGATGATACCGCCCGGCACCTTGAACGGGCGCTCCAGCTCCGGGTGTTTGACCCTGAGATAGATGACCGACAGACAGACGATCGAGAAGGCGACGGCCGTGCCGAACGACACCAGCTGACCCAGCAGGCTGATCGGCAGGAAGGCTGCCGCAATGGCGATCAGGACGCCCAGCACGATCGTTCCCATCCACGGGGTGCGGAATTTGGGGTGGATCTGCGAGAACACCTTCGGCAGCAGGCCGTCGCGCGACATCGTGTAGAAGATGCGCGTCTGGCCGTAGCACAGCACCAGCATGACCGAGGACAGGCCGGTGATGGCGCCGATCTTGATCAGGAAGCTGATCAGGTTCAGCTGTCCCCCGGGCGCAGCCGCCAGCGGAACGTCGGCCCAGGTCAGGTTCATCCGGTCGATAGCCACGGCCACGGGGGCGGGGCTGGACAGTTCCATATAGGGCACCACGCCGGTCATGACCGCAGCCACGGCCATATAGATCAGCGTGCAGATGAACAGGGCGCCGAGGATGCCGACCGGCACGTCGCGCGACGGATTCTTGGCCTCGGCGGCAGCGGTCGAGACGGCCTCGAAACCGACGTAGGCGAAGAAGATGATCGCGGCCCCGCGGAAGATTCCGTCGACGCCATAGCGGCCCGGCTCGGCCGGGTCTGCAGGCGGGATGAAGGGCACCCAGTTGTCCGGGTTCACATAGGTGATGCCCACAGCGATGAACGTCAGCAGCACGATGATCTTGATGACCACGATGATGTTGTTGACGTTCGCCGATTCGCTGACGCCCAGCACCAGCAGGGCGCAGACGGCGGCGATGCCGACGGCCGCGACCAGGTTGAAGGTACCGGTCGCCTGCAGCGCCGTGCCGGCATCCCCGCGAACCGCCTCGATCATCGGGGTGGCCCAGCGGGCGCCTTCCTGTCCGGCGTAGGTCAATGAGGGGAAGAGGTTATCGGCCAGGCCGAAGTCGCCCATGATCGAGACGACATAGCCGGACCACCCGACTGCGACCGTGGATGCGGCGATGCCGTACTCGAGCACCAGCAGCCAGCCCATGATCCAGGCGAAGACTTCGCCCAAGGTTCCGTAAGCGTAGGTATAGGCCGATCCGGAAACCGGCATGGTCGAGGCCAGCTCTGCATAGCAAAGCCCGGCAAGCGCGCAGGCAATGCCCGCCGCGACAAAGCTGAGCATGATGGCCGGACCAGCATAGTCAGCCGCGACCTGCCCGGTCAGAACAAAGATACCAGCACCGATGATGGCGCCGACACCGAGGCTCATAAGGTTGATGGGACCCAGACTGCGCTTTAGCTCGCTCTTGGCCGCTTCTTTCTGAATCTGGGCAATCGATTTCTTCAGGAACAGGCGGTTGCCGCCTCCCGAAACAGGGGGTGTACTCATGTTGGGATGTCGCCTCCAGCGGGCGGTCCGAAGGGGCCGCCACCGCTCCGGAGCGGAAGCTAGATCGGCCCCGGTTTTCACGCAATCGTCATCTTGAGGGGCGCGAGAGTTATTTGATTACGCCAAGGTCAGGGCCCCCGGGCTTGATTCAGGGGGGGTGCGCCTTCAAGGTCCCTGCAACGGTAACCAAACAGTGCCGGGGCCGATGCGGCCACCGGTGCGGGGGAGTTTTCATATGGTCGCGTCTTCGCCCTCCGGGCAGGCAAAATGGTCGTCCAAGACGGCGTTCGTACTGGCGGCGACGGGATCGGCCGTTGGCCTCGGGAATCTGTGGCGGTTCCCGACCGAGGCAGGCACGAATGGCGGTGGTGCCTTTGTGCTGCTGTACATTCTGTGCGTGGTGCTGATCGCGGCGCCGCTGCTGCTGTCGGAGACCCTGATCGGCCGTCACGGCCAGCGCTCGACCATCGGCAGCGCCGTGCATCTGGCGCGTCAGTCCGGGGCCAGCCCCGCCTGGAGTGCCATGGCGGTGCTGGGCCTGATCGCCAACACCCTGATCCTGTCCTTCTACTGCGTGGTCGCCGGATGGGTGGTCTATTTCATCGGCACCAGCGGCATCGGCCTGTTCGAGGCCGTCAGCAGCGGCGCGGCCCTGGGCGGCGCCTATCCGGAGCAGTCGCCGGAATCGATCCGCGACATGATGCCGGCGCTGTTCGCCAATCCGGGCCTGCTGGTCGGCATGCAGTCGATCTTCGTCATCCTGACGGTGCTGATCGTCGCGCGCGGCGTGAAGGGTGGCATTGAGGCCGCGGCCGTGTGGCTGATGCCGGCCTTCTTCTTCCTGCTGATCGGCATCACCATCTATGCCGCGATGACGGGTGATTTCGCCCAGGCCATCAACTTCCTGTTCTCGCCCGACTTCAGCCGCATCACCGAGCCGGGCGTGATGAGCTCGGCCTTGGGCCAGGCCTTCTTCTCGCTCAGCCTCGGCGGCGGGGCCATGATCGCCTATGGCGCCTATGCGTCCAAGGACACCAATCTGGGCTCGACCTCGGGCACCATCGCCTTTGCCGATACGGCCGTGGCCATCATCGCCGGTCTGGCCATCTTCCCGATCGTGTTCAGTGTCGGCCTGCAGCCGGATGCCGGCCCGACCCTGATGTTCCAGACCCTGCCGACCGCCTTCCACCTGATGCCGGGCGGCGCGATCGTGGCCTTCGGCTTCTTCGTGCTGGCCTTCTTCGCGGCCCTGACCTCGTCGGTCTCGCTGCTGGAAATCTCGGTCGGCTGGATCACCGAGAAGTTCGGTGTCTCGCGCAGCGCTGCGGCCTGGGGCATGGGTCTGGTGATCTTTGTCTTCGGCGTGCTGTCGGCCCTGTCGTTCAACATCCTCGCGGATCAACGCCCGATCCCCTTCATTCCGGGCTTTGAGAATGCCGGCTGGTTCGATGCCTTTGACGGCATCACCTCCAAGCTGTTCCTGCCGCTGTCCGGTCTGATCACGGCCCTGTTCGTCGGCTGGGTGGCCGACAAGAAGATCGTCGACGCCGAGACCGGGCTGACGGGCGGCGCCCTGTCGATGTGGCGCTTCCTGGTGGCATGGCTGTGCCCGCTGGCGGTGACGGCCATTCTGGTGATCGGCATGTTCCCCGGCCTGCTGGGCTGACCTTGGATAAACGGACGCCGTGACGACCACGCCTGGCCGCCCTGCGGCGTCCGACCTGCCCATCCATGAGGTTCTGGACCGCCTGATCGCGGCGGTCCGGGACCACCCGGCCGTCGTGCTGGGCGCACCGCCGGGCGCGGGCAAGACCACGGGCGTGCCGCTGGCGCTGCTGGACAGTGAGATCGGCCGGGCCGGGACCATCCTTGTACTCGAACCGCGACGGCTGGCCGCCCGGGCTGCCGCAGAGCGCATGGCCGAGATGCGCGGCGAGCCGGTGGGCGAAACGGTCGGCTACCGCACTCGCCTGCAAAGCCGGGTCGGGCCGAAGACCCGCATCGAGGTCATCACCGAGGGCATCTTCACCCGCCGGATCATCGCCGATCCGGGGCTGGAGGGCGTCGCGGCCGTCCTGTTCGACGAGTTTCACGAGCGCAGTCTGGACGCCGATCTGGGGCTGGCCCTGGCCCGGCAGACGCAGGAGCTGCTGCGCCCCGACCTGAAGCTGGTGGTCATGTCAGCGACGCTGAATGTGGCTTCCATGGTCAAGGTGCTGGACGGCCCGCCGGTGATCGAGGCCAAGGGCCGGGCCTTTCCGGTCGAGACCGTGCATCTGGGCAGCAATCCTGCGGAACGGCTTGAGGCGGCCGTTGCCCGGGCCGTGCGACGGGCTTTGGGAGAGACGGGCGGGTCGGTGCTGGTCTTCCTGCCGGGTCAGTCGGAAATTCACCGGACGGCGCGGGCGCTGTCCGAGGCGAAGCTGTCGGCGAATATCGAGGTGGTCAGCCTGTATGGCGGGCTGGAACGGGCTGCGCAGGATCGGGCCCTGTCGGCTCCGCCGCAGGGGATGCGCCGGGTGATCCTGGCCTCGGCCGTGGCCGAGACCAGTTTGACCCTGCCGGGGATTACGGCGGTGGTCGACAGCGGCCTGTCGCGGGTGCCGCGATTTGATCCGGCCAGTGGCCTGACGCGACTGGCGACCGTGCGGGTCAGCCGCGCCTCGGCCGATCAGCGGCGAGGCCGGGCGGGGCGTGTGGGGCCGGGCACCTGCTATCGCCTGTGGGACGAGGAGCAGAGCCGGGGCCTGATCCCGGAACAGCCCGCCGAAATCCTCGAGGCCGATCTGACGGGGCTGGCGCTGGACCTGGCGCGGTGGGGCGCGCGGTCGGCCGAGGGGCTGGCCCTGATCGACCCGCCGCCCGCGGGGGCCTTTGCCGAGGCGCGGGCGGTGCTGACCCGGCTGGGGGCCTTGGACGAGCGGGGCGACCTGACCCCGCACGGGCGGCGGATGGCCGAGCTGCCGATGAGCCCGCGGCTGGCGCATATGGTGGCGGTGGCGTCGGACCGGGGGGATGCGCTGACCGGCGCGCGGATCGCCGCCATTCTGGGAGAGCCGGGTCTGGGCGGGACCTCGACCGATCTGCGCGACCGGCTGGAGGCGCTGGAGCGCGACCGCTCGCCTCGCGCCCGCGACGCGCTGAAGCTGGCCGACCGCTGGGCGCGTCTCGCCCAGGCCACAGACCCCCTCAAGCAGCGAGGTGCCGCGCACCGAGCGGTAGGGGAAGAGAGAGTTGATCCGGGTTTGCTGGTCGTTGAGGCTTTCCCCGAGCGGGTGGCGCGGGCGCGCGGAAAGCCGGGCGAGGTGCGACTGGCATCCGGGCGCGGGGCCTTTCTGGAGCCGACCGATGCGCTGGCCGGGTCGCCCTGGCTGGCGGTGGCGGAGCTGAGCGGCGGGGTCAGCGGCGACCGCATCCGCCTGGCCTGTCCGGTGGATATTGACGCGCTGGGCCACCGGATGGTCGAGGAGGAGCGAATGGTGCGCACGCCGTCCGGCCGGATGGAGGTGCGCCGCCTCAAGCGGATCGGCGAACTGGTGGTCGAGGAGGTGTCGCTGGGTGCCCCCGACAAGGCGCAGATCGCAGACCTGCTGAAGGGCGAGGTCGAACAGCAGGGCCTCAAGGGCCTGCGCTGGGGCGAGCGGGCCTCGGCGCTGCGGGCGCGGCTGGCCTTTCTGCGGGGGCTGGATGACGGCTGGCCGGATGTGTCGGATGAGGGGCTGCTGGCCGCGCGCGAGGTGTGGCTGTGGCCGCTGCTGGCCAGCGTGCAGGGGCTGGAGGGCATTGCGGATGGCGCTCTCGAGCAGGGCCTGCGGGCGCTGATCCCGTGGGACCGGCAGCGCGACCTGGACCGGCTGGCGCCCGCGCGGCTGGAGACGCCGCTGGGCTCGACCGCCATCGACTATGCCGCCGAGGGCGGACCGCGCGTCGACATCCGCGTGCAGGAGCTGTTCGGCGTGAAGACCCACCCGACGGTCGGCGACGGTCGGGTGCCGCTGACGCTGGCCTTGTTGTCGCCCGCGCGGCGCCCGGTGCAGGTGACCAAGGACTTGCCGGGGTTCTGGAAGGGGTCATGGGCTGCCGTGCGCGCCGAGATGCGGGGCCGCTATCCCCGCCACCCCTGGCCCGAAGACCCCGCCGCCGCCCAACCCACGACCCGGGTCAAGCCGAGAGGGACCTAGGACGGGTCGACCGGGGGCTCCGTCCCGGTCCAGCAGGGCGCGAGGGAGGCTTGCATGTCGCTCCACCACTCGGCGATCGGCGAATCCACGTTGCCGCGCATCTCGATTTCCACCAAAGCGGCGCCGCCACCCATCCTCGCCCATCGGGTCCAGAGCGTGATCGACGCACCATCCAAGACCGGTGGTCCCCCCTCGGTGCGACCAAGTCTCGGAACGTCCGGCCAGCCGCCTTCCAGCCGCTCCATGTCTTCGAGGACCCTGACAAGAGCGTCGCACCTGCGAGAGTCGGCCCACGTCACCGTGGACCCCTCCGTGGAACGGCCCTGACCGTCTACCCGACGCGCGACCCAGTACGTGACGCTGCCGGGGCCGTCGCCAATCCGGCCAATGAAGAATGTCGTCGTGATCCAGCGGTCTACAAGTGCAGGCTTGTATTCCGTGCTGGCGAAGGCACTGAAGCGGTCGTACCGGGCGGACCTCACGTCCTCGACGACTTCCGGCGCCTGGGCCCGCACGGGAACCGCAGTCGCCATGTAAACGGCGGTTAAAGCTCCGAGCAGGGCCAGACTGAGCTTCATCCCCTCTCCTCCGTCGCGGCATAGGCCATGATGCCGGTGGCGACGGCGAGGTTGAGGCTGTCGGCGCGGCCGCGCATGGGGATTTTGACATTGACGTCGCAGGCGGCGGCGAGGGCGTCGGTCAGGCCGGCCTGTTCATTGCCCATCAGCACCAGATTGGGCCGGGTGAAGTGGGCCGATCCCGGGGCCTCGGTCGCATCCAGCCGGGTGCCGATGACGCTGCCGGGCCAGGACTTGCGCCATTCGAGGAAGGCCTCGGGCGTGGTCCGCGTCAGGGTCACGGCGAACACCGACCCCATGGTGGCCCGCACCGCCTCGACCGAATAGGGATCGACGCAGTCGCCGATCAGGATGACGCCGCCGCAACCGGCGGCATCGGCGGTGCGGATGATGGTGCCCAGATTGCCGGGGTCGCGCACCTGTTCCAGCGCGATCCAGGCCGGGGCCGAGGTCGGGTCGATGTCGTCCAGCGCCGTATAGACCTGATCGAAGACCGCCAGCACGGTCTGGGGATTATCGCGGCGGCTGATCTTTTCCAGAATGGGGTGGGTGACGACGACGATCTCGCCGCCGGCGGCCTCGGTCGCGGCGCGGGCCCGGTCGAGCAGGGCGTGGGGCCGTGCCTCCATCCCCACCATCAGCAGGCGAGGGGTGCGCCCCATATCAAGGGCTTCGCCGATGAACTTCAGACCCTCTGATAGGAACTGGCCGGTGAACTCGCGTTCCTTGCGCATATGCAGGGCGCGGACCGACTTGACGGTGTCATTGGTCAGGGAGGTGATCAGGCGCTCGGTCATGTCGCGGACCACCGGGAAAAGAAGCTGAGACCGATGGCGCGGCCGTTCTCGCCGCTTTCGGCCAGGGCCAGCTCGCCCCAGTCGATGCGGCCCTCGCGGCCGGCGGTCGCCTGATCCATCAGATGGGCCAGAGACAGGCCCGAGATGCGCGCGGCATAGGCATTGAGCAGCAGGAAGTCGGCCTGCGGCTCCAGAATGGCGGCGCAGTCGGCCAGCAGGCCCGGCAGGTCCTCGAACAGGCGCCAGACCTCGCCCGTCGGGCCGCGACCGTATTTGGGCGGGTCGAGGATGATGCCGTCGTACAGCGAGCCGCGTTTGCGCTCACGGGCGACATAGCGGCGGGCGTCCTCTACAATCCAGCGGATCGGCCGGTCGGCCAGGCCCGACAGCTCGGCATTCTCGCGCGCCCAGGCGACCGACTTTTTCGAGGCATCGACGTGGGTGACCTCGGCCCCGGCCGCCGAACAGACCAAGGAGGCGACGCCGGTATAGCCGAACAGGTTCAGGATGCGGGTCGGGCGTTTGCGGGCGCGGATCCGCTGGTCCAGCCATTCCCAGTTGGCGGCCTGCTCCGGAAAGAAGGCGAGGTGGCGGAAGGGGGTGAAGCGGGCGGTAAAGCGCGTCTCGCCCCAGCTGAGCGGAAAGGCATCGACCGGCTTGCCCGCAAAGCGCCAGCGGCCGTCGTCATCCTCGTCCTGCGGATCGAAGACGGCATCGGCCCGGTCGAAGGCCGAGGCATCGCGCGGCTCCCACACACACTGGGGCTCGGGCCGGACGACGGTCTGGCGGCCATAGCGCTCGAGCTTGCGGCCATGTCCGGAGTCGAGCAGGGCGTAGTCGGCCCAGTCACGCGTCATCAGGACATCAGGGTGGGGGGACAGTCTCGAGGCCATGGGGGCTGGTTAAGCGCACCGGCGGGGCCGCGTCCAGAGTGGGCAGTGCCACCGGTTGACTTCCAGGCTTCTGAGCGTCGAATTGCTGAAAGCCTGGGGGAGAGACGGGATGGACACGGACCTGACGGGGGGCTGCGGATGCGGGGCCCTGCGCTATCGCCTCAAGGCGAAGCCGATGATCGTCCATTGCTGTCACTGCAAGGATTGCCAGCGACAGATCGGCAGCGCCTTTGTCATCAATGCCCTCATCGAGCGCGACAACATCGAGATTGAGTCGGGGACGACCGCGGTGCACGCCATGCCGACGGAGAGCGGTCGACCGCACGACCTGCACCGGTGCGAGGTCTGCCAGACCACGGTCTGGTCCGACTATGGTCGCCGGCGAACCCTGTTGTTCGTGCGGGTCGGGACGTTGGATGAACCCGCGCGTCTGCCGCCTGACGTTCACATCTACACGCGCTCCCGACTGCCGTGGGTTGGCCTGCCCGCAGATGTGCCCGCGTTTGACGTCTTCTATCCGGGCATTGCCGAATTCTGGTCTGCGGAGGCCCTTGCGCGACGGCGTGCGCTGGGGTTCTGAGGCCCGTCGCGCCTCGTCTCTGCGGTGACGGGGGATGCGACCCGGGGACCGGATCCTTCGGTGTTTTCTACGGTCAGGGTCTCGCCGGGATCGGGCCGATGGCGGGTCTTGTCCCAGGCAAAGGGCTCGGTCACCAGCCGCCAGGTGGCGTGGGCAAAGGCCAGGCTGAGCAGCGACCAGTAGGCCGGGGCCTGCAGCATGTCGCCGAGGCCATAGGGCACGCCGGCCCGCCTGGCGCCGATCAGGGCCGAGAACCAGGCCATGCCGGCACCCAGCATCAGCACGCTCAGCGCCGGGATCGGTGTGGACGGGGAGATGCCCGCGACAGCGGCCACCAGAACCGAGGCGGCAACCCATGCGACGGAAGGCGCGTGCACAGCCGCCGAGGCCAGCGAGACGCCCAGCGTCATCACCAGCGCCATGAGCCCGCGCAGGCCCAGCGAGAGGGGCTGGCGCGTGTGCACGCCCCAGGTCTGCATATAGCCCTTCATCCAGCGGTTCCGCTGGGGCAGCCAGGCGTGGAGGCCACCGGGCGGGGTCTCCCAGGTGGGTCGGGACAGGACCCCCAGCCGATAGCCGGATCGCCACAGGCGAAAGCCGAGGTCCGCATCCTCGGTGACGTTCCAGGCATCCCAGCCGCCTACCTGTTTCAGGATGTCGGCGCGGAAGTGGTTGCTGGTGCCGCCCAGCGGAAAGGGCAGGCCCATCCGCGTCATCCCGGGCAGGACGACCTCGAACAGGGCGGCATATTCGACGGCGAATTGCCGATCGAGGAAGGGCGAGGCGTCCGGGCCGTGGGTCCGGCGACGGATGCGCAGGGGAGCCTGCAGGCAGGCGAGGGTGCCGGTCGGGTCTCGGTCAAAGCGGGCCGCTGCCTCGCGCAGTTGCAGCGGGTCGGGGTCGTCTTCGGCATCATAGACGGTGATCAGGCGGCCGGTCGCCCGCGCAAGAGCGTGGTTCAGGGCGCGCGGCTTGGTGCGCGGCTCCCCCGGCGGAACGATCAGGATCGACAGCCAGTCGGGGCGGTCAGCCGCATAGGCCGCCTCGATGGTCTCATGGTCATGCGCCTCAAGGGCCAGAAACCCCTCCAGCCGGTCGGGGGGATAGTCGAGCGCCGCCAGATGCGCCACCAGCTGGGGCATGACCTCGGCCTCGTCGTGCAGGGCGGCGACGACCGTATAGCGGGGCAGGGGGCCGGCGGCGGGACCGGGTGACGGCGGACGCCGCGAGGCGAGGATGAGGGCAAGGCGCCACAGGGCGCAGATCAGAAATCCTGCGGGAACGACGACGGACGCCGCGGCCTGAAACCCCGAAGGGTCACGCCAGACCCAGACCCCCAGCCCCGCGCCGACGACGATCAGACCGAGCCCCTGCGCGAGGGTCAGCGCGCGGCGCGCGGCGCTCAATGCGCGGGGCGGGCCAAAGTCTGTGGCCGGACGGGTCCGTTGCTCCTCGGTTGCACGGGCGTCCATGTTCCCTCCCGAGTATACGGGTAAACCATCCTGATCCCGGTGGACAAGGCACAGGGTGTGGCGGGACCTCGAACTGGCGCCCGGCGGCAAGAGTCAGTATGGCTGGCCGCAACCGCATGGAGGACAGGCTTGCCTGCGACAGCCCCCCGTTCAAAGTCCCGGCGCAAACCCAAGGGCGAGGGGCATTTCCGACGCGAGGAAATCCTGACCGCTGCCGAGGGAATCTTTGTCGATCACGGCTATGACGGCGCGACGATCCGCAAGATCGCCGATGCGGTCGGCCTGTCGTCGACCGCCCTCTACATGCATTTCCCCGACAAGGCGGCCATCCTGCACGAGATCTGCAAGGAGGCGTTCCAGGCCCTGACGCGGGCCCAGGACGTGATCATGGAGGCGGACCTGCCGCCCGAGCAGCGTCTCAGGCGGCTGATCGAGTCCTACATCGCCTTCGGGTTCGACAATCCCAATGCCTATCGCCTGATCTATCTGACGCGCCCGCAGGAGGCCGAGGGGGCCAAGTCTGCCGCGCAGGAAGTGGGCATCGGCCTGTTCCGGGCCTTCGAGACGGTGGTCCGCGAAGTCGATGCCGCCGGGCGGCTGAAGGTCCCGCCGCGCACCGCCGCCCAGGTGATCTGGGCCGGAGGGCACGGGGTGGTGTCGCTGCTGATCACCAAACCCTATTTCGACTGGGTCGAGCGGGAGGCGCTGGTCAAGGCCATGCTGGACACCGTGTTTGACGGCCTGATCCGCGCGTGAACCGGGCGACCGCGCCGGTCATCGCAACGGCCCTGCTGCTGGCGGGATGCGGCGCGTCCCTTGAGGAGCCCGGGGGCGATGCCCTGCGGGTCCTGTCGCTGGACCAGTGCGCGGACCAGTATGTGCTGGCGCTGGGCGAGGGGCATGAGCTGGCCCTGTCGCCGCGCGCGGATGATCGGGATTCCTGGCTGAGGGCCGAGGCTGCCGGGCATCGGACGCTGCGGCCGACGCTGGAGTCGGTGGTCGCTTACGCCCCCGATGTCGTGGTGCGCTACTGGGGTGGGGATGCCCGGCTGCTGGCCGAACTGGAGCGGCAGGGGGTGACGGTCGTGACCATCGCCGATGCCGCTGATTTCGCGATGGTCGAGCAAAGCATTGCCGAGGTGGCGCAGGCGCTGGATCGCGGGGCGGAGGGGCGGGCCCTGATCGGCAGGATGCGGTCGACGCTGGATGACGGCGCGGCGCCGGAGGGGGCGCGGCCGGTCACCGCGCTCTACCTGACGGCCGGCGGGTTCACGAGTGGCTCCGGCACCCTGATCGACGCCAGCCTCAAGGCTGCAGGGCTTGAGAACGCCGCCGGGCACCCCGGGTTTGGGGCCGTACGGGTTGAGCGGCTGGCCATGGATCCGCCCGAACGGTTCGCGCTCGGCTTCTATGACCAGACGCGCGCCGACCGGCGGGGTCCGGGGCGGCATCCGCTGGTGAAGCGTCTCGTCGAGGACCGTCCGAACGTCCGCCTGCCGGCTGCCATGCTGACCTGTCCGGCCTGGTTCATGGCCGAGGCGGTGCCGGTGCTGGCTGAGCTGCGGGCCGCGCGATGACCGTGGCGCGGATCAATCTGATTCTGGCGGTGGCGCTGGCAGTGGCCCTGATCGCGGCGCTGACGCTGGGCGAGGTCGGGCTGGGCGGGGCGCAGTATCTGCAGGCCTTCAGCGATCCCGGGTCGGGTCCGGGCCTGATCCTGTGGCAGGTGCGGGCGCCGCGCGCCGTGTGTGCCGTGGCGGTCGGGGCTGCGCTGGGCCTGTCGGGGGCATTGATGCAGGGCCTGCTGCGCAATCCGCTGGCCGAGCCGGGTGTGCTCGGCGTCTCGGCCACCGCCAGTCTGGGCGGGGCCCTGGTGCTGGTTGCCGGGGCGGGCATGGTCACCGGGGCGGTCGAGCTGGCATCCATGGCCGGGGCCGGCATCGGGGCGGCGGCGCTGGTCGCCTTTGCCGCGCGCATCCGGGCGCCGGAAGCCCTGATCCTGTTCGGGGTGGCCCTGTCCAGTTTTGCCGGGGCCGCGACCGCGCTGATCTTCAACCTGTCGCCATCTCCGATAGCGACCGCCGAAGTCATGGCGTGGCTGCTGGGGTCGGTGCAGAACCGGGGTTGGGGCGACGTGCTGTGGGTCTCGGCCGCGCTGGTGCCCGCGGCCGTCCTTGCGGGACTGAGCGCGCCGGGGCTGAAGGCCCTGTCGCTGGGTGACGAGACGGCGCGGACGCTGGGCCTGCCGCTGGACCGGTTGAGGCTGCTGGCCCTGATCGCTGCCAGTCTGGCCGCGGGGGCGGCTGTCGCGACTGCCGGTGTGATCGGCTTTGTCGGTCTGGTGGCGCCGCATCTGGTGCGGGCGTCGGTGCGCGCCGATCCGGGGCGGGTCCTCATGCCGTCGGCGCTGGCCGGAGGGCTGATCCTGGTCGTGGCCGACCTGATGACGCGCATTACTCCGACGGATCAGGAGCTGAAGCTTGGGGTGTTCACCGCGCTCGTCGGCGCGCCCCTGTTCGCCCTGATCGCGTGGCGCGCCGCCCGCGCGTGGAGGGTCTGAGCATGGGCACGACACCTCGCTTGAAGATCGAGGGCCTGAGCCTGTCGCGGGGCGGGCGTCCGGTGGTGCGCGACGTCAATCTGTCGATGATGCCGGGTGAATTGGTCGCGCTAGTGGGGCCGAACGGGGCCGGCAAGACCAGTCTGATCCAGGCGCTGTGTGGTTTGCTCAAGCCGGATGCCGGAAGGGTCCGGCTGGACGGAGCGGACCTCCCGACCCTCAACCCGCGCGACCGCGCCAGCACACTGGCCTATCTGCCGCAGGACGGGACCGTCGCCTGGAACCTGCCGGCGATTGAGGTGGTGGCGCTGGGGGCCGGGTTCCTGCAGCCCGACGGCGCGCGCGCGCGGGCCATGGCGGCCCTGGACGAGGTCGAGGCGGGTGCGCTGGCGGATCGTGGCGTGGCCGAACTGTCCGGAGGCGAGCGGGCGCGGGTGCTGCTGGCGCGGGTGCTGGCGTCGGAGGCGGGGCTGATCCTCGCGGACGAACCGGTCGCCGGTCTCGACCCGGAGGGCCAGCTGCTGGTGCTGGAGCGGCTGAAGGCGAGGGCCGGTGGCGGCCAAACAGTGGTGGCCAGTCTGCACGACCTGTCGCTGGCGGCGCGCTTCGCTGACCGGGTGATCGTCATGGATCAGGGCGAGGTCCGCGCCGACGGCCCCCCCGCACAGGCGCTGAGCCCCGCTATCCTGCGCGGGGTGTTCGGGCTGTCGGGCCACTGGCTGGAGAGCGAGGACGGCCCGGTGCTGACCCTGAAACGCCTCTATTCGGCGAGCGACAGATAGGGCGTCGGGCCGGATCCGCCGCGTGCCAGATCGGCCGACAGGGTCAGTTCGCCCGTGCCGTCGCCCAGCCGCGCCCTGTAGATCTGCATATTCTCCATGACCCGCATCATATAGTTGCGCGTCTCGGTGAAGGGGGTGCATTCGATGAAGTCGACCGGGTCGACAATGCCGCCGCGCGGATCGCCGCAGCGGGCGATCCACTGGGGTGGGCGGGCCGGACCGGCGTTGTAGCCCACAGCGGCCAAAATCATCGACCCTCCATTGGCTACCATCAGCTCGCCGAGGTGATAGCTGCCCAGGGTCATGTTGTAGTCCGCGTCCCACAGCCGGTCGGGCGAATAGGGCATGTCGAGACGGCGGGCCACGCCCGAGGCCGTCGACGGCAGGAACTGCATCATGCCGCGCGCTCCGGCGCTCGACACCACCAGCGGGTCATAGCTGGATTCCTGACGGGTGATGGCCAGGGTGAAGGGCAGGGGGGCAGCCCCCGCGACTTCAGGCGGGATGCGGATCGGGTATTGGCGCACCGGCATCAGCCATCCGCGCTGGCTGGCGGCCCGCCCGACCATCATTGAGCCGAACTGGTCGCCAAAGCCCAGCACCATATCCATCAACTGGGCGACGTCGGTGGCCGCCGGCAGGGTGTCGTCGAGGTGATAGGCAAAGGCCCGGAGCAGGCCCATTTCCCCCGCCTCGCCCGACATGCGGGCGGCCTGGACGACCTCGTTGTTCTCGAAGGCCGTGCGAGCCTGGGGCGTGATCTCGGGGTCGGCGGGCAGGGTGATATGCGTCTGGCCTGCCTTTTCGGCGGCAAGCTGGCCATAGAAGGACTGGATGTGGATGGCGCCGGCGCCATAGTAGCCTCGGGCGGCGCCCATATCCCCCTGGGCCTCGGCGGCGCGGCCCAGCCAGTAAAGCGCCCGACCCTGGGTGATCGGGGTCTCGGACATCTGGCGCAGGGCCTCGAAATGGCGGGCGGCCCGGGCGGGATCATTCAGCTTTACCAGGGCGACCCAGCCGGCAAAGAATTCGGCATCCACCATGCGCTCACCGCCGGGGAAGCCGTGACCGGCCATGGAGTCATAGGCCGCCTGCCAGTTGCGGACCTCCAGGGCGTCGAGGAAATAGTTGCGGCGCTCGCTCCACAGGGTGTTCTGACCGTCGGAGTGGGTCGGCGCAGCGGGCAGTCCGGCCAGCAGGCCAAAGCCCTCGGCCTCGCGGCCCTGAGAGCGCAGGATGCGGACGCGCTCCAGCACCACCGCCGGGTGACCCGCCTGGGCCGGGGTCAGGTTGGCGACGATGGCGTCGGGCGCATAGGCGGTGCGGAGGGCCAGCACGGCCTCGGCAATCGCACGCTGTTCGGGACCGACCCGATCGATCATGGCCCGGGTGGCGGGGCCGTGCGGTCCCAGCAGCAGCATGTTCAGCCGCGCCTCGTCATCGGCGGGAGCGATCCAGTTCGGCCAGATCGACAGGATGCGGCTCTGGGCGTCGAACTCGAACGACTGGTTCCGCCACCAGTCGCGGATGATCGGCCGTGCCTCGTCCGCCCGGCCCGAGGCCTCGAGCGCCAGCGCCAGACCGATGGCGCCGTCGATGGTCAGGGGCGGGTGGCCGTCAAAGAAGGCGATGACCGCTGCCGGGCTGGCCGAGCTACGGCCAATGGCGCGTTCGCCGGCCATGATACGGCTTTCGGCGCGGGGCCAGTCGGCAAAGGTGACGCGGGCCCGGGCCAGCTCCTCGAAACTCATCAGGTCGGCCGAGGTGTCGACGAGGGCCCAGTCAACCAGCTTGCGCGCCGTGGCGTTGTCGATCCCGGCCGCGAGGCTGCGGGCGCGGTCGATGTCGCGGGCGCGGGCGGCTTCCAGCGCCTGGTTGAGCAGCCGGGCCTCGGCCTCGTTCAGCAGGCGGACGGTCGCGCCATAGGGCACTTCCTGGGCGTTCGCGTCCGATTTCGACGACGAGAACCAGTTCACCGATGTCAGGTTCGACACCAGCACCTCGGGCGCAGGGGCACTGAGGGCCAGGATCGTGGCCAGGATCGATGTCAGCATGGTTTGTCCTAACCCCATCATCTCGGTTGCGGCAGCACGAGGCGCCCCTTACGTTCGAAAGCTTCCGCAGACTCGCTAAAGCCCACGCGAAGGACCATCGTTCCCATGACCGGCCCGACTTTCAAGGGCGTGATCACCGCCTTGATCACACCTCTTCGTGACGGAAAGGTGGACGATGCCGCCTTGACCGCCCTGGTCGAGCGCCAGATCGCGGCCGGTGTGCATGGTCTGGTGCCCATGGGTACCACAGGCGAGAGCGCGACCCTGACTGCCGAAGAGCACGCCCATGTGGTCGAATCCGTGGTGTCGACCGTGGCCGGGCGTATCCGCGTCATCGCGGGCGCGGGATCATCTTCGACCGATGTCGCCATTGACAAGGTCCGCCACGCCAAGACGGTCGGCGCGGACGGCGCCCTGGTCGTCACCCCCTATTACAACCGCCCCTCTCAGGAAGGTCTGGCGCTGCATTTCGAGGCCATTGCCGAGGCGGTGCAGCTGCCCGTGCTGCTGTACAATGTGCCCGGTCGCACCGGCGTGGACCTGTCGAATGACACCGTGGCACGTCTGGCGAAGCACCCGAACGTCGTCGGCATCAAGGACGCCACGGCGGATCTTGCGCGGGCCAGCTGGATGCGGACCCATGTCGAGGGCCGGTTCGACCTGATCTCGGGGGACGACCCGACCTTCCTCGGCTATCTGGCCCACGGGGGACACGGGGTGATCTCGGTGACGTCGAATGTCGCGCCCGAGGCCATGGTGGCCCTCTACGACGCGGTTCAGGCCGGGGATCTGGAAAGCGCGCGCCTGTGGCAGGATCGGCTGATCGACCTGCACAAGGCGCTGTTCCTCGACAACTCGCCCGCGCCGACGAAGTACGCCCTGTCCCAACTGGGCCTGTGCAGCGAAGAGGTGCGGCTGCCGCTGGCGCCCACGGCGGAGGCGGTCAAACCCGCCATCGACCGGGCCATGAAGGCGGCGGGCGTTCAATAATGGCGCAAGCACCCGCCCAGAGGCGTCCGCAGTCGGACAAGAAGAAATACGAGCCGAAGGTGATCGCCGAGAACCGGCGTGCGCGATTCGACTATTTTCTGGACGCGCCGGTCGAGGCCGGCATCATGCTGGTCGGCACCGAGATCAAGGCGCTGCGGGCCGGGCGGGCCAATATCGCGGAAAGCTATGCCGCCATCGAGGGGCGCGAGATCGTGCTGATCAATGCCGACATTCCGCCCTATGCCCAGGCCAACCGGTTCAACCATGAACCGCGGCGCCCGCGAAAGCTGCTGCTGCACCGTCGCCAGATCGACCGCATGATCGGGGCCGTCCAGAAAGACGGCCAGACGTTGATCCCGCTCAAGCTGTATCTGAACGAGTCGGGCAAGGCGAAGGTCGAACTGGCGCTGGCCAAGGGCAAGAAGCTGCACGACAAGCGCGAGACGTCCGCAAAACGCGACTGGCAACGCGACAAGGCTCGCCTGTTGCGCGACAAGGGCTGAAGGCCCCGTCCGACCCTATCCGAGCGGGCGCGCCTCAATGACGCCGACCAGCTGGGTCTGGCCCATGCGCTCATACAGGCCCAGCGAGGGCCCCTGCGCCCAGTCCCAGGCAAAACCGGCGGCCGACAGCGCTACGGCTGCGACAACGGCCCAGACAGCGGCTTTTCGTTCGCCAGCGGAAAAGAAGTGTGTGTTGGTACGCATGACAGCCTCCTGTGGGCCGAAACGCGGGCTTTCGCGGAGATGTTCCCGCAAAAGTTAGTCTACACCTGAGAGGCGAAAGGCCTGTGTCCGGGCCGCCACATTCGCCTGTAGGGCGAACGATGTTCTGTCAAACTTCGATGAGGGCGCGGGCGCGCTCGAAAATCTCCCGGAACATGAGGGGCGTGAGCCGCCCCGTGTTCGTATTCAACCGGGAGCAGTGGTAGCTGTTCAGCAGCACGTAGGGCCCGATCCGGGCCTCTGACCCATGCCCCGGCGCCATGGCCGAGGCAGGCTTGCCCAGCGCCTTCAGCACATTGCGGCGCGAGACATCGCCCAGGGTGACGATCACCTTCAGGCGTGGGAGGGCCTGAAGGCGGGCCGTCAGAAAGGGTCGGCAGGTCGCCTCCTCGGCGGGCAGGGGCTTGTTGCCCGGCGGGGCACAGCGCACCGCATTGGTGATCATGCAGTCGACCAGCTCCAGGCCGTCATCGGGGCGGGCGTCGTAGGTCCCGCGTGCAAAGCCGGTCTCGATCAGGGTCTGGTACAGCAGCCAGCCGGCATGATCGCCGGTGAAAGGACGCCCGGTTCGGTTGGCGCCCGTACGACCGGGGGCCAGACCGGCCACCAGCAGCCGCGCCTGCGGGTCCCCGAACGAGGGTGCCGCCCCATTGAACCAGTCGGGCTCCCGCCGCGCGTTCTCGGCGCGATAGGCGACCAGCCGCGGGCACAGTGGACAGTCTGCGGGCGGCTCGGCGACCGGGGCAGGCGTCGTCATGCGTCTTCGCGGACCGTGCGCGGGCGGCCGTACAGGGTCTTGAGGTCGGCCAGTTCGACGAAATCATCGGCCTGACGCCGCAGTTCGTCGGCGATGTGAGGCGGCTGGGTCTTGAGGGTCGAGACCACCGACACGCGGCAGCCCTCGGCCTGGACCGCCTGCACCAGCCGGCGGAAATCGCCGTCGCCCGAAAACAGCACGGCGTGGTCCAGACGCGGGGCCATCTGCATCATGTCGACGGCGATCTCGACGTCCATATTGCCCTTCATGCGGACGTGGCCGGAGGCATCGGTGAAGCGCCGGACCGGCTTGGTGACCGTGGAGAATCCATTGTAGCCCAGCCAGTCGACCAGCGGGCGCACGGGCGAGAATTCCTCGCCCTCGACCACGGCGGTGTAGTAGTAGGCGCGGACGAAGCGCGAGCGTTCGCGCACGTCGTCCAGCATGGCCTTGAAGTCGAGATCGAAACTCAGCGACCGGGCCGCTGCGTGAAGATTTGAGCCGTCGATGAACAGCGCCAGCCGCTCGTCGGGATAGAGGTGCATCGTCGATGTCCCTTGAAATATGAAGGGCCGAAGGACGACCCCGGAGAGAATATGAGCACACCTGTCATCATCGCTCTGGGCAGCAATGACAAGGGGGCGTGGCCGGATATCGGCGCCCTGCTGGGCGCCGCTGTTCACGATCTGGCGAGCGCGGGGCTGGGCGACGTCCGCCGCTCACGCTGGTGGCGGTCGGCCGCCTGGCCCGACCCGGCCGATCCGCCGTTTCTGAATGGCGTGGTGCAAGGGATGTGGGGTGGCACAGCAGTCGAGCTTATGGCCACGCTGTCCGGCATCGAGGCACGCTTCGGTCGGCAGCGGTCGGCGAGGAATGCCCCCCGGACCCTCGACCTCGACCTGATTGACTTCGGCGGACAGGCCGTGGACTTGCCCGGCCTCACCCTGCCGCATCCCCGCGCCGCCGAGCGGCTGTTCGTCATGGGGCCGCTGGCCGAAATCGATCCGGAGTGGCGGCATCCTGTCTCCGGACGCTCGGTGACCGAGCTGGTCGAGACCGTCCGCGTCGGACGCGACGCGGCACCAGTGGACCGTTAGACGCCTCATTCCCGCCGATGTGGCGTTGCACAATGGGCGGGAAGTCTCTAGTTTATCTGGTTCTCCCTGCGTTCGAGGAAATTCATGGCTCGCGTCACTGTCGAAGATTGCATCCAACGGGTGCCGAACCGTTTTGGTCTGGTCCTGCTGGCCGGTCACCGCGCCCGCAACATCGCCAAGGGCGAGGCGCTGACCATTGACCGCGACAATGACAAGAACCCGGTGGTCGCCCTGCGCGAACTGGCCGACGACACTGTGTCGCCGGATGAACTGAGCGAGAACCTGATCACCACCCTGCAACGGGTGGATGAGCGCACCGAGGCCGAGGATGAGGCCGAGACCCGCGCCCTGCTGGCGGAGCCGCAGCACATGAACATGGCCGAGGCCGAACTGATCCGCGCGCTGCAAAGCGACCGTGACGGCGGCCAGGAGGAGCGCTACTGACAGCGGAACCGAACACGGTTGTTCCACTCCGCCCGAAGCGGTCCCGTACCGCCCCGGTAGCCAAACTTGCCGAAGCTGAAACGCCTTCCCCCGCGGCTCTCGAGACGCCGCGGGTCGAGCGCGTGCGCGTGCTGCGCCAGTTCGAGCTGGTGGAGATGGTCAAGGCCTATGACCCGTCCGCGGACGAGGCGCTGATCAACAAGGCCTATGTCTATGCCATGAAGATGCACGGCTCGCAGCTGCGGGCCTCGGGCGATCCCTATTTCGCCCACCCGATCCAGGTCGCGGGCATACTGACCGACTACAAGCTCGACACCGCCACCATCGTCACCGCCTTGCTGCACGATGTGGTCGAGGACACCTCGGCGACGCGCGACGACATCGCAGCCATGTTCGGCGAGGAGGTCGCGGAACTGGTCGAGGGTGTGACCAAGCTGAGCCGCCTTGAGCTGCAGGCCGAACATACCCGTCAGGCCGAGAACCTGCGGAAATTCATCCTCGCCATTTCCCGCGACGTGCGCGTGCTGCTGGTCAAGCTGGCCGACCGGCTGCACAACATGCGCACCCTGCAGTACGTCAAGCCGGAGAAGCGCGAGCGCATCAGCCGCGAGACGCTTGAGGTCTATGCGCCGCTGGGGCGGTCGATCGGCATCCACTCGATCGCGCTGGAGCTCGAGGAGCTGGCGTTCGAGCACCTGAACCCGATTGCCCACACGGCCATCAAGCGCCGGCTGGAAGCGCTCAAGCAGGAACAGGGCACGGCGCTGGAGGATGTCGCCCAGGAGGTCCAGGACCTGCTGGTGGCCAAGGGGGTCGAGGCCGAGGTTATCGGTCGGCAGAAGACGCCCTATTCCATCTGGCGCAAGCTGCAGCGCAAGTCGGTCGGCTTCTCGACCCTGTCCGACATCTATGCCTTTCGCGTGATCGTCGACAGCGAGGACGACTGTTACCGCGCGCTGGGCGTGATCCACCGCGCCTGGCCCATGGTGCCAGACCGGTTCAAGGACTTCATCTCGACGCCCAAGTCGAACAACTACCGCTCGATCCACACCACCCTGGTTGGCCGGGGCGGGGTGCGTATCGAGACCCAGATCCGGACCCGCGACATGGACCGGATCGCCGAGGACGGCGTGGCGGCGCACTGGCGCTACAAGAACAAGTCGTACGGCTTTGATCGTGAGGCGATGGAGCGGTCGGGCGGTCGCGACCCGCTGGAGAACCTGCGCCGTCTGGTCCAGATCATCGAGACGGGCGAGGGCGGTGACGACTGGGTCGAACATGCCAAGCTGGAGATGTTCCTCGATCAGGTGTTCGTCTTCACGCCCAAGGGACAGCTGATCACCCTGCCACGCGGGGCCATGGCGCTGGACTTTGCCTATGCGGTCCACACCGAGGTCGGGGAGACGGCCGTCGGGGTGAAGATCAACGGCGAGCTGAAGCCGATGCGGACCCAGCTGACCAATGGCGATGTCGTTGAAATCATCCGCGGCGCCAAGCGCGAGGTGCCGGTCGACTGGCGCTCGCTGACGGTGACGGGACGGGCCCGGTCGTCGATCCGCCGAACGATCCGCAGTTCCGAACGCGAGGAGTTCCACAAACTGGGGCGTTCAACCCTTGAACAGACCCTGACGCGGGCGGGCAAGAAACTGGCGGACGTCGCGCTGGCGCCGGTGCTCGAGACCCTGTCGATCGAGTCCGAGGACGCCCTGTTCGAAGCGATCGGACGCGGACAGGTGCAGGCGACCAAGGTCGTCGAGATGCTGTTTCCCGCGCTCAAGGGCCAGGTCAAGGTCGCCCACGACCGGCGGCGGATCGAGGAGAGCGAGGCTCAGCTCTATGTGCGGGGCAGCGGCCTGACGCCGGGCATCAGCATCCACTTCGGCCACTGTTGTTCCCCCCTGCCGGGCGACCGCATCGTCGGCATTCTGGAGCCCGGAAAGGGGCTGACGGTCCATACCATCGACTGCGGCCGACTGGTCGAGTTCAGCGACGATGACAGCCTGTGGCAGGATCTGCAGTGGACGCCCCGCGCCGAGATGAACGCGACGGCGGCGTCGCGGCTCAGGGCCACCATTCGCAACGCACCGGGCGTCCTGGGGCAGGTGGCCACCCAGATCGGTGAGGCGGGCGGCAACATCCTGAACCTGGTCATGACCCATCGCCAGCAGGACTTTTTCGATGTGGAGATCGACGTCGAGGTCCGCGATGCCCGTCACGCGACGACCCTGATGGCGGCCCTGCGCGCCAATGCCTTTGTCGATTCGGTCGAGCGCGTGCGCGGCTGATGGCGGATAGCCCGCCGGACAATATGGCCCAGATGGCCTCGCCCTCCTATCGCCTGCCGGCGCTCGATCAGGACTTTCTGCTCGGCGACTCCATGCGCGGCGTCCGATTCCTGCTGGAATATGCCAAGGCCGAGGAGGCGCTCCGGGCCTGGGGCGTGCGCTCGACCATCGTCGTCTTCGGCAGTGCGCGGGTGAAGCCCGGGACACCCTGGTACGACACCGCACGCGCGTTCGGGCGGCTGGCCTCCGAACGGGGCGGGGCGCTGGACGGCGAGGTCGGGGAGCTGCGCAACAACGTCATCGCCACGGGCGGCGGTCCGGGCATCATGGAGGCAGCGAACCGGGGCGCCATGGACGTCCGAGCCCCTTCGGTCGGCTTCAACATCACCCTGCCGCACGAACAGGAGCCGAACGCCTGGTCGACGCCCGAGCTGACATTCCGCTTTCACTATTTCGCCATGCGCAAGATGCATCTGGCCATGCGGGCCAATGCGCTCGTGGTCTTCCCCGGCGGCTTCGGCACCTTTGACGAGCTGTTCGAGCTGCTGACCCTGCGCCAGACGGACAAGGCCCCGCCGATCCCCATCGTGCTGGCGGACCGGGCCTACTGGACCTCGATCATCAATTTCGAGGCAATGGTCGAGCACGGCGTGATTGCGAAGCAGGATCTCGACCTGATGGGCTTTGCCGATGACGCCGAGGGCATCTGGCGCGAACTGCTGGCCCGTGGCCTGAAGCCGCACCAGAACCTTAAATAAGGCCGCGCTTCGGCCTTTCCTCCGGCTGCCTGCGGGGTCTAGAAACGGCGCATGAACACCGAAGACGTCCTGACCGAATTCCGTGATGCTGGCGCTCTGCGCGAGGGCCATTTCGTGCTGTCCTCAGGGCTGCACAGCCCGGTCTTCCTGCAGAAGAACCTGGTGTTCATGGACACCGCCCGCTGCGAGCGGCTGTGCAAGGCGCTCGCCGACAAGATCACGGCCACGGTCGGTCCGGTCGATGTGGCCATTTCGCCGGCGGTCGGCGGGATCATCCCCGGCTATGAGACCGCCCGGCATCTGAAGGTGCGCTCCCTCTATGTCGAGCGCGAGGGCGGCGAGTTCAAACTGCGGCGCGGTTTTGCGGTCGAGCCGGGCGAGCGCGTCGTCATGGTCGAGGACATCGTCACCACCGGCCTGTCGTCGCGCGAGTGCATCGAGGCGATCCGCAAGGCGGGCGGCGAGGTCGTGGCAGCCGCCTGTATCGTCGACCGGTCGGGGGGCAGGGCCGACGTCGGCGTGCCCCTGATTGCGCTGGCGACGCTGGATGTGCCCGCATATCCGGCCGACGCCCTGCCGCCCGAACTGGCGGCCCTGCCGGTGGAAGACCCCGGCAGCCGCAGACTGACAAAGGGATAGACCATGGCCGAGCGGGTGCGTCTGGGGGTCAATATCGACCATGTGGCCACGGTGCGGAACGCGCGCGGCGGCGTTCATCCCGATCCGGTCCGGGCGGCCGAACAGGCTCTCGCCGAGGGCGCCGACGGCATCACCGCCCACCTGCGCGAGGATCGCCGCCACATCACCGATCCCGACATCGAGGCCCTGAGCGCCCTGTGTGCCCGGGCCGGTCGTCCGCTCAATTTTGAAATGGCCCTGACGCAGGAGATGCTGGACATCGCCCTGCGCCACCGGCCCCACGCGGTCTGCATTGTGCCCGAGCGTCGTGAAGAGGTGACAACCGAGGGCGGGCTGAATGTCATGGCTCATGCCGGCCCGCTGTTCTTTGCCGTTCAGCAGTTGAAGGAAGCCGGCATTCGCGTCTCCCTGTTCATCGACCCCTCGAAACAGCAGGTGATGGCCGCGACCGGGGTCGGCGCCCAGGTGGTCGAGTTTCATACCGGCCGCTACTGCCATGCCGAGGGCGAGGCGCGTCAGGCGGCCTTTGCCGAGCTGTCGGCCGCATCAGCGATGGCGCACAGCGTCGGGCTGGAGGTCCACGCCGGCCACGGGCTGGACTATGAGACCGCGGCCGAGGTCGCGACCCTGGCCGAGATCCGCGAGCTCAACATCGGCCATTTCCTGATCGGCGAGGCGATTTTCATCGGTCTGGATGAGGCCATCGCCCGGATGCGGTCCGCCATCGACAGTGCCGCCCGATGATCGTCGGTGTGGGCGCCGACCTGTGCGACATCCGCCGCATCCAGACCTCGCTGGACCGCTTCGGCGATCGCTTCAAACAGCGCTGCTTCACCGAGCTGGAGCGCACGCGCTCCGACCGCAAGCCGGACCCGGCCTGGAGCTATGCCAAGCGGTTCGCAGCCAAGGAAGCCTGCGCCAAGGCGCTGGGCACCGGCATGCGGGCGGACGTCTATTGGCGCGACATGGGGGTGGTGAATCTGCCCAGCGGGCGCCCGACGCTGAAATTGACCGGCCATGCTGCGGAGCATCTGGCGCGACTGACACCGTCCGGCCACACTCCGAATATCCATTTGACGCTCAGCGACGAGCATCCCTATGCGCTCGCCTTCGTGGTGATCGAAGTCTTGCCCGTCACATAATCAGGCTATAGGCCTGTCACGCTTGCGCGCGGCACACCGGGGGTTCTGCAATGACTGAAGAGAACAAGACGACCGAGACGGACGATCACGCGGCGCCCGAGGCGACGCCGACGCCGGACCCTGTCGAGACGGACACGGCTCATAACGATACGGCTGCGGTCGAACCCGCAGAAGCTGAGCCCGCGACGCACGAGCCCGAGGCAGCAGCCTCGCACGCCGAGCCCGAGCCTGAGCCCGCTGCCGAGGTGACCCCGGACGTCGAGCCGGTCGTGGTGCCGGAAGAGGCCGCCGAGCCGGTCGCTACCGCGGAGCCGGAGCACGTGTCCGAGCCCGATCACGCGCCCGAGCCCGAGCCGGCCCCGGCGGAAGCTATGACCCCGCCGCCCGAGCCGATCGCTGCTGCGGCGGCCCTTGCGGCTGCGTCATCCGGCGCCGAGTCCGAATCCTCGCGTCGCCCGGTCTGGAGCGACGAGGGCGATGCCCACGACGGGGATGACGGTGACGACGGTGGCGACGATTCCGACGGCGGCAAGAGCGACAAGAACGAGTGGCTTGAGATCATCAAGACGGTCGCCATCGCCCTGTTCATCGCCATCCTGCTGCGGATCTTCCTGTTCCAGCCCTTCACCATCCCGTCGGCCTCGATGGAGCCGAACCTGTACGAGGGCGACTACATCGTCGTATCCAAGTGGAGCTATGGCTATTCGAAGCACGCCATCCCCTACAGCCCGCCGCTGTTCGAGGGCCGCATCATGGACAATGCGCCGGAGCGGGGCGACATCGCCGTCTTCAAACTGCCGAGCGACAACAAGACCGACTATATCAAGCGGGTGATCGGCGTACCGGGCGACCGGGTGCAGATGATCAACAACGTCCTGCACATCAACGGCGAGCCGGTCGAGAATGTCGTCGTCACCGGCGAGCAGGTGGCCGACATGTTCAACGGCCAGACGGTCACCACCCTGCGTGAGACCCTGCCGAACGGGCGCAGCTATCAGATCCAGGACTTCGGCCCGAACTACAGCCTCGACAACACGCCGGTGTTCGAGGTGCCCGAGGGCTACTACTTCATGATGGGCGACAATCGCGACAACTCGATCGACAGCCGCGAACAGTCGGCCATGGGCGTGGGTCTGGTCCCGGCGGAGAACCTGATCGGCAAGGCCGAGATGATCCTGTTCTCGTGGCATGAAGGCGCGTCGCTCTTCAATCCGATCAGCTGGTTCAGCAAGGTTCGCCTGGACCGCTTCTTCACCGTCCTGAAATAGGGAATGGCAGATCGGCGGAGCGAGGCGGTCCGGGCGCTGGCCCGGACACTGGGATACGAGTTCCGCGATCCGTCCCTGCTGGAGCGCGCCCTGACCCACCCCAGCGTGGGCGAGGGCGCGGCCCACGACGCCGTGGGGCGACCTATTCTGGATAACCAGAGGCTGGAGTTCTTCGGCGACCGGGTGTTGGGTCTGCTGGTGGCCGAGCGGCTGATGCGCGACTTTCCCCTCGCCAACGAGGGCGAGATGTCCTCGCGCCTGCACGGTCTGGTCGACAAGGCCGCCTGTGCCCGGGTGGGAGAGGCCGCAGGCGTCGGTGCGGCCCTGCGGATGTCGCCCGGCGAGAGTAAACAGGGCGGGCGGCGCCGCGACGGCATTCTGGCTGACGCCATGGAGGCCATTCTGGCGGCGATCTATTTCGACGGCGGCCTGGATGCGGCCCGCACGGCGTTCGACCACCTGTGGCGAAACGAGCTGGAAAACCCGTCCTCGCGCAGCCTCAGCAATCCGAAATCGTCGTTGCAGGAGTGGTCGCTCAAGGTCGGGCGGGGGCTGCCGGCCTATCGCGTGGTCGAGCGAACCGGCAGCGATCACGCCCCGACCTTCCGCATCGAAGTGACGATCAGCGGCACGGATGCCTTGACCGCGACCGGTCGTTCGCGTCAGGAGGCGGAGAAAGCGGCCGCCCTGGCCCTGATGAAGCGTGAAGGCGTGATTTGACCTCAGATACCCCCGGGACTGACATTCCTCTGGCCGGAACCCGCGCGGGCTTCGTCGCCGTGATCGGCGCGCCCAATGCCGGCAAGTCGACGCTGGTCAACCGGCTGACGGGCTCCAAGGTCTCGATCGTGACCCAGAAGGTGCAGACCACCCGCTTTCCCGTGCGGGGCATCGTCATGGACGGCCAGACCCAGATGGTGCTGGTCGACACCCCCGGCATCTTCAACCCGCGCCGCCGGCTGGACCGCGCCATGGTGGCCTCGGCCTGGGAAGGGGCGGAAGAGGCGGACGCCGTCGTGCATCTGGTCGACACCTCGGCCCAGATGGCCATCGGCGAGGGCAAGGGCTCGCCCGCCGACCGCCGCTCGGTCGAGGATGTCGAGACCATCATCCAAGCGCTCAAGGGGCGCGACAGCAAGGCGATCCTGGCCCTCAACAAGATCGACGGCCTGAAGCGCGAGTCGATGCTGAAGGTGATGACCGAGCTGTTCAACACGGGCGTCTACAGCGACGTCTTCCTGATTTCGGCAGCGACGGGCGACGGGGTGCTGGACCTCAAGGCGCATCTGTCCGGACTGATGCCGGAGAGCCCCTGGCTCTACCCGGAAGATCAAAGCGCCGATCTCCCCCTGCGGGTGCTGGCGGCCGAGATCACGCGCGAAAAGGTGTTCCTGCGGGTGCACGAGGAACTGCCCTATTCGGCGGCGGTCGAGACCACGGCCTTCGAGGAGCGTGACGACGGATCGGTTCGGATTGAGCAGACCATCTATGTCGAGCGCGAGAGTCAGCGCCCCATCGTACTGGGCCGCTCCGGCCAGACCCTGAAATGGATCGGCCAGAAGTCGCGCGAGGAGCTGACCCTGCTGATGGATCGGCCGGTCCACCTGTTCCTGACGGTCAAGGTTGATCCGAAATGGCAGGACTCACGCGCTCTTTATGCCCAGTTCGGCCTGACTTTCGATATCTAGGGTCGGATGAGACCCTTACCGATTCTCGCCGGGCTGGCGGCCCTGGCTGTTCTGATCGCGTCCGCATGGGCGGTGACGGTGCGAACCGACGCCGGTCAGGATACGGCCGAGGCCGCCTCCGGCCCGGCCGTCCGGGCCCGCCCGCCGGTCGTGGTGGTCGAGGACCTGCCCCGGCTGAAGGCCTCGCTCGATGAACTGACGGCCCGGGACCGGTTCACGGGTGCGGTGCTGGTGGCGCGCGGCGATCAGGTGCTGTTCCGACAGGTCTATGGCATGGCCGACCGCGAGGCCGGTCGCCCGTTCGAGCTGGACACGCCGCTGCGCCTGGCCTCGGTCAGCAAGATGTTCACCGCCGCCGCCGTCCTGCGCCTGCAGGACGAGGGCGTACTGAGCGTCGACGACCCGGTCTGCCAATGGATCAAACCCTGTCCGGAGGCCTGGGCCGACATCCGTGTCGGCCATCTGATCTCGCACCAGTCGGGCATCCCCGACCTGATGGCCCGGCCCGGCTGGGGCACCCGGCGCGTGACACCTGCCACCCTGGATGAACTGACCCGCGACAGTGCCCTCTATAACCTGCAGTTCGAGCCAGGCACCGACCTGCGCTACAACAACGCCGGCTTCAATCTGGCGGCCGCCGTGGTCGAGGCCGCGACGGGTGTGCCCTTTCAGCGCTATCTGGAGCAGACCTTCTTTGAGCCGCTGGGCATGACCGGGACCGGCTTTGACGCCGTGCCGGACCTGGCCATGGGCTATGCCCATTTTCCTGCCGGGATCACGCCCCAGCCCGAGGCCAATGTCAGCATCATCCCGGGCGCCGGCGCCCTGTCCTCGACCGCAGATGACCTGCTGGCCTGGACCTGGGCCCTGCATCGGGGCGGGCTGCTCAGCCCCGAAGCCCACGCGGCGCTGATCGCGGATCATGCGCCCGCCGATACGCCCGACGAACGCCGGGGCGGGCCGCGTCGCCACTGGGGCTATGGCCTGTTCAGCCGGTCCCTCGGCCGCCAGGTCGAGCCGGCCTTTGACGACGTCCAGATCTATCACACCGGCAGCTGGTCCGGCTTTCGCAACATGGTGGTCTGGCAGCCCGACGCCGGGATCGTTGTGATCGTCTTGTCCAACAACTACCACCGCCGCGAGGAGGTCTTCCTGATCAGCCAGCAGGCTGTGGCCGAGGCGCTGGGCCGGCCCTTCCCTGACCGCATGGCCCCGCGCGGCTGATCAGGCGAGGGCGTCGGCCAGGCGCAGGAAGCCCGCCACGTCGATGGTCTCGGCCCGGGCGTCCGGTTCGATTCCTGCGGCCTCGCACAGAGCAGCCCCGCCCAGAGGCTTGAGGCTGGACCTCAGCATCTTGCGGCGCTGGCCAAAGGCGGCGGCAGTCGCTCGCTCCAGCTTGCGGATGCGGGCGTCGGCCAGCCGTTCGGCATGAGGCACCAGATGCACCACCGCCGAGGCCACCTTGGGCGGCGGGGTGAAGGCGGCGGCCGGCAGGGACATGACCATCCGCGCTTCGCACAGGGCCTGACAGATGACCGCAAGCCGGCCATAGGCGTCCTCGCCCGGCTGGGCCACCACGCGCTGGGCGACCTCCTTCTGGAACATCAGCGTCATGGAAGCGGGCGTCCACGGCCCGGTCAGCCATTTGATCAACAGGGCGGTGCCGACATTGTAGGGCAGGTTGGACACCAGATGCGCCGGCCCGTCGATCAGGGAGCGCTCATCCACCTTAAGGGCGTCGCCCTCGACCAGATGCAGACGGCCGCTGCCGTCGTCCAGTTCGCCCAGCAGCGGCAGGAAGCGGGCGTCCTTTTCGATAGCGATCACCCGGCCGGCGTCGCTCTCCATCAGGGCGCGCGTCAGACCGCCGGGGCCGGGGCCGACCTCGATCACGGCATCGCCCGCAAACGGTCCGGCCAGCCGGGCGATCTTGCGCGTGACATTCAGGTCCAGCAGGAAATGCTGGCCAAAGCTCTTCCTGGCCATCAGCCCATGGGCATCCAGCGACTGACGCAGGGAGGGCAGGTCGGTCATGCGGCGGTGGCCCGTCGGTCGGCCATGGCCCGGGCCAGGTTCAGGGCGGCGATCAGGCTGTCGGCCCGAGCGATGCCGCGCCCGGCGATGTCGAAGCCGGTGCCATGGTCGGGCGAGGTCCGCACGACCGGCAGGCCCAGGCTGACGTTGACCCCGCCCCAGAAGTCCAGCGTCTTGACCGGGATCAGCGCCTGATCGTGATACAGGCACAGGACGGCGTCATAGGTGGTGCGGGCCTCGTCGTGGAACAGGGTGTCGGCGGGGCGGGGATCGCTGATATCCAGCCCCTCCGCCCTGAGGGCGGCGGCAGCGGGGATCAGCACTTCCTGTTCCTCAAGACCGATGGAGCCACCTTCGCCCGCGTGCGGGTTCAGCCCTGCCAGCGCCAGTCGCGGGCGGGCGATGCCGAAGTCGCGGATCAGGGCTTCGTGGACCACCCGGGCCACCCGGCTGACCCGCTCCGCCGTGACCAGTTCGGGCACCTGCGACAGGGGCGTATGGATCGTGACCAGGCAGGCGCGCAGATCTTTCGCTGTCAGCATCATCACGGGGCCGCGCGTTTCGCCCCATGGAGCACCGGCGGTCAGTTCGGCGATGAACTCCGTATGGCCCGGAAACCGAAAGCCGGCCTGATAGAGCGGGGCCTTGGCGATCGGGGCCGTCACCATACCCGCCACCGTGCCGTCGAGACACAGCCGGACCGCCGTCTCGATCCAGCCGGTGATGGCCGGGGCATGCGCCGGATCGGGTTGCCCGGGCGTGACGGGGGCGCCGAGGGGCTGATCCAGAACCGGGATGGCGCGCTCGAACACGGCCGCCGCCGCCGCGGGGGCCGTCACGACCTCGACCGGGGCATGGGTGGACATCAGCCGGGCATCGCCGACCACCACGAAGGGCGAGGGACGTGTCTTCCAGGCGGCCGCGATGATCTCGGGGCCCACGCCAGCCGGTTCGCCCATGGTCATGGCAAGCGGCGGCACAGGCCGCGTCATCACTTCATCTCGATCAGGGCATCCGCTCGCAGGTCGCGCATATAGCGGCGGCCCAGCATGGCCAGATTGGCCCTCAGCAGCTGCGATTCGACATCGCGATAGGTCGGCATGTCCGCCGATCCGACACGGCGTCCGCAGACGCCGACCAGATGCAGACCCAGCGGCGTGCGGATCGGCTCGCTGACCTGGCCGACTTCTGCCTCGCGGGCGAAGGGCTGGAACTGCGGCGCGAGGTTCAGGACATCGCTTTCGCCGAGGTCAGACCCCAGCAGCCCGGGCTCGGACGCCGCACGGGCGACCATCGTCTGGCAGGTCAGTCCCGGACGAACGGCCATCAGGCGCTGGGCGGCGGCCTCGACCTCAGCTTCGCTCGCGGTCTCGGGCAGTTCGACCATGATCTGGCTCAGTTGCACCAGGCGGGTGGCCGAACCCTCGCGCTTGTCGCGCATGTAGATGATGTACACGCCGCCCTCGACGACGATCGGGTTGGACAGCTGGCCGATGTCGAGATTGTCGAAGGCCTGCTGCAGGGCCGGGGCGACCGTGCCCTCGACGACCCATCCGGCGTCGCCGCCGCGAACGGCCGTCGGCGCCGCCGAGAACTGCTGGGCCACGGCCTGGAAGGGCGCGCCCTGAATCATCTGCTGGATCAGTTGCTGGCCGCCCGTGATGGCCGCCTGCATCCCACCGACGCGGTTGGCGTCGATGTAGATCTCGCCGATCAGATACTGCTTCTTGGTCGCGGCTTCCTCGTATTTGCGCAGGTTCTGCTCGACCTGGCTGCGGCTCACGCGGGCGCGGCTGGCGAAGCGACCGCCGACCAGCTCGCGCCAACCGATGGCGGTGCGAATCTGCGTGCGGATCGTGCGCGCGTGGATGCCGGCCGAGGCCAGGGCCTGCATATACTGCGCGGGCGCCATGCCGGCCTGTTCAGCCATGGCGGCGATTTCGGCATCGACCTCTTCATCGGTGATGATCAGGGTCGGGAATTTGGCGATCTCTTCGGCCTGCAGATGCTCCTCGATGAGCATGTCCAGAGCTTCACGCTGGATCTGGGCGACGTTTTCGGCGGTCGGCTGGACCTCGCTCATGATGATGATCAACAGCATCCGCTGGCGCAGGTCATAGCCGGTGATGATGCGATCATTGACGGTGGCGATGATGCCGTCCGCCAGCAGGAACTGAGGCTCGGCGACCGCCCGCGGCTGGGCCGGACGGTTGGCAGCCGGGTCCAGGGTGCCTGCCGACGTCGGAGCAGTCTGGGCGAGGGCCGGGCTGGCCATGGCCAGAAGCGCCGCAACCGCGATCACTGTACGCATGAAACGCATGGTTCGTTCTTAGTCCTCATACCGGTTCGGCGCAGGAGCCCCGCATCAACTCAGCCCCGTATCAACGTAGATCGGTGCGAGGTCAAACCCGCTGGCGCGTGTCTTGTACCTCGCCTACCAGCGCCCTTCATTCCGGTCATAGCCTGACCCTCCAAAAGTGGCGAGGTTTAGGCGAATGTAGACGCCGTCGGACGGACCGCTGGGCCGGACCCGGGTGTTGTCACGGCGATAGCCCACTTCGAACCGGAAACAGTCGTCGTCAAACAGCAGGCCGACTTCCGAGCGGGTGATCAGGTCGCGTTCCAGGTCCAGGACCCCCGCGCCGGCAATGCCCCAATTGCCCCAGATGAACTGTTGGCCGCGCAATTCGACGAATTCGTAATTGCGGTTTAGCGGGCCGCCAAGGGGGTTTGAGCGATCGACGATATAGGTGACCGAAGCCCTGTCCCGCCGGCGCCAGGTCGCTTCGATCGAAGCCTCCGCCCGGCGGATGTTGCCCGAATCGTCCACGGTGGCGTGGGCCCAGCCGCGCACCCCGTCGGACGGAGAGAAACTGCCCTGCACCACCCAGTCTGACGACGACGAGACGAGGCCACTCGGATCGTAGAAGGCCGGGGGCGTCAGCGGGTCGGGGTTCGGGATCAGGGCCCTGAGGCCGGGCTCATCGTCGTCGCGCCAGCTCTTGCCGATGAACAGTGAGGCCTCGCGCGCCTCACCCCAGCGATACGTCGCCCGCGTCCCCAGGGTCAGGCGAACACCGCCTTCATAGAGGTCGTAGCCGGGGAAGCGATCCATCCGGAACAGGGAGCTTTCGTCCAGCTCCAGCGTCTGGCTGTCCTCGTTGGGGATGCGGGGATCAAGGTCGGTCGCGGTGGAGACGGACAGCTGCGCCCGGGGCTCCACGATCAGGTCGCCGCCCCCCGTAAAGGACCGCACCAGAGGATAGCGGACGTCCAGGCCCGCGCTGAACCGGCCCCGGCTGAGGGTTTGCGTGCCAGCCTCGAACGGTGCGGGCAAATCGTCGAGCGAATACAGGTCCACACGGCCGTCGACAAAGGGCTCCCAGATCACTCCGGCCCGGCTGACGAAGGCCCGGCGCCAGTCCAGCTGCCCGGTGATCCGGCGACTGTCGACGCCCGACAGGCCAGCCGGCACGGGGTCGGGAACGAGCTCGGGCCGCAGAACCGGACTGCCGACGAAGTCATCGCGGAACATCGCGACCGAGGAACCACTCAGGCGCAGTCGGCCGCCCAACACCTCGCCGCGCGGCTCCCACCGCGCTGTGATCAGGGGGGCGACCACCGGCAAGCTGCTGTCGGACTCGAACACGTTCAGGCCGGGCGCCGCCTCATTCGGGATGGCGACCCGCAGGCTCTGGATGTCGAAGGCCGCGACCGAAACATAGCTGCGCCGCGTCTGGTGCTCGGCGTAGATCTGGCTGATCAGGCGGCGCTCGTCGCCGTAATAGAGGCCATTGTCCGGATAGGGATTGCGCACGTCATAGCGGTCGAACAGCGTCTTGTCCGAGACACGTTCGACCGTAAATCCCCAGCGCCAGGGCCCGTCGGGATCAAAGCGACCGTGGGCCAGAAGATAGCTGCGATGCTCGCGGTCCAGCGGGGTGGCGACATCGTCGATGCCGTCGCCGTCGATATCGAAATCCCCGAAGGTGCGCTCATAGGTATAGCCGCTGCGCAGCTCGATGGTGCCGTCTGCGAAGCGTCTGCGCCACTGCACATTCAACAGGGGGGCGACGCGGGTATTCAGTTGCGGACTGATCAGCCAGTCCTCGGAGGGCGAGACGACGATCAGATAGGGCTGTTCGTAGGAAAGTCCCCGCTCTTCATCGAACTCGATGATCGGCACCAGAAAGCCGCTGGCCCGCTCGACCGAGGGGTCCGGGTGGCCGAAGAACGGCAGATACAGAACCGGGACGCCGCCGATCTTGAAGATGGCATTGCGATACAGGATGGCCCGCAAGGCTTCGTCCTGGACCACACGCTCGGCCTGGATCGAGATGCTGGGGGTCTTGGGCCGGCCTTCCTCGTCGCAAATGGGGCAGGGGGTGAAGAGGGCGTAGTTGAGTTCGTTCAGCGTGTCGGACCGACGCACGGCGGTGGCCGCCATGAGGCTGGCGCCGTTCTCTAGGCGAGTGGCGAAATCGACCGCGACGCCGGTCTGCAGATCGTCTTCCAGCTCCAGCAGTGAGGCAAAGACGACCGTGCCGTCGGGGGCGGCCAGTTCGACCTCGCCGGCGGCCCGCGCGGTCTGGTTGGCCAGATCATAATCAATGCGACGCGCCTGAAGGGTGTGATCCCGGAAGCGGGCGAACACCCGCGCGCCATCGGGCGAGCTTTCGGCGGTCAGGACATCGCCGTTGCGGGAAACCGATCCGGCATCCATGTAGACGGCCTCGGCGGGAAGGCCATCCGCCGGAGTGGCAGACGACGTCGCCTCCTGGGCAATGGCCTGTCCGGCAAGCAACAGGGGGCCGCACGCCAGGGTCGCGACACCCGCCAGCAGACGCCCGCACAACTGGCGGTGCCGCGAGGCCTCCTGGCCTGTCGAAATCCTGTCTTGCTTCACATCAACCTCGAACGGGGGCGGCTCAGCCGTCCTCGGTATAGAACAGCAGGGTAAAGGCGGCGAGCCCGGTCAGCACCGGTGGCAGCCACGCGGCCAGGAACGGCGGAATCACCTCGGCCGTGCCGAACGCCGCGAAGGTCTGATTTACGAAGAAAAAGGCGAAACCGAGGATGACGGCCGCAATCGACATGCGCGCCAGATCGCCCAGCCGCATCAGGCGCAGGGAAAAGGCCGCCGCCAGGATCGACATGGCGGCGAACATCAGGGGGGTGGCCATCAGCTGGTGCAGCCGCAGCCGATAGGCGGTCGACGAAAAGCCCGCCTGCTCGACGCGCCGGATCTGGGTCGGAAGGGCCCACAGCGAGGTCGACTGGGGCCGGGCAAACCGCGCGAAGGCCTCGTCCTGCGCCAGGCTGGAGGGCAGGTCCAGCCGGGCATAGGTCACGGCCCGCTGGCCGGTCTGGGCCCCCACGGCATCCGTCAGGCGCCAACTGCCGGACGTCAGGGCTGCCGAAGCGGCGTCGATCCGCTCCACGAAGCTCAGGGCGCCGCCCTCGCCGACCGTATAGATGAAGACCGTCACGTCCTGCAGGCGGGCCGTGGCGCTGTCCTGTCGTTCTGCGCGGATGATCATCTGGCGCTGGCTGTCGCCCTCGCGGATCCAGACGGCCTTGGGCTGGTCGGTTTCGACCGGGGCGGAGGACAGGCGGGTGCGCTCGCGCTGGAACAGGCCATCGCCCCAGGCGGCGACCGGCCCGAGGACGGTGATCGTCAATACGCCGAATATCAACGCGGTTCCGGCTGCCGGCAGCACAAACCGCCAGGCCGACAAGCCGGCGGCGCGCATGGCGACCAGCTCGCTGCGCCGGTTCAGACCGACATAGGCCGCCAGCGTCCCGAACAGGAAGACGAACGGCATCAGCTGCAGGATAACCGCCGGGGATTTCATCCCCATCAGGCCGAGTATGCGCAGGGCGGACAGGTCGACGTCCGAACCGACTCCGCGAGAAATCTCGACGAAGTCGATCAGCATGATCAGGCTGGCGATCACCGCCAGGGCGACGGTCAGGGCGCGGGCCTGCTGGATCAGCACATAGCGTTCGATCCGACCGAGGCTGAGAATGCGGGGCGGTCTGAAACTCATGCTCCGGCGCCCCGGGGCAGCAGGGCCCGGATGTCGAACAGGGCCAGACGGCGGCCCCGCCTTGGCGTGCGGTACAGCATGGCGGTGGCGAGCGCGGCGGCGACCAGCGGAAAGGCGTACTGCAGGATGTTCAGCCAGGGGGTCCAGGCCGCCGCGGCCACCAGGCCGTAGCCGAAGATGCGAACCAGCAGGAAGATCGTCGCCGCCTTGGCGACCCGGATGCCGTAGCCGGTGCGGCTGAACGACCCCGCCAGGATCGCCGCCAGCGCCAGCGCCATGGCCGTCAGAGCGTAGAGGGGCGAGGCCAGCCGTGAGTGTCCCTCGGCCATCAGTTCATTGCGGGTGCCGACCGAGGGAATCATCTCGGGCCTCGGCATGAACAGGTCGCTGAGCCCGAGGTCGGCGGGCTTGAAGCGCGGCTGGTCGGCCACCTCGGCAAAGGCCCCCAGCGGAAAGACATAGGTGTCAAACGATAGCAGGTTCAGAACACCCGCCGAGGAATAGCGCTGGCTGGAGCCGCCGATCAGGGTCAGCATCGGCTCTCCGTCGACACGGCCGAACCGCGCTTCGGTTGCGTTCCAGGTCTCGGTTGTCTCTCCGTTCTGGATGTAGATGAACAGGTTTTTCAGCAGGCCGTTCTGCTCGATTTCCTGCACATAGACGGTCAGGCCGTCAGGGCCCTGGACGAACTCGCCTTCCTCGACCAGCAGGGCCGCAAGATCAGAGCGCACGGCAAAGGCTTCGGTCCGCGCGGTCGTCTGCGACCACGGCTGGACCACGGCATTGATCAGCAGTCCGAGCACGACGACAATCAGGGCCAACTGCACCGCAGGCTGGATCAGGGCGGTACGGGTCAGACCCGCGGCCTGGGCTGCCGTCAGTTCCTGTTCACGCTGCAGGCGCGTCAGGGCGACCAGCGCGCCGACAAACAGACCGATGGGCAGGACCACGCCCAGCAGTTGGGGGGTCGCCAACAGGGTGAGCTTGAGCATCAGCCACAGGCTCTGGCCTCGCTCGACCACGAATTCCAGCTGCTCAAGGCTTTGACTCAGGACGCCGATTCCCACCAGCGCCCCGCACGCTCCAGCGACCGGCAGGAGCAGCTGGCGAAAAAGGTAGCCTTGAATCAGGGTCATGCGTAGGAAAATTTCGCCCGGTTGCAGGCTGTGCCGATAACGCGCATCTAATACACACGGAGGCGCGCAGACGAAACTGAACGTCGCCATTTGTATTTGTGATCAAGACCGGGGTGATCGCTCCGGCTGGGAGTGCTCTATGAAAATTGCCTTTGTCGCCGATCTCGGAAGCCCGCAGGCCCTGGCCCTGGTGGTGGGCGAGGGCCGGAAGCTGTGCGACGGGGGGACCGCCCTGGACAGTCAGGCGGACGGTGCTTTCAGTCGGGCCATGCAGTCGGGTCGCTTTACGGGCGGCAAGGGCAAGACCCTGGTCGTGACCGCGCCCCACGGGCTGGACGCCTCGGTCGTGGTTCTGGCGGGGTTGGGCGACCGCGAGGCCCTGACCGATCTGGCGCTCGAAGAAGCGGCCGGGGCTGCCTATCACGCCGTGAAGATGAGCGGTGCCGAAAGCCTGACCGTCGATGCCCGCTCCCTCAGCGCCGACCAAGCTGCGCGCGTGGCCTTCGCCGTGCGTCTCGCCGCCTACCGATTCGACAAATACCTGACCCGCCAGAAGCCGGACAAGGTTCCGTCGGTGACCGCCCTCAACGTGGTGTGCGCGGATCCGAAGGCCACCGAGGCCGCGTTCAGCCCCATGTCGGCCGTGGCCGACGGGATCATCTTCGCCCGCGATCTGGTCGCCGAGCCGGCCAATGTCCTTTATCCCGAAGAGTTCGCCAGGCGCTGCAAGGCGCTGGAATCGCTGGGCCTTGAGGTCGAGGTGCTGGACGAGCAGGAACTGGAGAAGCTGGGCTTCCGCACCCTGCTGGCCGTGGGCATGGGCAGCCGCCGCGAAAGCCAGGTCGCCATCATGAAGTGGAACGGCGGCAAGGCGGGCGATGCGCCGCTGGCCTTCGTCGGCAAGGGCGTCTGTTTCGACACGGGCGGCATCTCGCTGAAGCAGCCCGAGGGCATGGAAGACATGAAGTGGGACATGGGCGGCGCCGCTGCCGTGTCCGGCCTGATGCACGCGCTGGCGGGCCGCAAGGCCAAGGTCAATGCGGTCGGCGTTATCGGCCTGGTCGAGAACATGCCAGACGGCAACGCCCAGCGCCCGGGCGATATCGTCAAATCCCTGTCGGGCCAGACGGTCGAGGTGCTGAACACCGACGCCGAGGGTCGCCTCGTCCTGGCCGACTGCCTCTGGTACACCCAGGATCGCTTCAAGCCGAAATTCATGATCGATCTGGCGACCCTGACCGGGGCGATGATCGTCGCGCTGGGCATGGACTATGCGGGGGTCTTCTCGAACGACGACGCGGTGGCGGGTGCCATCCTCGACGCGGGTGCGAAGGTCGACGAGAATTTCTGGCGCATGCCGATCCCCGACCAGTACGACCGCCACATCGATTCCCCGGCGGCCGACGTGAAGAATATGGGCAACGGTCGGGCCGGTGGCTCCATCACCGCTGCCCTGTTCCTGAAGCGCTTCGTCAATGACACGCCCTGGGCGCACATCGACATCGCGCCGACCGCCTGGGTCAACAAGAGCCAGCGCTCGACCGTGCCGGATGGCGCCGTCGGCTTTGGCGTGCGCGCGCTGGACCGAATGGTCGCCGACACCTACGAAGGCTGAGGCGAGCGGCGAGGGCAGGGAGCCGGGGTCGGCCATGACCGCAACGGGACCACAGATCTGGTTCTATCATCTGGAGCGGTCGGGTCTGGAGCAGGTGCTCCCGACCCTGCTGGACAAGGTGCAGCAGGCGGATCTGCGAGCCCAGGTGCGGGTGGCCGACGCTGACCTTGCGGCCCGACTGGCCGAGGCGCTGTGGACCTGGCGGGACGACAGTTTTCTCGCCAATGGCCACAGTTCCGGCCCGCATTCCGAGCGACAACCGATCCTGTTCACATCAGGAACCGACAATGTGAACGGCGCTCAGGCGCTGTTCATTGTCGATGGCGCAGGCTTTGAGCCGACGGAGGATTTCCAGCGGTGTTTCATTCTATTCGACGGCCAGGACGAGGATGCGCTGAAGGCAGCCCGAGAGCGCTGGAAGGCCCTCAAGGGCGCGGGCGCAAACATCAGCTACTGGCGTCAGACGCTGGAAGGCCGTTGGGAAAAGGCGGCCTGATCATTGCCGCTCTGGCGGTTGCCCTGAGCGCCTGCGCGGCCCCCGACGCCACGCCGACCCGTCCGGTCGGGGTTGTCGTTCTGCCCGAAGCCCGTGCTGACGGGCGCACGCCCTACGCGGAGCAGGCGCCGGTCCAGATCCAGGATCCCAACGACCTCTGTCATGCCAAGCCGCTCCAGTGGCTGGTCGGGCGGGATCGCAGCGAGATCCCGGTGCCGGTTGACCTGACCAATCGCCGGGTCGCCTGCACCACCTGCCCGCGGACCGAGGCCCGCTCGCCCTATCTGCTCAACATTCTCTACGACGCCGGCACCAACCGCGTGACGGAAGTCAGCTGCGGCTAGGGAACCGCCGGCGCACCCGCGGCTTTGCCCCATGAATGAAGGAGACTGCCGATGTTGCTGCGTACCGTGATCCTGAGTGGAGGCCTTGCCCTGCTGGCCGCCTGCGCCGCCAATCCCGAGATGCCCGCACCGGATGGCATGGCCGACACCTGCGGGGCGGCTGAGTCCCAGAGCCTGGTCGGACGCAATGTGGCGGCGGTCAGCTTTGCCTCGGACGCCAATGTCCGCGTCGCCTGCACCACCTGTGCCGTGACGATGGACTACGACCCGAACCGGATGAACGTCTTCTTCGACCAGGGCAGCGGCCGTATCGAACGGGTCACCTGCGGCTGACCCGGCAGGAATTTTTCGACAGGCCTTTATTTCGTCGGAAAAGCGAGTATATCAGCCCGTTCCGCAAAACTCTGTAACGAGTCCGCGCGATAGCGCCGAGGCCCGGTCCGTTGCCCTCCGACCGGTGCGAAGGCGCGCTCCTCCCCAAGGGAGCCGACATGACTGGTGTCCTGATCGCCGAGGCCTGCGGCCCGCGATCGAGGGTGGACACCGACAACCGTAAGGCCCGGGACCGCCGTCGGCGGCCGCGGGTCGTTGCTTTGAATGCGGGCCGCCCGGCCTGCTGATTGGGAAACAGGAATGGCCAAATCCTTCGACGGTCTCGCCCTCACGGCTCAGATCGCCTCCGCCACGTCGTTCACCGGCAAAAAGCGTATCCGCAAATCCTTCGGCCGCATCCCGGAAGCGGTGCAGATGCCGAACCTGATCGAGGTGCAGCGCGCCTCGTACGAACAGTTCCTGCAGCGCGAGACGCGCGCGGGCGACCGTATCGATCAGGGCATCGAGGCGGTCTTCAAGTCCGTCTTCCCGATCAAGGACTTCAACGAACGCGCCGTGCTGGAATACGTTTCGTATGAGTTCGAGGCGCCCAAGTACGACGTCGAGGAGTGCATCCAGCGCGACATGACCTATGCCGCGCCGCTCAAGGTCAAGCTGCGCCTGATCGTGTTCGAGACCGATGAGGAAACGGGCGCGCGCTCGGTCAAGGACATCAAGGAGCAGGACGTCTACATGGGCGATATCCCGCTCATGACGGACAAGGGCACATTCACCGTCAACGGCACCGAGCGCGTGATCGTCTCGCAGATGCACCGTTCGCCGGGCGTCTTCTTCGACCACGACAAGGGCAAGACCCACAGCTCGGGCAAGCTGCTGTTTGCCGCCCGGGTCATCCCCTACCGCGGGTCGTGGCTGGACTTCGAGTTCGACGCCAAGGACATTGTGTTCGTCCGTATCGACCGCCGCCGCAAGCTGCCCGCCTCGACCTTCCTGATGGCGCTGGGCATGGACGGCGAGGAGATCCTCAAGACCTTCTACGAGACCGTGCCCTACGAGAAGCGCGGCGATACCTGGGTCACCCCCTACAAGCCCGAGCGCTGGCGCGGTGTGAAGCCGGAGTTCGACCTGGTCGACGCCGACACCGGTGAAGTCGTGGCCCCCGCCGGCACCAAGATCAGTGCCCGCGCGGCCAAGAAGCTGGGGGACACGACCAAGGCTCTGTCGCTGACCCCGGACGCCCTGGTCACCAAATATCTGGCCGCCGACGCGGTCAATATGGAGAACGGCGAGATCTACGCCGAGGCCGGTGACGAACTGGACGCCGCCACCATCGACCTGCTGGTCGAGAACGGCTTCACCACCCTCGACATCCTGGACATCGACCACGTCACGGTCGGCGCCTACATGCGCAACACCCTGCGCGTGGACAAGAATTCGAGCCGTGAAGAAGCGCTGTTCGACATCTATCGCGTGATGCGTCCGGGCGAGCCGCCGACCCCGGAAGCCGCCGAAGCGATGTTCAACTCGCTGTTCTTCGATTCCGAGCGCTACGACCTCAGCTCGGTCGGCCGCGTGAAGATGAACATGCGCCTCGAAAGCCCGGAAGTGGGCGACGAGATCCGCGTGCTGCGCAAGGAAGACGTGCTCAAGGTTCTGCAGATCCTGGTGGGGCTGAAGGACGGCCACGGCGAGATCGACGACATCGACAACCTGGGCAACCGCCGGGTGCGTTCGGTCGGCGAACTGCTGGAGAACCAGTACCGCGTCGGCCTGCTGCGGATGGAGCGCGCCATCAAGGAGCGCATGTCCTCGGTCGATATCGACACGGTCATGCCGCATGACCTGATCAACGCCAAGCCGGCGGCCGCCGCCGTGCGCGAGTTCTTCGGTTCGTCGCAGCTGTCGCAGTTCATGGACCAGACCAATCCGCTGTCCGAGATCACCCACAAGCGTCGCCTGTCGGCGCTTGGGCCGGGCGGTCTGACGCGTGAGCGCGCGGGCTTCGAGGTCCGCGACGTGCACCCGACCCACTATGGCCGGATCTGCCCGATTGAAACGCCGGAAGGCCCGAACATCGGCCTGATCAACTCGCTGGCCACCCACGCCCGCGTGAACAAATACGGCTTCATCGAAAGCCCGTACCGCCGGATCAAGGACGGCAAGGCCACCGACGACGTCGTCTACATTTCGGCGATGGAAGAGGCCAAGCACGTCATCGCCCAGGCCAACATCGAGCTGAAGGACGGCGAAATCGTCGACGATCTGGTCCCGGGCCGGATCAACGGGGAATCGCAGCTGCTGCCCAAGGCCGACGTCGACATGATGGACGTGTCGCCGAAGCAGGTCGTCTCGGTCGCCGCCGCCCTGATCCCCTTCCTAGAAAACGATGACGCCAACCGCGCGCTGATGGGCGCCAACATGCAGCGTCAGGCCGTGCCTCTGGTGCAGTCGGACGCGCCGCTGGTCGGCACCGGCATGGAGGCGGTCGTGGCCGTCGACTCCGGCGCCGTGGTGGTCGCCAAGCGCGACGGTATCGTCGAGCAGATCGACGGCACCCGCATCGTGGTGCGCGCCACCAACGAGGCCGATGCCGGTCGTTCGGGCGTCGACATCTATCGTCTGTCCAAGTTCCAGCGCTCGAACCAGTCGACCTGCATCAACCAGCGCCCGATCGTGCGCGTGGGCGATGAAGTGAAGGTCGGCGACGTGATCGCGGACGGCCCCTCGACCGACCTCGGCGAACTGGCCCTGGGCCGCAACGCCCTGGTCGCCTTCATGCCGTGGAATGGCTACAACTTCGAGGACTCGATCCTGATCTCGGAGCGCATTGTGCGTGACGACGTCTTCACCTCGATCCACCTCGAGGAGTTCGAGGTCATGGCCCGCGACACCAAGCTCGGGCCGGAAGAAATCACCCGCGATATCCCCAACGTCGGTGAGGAAGCCCTGCGCAACCTCGACGAGGCGGGCATCGTCGCCATCGGCGCCGAGGTCCAGCCGGGTGACATCCTGTGCGGCAAGGTTACGCCCAAGGGTGAAAGCCCGATGACCCCGGAAGAGAAGCTGCTGCGCGCCATCTTCGGCGAAAAGGCTTCGGACGTGCGCGACACCTCGCTGCGCCTGCCGCCCGGCGTCGCCGGCACGGTGGTCGATGTGCGGGTGTTCAACCGTCACGGCGTCGACAAGGACGAGCGCGCGGTCGCCATCGAGCGGGCCGAGATCGAGCGTCTGGGCAAGGACCGCGACGACGAGCTGGCCATCCTGGAACGCAACGTCTACGGCCGCCTCAAGCCCCTGCTGCTGGGCAAGAAGGCCGTCTCGGGTCCGAAGGGCCTGGGTCGTGGCGAGGTCACCGAGGACAAGCTGGGCGAACTGTCGCGCGGCCTGTGGTGGCAGATTGCCCTCGACGATGAAAAGGCCATGGCCGAGCTTGAGGCCATGAAGAAGCAGTTCGAGGACGCCCGCAAGGCGCTCGATCGCCGCTTCGAGGACAAGGTCGAGAAGCTGCAGCGCGGCGACGAACTGCCCCCGGGCGTGATGAAGATGGTCAAGGTCTTCGTGGCCGTGAAGCGCAAGCTTCAGCCCGGCGACAAGATGGCCGGCCGTCACGGCAACAAGGGCGTCATCTCCAAGATCCTGCCGATCGAGGACATGCCGTATCTGGAAGACGGCACCTCGGTCGACATCGTGCTGAACCCGCTGGGCGTGCCCTCGCGCATGAACATCGGCCAGATCTTCGAAACCCACCTGGGCTGGGCCGCTGCCGGCCTTGGCCGTCAGATCGCCGGTCTGCTGGATGACTGGCAGCACGGCGGTCAGAAGAAGGCCCTGGTCGAACGCCTGACCGACATCTACGGCAAGGAAACCCCGCTGCCCGAGGATGAGGCGGACCTGATCGAACTGGCCCGGAACCTGTCGAAGGGCGTGCCCTTTGCCACGCCGGTATTCGATGGGGCCAACATCGGCGACATCGAGCGTCTGCTGGTCGAGGCCGGTCTTGAGAAGTCCGGACAGTCGATCCTGTACGACGGCCAGACGGGCGATCGCTTCAAGCGTCCGGTGACCGTCGGGTACATCTATATGCTGAAGCTGCACCACCTGGTGGACGACAAGATCCACGCCCGTTCGATCGGCCCGTACTCGCTGGTCACCCAGCAGCCGCTGGGCGGCAAGGCGCAGTTCGGCGGACAGCGCTTCGGCGAGATGGAGGTCTGGGCACTGGAAGCTTACGGCGCCGCCTACACCCTGCAGGAGATGCTGACGGTCAAGTCCGACGACGTGGCCGGCCGCACCAAGGTCTATGAAGCCATCGTCCGCGGCGACGACAGCTTCGAGGCGGGCATTCCCGAGAGCTTCAACGTGCTCATCAAGGAAATGCGCTCGCTGGGTCTGAACGTGGAGCTGGAGAACAGCTGAGTTCGAAGTGGCGAGTGACGTGTGGCGAGTGACGAGAAATCGTCGCCGTCGTTCAGACCTCACTCGCCACTGACCACTCGCCTCTCGCCACTCTTCATTAATTTCGCGGGCTATCCCGCAGCAAGGAACTCAAGATGAACCAGGACGTCCTGAACATCTTCAACCCGGTCCCGGTCACCCCGACCTTCGACCAGATCAAGATCGCCCTGGCCTCGCCGGAGAAGATCCGGTCGTGGTCGTTCGGCGAGATCAAAAAGCCGGAAACCATCAACTATCGTACGTTCAAGCCCGAGCGTGACGGCCTGTTCTGCGCCCGTATCTTTGGACCGACCAAGGACTACGAATGCCTGTGCGGCAAGTACAAGCGCATGAAGTACAAGGGCATTATCTGCGAGAAGTGCGGCGTTGAGGTCACCCTGGCCCGCGTCCGTCGCGAGCGGATGGGCCACATCGACCTGGCCGCCCCGGTCGCCCACATCTGGTTCCTGAAGTCGCTGCCGTCGCGCATCTCGCTGATGCTCGACATGGCCCTGAAGGACGTCGAGCGCGTCCTGTATTTCGAGAACTACATCGTCACCGAGCCGGGCCTGACCCCGCTGAAGCAGAACCAGCTGCTGACCGAGGACGAATTCTATCGCTATCAGGAAGAGTTCGGCGACGACGGCTTCACCGCCGAAATCGGCGCCGAGGCCGTCCGCAATCTGCTGATGGGTATCGACCTGCACGCCGAGGCTGAAAAGCACCGCGCCGAACTGGCCGACAGCCCGTCGGAAATGAAGGCCAAGAAGGCCTCCAAGCGCCTGAAGCTGATCGAAGCCTTCCTCGACAGCGGCAACAAGCCCGAGTGGATGGTGCTGACGATCGTTCCGGTCATCCCGCCGGAACTGCGCCCGCTGGTGCCGCTGGACGGCGGCCGTTTCGCCACCTCGGACCTGAACGACCTGTATCGCCGAGTCATCAACCGGAACAACCGCCTGAAGCGCCTGATGGAGTTGCGCGCGCCGGACATCATCATCCGCAACGAAAAGCGGATGCTGCAGGAATCGGTCGACGCCCTGTTCGACAACGGCCGCCGCGGTCGCGTCATCACGGGTGCCAACAAGCGTCCGCTGAAGTCGCTGGCCGACATGCTGAAGGGCAAGCAGGGCCGCTTCCGCCAGAACCTGCTCGGCAAGCGCGTCGACTATTCGGGCCGTTCGGTCATCGTCGTGGGTCCCGACCTCAAGCTGCACGAGTGCGGCCTGCCCAAGAAGATGGCGCTCGAGCTGTTCAAGCCGTTCATCTATGCGCGTCTGGACGCCAAGGGCCTGTCGGGCACCGTCAAGCAGTCCAAGCGCATGGTCGAGCGCGAACAGCCCCAGGTCTGGGACATCCTCGAAGAGGTGATCCGCGAGCACCCGGTTCTGCTGAACCGCGCGCCGACGCTTCACCGTCTGGGCATCCAGGCGTTCGAGCCCAAGCTGATCGAGGGCAAGGCCATCCAGCTGCACCCGCTGGTCTGCGCCGCCTTCAACGCTGACTTCGACGGCGACCAGATGGCCGTGCACGTCCCGCTGAGCCTCGAGGCCCAGCTGGAAGCGCGCGTCCTGATGATGTCGACCAACAACATCCTGTCGCCGGCCAACGGCAAGCCGATCATCGTGCCGTCGCAGGATATCGTGCTGGGTCTGTACTATCTGTCGCTGGTCAAGGACGGTGAGCCGGGTGAGGGCAAGCTGTTCGCCAACATCGGCGAGATCGATGCGGCGCTCGACGCCGGTGTCGTCAGCCTGCACACCCGCATCAAGGCCCGCTGGACCGAGATGAACGCCGAGGGCGAACTGATCACCAAGGTGATCGATTCCACCCCGGGCCGGATGAAGCTGGGCGCCATCCTGCCCAAGAATCCGAACGTCGGTTACCGGCTGCTGGAAAAGAACCTGACCAAGAAGGAAATCGGCAATCTGATCGACGTGGTCTATCGCCACTGCGGCCAGAAGGCGACGGTGATCTTCGCCGACCAGATGATGGGCCTGGGCTTCCGCGAGGCGGCCAAGGCGGGCATCTCCTTCGGCAAGGACGACATCGTCATCCCGACCAAGAAGATCGGCATCGTCGCCGAGACCCGCACCCAGGTCGAGGAATACGAACAGCAGTACGCCGACGGCCTGATCACCAAGGGCGAGAAGTACAACAAGGTCGTTGACGCCTGGGCCAAGTCGACGGACCGGATCGCCGACGCCATGATGGCCGAGATCGCCCAGCCGCGCGTGCTGGCCGAGGGCGAACGCCCGGACATCAACTCGGTGTTCATGATGGCCAACTCCGGCGCCCGGGGTTCGCAGGCCCAGATGAAGCAGCTGGGCGGCATGCGCGGCCTGATGGCCAAGCCCTCCGGCGAGATCATCGAGACGCCGATCGTATCGAACTTCAAGGAGGGTCTGACCGTCCTTGAATACTTCAACTCGACCCACGGCGCCCGTAAGGGTCTGGCCGATACCGCGCTGAAGACTGCCAACTCGGGTTATCTGACCCGCCGTCTGGTGGACGTGGCGCAGGATTCGATCGTCACCGAGGAAGACTGTGGCTCGACGCGCGGCATCACGCTTCGCGCCGTGGTCGAGGGCGGTGACGTCCTCGTCTCGCTGGGTCAGCGCGTTCTGGGCCGTTATGCGGCCGAGGATATCAAGGAGCCGGGTTCTGACACCGTGCTGCTGCCCGCCGACACCTATCTCCAGGAAGAAGAGATCGAGATCCTGGACGAGGCCGGCGTGCAGGCGGTCAAGGTCCGTTCGGCCCTGACCTGTGAAGCCGAAGCCGGCATCTGTGGCCACTGCTATGGTCGCGACCTGGCGCGCGGGACCAACGTCAACATCGGCGAGGCGGTCGGTGTTATCGCCGCCCAGTCGATCGGCGAGCCGGGCACCCAGTTGACGATGCGGACCTTCCACATCGGCGGTACCGCCCAGGTGGCCGAGACCTCCTTCATGGAGGCGACCAACCCGGGGACGATCAAGATCACCGGCCCGACCGTCAAGGCGGCGCACGGCGATCTGGTGGCCATGAGCCGCAACGTCGTCGTCACCATTGTCGTCGACGGCAAGGATCGCGAGACCCACAAGGCGCCTTACGGGGCCCGTATCCGGGTAACCGAGGGCACGGAGGTCACGCGCGGCCAGCGACTGGCCGAGTGGGACCCCTACACCACGCCGATCCTGACCGAAGTGGGTGGCACCATCCGCTTCGAGGATCTGGTCGAATCCCTGTCGTTCCGCGAGGAAACCGACGAGGCGACCGGTATCGCCCAGCGCGTCGTGGTCGACTGGCGCGCCAATCCGCGCGGGTCTGACCTGCGTCCGGCCATGGGCGTCACCAGCGGTGACGAATATGCCAAGCTGGCCTCGGGCTCTGACGCCCGTTACCTGCTGCCGGTCGGCGCGGTTCTGTCCGTGTCGAACGGGGATGTGGTCAAGCCGGGCGAGATCATCGCCCGCGTCCCGACCGAGGGTGCCAAGACGCGCGACATCACCGGCGGTCTGCCGCGGGTGGCCGAGCTGTTCGAAGCCCGTCGTCCCAAGGACTGCGCCGTCATCGCCGAAATGGATGGCCGCGTGGAATTCGGGCGCGACTACAAGAACAAGCGCCGCATCAAGATCACCCCGGAAGCGGATGCCGACGGCAACCAGGCCGAGGCGGTCGAGTTCCTGATCCCCAAGGGCAAGCATATCTCCGTCCACGACGGCGATCTGATCCAGAAGGGCGACTACATCATCGACGGCAACCCGGATCCGCACGATCTGCTGCGCATCCAGGGCGTCGAGGCGCTGGCCGAGTATCTGGTGAACGAAGTGCAGGAGGTTTACCGCCTGCAGGGCGTGCCGATCAACGACAAGCACATCGAGGTGATCGTTCGTCAGATGCTGCAGAAGGTCGAAATCCTGGATTCGGGTGAAACCACCCTGATCAAGGGCGACCATGTCGACATCCCCGAGGTCGATATCGAGAACGCCAAGGTCATCAAGCGCAAGGGCCGTCCGGCCATCACACAGCCGGTTCTGCTGGGCATCACCAAGGCGTCGCTGCAGACCCGCAGCTTCATCTCGGCGGCGTCCTTCCAGGAAACCACCCGCGTGCTGACCGATGCCTCGGTCAACGGCAAGGTCGACAACCTCGAAGGCCTGAAGGAAAACGTCATCGTGGGCCGCCTGATCCCGGCGGGCACCGGTGCCTATCTGCGCGCGCTGCAGAAGGTCGCCAACGAGCGTGACGCGGTCCTGACCGATGCCCGCGAAGCGGCGGTCGAGGCCCTGCCGGCCGATCTGGCCGCCGAGCTGGAAGAGACGGACGGCTGATCTCAGCCTGAACACTGAAATGAAACGGGGCGGTGTCGGAAGGCACCGCCCTTTTTCTATTCTTCGGGCTCGCGACGCCGGTCGCCCAGGCCATGATCCAGCTGATCGTTGTTGTCGTCTCGCCAGCCTGGATCCAGATGCGCGCCCGGGCAGCCGATGCCGAAGTTTGACCCCGGGCAGTCGCCTACGCCTGTAACGCCCGTGCCGCCCGCAAGCGGCCTGCGGCGGGCCTCATAGGCTTCCATCTCGCGCCGGCCCTCGGCGGCAAAGCGGGCGTCGCGTGCGGCATTGCCGCTGCCCGAGATGGGCCGGGCCCGGGCCGCGCCCTCGTTGAAGGCCTCGTCGCAGAGGGCCTGTTCGGCGGCGGGCATGCGACCGTTGCGGGCATTGCAGCCCACTGTGCTGGTGCGAAGGCTCCGGGCCACACGGGCGCGCTCGTCGGCGGGGCGGGCCAGCCAGGCCGGATCGACCAGATCGGATCGGGGCGCCCCGGGCGCAGCGGGGCGGGCCTCGGCCTCAACGGCTTCGTCTTCGTCGTCTTCAGGACGGGTCAGCAGGTCGCGGGGGAGGGGCACACGGTCCGAGGGCACGGCGTCGGCCGAGGGTGACGCGGGGGCGACCCGGGGGATGCGGGGTGTCTCACCCTCCAGCAGCGGGCGCGGCTCGATCTCGAGATAGATCGGCGGATTGTAAGGCCGGGCAGGGACGGGCGGATCGAAGGTGTTCAGGGCCAAGAGGCTCAGGACCACAGCGTGGGCCAGAACCGATCCGGCCACCACCAGCGGGTTGCGCACCCGGGGTCTGGCCACCGCCGCCGTGATCGCCTTCAGCCGTTCGGATGGGTTCACGTGTCGCAGCCTCCCCGGTCGGGGGAGACAAGCGGCCAACCGTGGCCGGGTTGGGGCCGAAATGAGGGCCTATTCGCGGCGAAGCGCCTCAATCGGGTCCAGCTGGGCCGCGCGCCAGGCCGGATAGGCCCCGAACACCACCCCGACAAAGGTCGAAAAGCCGATGGCCAAGGGCGCGGCCCAGGCGGGAATGGCAGCCGGCCAGTCGCCGAATTTTGACATCAGCAGCGCGCCGCCGACTCCGAGCAAAAGGCCGAGCAGGCCGCCCAGGAGCGACAGGGCCACCGACTCCAGCGCGAACTGGGTCAGCACATCGCCGCGTCGGGCGCCGATCGCCATGCGCAGGCCGATCTCGCGCGTCCGCTCGGTCACTGACACCAGCATGATGTTCATGATGCCGACCCCACCGACCAGCAGCGACACCCCGGCGACCGCCGCCAGCAGGATGGTGAAGGTAGCGGTCGAGGACTGCGCCGCTTCCTGAATGGACGTCAGGTTCTGCACATTGAAGTCGTCGTCCTGACCCGGGCGGATGCGGTGCCGGTCGCGCAGCAGTTCGGCCACGTCCTGCTCCAGACGATAGAGGGCGTCCTCATCGACGGCCTTCACATAGATCTGGTTGACGCTGTTGCCGCGAGAGCCCGAACCCCGCCCGATGACGCGGCTGCGGGCTGCATCCAGCGGGATCACGACGATGTCGTCCTGGTCCTGAAAGCCGGACTGGCCCTTGGCCCCCAGCACTCCCACAACCGTGAAGGGGATGGGGCCGATTCGCATGCGCTGGCCGACGGGATCGACGCCCTCGCCGAACAATTCCCGCACGACCGTCTGACCCAAGACGGCGACCTTGCGGCCGCTGTCGGCGGCGGCCTGATCGAACATCTGGCCCGAGACGATTTCGAGGTCTCGGGCGACCAGATAGTCAGGGGTCACCCCCTCGATCCGGCTGGCCCAGTTGGCGCCGTCATAGACCAGTTGCGCCCCGCCATTGACGGCAGGAGACACGGCTCTGACCCCGTCCAGGGTGCGCATGGCCTCGGCATCATCGACGGTCAGACTGTCGCCCGATCCGCCGCCGCCACGGACAAAGCCACCGCCCGCGCCCCGCGGCGCGCCTGGCCGGATGACCAGCATATTGGTGCCGAGGCTGGACAGGGCTTCCTCGACCCGTTGCTGCGCACCCAGACCAATGGAGGTCATCATGATGACCGCCGCCACGCCGATGACCACCCCCAGCGAGGTCAGGGCCGAGCGCATGGGGTGGGCGGCAATCGCGCCCACGGCAAAGCGCACCAGTTCAAACGGGCTCATCGTGCCTCCGGTGGTCAGGGGAGGGCGGTTATCCGGCATTGCGGTCATCCGATACGATATGGCCGTCGCGGAAGGCGATCCGGCGACGCGCCCGGGCCGCGACCTCATTGTCATGGGTGACGATGCACAGCGTCAGGCCCTGGCGGTTCAGCTCGTCGAACAGGGCCAGCACCTCCTGACCGGTGGCGGTGTCGAGCGCGCCGGTCGGTTCGTCGGCCAGCAGCAGGTCGGGGGCGTTGGACAGGGCACGCGCAATGGCCACCCGCTGCTGCTGCCCGCCCGACATCTGCGTCGGCTTGTTGCCCAGACGATCGCCCAGACCGACCCGCTCCAGCAGGGCCACGGCGCGATCCCGCCGCTCGGCCGCCGGGATGCCGGCATAGACCATCGGCAGTTCGACATTCTGGACCGCCGTCAGTCGCGGCAGCAGCTGGAAGGACTGGAAGATGAAGCCGATCCGCCGGTTGCGGAAACTGGCCAGCTCGTCGTCGTCATAGTCGGCCACCGGATCGTCCTCGAACCGGTAATCGCCCGCCGTCGGACGATCCAGTCCGCCCAGCACATTCATCAGGGTCGACTTGCCCGAACCGGAGGGTCCGACGATGGCCACATGCTCGCCGCGACCGATGCTCAGCGAGACGCCGCCCAGCGCGTGGATGACGTTATCGCCCATGACATAGGTCTTGGTCAGCTTCCGGATGTCGATCATCGGTCGGTCCTAGAAGCCACGCGGGCCACCGCCGCCGCCGGTGACGCGGGCGGCCTGTTGCTGGGCGCGGGCATCGGGCGCCCGCGGGCCGCCTCCGGTGATGACCTGATCGCCGGCTTCCAGCTCGCTGTCGATGATCTCGGTGTAGGAGCCGTCGGTCGCCCCGGTCCGGACGGGCACGCGCACCGGCTTGCCGTCACGCAGCACCCAGACCACGCCCCGGTTGCCGCCGCCGGCGAGGCGTAGACGCTGGGTCTCGAGGATCGCCTGCTGGTCCGGGCGCAGCAGCGGTTTGATCTCGTCCAGGGCGGCATTCAGGATGGCCGCCGAGGCAGGATTGCCGCCGCCGCCGCGTCGCCTCTGGCCGCCCGCGCCCCGCTGGGCCCGCATGTCCTGCTGGGCCTTCTCAAGGATGGGCATGACGGTGGTCCGCTGGGTGGCGTCCAGCTTCAGTTCCTCGACCAGGGTGGTGACGATATTGCCGCGCCCCGCGCCGCGCTGGCGGTTGCCGCCGCCCGCAGCCGGTCCGAAGGGTGAGCCGCGGCTCTGGGGCTGACCGGCCTGCTGCTCGGCCAGCACATCGCCGGGCGTGAAACGCAGGGCCGCATTGGGCACGCGCAACACATTGCGTTTCTCTTCCAGAATGATGTCGGCATTGGCCGTCATGCCGGGCAGCAGCCGCTCGCCCGGATTGTCGGCCTCGACCACGACCGTATAGGCGACGACGCTGGATTCCGTGGTCGGCAGTACCCGGATCTGGGTGACCTCGCCGGTGAAATTGTCGTCGGCAAAGGCGTCGACCGTAAAGCGCACCGGCTGGCCGACCCGGACCGAGCCGATATCGGCTTCATCCACCGTCACCAGCGCCTGCACCCGCGACATGTCCTGGGCCAGGGTGAACAGGACGGCGACGTTCAGACCCGAGGCGACCGTCTGGCCGGGCTCGATCTGGCGGTCGATGACGATGCCGTCGATGGGGGCGGTGATGGTGGTCCGGCCGAGGGTCGCCTGATTGGCGCGCAACTGGGCCTGCTGCTGGCGCACCTGGGCGCGGGCGCTCTGCTCATTGGCCCGGGCCGTCCGCAGCGACGCCTCGGCGGTATCGAGCGCGGCCTGGGCGATGATCTGGCGGTCAAACAGGAATTTCTGACGATCATACTCCGCCTGGGCCAGGGCAACCTGGGCCTGGGCCTGTGCGATGCCCGCCTGGGCCGAGGCGATGGCGGCCTGCGACTGTTCGACCGAGGACTGCTGGTTCTGCGGGTCCAGTCGCGCCAGCACCTGACCCCGCCGCACCCGGTCATTGTAGTCGACCAGCACGTCGGTCACCTGCCCGGATATCTGCGAGCCGACCTCGACGGTGACCAGAGCCTCCAGCGTGCCCGACGCCGAAACACTGCGCACGATCTCGCCGGTGCGGATCTCTTCCGTTCGATAGGGGTCGGCATCGCTGCCGCCGCGCAGGAAGAAGAACCAGACCGCCACCGCGACCAGCAGGATACCGACACCGCCGATGATCCAGCCGCGACGGCTGCGGCGACGCGGGCGGGGTTTGGGGGGGGCAGGGCCGGTCGATAGGGTCGAGGTCATGCGGATCGGGTCTCAACAGTCAGGGGGTGCCCGCCGGGGAGCAGGGAGGTGAAGGCTTAACGCCGCGTTCCGGCGTTTCCGTCGCAAGCTGAACACGAAACCTGCTGAACCGCAGATGAAGGTGGCCCGCCCCGGCTCTGCCCTGCAGGCTCGATCCGATCTGTATGAAGCCGGGATCCGTGGACCTTCACAGAGCGGCTACGTGACTGTTACTAGTGAGCGGATAATGGATTGGTCCGGTTGGACACCCCCCGAGGGAAAAATGCGCACTTTGCTCGTGGCTACCATAGGAGCCGCTCTTCTTGGTTCGGCTTGCGCGACCACACAGTATTTGGGACAGGCTGTGGTGACCTGCGTGAAAGCGACGGAAACCGCCTGGTCGGACTGCGTGATCACGGAAACTTCGGGGAACCCTGAACTCGATACCGTAGCCTTGAACGTGGCAAGGCGAGCACGGATCAGTCCCGGCAGCCATGAGGCTGAACTTTCCGTTGGTGAGCGGGGCACCCGAACCATTCATGTCAAGGTGGATTGATACCCCGACCGAAGCTCGCGCCCTTGGTGTGCTTGACCTTTGACGTGCGGGCGCGTAGAACCCGCGCACTTTTGAAGGGGCGGATTCTTCGGCTCCCGAGATCGTGACAATCGAATGCGACGGGCTGTGTCCCGCCGGAATGCCCAAAGCGCGCATTCCGGCTTTTGCGTTTGAGAACAATCCACCCGGGCAACGGCCATCCGGCCGGGTCCAAAAGAAGGCTCCGAGACGCCCCGGCCGACAGGCACACGTCTCCTACATGAAGAGAAACAGTTCGAATGCCTACGATCAACCAGCTGATCCGCAAGCCCCGTCAGCCCAAGGTGGCCCGCAACAAGGTCCCCGCCCTGAAGGGTTGCCCCCAGCGCCGCGGCGTCTGCACCCGCGTGTACACCACCACCCCGAAGAAGCCGAACTCGGCTCTGCGTAAGGTCGCCAAGGTGCGGCTGACCTCGGGCATCGAGGCGGTGTGCTACATCCCCGGTGAAGGCCACAATCTGCAGGAGCACTCGGTGGTGCTGATCCGCGGCGGCCGCGTGAAGGACCTTCCGGGCGTTCGCTATCACATCCTGCGCGGCGTGCTCGACACGCAAGGCGTCAAGGACCGCAAGCAGCGCCGTTCGCACTACGGCGCCAAGCGTCCGAAGTAAGCTTTCGCGCACCCGAATATACGCCCGGCTGAGGCCGGCCCCCAGACAACCAAGAAGAGCAAGCCATGTCCCGTCGTCACCGCGCCCAGAAGCGTGAAGTTCTGCCGGATCCCAAGTTCGGGGATCTGATCGTCACCAAGTTCATGAACTACGTCATGTACGAGGGCAAAAAGGCCGTGGCCGAAAACATCGTCTACGGTGCGTTCGACATCCTGGCCGACAAGAAGAAGGACATGGAGCCGGTCGCGACCTTCCACTCCGCGCTCGACAACGTGGCCCCGGCCGTCGAAGTGCGCTCGCGCCGCGTCGGTGGTGCCACCTATCAGGTGCCGGTCGAGGTTCGCCCCGAGCGTCGCCGCGCCCTGGCCATCCGCTGGCTGGTCAACGCCGCCCGCAAGCGCGGTGAAAACACCATGACGGAAAAGCTGGCCGCCGAGCTGCTGGACGCCGCCAACAACCGCGGTACCGCCGTCAAGAAGCGTGAAGACACCCACAAGATGGCCGAAGCCAACCGCGCTTTCAGCCACTATCGCTGGTAGGCGCCTTCAAAGCGTCACCTGCATTGACTATCTGAGGGTTTCCGGCGCGGGCGGTTTCAGCTAAATCGCCCGCGCCGCTTATCCGCACAGACCGACTTTCCCGAGGGCGCTGAACGCGTCCTGATCTCACTTCAAGGCACGTTTTCTCATGGCCCGCATCAACAAGATCGAGGACTACCGCAACTTCGGCATCATGGCCCACATCGACGCGGGCAAGACGACGACGACCGAGCGGATCCTGTTTTACACCGGCAAGAACCACAAGATCGGCGAAGTGCACGACGGTGCGGCGACCATGGACTGGATGGACCAGGAGATGGAGCGCGGCATCACCATCACGTCCGCCGCGACGACCTCCTTCTGGCAGGGCAAGCGTCTCAACATCATCGACACCCCCGGCCACGTGGACTTCACCATCGAGGTCGAGCGTTCGCTGCGCGTGCTCGACGGTGCCGTGACCGTGCTGGACGGCAACGCCGGCGTTGAGCCCCAGACCGAAACCGTCTGGCGCCAGGCCGACAAGTACAAGGTTCCGCGCATCGTGTTCGTCAACAAGATGGACAAGATCGGCGCCGACTTCGACAAGTCGGTCGAGTCGATCCGCGACCGTCTGGGCGCCAAGGCCGTGCCGATCCAGTTCCCGATCGGTTCGGAGTCGAACCTGACCGGTCTGGTCGACCTGGTCCGCATGAAGGCCGTGGTCTGGGACAACGACGCCCTGGGCGCGAACTTCCGCGACGAGGAAATCCCCGCCGATCTGGTCGACAAGGCCAACGAAGCCCGCCAGTACCTGATCGACAACGCCGTCGAGCTGGATGACGAGGCGATGGAAGCCTATCTCGAGGGCAATGAGCCGTCGGAAGCGACCATCAAGAAATGCATCCGCAAGGCCGTCCTGACCGGCGCCTTCTATCCGATCCTGTGCGGCTCGGCCTTCAAGAACAAGGGTGTCCAGACCCTGCTGGACGCCGTCGTCGACTACCTGCCGTCGCCGATCGACATTCCGCCGACCCCGGGCATCGACTTCAAGACCGAAGAGCCTGTCGTGCGTCGGGCCTCGGACGAAGAGCCCCTGTCGGTTCTGGCGTTCAAGATCATGGACGACCCGTTCGTCGGCTCGCTGACCTTCTGCCGCATCTATTCCGGCAAGATGGAAACCGGCATGGGCCTGCTGAACTCGACCCGCGACAAGAAGGAGCGCGTCGGCCGCATGCTGCTGATGCACTCGAACAACCGCGAGGACATCAAGGAGGCCTACGCCGGCGACATCGTCGCCCTGGCCGGCCTGAAGGACACCCGCACGGGTGACACCCTGTGCGACCCGATGAAGTCCCCGGTGATCCTCGAGAAGATGGAGTTCCCGGCGCCGGTCATCGAGATCGCCGTCGAGCCCAAGTCCAAGGCCGATCAGGAGAAGCTGGGCGTCGCCCTGGCCAAGCTGGCCTCGGAAGATCCGTCCTTCACCGTCTCGACCGACCACGAGTCGGGCCAGACCATCCTGAAGGGCATGGGCGAGCTGCACCTGGACATCAAGATCGATATCCTGAAGCGCACCTACAAGGTCGAGGCCAACATCGGCGCGCCGCAGGTGGCCTATCGCGAATCCATCAGCCGCCGGGCCGAGATCGACTACACCCACAAGAAGCAGACCGGCGGTACGGGCCAGTTCGCCCGCATCAAGCTGGTGTTCGAACCCGGCGAGCCCGGCTCGGACTTCGTCTTCGAGTCGACCATCGTCGGCGGTTCCGTGCCCAAGGAATACATCCCGGGCGTCGAGAAGGGCCTCAAGTCCGCCAAGGACAACGGCCTGCTGGCCGGCTTCCCGGTCATCGACGTCAAGGCCACCCTGGTCGACGGCGCCTACCACGACGTCGACTCCTCGGTGCTGGCCTTTGAAATCGCGGCCCGCGCCGCCTTCAAGGAACTGCGCGAAAAGGGCGGACCCAAGCTGCTCGAGCCGATCATGGCCGTCGAGGTGGTGACGCCCGAGGAATACCTGGGTTCGGTCATCGGCGACCTGAACGGTCGTCGCGGCATGATCCAGGGGCAGGACATGCGCGGCAACGCCACCGTCGTGAACGCCTTTGTGCCGCTGGCCAATATGTTCGGCTATGTGAACACCCTGCGGGGCATGTCACAGGGTCGCGCCCAGTTCACCATGCAGTACGACCACTATGAGCCGGTGCCGCAACACGTCGCCGACGAAGTGATCAAGAAATACGCCTAAACCCCAACCCCAGCTTTCGGCGGACCCCGGTCCGCCGGGGGCCTGAAACCCCAAGAACGAGCCCCCTGTTCAGGGGACGGAGAGAAGAGAATGGCCAAGGAAAAGTTTGAACGCACCAAGCCGCACTGCAACATCGGCACGATTGGTCACGTTGACCATGGCAAGACGACGCTGACGGCGGCGATCACGATGACGCTGGCCAAGGCCGGTGGCGCCAAGGCGATGGCCTATGCGGACATCGACGCGGCCCCGGAAGAAAAGGCGCGCGGCATCACGATCAACACGGCGCACGTGGAATATGAGACGGCCAACCGTCACTATGCGCACGTCGACTGCCCCGGCCACGCCGACTATGTGAAGAACATGATCACGGGCGCGGCGCAGATGGACGGCGCCATCCTGGTGTGCTCGGCCGCCGACGGCCCGATGCCGCAGACCCGCGAGCACATCCTGCTGTCGCGTCAGGTCGGCGTGCCGGCGCTGGTGGTGTTCCTGAACAAGGTCGACATGGTCGACGACGAGGAACTGCTGGAGCTGGTCGAGATGGAAGTGCGCGAGCTGCTGAGCTCGTACCAGTTCCCGGGCGACGACATTCCGATCACCAAGGGTTCGGCCCTGGCCGCGGTCGAAGGCCGTGACCCCAAGATCGGCGAAGAAGCCATTCTGGCGCTGATGAAGACCGTCGACGAATACATCCCGCAGCCGGAGCGTCCGGTTGACCTGCCGTTCCTGATGCCGGTCGAAGACGTGTTCTCGATCTCGGGCCGCGGCACCGTGGTCACGGGCCGTGTCGAGAAGGGCATCGTCAAGGTCGGTGAGGAAGTCGAGATCGTCGGCATCCGTCCGGTCCAGAAGACGACCTGCACGGGCGTGGAAATGTTCCGCAAGCTGCTGGACCAGGGCCAGGCGGGCGACAACGTCGGCGTGCTGCTGCGCGGCACCAAGCGTGAAGACGTCGAGCGCGGCCAGGTGCTGTGCAAGCCGGGCTCCATCACCCCGCACACCAAATTCCTGGCCGAGGCCTATATCCTGACCAAGGAAGAGGGTGGCCGTCACACGCCGTTCTTCACCAACTACCGCCCGCAGTTCTACTTCCGCACGACGGACGTGACCGGCATCGTGCACCTCAAGGAAGGTGTGGAGATGATCATGCCCGGCGACAACGCCGAGCTGAACGTCGAGCTGATCACCCCGATCGCCATGGACCAGGGCCTGCGCTTCGCCATCCGCGAAGGCGGCCGCACCGTCGGCGCCGGCGTGGTCTCCAAGATCACGGAGTAATCAGCCTTCTCGGCTGAAAGACAGAACGGCCCCCGGAGCGATCCGGGGGCCGTTTTCGTTGGGGCAGGATGAAGCCGACCTATCCGACCACGCCTGATGGCCGCTACTTCGTGGTCCGTGGACGTCTGTGGCGCACGACCAATCCCGCACTCTCGCCAGAAGAGAAGGCTCCACTGGTCAAGGCGCTCATGGCCGCACGCCGCGAGGTGGGGCGAGCCCGAAAGGCGGGTGACCGCAAGGCACTGGCGGCAGCCGGGCAGGCGGTGGACGCGGCCAAGGTCGCGTTGGGAGAGCGTGGTCCGGTGTGGTGGACGGACGGCGCGCCTGACCTCAACCGGCATATGGCGCGCACGACGCCGTATGCCGACTGGTACGCAGGCCTCGACCCCGAGGATGCCTAGGTAAACTCGACCGTCACGCCCTGTTCGACAGCGTCGGCCAGGTGTTCCGCGTCCCAGTTGGTCAGGCGGACGCAGCCACTGGAGGCCGTCTTGCCGATCAGGGCCGGTTCCGGGGTCCCGTGGATGCCATATCCGTCGCGCGACAGGTCGATCCACACCGCGCCGACCGGATTGTTCGGGCCCGGGGGTACGATGACCTTGCCGCCGCTCTTGTCGTACATGGCCGGGTCGTAGGTATAGTTTGGTCGCGGCGCAACCGCCCGCACTGTATGCGTCCCGGACGGAGAGGGGGTCTCGCGGCTGCCGATGGTGGCGGGATAGAAGGCCAGTAGCTTGCCGTCGGCGTCGAAGGCGCGGACAGAACTCTCGGCCTTGTTGACTTGGATGCGGGCCACCTTGCCGTCAAGCGTGTCCGGACCGGTCGAGGCGACGACGATCGTCTGACCCGCACGGCCGAAATCGACCCCCGGGTTAAGGGCATCCAGCAGATCCGGGCTCATGTGGAATTTCTCGGCCAGGGCCTCACGCGCGTCCGAATAGCCAACCGTCTCGAGCTTGGCCATGGCCGCGATGTCCTCGGGTAAAGTGCCGATGAAGGGGCCGTCCACATCCTCCTGGGTCAGGGTGTAGTCGGTCAACACGCGGTCGCTGTCGCCTGAGGTCAGCTGGTCGAAGACCTTCGCGTCCAGTTCGCCGTCCACCTCCAGACCATTAGCCTCCTCGAAGGCGGCAATGGCCTGACGCGTGTTCTCGCCGCCCAGGCCATCGATGATCCCGGGCGAGAAGCGGGTGCGGTCCAGCAGGATTTGCGCCCGGGCCATGGCAGGGTCGGGCCGCGCGTCATCCGGCAGGGCATCGGTGACCGCCCCGCCGCGCCCCGATGATCCGACGGTCTGGCCCTCCGGCGTCGTCTCTGTGTCCGTTTCGGCTTTTGGCGGGGTGAAGCTCGCCGACTCGATGGACTGCCGCAGGCGAGACGCCTCGTCTCTGGCGGGGTCGGAGGCCTCTGGCCGGGGCCGGTCGCGCGCGTCATCGCCACAGGCTGCCGTCGCCAGCAGGGGCAGGATGGCGA
>Ga0208179_1000084_pt1 | contig 85028 bp, 94 predicted proteins | sample Malvired_Geostar_FD_184238 | JGI IMG/M metagenome (GOLD analysis project Ga0208179, IMG submission 184238) | Marine viral communities from the Global Malaspina Expedition - Malaspina viral metaG DeepMed_Geostar (SPAdes) (version 2) | ecosystem: Environmental > Aquatic > Marine > Oceanic | place... | reverse complement strand
GCTGCTGCCCGGAGGCGTCGAAGACGACGAGATCTGCGAGTTCAGGCTGCTGCCGACCGCGCGGGTAAACGCCGCCGGATTGCTCATGACACCGCCGTGGTACCAGGCGATCGATGCGGTCGCCGCCGCTGCGGCGGAGGCGCCCACCGCAAGCGTGAACTGTCTTGTCCAGGCGTCCTCTACGCCGAGCGCGACCGCGTACGGCAGCAGCCGCTCGAAGCGGCCTGCATCCAGCGTGGGCGCCGTGCCCGGGGCATCCAGCCGCGCCAACTCCTCGCGGTCGGCTACCTCGAGATAGCGCTTGAAGCCTGCGATCTCGTCCAGCAACCGCCTGCCTTCCAGGGTCGGTGCCTTGATCAGGTAAGCGAAGACACCAAGCACGACCACCATCAGGAACACCAGGGCGAGGATCAGTGGCACGCCGTTGCCTCCGCTGGCCCCGAATGCGAGCACGGTTGTGGCGATCATGATCAGCGTTGCCCAGCCGATGCTGCTCCCGTTGAGCTTGAACATCGACGGTTTGAACCGCTTGGCCAACGCACTGGAGTGGGCCGTGGTGGCGGCCTGCATGGTGGAGGCATTCTTGTTGTCGAGCTCGAGGACGCGGCCCCCGCCGGCGAACAGCCGCTCGAGCAGCGTGCGTTGCTCGGGCGTCGCCGCGCTCTGCGCCTCGCCGGTCTTTTCCAGCATCCAGTGGTCGCCGCGCTTTTTTTCCGAGGCATGGATACCGACCGCGCCGTCCACGGCCGAGGCCAACAGATCGGAGGAGAAGCAGCGGGTGTCGTAGCCCATGCGCAGCATGTAGCGCAGCCCGGCAGGCGAATAGCCGGCCGGCGGGTCGTAGCGCACGATAATCGTGCCTGCCGCCGGGTCGCGGCCGATCCTGCGCCATCGCACCACGCAGAACACCAGCAACACCACCAGGCCGGCCAGTGCGACGAGCAGGCCGAGGTTGTCGCGCAGCAACCATGCCAGCCGCTGCTGCCGGCCCGGTTCGACGACGACGCCCTTGGGGAAGCTGAGCACCGTGGTCAATCCCGAATAGGGCGATAGCGGTTCGGTCAGCTCCCAGCGTGCCACTCCTGGCGCCGGCGTGGATGCGGTAAAACCTATGCCACGTTCGCCCATCGGCCCGCTGTAGCCTTCCGCCGCGAGGTCCTCCACCGGCACCGGCTCGGGCAGGCGGACTTCCACGCTGCCGGTCTCGATCCCGAACATCCAGCCCTGCCCGATGGCGTTCCAGTACAGCTCGTCGTGGGTGTCGAAGAAGCCGAGCTGGCGAGTGGTGCGGTAACGCAGGGTATATACGTGCTCCGCCGGCACCGGCAGCAGGCTGTCGTCGCCGGTGTTGACCCGCACGCCGTTGCTGCGCTTCTCGGTGAACCAAGGCTCGGACCGGCCGTTGCGCAACACGTCCACCACCTCGAACTCGACGACGACGCGGTTGCCGTGGCGATCACGGTATCGGGTGGGGAAGTCGCGATAGATGCCGCGGCGGATATTGTCGCCTTCCGCCCGGACCCGGATGTGCTCCACCACGTCGAGGCTGCCATCGGTGTTGACCTGGACCTCGCTGTCGTAGGAGAGGATGCGCTCCTCCGCCAGTGCCAGGCCCGGCCACAGCAGGACGAGCAGCAACAGCCAGCGCGTCACGACTGCATCTCTACGACCGGTGCGGCCCGATGGCCGGCATCTGCCTGGAAGAACTCCGCCTCGCCGAAACCCAGCGTGCGCGCCACCAGCAGGTCCGGCACGCGCTGCACGGTGTCGTTGAGGTCACGCACGGCGCCGTTGTAGAAGCGGCGCGCGTACTGCAGGTGCTCCTCCACTTCGACCAGGTCACGCTGGAGCTGGGCGAAGTTCTCGCTGGCCTTCAGCTCCGGATAGGCCTCCCGCAGCGCGAGCAGCCGCCCGAGGCCTTGTTCCAGTTCCGACTCCAGCGCTCCCAGCTCCCGCGGGCTGCGCAGGGACACCGCCCGGCTGCGCAGCTCGGTGACCGATTCCAGCAAGGCCCGCTCGTGACTGGCATAGCCCTTGACCGCCGCCACCAGGCGCGGCACCAGGTCGTGGCGCCGCATCAGTTGCACGTCGATGTCGGCCCACGCGGTCGCAACCTGGTTGCGAAGCCTCACCAGCCGGTTGTAGGCGAAACCGGCCCAGGCCAGCAAGGCGATGACGGGCAATACGACCAGCAGCAGGGGCGTACTCAAGAGAGCGTTCTCCGAAAGCGCGCCGCGCCGGGTTGGCGCGCGCTGCGCGCAGGTTCAGCCATCTCCGCCTCCGCTGCAACGCCCGGTCAGGGGTGTTCCGCAGGAGGGGGCAGCTTGAGGCTCAGGACCATCGTCAGCGCCAGCACGGTCACCACGACGGCGAGCGAGACCAGCACGGGGATGTGGTAGAAACCAGCGATCAGCATCTTCGCGCCCACGAACACCAGCACCACCGCCAGACCGTAGGGCAACAGGTGGAAGCGGTCGGCCAGGCCCGCCAGCATGAAGAACATCGCGCGCAGCCCGAGGACCGCGAACACGTTCGACGTCAGCACGATGAAGGGATCGGTGGTGATCGCGAAGATCGCCGGGATCGAATCGACCGCGAAGATGACATCGGTGACCGCGATCATCACCAGCACGACGAACAGCGGGGTGTACTTGCGGCGGCTGCCCTGGCCGATCCACAGCGCCTCGCCCTGGTAGCGGCGGATCAGGGGCAGGTGTCCGGTCACCCAGCGCAGCACCGGGTTGCGGTCCATATCCGGTTCCTGGCCGGCGGTGCGCCACATCTTGATGCCGGTCAGCAGCAGGAAGGCGCCAAACAGGTACAGCACCCAGCTGAACTGTGCGACCAGCGCCGCGCCGATGAAGATCATGATGGCGCGCAGGAAGATCGCACCCAGCACACCGAACACCAGCACCCGTTGCTGGGACTGCGCGGGCACGCCGAAATACGTGAACAGCATCAGGAAGACGAAGATGTTGTCGACCGCCAGCGACTTCTCCACCAGGTAACCGGTCAGGAACTCCAGCGCGATCTGGTTTCCAACGGCTTCACCCGCGGTCTCGACCAGGTACCACCACAGCCCGACGTTGAAGATCAGCGCCAGCGCCACCCAGCCGGCGCTCCAGACCAGCGCCTCGCGGAACCCGACGCGGTGCGGGCCGCCATGGCGCATCAACGCCAGGTCTGCCAGCAGCGCCAGCACGACGACGATTGCGAAACTGGCCCAGAGCCAGACGTTGCCGATCGATTCCAAAGTGGTTCTCCCGTTGTGAGGACGCGCCGCGGCCGGTGCGGATGCACGGCATGGGGTTCACGGGATCGGGGGGTCGAAGGGACCGGATCGCCGGGAGCACAGGCCTGTCGCCGCTGCGGCGAAGGTCTTGCTCGTCGGCGATGGAAACCGACTGCTGGACCGGGATGTCTCCATCCGTAATGACGGCCACAGCGCTTGGGAGCTACTCCCCTTCTGCCGCGGATTGTCCTTGCTGCGCCCGGCCCGGTCAATCAGCCTGCATCCAGGCGCAGTCGAGCGCGTCCAGACCGATGTGGACCAGTAGCCCGATGGCCAGCAGGCGCGTGCGCCGCGGCAGGAGCAGCAACGCGTAGAACACGATGGCAGGCGTACGGTGCAATGGATGGAAGCCGATGCTGCAGCGGTCCGGCACGTAGATCGGGTCGGCCCACAGATGGTCGATGTCGATCAACCAGCCCGCCAGCATCCAGGCCCATGCGCTGCGCCACCGGGCCCTGAAGAAGACCCGCGCGATCGCGAGCGGCACGAAGGCGTGCAGCAGCAGGTGGGTGGCGGATCGGAAGTCGAGGTCCATCCGGCCGGATCGTACAATGGGCGCCAGCGGAGCACCGAAGGAGGATCGCCATGCGCAACCCGATGCAGGACCAGTTGCTCAAGGCCGGGCTGGTCAAGAAGAGCAAGGTCGCCCAGGTGCTGCGCGATCAGGCGAAGCGGCGCCATGCGAAGGCGGCCCCGGCAGACGAGAGCGAAAAGGTGGACGCCCGGCGCCTGCAGGCCGAACGGGCCGAGCGCGATCGCGCCCTGGCAGCCGAGCGCAATGCCCAGGCACGCCTGCAGGAGATCCGGGCGCAGGTGCGCCAGATCATCGATGCCAACCGGGTGGACGCGACGGGCGAGGAGCCCTACAGCTTCGAGGACCAGGGCAGCATCAGGAGGATCCACGTCGACGCTGCACAGCGCCAGCAACTGGCTAAGGGCTCGCTGGTGATCGTTCGGGATGCGGATGGATACGCGCTGCTTCCGGAAGCAGCGGCGCAGAAGGTGCGCGAGCGCGACGCCTCACTCGTCGTGCTCGACAACCGCCAGAGGGACACTGGCGGCGTCGAAGATGAAGACCCTTACTACAGTCGCTTCAAGGTCCCTGACGACCTGGTCTGGTAAGGATCAGCAGGGGCCTGTGGTGAACTTCATCCGCGGCCCGGAGCTGGCGCCCCAATACGCGGTGTGGCCCGTGCAGTCGGTATAGCGACCGCCGATGGCGACGTTGTTCGAGTCGTAGTAGGTGTACTCGTACCATCCGCTTCCCACCGGCGGGATCCGTGCGACTGCTGCTCCGATGGCCATGCCGCTCAGGGCTAGGGCGACCGCGAAAATGCGAATGCGGGACATATCGCTCCTCCATGGAATGGCGACAGTGCCGCAGCCGAGGTTAGCGCCGCGTACGGCGGGGTGGCGACCGTTCGTCGGCCGCGCCGGCTCACGGCCTTTTCATAGGGCGTCGGCAAGACTGTCCCCCGGCGCCGTCCCGCGCAGTCCGCAGCAGGCACACCCGGAGGGAGCCATCAGCACCGACACCGCCCGTGCAGATGCCGACGGCAGGTTCGTCCGCCGTTGCCTGATCGCGGCCGCCGTCGTGATCGCGGTGCTGGCCGCCTACCAGTTGCTGGACGTCATCCTGCTGGTGTTCGCGGCGGTTCTGATCTCGGTGATATTCCGGGCGGTGGCGGCACCGCTCGCGCGCTTGGGAATGTCGCCGCGGCTTTCGCTCACCCTCGCGGTGCTGGGCATGTTCGCCCTTGTCCTGGCGGGGGTGTGGTTCTTCGGTTCCCGCATCGCGGTGCAGGCGCAGGTTCTCGCGGACCTGCTGCCTGAAGCCTGGCGCTCACTGCAGGCGAGGCTGCTGGCCCTGCCGATGGGGGAGCAGATCCTGAACTCGATCACCGACGTGGTGCCGGACCGGCAGGCGATCGTCAACGGCGCCGGCCGGTTCATCGGTTCGGTCGGCTCGGCTGCGCTGGAGATCATCGTTGTGGTCGCTGCAGGCATCTTCATCGCGGCCAAGCCCCAGGTCTATCGCAACGGCGTGGTCCAGCTGTTCCCGAGCGGCCGGCAAGCGCAGGTCGGCGAGACCATGGACGCCTCGGGACGTGCCCTGCGCATGTGGTTGCTGGGCCAGTTGCTGGCGATGACCGTGGTGGGGGTGTTGACCGGGGTCGGCCTCTGGCTGGTGGGGGTGCCCTCCGCGCTGGCGCTGGGCGTGATCGCCGGGCTGGCAGACTTCGTGCCGCTGGCAGGCCCCTTTGCCGCTGCGGTCCCGGGCCTGCTGATCGCGCTGGCGCAGGGCCCTGAGCAGGCACTCGGCGCGCTGGCGGTGTACGTGCTGGTACAGCAGCTGGAAGGCAACATGATCGCGCCGCTGGTCACGCGGCACGTGGTCTCGATACCGCCCGCCGTCACCCTGTTCGCGTTGCTCGCGCTGGCAGTGATGTTCGGCCCGAAGGGCATCCTGCTGGCGGCGCCGCTGACGGTGGTCGCGTTCGTGGCGATCAAGAAGCTCTACGTGCGCGACACGCTGGAACACAGCACGGAAGTGCCGGGTGAGGACACTGGCCCCGAACCTTCCTCTTAGCCCGTCTCGCGGCTGGACGGGGCGTGGCGCGAGGTCACGCCGGATTTCTTCGACAGCCGCTGTCCGCGGCGTTCTCCGGAAGGCCGGGGCCATCCCTGCAGGCACGGATGGCCTGGGCCGAGCAGGGCGACGCCATCCTCCGCGCTGATGACGGCAAATGTTTCGCGCTGCAGCGATTGCATGACGTCCCGCCAAGGCCCGGGCGGATCGACCTCCGCGGCGTAGTGGTCGACGAGCTCGGTGGTCCCGCACGTGGTCAGCGGCCCATGGTCCTTCTCGGCCGCTACCGAAGGAAGGCAGCAGCGTGGAACCAGCAGCAGCGCACCGTTCCTGCATCGGTAGACAGCGATGTCCATCTTCCGTCCCCAGAATAAAGACCCCTGAGCCCACGATCCCGCAATGACAGCGTTGCGTCGGTGTGCTTTCGAACACAAGCGGCCACAGCGGGAGCCTAGGACTGGGTGGCTCCCAGCAGGCGCTCGTACTCGCCCTTGACGACGGCATAGCATTCGCAACTGTGCTGCTCCAGGGCCGGCCGATCCACCACGTGGATGCGGCCCCTGCTGTAGCGGATCACGCTTGCTTCCTGAAGCCGGCCTGCGGCCTCGGTGATGGCCTCGCGGCGCACACCCAGCTTGCCGGCGATTGCTTCCTGCGTGAACCGCAGTTCGTTCGATACCGTCCGGTCCAGGCACAGCAGCAGCCAGCGGGACAGCTGCTTTTCGACGGTGTGGTGGCGGTTGCAGACCGCCGTCTGCGCCATCTGTGCCAGCACGAACTGCGTGTATCGCAGCACCACGAACTGGAAGTCGCCACCTCGCCTGAACTCGCGGTCGGCATCTTCCGCACGGATGGCGTAAGCCTCTCCCGCGAGCTGGACCACGGCTTGCGACGGGGTGCTGTGGCTGTCGACCAGCACGGCCGAACCGGCCATGCCCTCGTTGCCGACCATGGCGATCTCGCTGGTGTCGCCGCTCTCGGTGACGTACAGCATGGACACGATGCCGCTGCGCGGGAAGTACATGTGGCTCTGGCGGGTGCCGCTGTTGTAGAGGATCTTCCCCAGGGGCAGGTCAACCCGATGCAGCATCGGCTCTATCCGTGCGCAGGTCTCCTCGCACAGCCGGTCGAGCAGTCCGTTCTCGGGCTTCCATGTTTTCTCGTGATCCGCGCTCATTCGCCTTCCCCGACTGAACAGGGATTCTCAGATGCGGGAGCAGGCGCGTATGTACGGCAACGCACATAGGTCGCTCCACGACAGGCCGAAAGCGGGCGGCACGCGCAGGTGTCGGAAGCGGGTTCGGGACGAAGCGCTCCCGGGCATCAGGGCAGGGGAGCCATTCCACCGTGCGCGCGGGGGACGGTGAATGCAAGGAGTTTCGGTCGAGGCTGGAAATGCGGAGGGCGTTGACGCGCGCCAGCGGATTTTGGCGCAAACTCGGGCCAATGGAGAGGGGGAGCGGCGGAGTGCCGGAGAACTGATGATCGACTTCAGGAAGCTGTTCGAGCGACTGCCGGCCCCGTACGTGTTGCTTGACCGCAACTTCGACCTGGTCGACATGAACAGCGCCTACCTCCAGGCCACGGCCCGCAGCCGCGAGGAGCTCGTGGGCCGGCACATGTTCGAGGCCTTCCCGGACGACCCTGGCGCCACCGGCAGCAGCAGTGCTGATGAATTGCGGGCGTCCTTCCAGCGCGTGCTGGACACTGGCGAAGCGGACACCCTCAGCCTGATCCGCTATGCCATCCCGGTGCACACCGGGTTGGGCGTCGAGTTCGAGGAGCGCTACTGGAGCGCCACCCACGTTCCGCTGCCGGGCGCTGACGGAGGCGTGCAGTACATCCTGCAGCAGACGATCGATGTCACCGAGCTGCAGTACATGAAGGCGGAGCTGCGGGCGCGCCGCCAGCAAGGGCCACCGATGGAACAACTGCAGGGCACGCTGCTGGCCCGGGCGCAGGTCGTACAGGATGCGAACCGTTCACTGGATTCGCAGCGCCGCCACCTGCTGCAGCTGTTCGACGAGGCTCCAGGGTTCATGGCATTCCTGCGTGGCCCGGAACACGTGTTCGAGCTGGCCAACAGCGCCTACATCCAACTGGTGGGTGGGCGCGACGTCACCGGCAAGGCTATCCGGGACGCGTTGCCCGACCTCGACGGCCAGGGCTATTTCGAGCTGCTCGATGATGTGTACCGCACCGGACGCCCGTTCGTCGGCCGCGGCATGCAGGTCGACATCGCCACCAGTCCCGGCCAGCCGCCAGATACCCGCAATGTCGACTTCATCTACCAGCCCGTGCGCGAGAGCGACGGACGGATCATCGGCATCTTCGTCCAGGGCCACGACATCACCGCCCAGGCACGCACCCAGGCCGAGCTGGAGCGCCACCAGTGCCACCTCGAGGCGCTGGTACGCCAGCGCACGAAGGAATTGCAGCAGAGCGAGGAAGCACTGCTGCACGCGCAGAAGCTGGAAGCCGTCGGCAAGCTCACCGGCGGCGTCGCCCATGACTTCAACAACGTCCTGCAGGTCATCGGCGCGAACCTCCAGCTGATCCTGGCATCCGGTCCTGCCGAGGGCGACTCGTCCCTGCGGCGCCGTGCGCGTTCCGCCATGGATGCGGTTGACCGGGGTGCCAAGCTGTCGTCGCAGCTGCTCGCATTCGCGCGCCAGCAACCACTCCGCCCGGTCGTGTTCAACATGGGCGACCGGCTGCGGACCCTGGATGACCTGCTGCGGCGCACGCTTGGCGAGCCGGTGGAGTTGTGCATCGAGGTCGAAGAGGGACTGGGGAACGTCTGGGCGGACGTCTACCAGCTCGAGAACGCCGTCCTCAACCTGGCGATCAACGCACGCGACGCAATGCCGCACGGCGGCCGGCTGGACATCGTGATGCGCAACGTGGTGATCCAGCCGGACGATCGCGCGGCCGAGATGGACCCGGGCGCCTATATCCTGCTGGAGGTGCGCGACACCGGCCACGGCATGTCACCGGCCGTGCTGCAGCGTGCCTTCGAGCCGTTCTTCACCACCAAGGGCGAGGGCCAGGGCACCGGCCTGGGCCTCAGCATGGTCTACGGCTTCGCCAAACAGAGTGGTGGGCACGTCAGCATCCACAGCGCGCGCGGGCAGGGCACGATCGTCGGATTGTTCCTCCCTCGCACGGATGCGCCGCCCACCGGCACCGCGGCCGAGGCCCCGCGTCCGGATGCCGGGCGCGGCGAGACGATCCTGGTGGTGGAGGACGATCCGTCGGTGCGCGAAAGCGCGGTGGATACGCTGCAGTCGCTCGGGTACGTGGTGGTGGAGGCGGGCGACGCCGCAGAGGCCCTGGAGATACTGGGCGCGGGAAGGCGCGTCGACCTGCTGTTCACCGATGTGGTCATGCCGGGACCGATCCAGAGTCCGGAGCTGGCCGAGCGCGCGCGCAGCCTGCAGCCGGGCATGCCGGTGCTTTTCACTTCCGGCTACACCGAGGACGTAGTGTTCCACGATGGTCGGCTCGACCCGGGTATCGAGCTGATCGACAAGCCCTACCTGCGCGATGAACTGGCCGCGCGCCTGCGGCATCTGCTGGGCGATCGGAACACCACCCGGGCGCAGGGCGGGCTGCGGATCCTGCTGGTGGAGGACGACGCCGCCAACCGCGCGCTCACCGCGGAGCTGCTGACCATCACGGGGCATGCCGTGGTGGCGGTAGGGGACGCCAGCGGGGGCCTGCGCGCGCTGCAGGAGGAACCGTTTGACGTCCTGCTCAGCGACGTGGGGTTGCCGGATCGGCCGGGCCCTGCCCTGGCGCAGGAGGCGTTGGAACTCCATCCGGGCTTGGCCGTAGTGTTCATTTCGGGCCATTCGGCCGAAGACCTGCGAGCCTCCGGTATCCGGGCGCCGGTCGTCTGCAAGCCGTTCCATCCGGACCAGCTGGAGGCCGCCCTGCAGGCCGCGGTATCACCGGTCAGGGGGAGCGAGTCGCCGCGGTGACCGGTATCCCGGGACAAGGTTCTGCGCACAAGGCCCGTTTGCGCGTCGGCGGCAGGCGCTTGATCGCGTATTCCGCGCGGCTGGCGGTGGAGCGGTCGGGATACTCGAACCTTGCCAGCAGCCGCTGCGGTGGGTTGGCGCGGGTATAGCGTGCGCCCTTGCCGGCCACGTGTTCTGCGTAGCGGCGTTCGACATCGGTTGCGATGCCCGTGTAGATGCTGCCGTTCCGGCACTCGATGAGGTAGACGAACCAGGTCGGCATCCCGGCAGTGTATGGGCGGCGCCGGCATTCATCACGGGTTGGGCTGGCGCGCGCTGTTGGCCATAGACTGGAGCCCCACCCGATCGTCGCTTCTTCGCATGACCAGGACGTGGTTCGTCGCCGCCATCGCTGTGTTACTGGCGGCCTGCAGTCCGCAGGCGCCGCAGCCGCAGCCGCAGCCTGCGCAGGTGGAAACCAGCAACGATGCATCGCGCGGTGGCGCCGTGTCCGATGCGACCGCCCCGCCGCCCGTTCCGCCCGCGGCGGAGCCGGTGACCGAACGCAGCGTCGACTGGTGGCCGATCGAGCTGCCGGACACGCGGGTACTTGTCAGCTGCGAGCACGACTATGCGGAAGCTGGCGATGGCGTGGAACTCGATTCACTGGGGTATTCGGCCATGCGCAAGGCGATGGCGGAATGCCAGGAGCGGGGGCGGCTGCGCCTGCGCTACGAGGGCAAGATCACCCCCGGGTTCACCTCCCTGATCGAGCGCAGCGTCGAGCTGCTCGATACGCTCGGCATCGAGCAACGCATCCTCGACATCGACTCCAGTGGCGGGCAGATCGAGCAGGCGATCGTCGCCGGCGACATCATCGCCGAATCCGGCTGGACGATCTGGGTCCGGGAAGATTCCTCCTGCCACAGCTCCTGCGTGCTCATCCTGGCCGCGGGGGACATGCGCATGCTTGCCGGGCGGGTCGGTATCCACCGCATGGTGAGGATCGGTTCGGAAGCCCGCTCCCGCGCGGAACTGAATGCGGAGCTGGAGGAGGTCCACGGGCAGGTGCGGCAATACCTGGCCCGCAACGGCGCGGCGTTCGCCGTCGCCGACCTGATGATGACGGTGCCCAACCGCAGCCTGCGCCTGCTGACCAGCGCGGAACTCCGCCGCTTCGGCCTGGACGGACGCAATGCGGTGGCTGACGACCTCCAGCGCATCCAGCTGGCGCGCAAGTGCGGTGAGGCGTTCGTGCACCGCAAGGACGCTTTTTTCCGGGCATTCGACGAGCAGTGCCAGGGGCCGGAGGAAGAGGTCGGCGGCATGGGTGAATGCGGGATGGCGCTGCGCCAGCGTTTCGGGTTCCCCGACGCGACCTGCCCCGCCGAGAGCCCCATGTCCGAGTACGAGGCGACCGCGGACGTACCGCGGCGTGGGGACCGCCAGACGTCCTGAGGGCGTGCCGCACGGCGACGCCACTTTCATGCCTGTCGCGCGATCCTGCGGTCCCGACTCCCAGGAGGCGACGATGAATCAATCCCAGGACAAGCGCGGGCAGGACCCGTCGGCGGATTCCGAAAAGGAGACCTCCGAACCGGGCCGACGTGAACGCGAATACGGGCACAGCTCGGGGGATCGGAACTCCCGCCACGAAAGGGACGAGTGGAAATCGTTCGAAGGTGGCGAGCAGCGGGAAGCCAGCCCGGACCGGCCGCCGGTCAAGTAACCCTCGACAGGCGGGCCGGGAGCAGGGGGCAAGAGGCGGAAATTTTTTCCGCACCCTGCAAAACCGGCGGCCCGACCGCCGCGTAGTGGCCTTTCCCGAATGGTCGCGGCTGGCACGCGACTTGCGCCGGTATCCGGGCACCACCGCGACCGCGGCATCACCACGACCAAGGAGGACATCCCCATGCGGGAGACCAGCGACGTCGAACGCGAATTCAAGGCAGTGGCCCAGGACGTCCTGCAGCTCGGCGCGAAATGCGTGCAGGCAGGCCGTTCGTGGCTGAGTGAAAGGAGGAACGAAATGAACCATCGAAACGATGAATCCCGCGGATCCCGCGGCCGCCACGGCGCTCCTCGCGATCAGGGGCAATCCGGCGGCTGGGACCAGCAGAACCGGCAGCGCCAGCAGGGCCGCCCCTACGGGCAGTCCAGCCAGTACCAGCAGGCGAGGGGTGAAGAGTTCCACCCCTACCAGCACAACCAGCACAACCAGCAGGATCGCTTCCATGGGCACGCCGGTGAGGACTACGGCCGCGCGCAAGCCTATGGCCAGGGTGGAATGGAGCGTGAGTACGGACAGGATTTCGAATCCACACAGACCACCGGCCCGCGCTACGACCGTCAACAGGGGCGCAGCGCCCAGGGGCTCGGTCCCCGCCGCGGCGGTGGCCGAGGCGGCCAAGGCGGCTACCGCGCCGGCCCCCAAAGCTACGGCGACAGTGGGCGGCAGGCGGGGGAGGGCTACGGCAACAGTTCCGGCTACGGCAGCCCGCGGGGTGACAGCTACGTGGGAGACGCTGGCATCACAGGCTACCAAGGGCAGCAGTTCGCGGTGCCGGGCGACACCCAGGCCAGCTGGGCGGGTGGTGGACGCTCCGGGAGCTATGGCGGTTTCGCCGGCATGGGTCCCAGGAACTACAGCCGGTCGGACGAGCGCATCAACGAGGATCTGTGCGAGCGCCTGACGGACGATCCCGACGTGGATGCCAGCGACCTGGAAGTGAAGGTCTCCGGCGGCACCGTGACCCTGGAAGGCACCGTCGATGAGCGCTGGATGAAGCACCGCGCCGAAGACCTGGCGGATGCCTGCAGCGGTGTGCGGAATGTCGAGAACCGGATCCGGGTACGTTCGCGATATGCATCACAGGGTGCCGGGACCGAAGACAGCACCGATCGCCAGGGCAGCTCCGGCGGCACTGAAACCGGCGCTCCCCCGACGCGTACCAGCAGCAAGGGCGGGACCGCCCACTAGGCGGGAGCCGCGGGATCACGAAGGCCCCCGGCGGAATTCGCCGGGGCCTGGTGCTGGATCAGGAGCGTGGAGCCGTGCACGCCGCCGGGGTTGCAGGCGATCGAGGCCCTCAGCCGTTCATCGCCCGCGCCGTGTCACCACTCCTGTCCCGGCGATTGTCCGGTCCTGGCGTCGACGCACCCTCCCCGAAACGGTTCAGCTGGTTGTGGATCGTACGGACGCTGACGCCCAAGGCTCGCGCTGCGCGCGTCTTGTCGTGGTTGAAGCGCTCCAGCGTTTTCAGCAGCATCTGGTGCTCCACCTCCGCATAGCTCATGCCGACGCTGAAGGTGACGGTGCTTTTGTCTTCCGCGCATTGACTGCCGCGCTTGGCAAGCGGGGAATTCTGCAAGCGCACCTCGTCGCCGTCACTCAGGATGAAGGAGCGACGGATGGCGCTGCGCAGTTCGCGTACGTTGCCCGGCCAGTCGTACCCGGACAGCTCATCTGCCACATTGGAGCCGAACCGCTTCCGCGTGCCGTGTTCAGCGTTCAGCCGTTCGAGGAAGTGCCGCGCCAGCAGGAGCACGTCACCGGCGCGTTCGCGAAGTGGAGGCAGCTCGACCACGAAATCCGCCAGGCGATAGAACAGGTCCTCGCGGAGGACGCCTTCCTCGATCGCGATCACCGGGTCCCGGTTGGTGGCGGCGACGATGCGGGCGTCGAAGCGGATCTCCTCCGTCCCGCCCACGCGCATGATCGTGCCGGTCTCGAGCGCGCGCAGCAGGTACACCTGCAGGGCCGCCGGCATCTCGGTCACCTCGTCGAGGAACAGCGTCCCCCGGTTGGCCTGCTCGAAAAAGCCGATATGGCGGGTGGCCGCACCGGTAAAGCTGCCCCGCTCGTGCCCGAACAGGTGGCTGGCCAGCAGGTCGGGCGCGATTCCTCCGCAATTGACGGCGATGAAGCCGCCGTCGCGTCCACTGTGTTCGTGCAGCCCCCGGGCCACCAGTTCCTTCCCGGTGCCGCTTTCGCCGGTGATGAGCACCGACGCCGCTGTCGGGGCGATCTTGCCGAGATCCTCCTGTACCCCGCGAACGGCCTCGCATTCGCCTATCAATCCGCCGAAAGCCCTGGTCTCCGGATGCCTCTTCCTTGCTTGCGCTGTCTCATGGCTCATGCGGACGATGATGGCGAGGCTGCGGTTAAAGCTCCGTCACCACGCTGGGTGTGCTAGGACACATAGATCTCGACATCCCCGAGGCTCACGCGTTGGCCGCTCCTGATCTTGCAGGTCTTGCGCAATTCGACCGCGCCGTCCACGGTCACCACGCCGCTGGCCACCAGCGCCTTGCCCGCGCCGCCACTGTCGCAAGCGCCCACCAGCTTCAACAGCTGGTTGAGCTCGACGTGGTCGTGGCGGGGATCGAGTTCGAACTGGACGCGTTCCATGGAGCTCCCGGTGGCGGCAGGACCGCGATCATAGGCCGATGCCGGCGAAGCTGCGATCATGGGACATGGCTGACGACGACGCGCTTCCCGGTTTTTCCTCCCTCCCGCTCACGCCGGAGTTGCTGCAGGGCATTTCCGCGCTCGGCTACGAGCAGCCCACGCCTGTCCAGGCACAGTCCATTCCGGCGCTGCTGCAGGGGCGTGACGTGTTGGCGCAGGCGCCGACCGGCAGCGGCAAGACGGCCGCGTTCGGTGTCGGGGTGCTGCACCGCATCGACGTGGGCCGCGTGCAGACCCAGGCGCTGGTGCTGTGCCCGACGCGGGAACTGGCCGACCAGGTGGGGCGACAACTTCGCCGGCTGGCGGTGGGCATCCCGAACCTGAAGCTCTCCGTGCTGTGCGGCGGCATGCCGCTCGGGCCGCAGCTGGCTTCGCTGGAGCACGACCCGCACGTCGTTGTGGGCACGCCGGGGCGGATCCAGGAGCTGCTGCGCAAGAAGGCCCTGCACCTGCGTGGCGTGTCCGTGGCCGTACTCGACGAAGCCGACCGGATGCTGGACATGGGTTTCGAAGAGCCCATCCGCGAGATCATGGGCAAGCTGCCGAAGGGGCACCAGACGCTGCTGTTCTCGGCGACCTACCCGGATGCGATCCGGACCCTGGCCGGCGCGATGCTGAGGGACCCGGTGGAAGTCACCGTTGCAGGCGTCGATGCCGGAGCAGTGGTCGAGGAATTGTTCCACGAGGTGGACGCAGGGAGCAGGACGCCGGCGCTGGCCGCGTTGCTCCTCGAGCACCGGCCGGAGTCCTGCGTGGTGTTCTGCAACATGCGCAGGGACGCGGACGAGGTCGCGGGGTCGCTGACGCACTATGGGTTCACCGCGCTGGCGCTCCACGGCGACATGGAGCAGCGGGACCGCGACGAGGTGCTGGTGCGCTTCGCCAACCGCAGTTGCAACGTGCTGGTGGCGAGCGACGTGGCCGCGCGCGGCCTGGACGTCGCCGACCTTGCGGCGGTGGTGAACTACGAGCTGCCGACCGATCCCGATGTCTACGTGCACCGGATCGGCCGCACCGGGCGGGCCGGCAAGGGCGGCCTTGCGCTCAGCCTGTGCACGCCGCGCGAGAAGGGCAGGGTCGAAGCGATCACCGGGCGCACCGGCGTGGCCCCCACATGGCGGCGTGTCACGCCGCTGGCGGGCAAGGCCGGTGGCGTGCCGCAGGCGCCGATGGTGACCTTGCGCATCGACGCCGGGCGCACCGACAAACTCCGTCCGGGCGACATCGTGGGTGCATTGACCGGCGACGCCGGGCTGCCGGTGGCGGCGGTCGGGAAGATCGACGTCTTCCCGACGCGTTCCTACGTGGCCATCGCGCGTGACAAGGCAGGGGTCGCGCTGGCCCGGTTGCGCGAAGGCAGGATCAAGGGCCGGCGTTTCCGCATCAACCGGTTGTGAGGGTGGGGCTCAGCGTCCGTTGACGCTGAAACGCCCCGGCCCCAGCAGCGCCAGCGCCACCGCGGTGGCCAGGAACATGCCCTGCAGCTCGAGCGCCCAGCCGCCCTGGCCATTGAGGCTGCCGAGCTGCCCCATGTGCACCAGCGCGATCGCGACCACCATGTTGATCGCAACGAGCAAAGCGCCGATGCGTGCATGGAAGCCCGCGAGCACCAACAGCGGCCCGACGATCTCGCCCAGCAGGACGGCATAGCCGAACGCGCCGGGCAGGCCATGCGCCTCGACCATGCCGACGATGCCGGACAGGCCGCCGTTGAGCTTGGCGATGCCGTGCAGCAGCACCAGGGCGCCGAGGGCAAAGCGGAGCAGGAGCTTGGCGATGTCTTGCTGGAGGGCCGGGTTCATCGTGGTATCCGATCGGGGCAGCGGGAAGCATAGCCGCGGGGATCGCGTCCGGTCACGTCTCCCTCTCCGCGCCGTCCCCGCCGCCGATGGCCGCCTTGGATTCGGCGGTCGCCAGTACCTCGGGATGCGCCATCACACCGCGCTTGCCCAGCAGGGGGTGCACGAACACGGCAGCGAGGATCACCGCGACGCCGACGTAGAAGCGCCCACTCAACTCGTGCTGTTCGCCCAGCAGCAGGATGGCCAGCACGATGGCGTAGACCGGCTCCAGGTTGACTGCCAGTTGCGCGGCAAAGGCGCTCATGTGGCGCAGCGCGACCAGCGAAAGCGCGAACGGCAGCAGCGTGCAGCCCAGCGACAACACCAGCAACAGCACGATGTCGCGGGTGGAAGGCATCACCAGCAGTTCCCCGGCGAATGCGGGGAAGACCCACGGCATCATCGGCGCAAGGAGCGTCAACGCCAGGGTGCCGGCCCCCAGCTCCAGCGCGGTGACCGTCAACGGGTCGCCTTCCGTGACCAGCCGCTTGTTGAGCGAGCCGAACATCGCCACGAACAGCGCGGAGAGTGCGCCCACCGCGATTCCGATGCGCATCTCCGGCGGCACTCCGCCCGCGACCAGCGCGACCCCGGGCAGCACCGCGATGCCCAGCGCCAAGTCCCGCCGCGAAAAACGGGACTTGGCCAGCCATGGCTCCACCAGGGCGGTGAACACGGTGGCCAGCGCGATGCAGGTGGCGGCGACCGAGGCGTTTGCCAGCTTGATCGCGCCGTAGAAGGTCAACCAGTGCAGCGCTACCAGCACGCCGATGCCGGCGTAGGACCACAACAGGCGCGCCGGCATCGCCCGTAGGGAACGCCAGACCCGCGGCAGCAGCGCCAGGGCCACCACCACGATCAACATGCGCGTCCACACCAGCGGCAACGCGGGCAGGGTGATGAGCTTGCCGAGGATGGCGGTGAAGCCCCACAGCAGGACGCAGAAGTGGATCTGCAGGTACGCCCTGCCGACGGGAGTCTTGGTCATCCGCACAGTGTGCGGAAACCCGCCGATGCTGACGAGTCCTTCGCTGGCGAAAGGAGGATGCAGCCGCCATTCAGCTCGCTCACGGGTGCCTCATGCCGCCTTTGGGAGCATTTCGACCATGCTCAATTCAAGTCGATCCCAAACCCCGCCCCCGCAATTCTTCCAGTCCGAGGAACGACTGGTGCTGACGGATTCCTGCGATGACTGGGATGTCATCGTCGGTGATGGCCCGGTGGTCGCGACGGCGATCCACGATGGTCACGCGATGCGGCCGTCGCTGGTGCCCCACCTCCATATCAGTGAGCAGGAACGGCGGCGCGACGAAGACCCGTTGACCGGGCTGATGACCGAAGTCGGAGACGTGCGGGTGCGCGTGCGCAGCTCGCGGTTCCAGGTCGACCTCAACCGGCCACGCGACAAGGCGCTGTCGACGGATCCGGCCGACACCTGGGGCATCCGCTTCTGGAAGGGCCCGCTGCCCCGGGAGGAGCTGGAGCAGTCCCTGGCGGCACATGACCGCTTCTACGCCATGTTCGAAGAACTGGTCGAGCGGGTGATCGAGCGCCACGGCCATGTGTTCCTGCTGGACATCCACAGCTACAACCACCGCCGCGACGGTGCGCACGCGGAACCCGCGGCGCTGGAGGGCAATCCCGACATCGACCTGGGCGCGACCACCCTGGACAGGGCGCGTTGGGGTGCGGTGGCCGACCGGTTCGCCGAAGCGCTGGCCGAGGTGCCGGCGGGCGGCCGCCAGCTGGATGTGCGCGAGAACATCCGCTACCCCGGCGGCGGCCACTTCCCCGAGTGGGCGTACTCCCGGTGGGGCGAGCGCATGTGCGCCATCTCCGTCGAGTACAAGAAGATCTACATGGACGAATGGACCGCTCAGGCCGACATCGGCGTGGTCGAGGACCTGCGTGCCGGGCTCCGCCATGCGGTGGCCGAGGTGCGGGGGATGCTCGTCCGATGAGCCTCGTGGCCGCACCGGAACCCCGCTTGAAGCCGCTGCCGCCGGTCGCGGCCAGGATCGACGCCGAGCTGGTCAAGATCGACTGCGAGCTCGACTGGCTGCTGGCGCTCTCACCGATCAAGAACGACGAGCTCTGGGCCGGATTCGAGGCCAGCGGCCACACCAGCATTCCCGAGCTGGAGTACATCGACCTGGAGGTCGACCTGCACGCCGAGCGCGAGCGGCTGCTGGCCCTGCCGATGGAAGACATCGAATCGCCGTTGCTATCGGGGCTGCTCTCCGAGAAGCAGCGCGAGCTGGAACGGCAGCTTGAACTGGTGCGTATGCGCGGTACCGACGGCTTCATCAATGCCAGCCTGGACCTGTTCGGCGGCGTCGAGCCGGGCCTGCTCAATCTGGCCAACGGCATCATGCGCGACGTCCAGCCCAGCGCGCCGCTCAAGCCCGAGGCCGGCATCGACGAGGTGATGGCCGCGGTCGAGGAGGAGATGGCGTGGTACCGCGAACAGTCGCCGGACTTCCACGCCGACGTCGTGGTCGACACCGACCTGAACTCGCTGATGATGGTGTCGCACGGCACGTTCTATGTGGATGGCGACATACGGCTGCCGCGCGCGCGCGTGCAGCCCCTGATCCAGCATGAGATCGGCACCCACGTCGTCACCCGCCACAACGGTGCGCGGCAGCCACTCAAGCAGCTTGAGGTCGGGCTGGCCCATTACGACCCGCTGCAGGAAGGGCTGGGCGTGCTGTCCGAGTACCTGTCGGGCTACCTGCCGGGTGAGCGGCTGCGGGTCCTGGCTGCCCGGGTGGTGGCCACCGACATGGCGCTGCATGGCGAGGGCGTGCCGGCGATCTTCGACCTGCTGCATCGCACCCACGAGATGCCCAGCGACGATGCTTTCGACGTGGCGGTGCGGGCCCTGCGCGGCGGCGGCCTCACCAAGGATGCCGTCTACCTGCGCGGGCTCCGTGACCTGGTGGAGTACCTCCATGCGGACGGCGAATTCGAGCCGTTGTTCCTGGGCAAGTTCGCGCTGACCCACCGGGTGGTGCTCGACCAGCTGATCGAAGAGGGCTGGGCCGCCGGCCCAGAGCTGCTTCCCCGCTATTTCACCGACCCCCGGGCGCAGGCCCGCCTCGCCCACTGCAGGACCACGCCGGTCGACCGGCTATTCCACAAGGACCCCGACGCATGACCTCCCGACCCATCAAGCTTGGTTTCGTGATCAATGACATCGAGACCGAAAAGGAAAACTTCACCACCATCCGTCTTGCCCGCGCCGCGGTCCGGCGGGGCCACGAGGTCGCCTTGATCGGGCTGGGCAACTTCATCTACGACGCCAACGGCACGGTCCGGGCCTGGGCCCACGTGCCGCGGCTGGAGGAGTACGCCGACGATGCGGCCATGCTGGCGGACCTGCAGGGCGCGGACGCGGAGACCCGGCGCATTTCGGTGGAGGACCTGGACGTGCTGATGTTGCGCAGCGACCCGGCCGACGAGCTCGCCGAGCGGCCGTGGGCACCCAACAGCGGCCTGTTGTTCGCCCAGCTCGCCGCCCTGCGGCACGTGATCGTGCTCAACGATCCGACCCACCTGACCGACGCCTCCAACAAGACCTACTTCCAGCATTTCCCCGAAGAGGTCCGGCCGGTCACCTGCATCACTCTGGATGCGGACGAGATCAAGGCATTCATCAGTGCCCATGACGGGTACGGAGTCATCAAGCCGCTGCAGGGTTCGGGCGGACAGAGCGTGTTCGTGGTCACGCCCGACAGCGGCGGCAACCTCAACCAGATGATCGATGCCGTCACCCGCGATGGCTACGCGATCGTGCAGGAGTACCTGCCCAAGGCGGTCGACGGCGACCTGCGGCTGCTGACGCTCAATGGCCGGCCGCTGTGCGTCGACGGGAAATATGCCTGCATCCGCCGCTACAACGACAGTGGCGACGCGCGCAGCAACATCAGCGCGGGCGGCAAGACCAAGTACATCGAGCCCGACGAGGATGCGCTGCGGCTGGCCGAGATCGTTGGCCCGAAGCTCATGCGCGACGGCATGTACTTCGCCGGCCTGGACATCGTCGGCGACAAGATGATGGAGATCAACGTCGACACCCCCGGCGGCATCAACGACATCGAGGACCTGACCGGGATCGACTTCAGCGGCTTCATCATCCGCGACCTGGAGCGGAAGGTGCGCCTGCGCGACCACTACAACCGGACGCTGTCGAATACCGAGCTGGCGATGATGTAGGTGCGCACTGGCAGTCCGGGGCGCCGCTTTTACGGCCGCCAGGGCCGCCGGTGGGACACAGCGGCCATGGATCAGCACTTGTCGCGGGCGTGCATCGGCGGACAATGACGGGTTCCCCCGACCGAGCCCGACCCATGCGCCCCGCCGAGGCCCTTGCCGCCGACATGCCCGCCGCCGAAGCCGCTCCCCGTGCCGCCTGGCTGACTCCGCTGGAACTGGTGCTCCTGGCGGCTGTCTGGGGAATCTCCTTCATGTTCCAGCGCGTCGCGGCGCCCGAATTCGGCACCGCGCCGCTGTCGGAGCTGCGGTTGGCGTTTGGCGCCATCGTGCTGCTGCCGTTCCTGTGGCGGCAGCGCCGCGCTTTCCCGCCCGGCATATGGCCCAAGGTCGTGATGGTCGGGGCGATCAATTCGGCGGTGCCATTCGCGTTGTTCGCCTGGGCGGCGCAGAACGCGCCGGCCGGCATCAGTGCGATCACCAACGCGATGGCGGTCCTGTTCACCGCGCTGGTGGGCTTCATGTTCTTCGGCGAGCGCATCGGGATCCGCAGGGCAGGCGCGCTGCTGGTGGGCTTCGCGGGCGTGGTGGTGCTGGCCAGCGGCAAGACGGCCGGTGCCAGCCTGGGCTGGGCGGTGGCGGCCGGGTGCGCCGCGGCATTCCTGTATGGAGTGGGCGTGCACTTGTTGCGACGGTATTTCGCCGGTTTGCCGCAGGCGGCGCTGGCGGCCGCGACCCTGGGTACTTCCGCGTTGCTGATGCTGCCCTTCGCGATCGTGCAGTGGCCAACGACGCCAGTATCGATGGAGGCATGGCTTTCGGCCGGACTGTTGGGCGTGGTCTGTACCGGACTGGCCTACGCGATCTATTACCGGCTGGTACAGCGCATCGGCGCGAGCCGAGCGGTCACGGTGACCTACCTGGTGCCGTTGTTCGCGGTGGGCTGGGCGTGGTGGCTGCTGGATGAGCCGCTGACGCTCTCGATGGGCGTGGCCGGCCTGTTGATCCTGGGCAGCGTGGCGATCAGCCAGAACGCGGCGAAGAAGTAGCCGAAGGCTTCAGCCGCGAAGGCGATCCATCAGCGCGATGGCAGCGGCGGGATTGCGTTCCTTGGCCGCGCTGATGAAGTAGACGAATACGTCGCGCGGTTTGCCGGTGGCCGCGCCGTCGGGTGGTGCCAGGCGGGGCAGGTCCTCCGGCTCGTCGCCGGCAGCCCAGAGACGGGCCCGGCGTGCCCATTCGGCCAGTTCCGCGGCCGGGTAGCCGGTGGCGACGTCACTGCGTGACCGCATCAGCCGCGCATAGACGAAGTCGGTGGTCAGGTCGGCGAAAGAAGGATGCTCGCTCGAGTCGGTGTATACGGTCGCCATGGCGTGGCGCTTGGCAAGTCTGATGTAACTGGCGTCGGTGAATTCCGGGTCGCGTACATCGAGCACGTGGCGCAGCCGGCGGCCTTCGAACTTGCGCGGCAGCAGCTCCAGGAAGGCCTCGAACTCGCCGCGCTCGATTCGCTGGCCCTGGTCGAACTGCCATACGATCGGCCCCAGGCGATCGCCCAACGCCACGAGGCCGCCGAGGAAGTCCTCCACCTGGCGCCAGGTGCCGGAGAGCACGCGCGACTGCATGATGCGCCGCGGCGCCTTGGCGGAGAAGATGAAGCCGGCCGGGGTCTCGGCCGCCCAGCGCTCATACGTGGCCGGTTTCTGGGTGCCGTAGTAGGTCCCGTTGATTTCGATGGCGCCGAGTTGCCGGCTGGCGTACTCCAGCTCGCGACGCTGCACGAGGCCTTGCGGATAGAAGCTCCCCCGCCAGGGTGCGAAGGTCCAGCCGCCGACACCGACGCGGACTCCATCGATCGCGCCGCCGGAGGCATCGGGGGCCGGCGCGGGCACGTCGAACAGGTCGGGGGCATTCATGGCGAAGTGGCGCCGTCGCCCTATTCGTATTCCCGGCTCTCGAATTCCACCATCACGTCGAGGTCGAAAGCCAATGCCTCCACCGCTTCGCGCACCTTGGTGGCGGTGTTGTCATTGCCGGCTTCCACTTCCAGCAGGTGCATGCCCGGGCCCTCGTCGTCCGGCAGCCCGGCGGAGGAAGAGTCGGGGTCATCCATGTGGGGCATCAGGTCGGAGATCTCCTCCACGTGTTCCACGCCCTGCAGGCTGGTCAGCAGGTTGCCGATGGCTCGCGCGGCGTCTTCGCTACCGGTAATACGGATACGCATCTGGGGCATGTCGCTGCCTCTTCTTGTCGGGTTTCCAGGGTGGATGCAGGCTAGGCGGCCAGCGGCAAACGCGGCGTGATGGATGGCCGGCCATCGCGCTGGATCGACCCCGCCTCCGGTAGGCTTGCGCCATGCCTACCGACCCAGCAACCATCGCCCAGCCAGCCGCCAGCCTGCCCGTCGTGACCCTGCGCCCACTGGAGCGCAGCGACCTGCACTTCGTGCACGTGCTCAACAACAACCGCAGCATGATGGGCTACTGGTTCGAAGAGCCCTACGAGTCTTTCGTCGAGCTCGAAGAGCTCTACAGCAAGCACATCCACGACCAGTCGGAGCGGCGCTTCATCGTCGAGCACGAATCTGCGGAGACGCAGGCCCACGAGCGCGTCGGACTGGTCGAGCTGGTGGAGATCGACCACCTGCACCGGCGCGCGGAATTCCTGATCATGATCTCGCCGGAACACCAGCACCGCGGCTACGCAAAGGCAGCGACGCGGCGGGCGATCAACTACGCCTTCAAGGTGCTCAACCTCTACAAGCTCTACCTGCTGGTGGACGTGGACAACGCCGCGGCGATCCAGGTGTACGAGGGCGCCGGGTTCCGCAAGGAGGGCGTGCTGGTCGACGAGTTCTTCAGCGACGGCCGCTACCGCAGCGTCATCCGCATGTGCATCTTCCAGCACGAGGCACTGGACGCGATCCAGGCGCCGATCAGCTAGCCGGCCCGTCCGAAGGCGTCCGCACCGGCAGCGGCACGTTGCACAGGTCGATGTGCCCGGCCGGCCGCTTGTACCAGCCATCACGGCGGTTGCGGCGCGCTTCGACCACGGCTTCGAAAGTAGGGCTGTCGGTACGCAGCAGCTCCAGGGCGATGCGTTTGTCCTCCGGGACCTCGCTGGCCAGGCGGATCGAACGGATCGGCGTGCGCGCGGAGGCGTCTTCGTACATGCCCATCGGCTCGGGCCCCCGCGGGATCACCGACAGCAGCTCCATGCCCCGGACCACGCGCCCGACCAGGGTGATGTTGCGGTCGAGCTGGCGCGGCGATTGGCCGGTCACCACGTACAGCTCGGCGCCGTTGCTGGAGTCGGCCGCCATGTCGCGCCCGGCACCCAGCGCTCCGTAGCAGTGCGCCATCCAGGCAAGGCCCGCTTCCGGGTCACGCGCCGCCGGGAATCCGTCGACGAAGCCCACCTCCGGTGCCCAGCCGTCGTGGTCGGGCAGCGCGGTGAATTCCAGGCCACGGGCGGGACGCTCGAATTCGGCTGGCAAGTGCGGCTCGGCGGAACCCAGCGACTTGCGATCCACTTCCTCTTCGGCCGGGTCGCCGAACTGGACCACGAAGTTGTCCTGGGACCGGTAGATGCTCAGGCCATCCCAGAACCCTTCCTTCGCCAGCGTGCGGATGTTGGCCACGTGGGCAGGCGCGAACTGCGGCGCCAGCTCGATGACCACCGTGCCCGCGTCGAGGTCCATGTAGAGCGTCTGTTCCGGATCCGGCGTCCGCCAATGCGCTGCCGGGGAGGCGTCGAGGATCTCCTGCATCGACGGGGCGGGAGCGGCCTCCTCGTGGGGTGGCTCCTGCGCCATGGCGCTGGAAGCGAGCAGGGCGAGCAACGCGAAGGTGGGCAGGCACGGGTTGGGCACGGGGGTGGCTCCGGAGGGTCGACGCCCGATTCTGTCCGAAGGCGCCCGCCGCGGCCACCGTGGCCGGCCTGCGGCCGGAATCTCCTGTAGGAGCGGCTTCAGCCGCGATCGTGGAGCCGGTCGCTCACCGTCGCATCAATCGCGGCTGAAGCCGCTCCTACAAAAGCGTGCGGGCCCGGTCCTGCAGCCGGCGTCAGTCGGCGTAGCGGGCGATGAAGTCGCGGACCTGGGGGTAGACCTTCTCACGCCAGCGGCGGCCGCTGAAGATGCCGTAGTGGCCGGCGCCGTCGACGGTGATGTGCTGGCAGCTCGCGGCGTCGACGCCGGTGCACAGCGCGTGCGCGGCACGGGTCTGGCCCTGGCCGGAGATGTCGTCGAACTCGCCTTCGATCGTCAGCAGCGCGGTGCCGCTGATCGCCGACGGGTCCACGCGCTCACCCTTGACGTCCCAGAGGCCGCGCGGGAGCAGGTGCTCCTTGAATACCACGCGCACGGTGTCGAGGTAGTACTCGGCGGCCATGTCCAGCACGGCGTTGTACTCGTCATAGAAGCGGCGGTGAGAGGCCGCGTCCTCCATGTCGCCCTGCACCAGGTGCTGGTAGAAGTCCCAATGTGACTGCGCGTGGCGCTCCGGGTTCATCGCCACGAAACCGCCGTGCTGCAGGAAGCCGGGATAGACGCGGCGGCCGTGGCCGGGATAGTTGGCCGGCACCGGGTGCACCAGGTTGGCCTCGAACCACCACATGGGGCGGTCCACCGCGAGGTCGTTGACCTGGGTGGGGCTTTCGCGGGTGTCGATCGGGCCGCCCATCATCACCAGCGATCGGGGCGTCTTCTCGCCACGCGCCGCCATCAGCGACACCGCGGCCAGTACCGGGACGGTCGGCTGGCAGACGCTGATCACGTGCAGGTCCTCGGCGCCGATCTCGCGGATGAAGTCCTCGACGTAGCCGACGTAGTCGTCGAGCGAGAACGGCCCGGCGGATGTCGGCACCATGCGGGCGTCGACCCAGTCGGTGATGTATACCTTGTGGTCGCGCAGCAGGGTCTTGACGGTGTCGCGCAGCAGGGTGCTGTGGTGGCCGGAAAGCGGAGCAACCACCAGCACCGGTGGCTGGCCCTTCATCCCGTGCAGGTTGCCGGCGTCATCGGTGTAGCGCTTGAAGCGCAGCAGCCGGCAGAACGGCTTGACCATCACCTCGCGCTCGATCACCGGATAGACGCTGCCATCCACCTCCAGCGAATGGATGTCGAATTCGGGTTTCTCGTAGTCCTTGCCGACCCGGTAGAACAACTCATAGCCGGCGGCGATACGGTTGGCGCCCGGCACGCTCGAAAGCCAGCTGCCGTTGGCGCTGAACATCCTGGCGCCGGCTTCGGCCCAGTAGGTCATCGGTGCCATCCATGCGCGGCCGAGTTCGTGCATCTGGTAGAGCATCATTCGGACCGTCCCCTGATACGGAAATGCTGCGCTGCAGCGTAGCCCATCGCGGTGGCCGGAACGTGAACCGGGTTCCGGATACGGCAAGCGACCGTCACGCGGCGGGCTCCGGGGGAAGCTCCAGCGCCGCTGCACCGTCACTCAAAGCAGGTGACAGCCACAGGTGGGAACCCAGGGCCGTGAGTCCAGCGCGAGCGAAGCGCTCTCGGTAGAAGGAGGCGGGCCTGGAGACGAACCCCTCGGTGTCGCCGTCGACGCCGTCGGCCCGGGTGAAGGTTTCAAGGAAGGCCACGCCGGCGCACAGTTCGCCCAGCGCCGGCAGCCCACGGTCCAGCTCACGGGTCGGCAGGTAATGCAGCACGTCGCTGCAGACCAGCAGGTCCACGGGTGGGCACGGGCGCAGGTGCTGGAAATCGGAAAAGCGGGCGAAATGGAGGTTGCGACGGCCGCCGAACCGGCCCACCGCGTACTCGCTGTTGTCGAAACCCAGGTATTGCACTGTCGGGCGCAGCTTCAGCAGCGGGGCGCGCCACGCACCCTCGCCGCAGCCGATGTCGAGCACCGTGCGCAGCGGACGTTCGAGGTGGTACTCCGCGGTGGCCACCGCCATGGCCACCTTGCGCGCCAGCCGCGCGGCGCCGCCAATGGGTGCGCCCGCCGTGCCCGGCTTCCGGTACCAGTGATCGAAGTAGGCCTTGTCGTACTGCTTGCTCATGGGATCCCCGGGTGGGCGCGGCCGCGCCGGCAGCGTGCGATGCTAGCGCGTCCCTCGATGACCCCGCCCCTTCCAGCCAACGGAGCCGCCGCCCGCATGACCGCCTATCTCTGGACCAAGACCTTCCACCTGGTGTTCGTCATCGCCTGGATGGCGGCGGTCTTCTACCTGCCGAGGATCCTGGTGAACCTGGCCGAAGCCGGGGACCAGCCGGCCGTGCGCGAGCGGCTGCTGCTGATGGGCAAGCGCCTGTACGGCTTCGGCCACGTGATGATGGGGCTGGCGGTGGTGCTGGGACTGGTGCTGTGGCTGGGCTACCGGGTGATTCCGGAATTCCCGACCATGGTCGCCGCCGGCACCGGCTGGCTGCATGCCAAGCTGCTGCTGGTGGCGCTGACGCTGGCCTTCTACATCGTCTGCGGACGCTGGTTGAAGGGCGTGGCGGCGGGGCGGGCCCTGCCATCGCCGCGTGGTCTGCGCTGGTTCAACGAACTGCCGCTGCTCGCCCTGGTGCTGATCATCTGGCTGGTGCTGGCCAAGCCGTTCTGAGGCGGGGGGCGCCGCCCCTCCGTTGTCCGCCAAGGGGATGACCTTCGGATTGTAGGAGCGGCTTCAGCCGCGATCCGCCACTCGGGCGCCCGCGCCGATTTCACGATCGCGGCTGAAGCCGCTCCTACAGGACCAGCGATCCGACGCTTGTCAGGGCGCGGGCATCTCCACCGGCACGCCGTCGGCGTTGCAGCCACCGCGCTTGCACACCGCTTCGCGCAAGAGGGGGGTGGACTGCAGCATGAAGTGGAACAGGACGTTCTGCTCGACGCTGCCGCGCACGGCGTCGCTGCCGGGGCCGATCGCCCAGATGCCGACGTCGTCGCCACCGTGTGATTCGCTGCCGGTGGGCACCAGCGCTTCCTGCATGTAGTCCGGGCCGGTGGTGTCGATCCGGGTCAGGTCGGGGCGGCCGGTCATCGCACGAGTGTCGCGCGGCTTGTGAGGGAAGGTCTTCGGGCCTTCGGGCTGCGAGGCGCTGGCACCGGTGTAGCCGGGGCCGTTGCTGTAGCTCAACGTCGTGTAGGGCAGGCCGAGCGCGTCGGTCGCCAGCTCAAATTCGCCCTGTTCGTTCTCCTCGCGCACCTTGCCCAGGATCGGATTGCCGCGCGCCGGATAGCCCACGAAGCTGAGGGTGTGGGCGTGGTCGGCGGTCACCAGGACCAGCGTGTCATCGGCCGAGGTCTCTCCGTCGCCACCTGCACTGCCTCGGACAGGGCGATGGTGTCGGTCAGCGCCCGATAGGCATTGCCGTCGTGGTGGGCGTGGTCGATACGCCCGGCCTCGACCAGCAGCACGAAGCCCTCCGGGTCCGACTGCAGTCGGGCGATGGCGGCGCGGGTCATCTCCGCCAGGCTCGGCTCACCTGCGCCGTCCCCGGCCCGGTCGTGCTCGTATTGCATGTGGCCGGGCTCGAACAGGCCGAGCAGCGGCGCATCGGCTGGGGCGGCCGAGAGCTGCTCCGCGTTCCAGACATAAGCGCCGGTCGGGTGCCGCTGCCGCCAATCGGTGATCAGGTCGCGGCCATCGCCACGCTGGCCGGTGCGGTCCGGATACTCGGGATCGGCCTGGTTGGCCGGCATGAACTGGGTGCGGCCGCCGCCCATGAGCACACGCGGCCCGTCGCCATGCACGGCCTCGATCATCTGGCGGGCGATGTCGGTGCAACCCGCCGCGCGGGCGTCCTCCGGCATCCAGGCATCGTTCTCCCAGTTCCGGCTGGGCGAGTGCGCCAACGTGGCCGCAGGGGTGGCATGGGTGAGGCGGGCGGTGGTCACCACGCCGGTGGCAAGGCCTTCGGCGGCGGCCAGTTCCCACAGGGTCGGAAGGGAGGCCTCGGTGGCTCCGTCGCACTGGCCGAAGCGCACCACCTGGCCGACGCTGATCATGCCGGCGCGCGTCTTCGCTCCCGTCGCCATTGCCGACATGGTGCCGGCGGAGTCGGGCGTCTGCTGGTCGGTGTTGTAGGTCTTGCTCAGCGCCGTGGCCGGGAAGTGCTCCCAGGACAGACGGTTTTCTTCCCCGGGGCCACCCTTGTTCTGGCCGTCCAGGATCCGCGCCGCCGCCACCGTCGCCAGGCTCATGCCGTCGCCGACGAACAGGATCACGTTGCGTGCCTTGCCGTCCATCGCACCACGTTCGGCCGCCTGGGCGGCGCCGTCGCGGAACCACCATGCCGCGGTTTCTCCTGCCGGATGCGCGATCTCCGGCACCTCGACGTGCGCGGTCGCCACCGGCCCTTCCGCGGGCGGTGCGGTGGTCGCGCAGGCGGCGGCCAGCAAGGTGGGAACGAGGACGAAGCAGGCCTTGCGGAGTCGGGACATCGAACGGCTCGGGGGATATCGGGGAAGGGACGGATTATGCCCGGCGACTGTTTCACCGGCGGGACAGCACGTCACAGGTCAGGCGCGCGAGTAGCGCCACGACACCATGCGGCCGTCGCGATAGGGCATGACGCCATGGAAGGCACGCGGGTCCTCGTCGAACACCAGCGGCAGGAAGTTGCGGTCGCCTTCCCACATCGGAAGTTCCGGCAAACGTTCAAGCGGCACCCATTCGAGCGTGCCCTCGGGATTGCTGGTGAACGGTGTCCCGCTGAATCGCGTGACCAGGAAGATGAAGCCCAGCCAATCCTCGCCATCGCGGCCGAAGCCCGGCCAGCTGATGGTGCCGCGCAGACTGAGCTCCGGGCACTCGATGCCCGCCTCCTCGGTGATCTCGCGGCGCATCCCGGCAACCACGTCCTCGTCGGCTTCAAGCTTGCCGCCCAGGCCGTTGTACTTGCCCAGGTGCTGGTCGTCGGCGCGGGCGTTGCGGTGCACCAGCAGCACCTGGCTGCGGTCGGGCGAGAGCACGTAGCCCAGCGTGGCGACGATCGGGGTGTAGGGCATCAGTCGTTGCCCGCGCGCTGTTCCGCCAGAGCCGCGTCGAGCGCGCGCTCGGCCCTGTCGGCGTAGTCGCTGCAGCTCATCGGTCGCGGTTGCCGATCTTCGGTGGCGGCGGGTGTCCAGCCGACGCCGTCCGGGTGCGGCGCGATCAGCAGGTCGCACGGCAGGGCGCGCACTGCGGCGAAACCGCGGCGATAGGCGTCGACGATGCCGGGGAACCGGGGGTTGTCGACCAGCCGGTAATCCGGGGCGCTGAGGCTGTCGACATAGGCGATGCGGACCGGCTTCCCGTCGCGCTGGTCGGTCCAGGTCCAACTGGTCGAGCCCGGGGTGTGCGCGGGCGTGAGGTGGGTGGTGAAGGTGATGCCGCCCAACTCCACCTTCTCGCCGTCCTGCACCAGCCGGTCCACCTGCACCGGGGGGTAGAGGATCGCATCGCCGTAATGGATGTCGTCGCTGCCGCCGCGGGCGAGCAGCACGGCGGTCTCGGCGTTCGCCACCACCTTCGCACCGGTGGCGCGCTTGACCGCCGCCAGCGGGCCGGCGTGGTCGCCGTGGGCGTGGCTGGGGAGGATCAGGCGGACGTCGGAGGGGGCCACGCCGACGCGACGCATGTGGGCCAGCAGCATGTCCGCGGCCTGCGGCATGCCGCCGTCGACGAGCACGGCGCCATCGGGCGTGGTCACCAACAGGGCGCTCAGGCCCTCGGTCCCGATGTACCAGGTGTTGTCGGCGATGCGGAATGGCGCCACCGGCGTGCGCCAGCTCTCGCGCGTCTCATAGGCCTTCAACTGCGGCAGCACGGCTTCGGCGGAGGTCGCGACAGGCGCGGCCAGGCAACAGGTGAGCGCGAGCACGCGCGCAGGCATCATCGGGTTCATCGGCTCGGCGGTGGCGGTCGGGCGCACAGTCTCCCCGGACGCACCTTCAGTCCGCAACCACGCGGTGGCCGCCATACTGCCGCCCTCGACACGGGAGATGCCCATGGCTTCAAGCGGACGCCAGCGCGAGCTGACGATGCGATTCCTCGCCGAACCCACCGACGTCAACTACGGTGGCAAGGTCCATGGCGGCGTGGTCATGAAATGGATCGACCAGGCGGGCTATGCCGCGGCCGTCGGCTGGAGCGGAACCTACAGCGTGACCGTGGCCGTCGGCGGGATCCGCTTCGTCGCCCCCGTCCATACCAGCGACCTGGTGACGGTGCGGACCAAGCTGGTGCACACCGGTACCACCAGCATGCATTTCGCGGTGGATGTCAGCGCCCGCGACCCCATGGGAGGCGAGCCGCGCCTGTGCACGCACTGCGTGATCGTGTTCGTCGCGATGGACGGGATCGAGGGCAAGCCGGCGCCGGTCCCCAGTTGGGAACCGGCCAGCGAGGAAGACGCCAACCTCGCCGAGTACGCGATGCAGGTGATGGCCCTCAGCAAGGGCATCGAGCAGACGGTGGAGCGCTACCGGGTGGCGGGCGGCCTGTAGCCGCCACGCGACGACGGATCAGATGCCGGCGACGCGGCGGGCCTGCATGTACTTGCCGCTCCAGTAGCCACTTTCCAGGCTGGACACCATCACGTCCTTGCCCTTGCTCGGCGCATGCACGAAGCGGCCTTCGCCGACGTAGATGCCGACATGGTCGACCCGGCCGCGGCGGCCGAAGAACACCAGGTCGCCCTCGGCGAGTTCGGACTTGTCGGCGATCAGCTCGCCGGCGTTGGCCTGGTCCCGCGATACACGCGGCAGCTCCACGCCCAGGGCGTTCTTGAATACGTAGCTGACCAGGCCGCTGCAGTCGAAGCCGTCCGGCGTGGTGCCGCCCCAGCGATACGGGGTGCCGAGCAGGGTCAGCGCGCGCTGCAGGACGGTCCTGACCTTGGCGTCGACCGGCTTGTAGTCTTCGGCCACGGCGGCCGTCTTCCCGGAGACCAGCAAGCCATTGATGTCGTTGGCAAACATCATGGCGCGGTCCGGCAGGCTCATCGCACCCTGCATGGCGGACACTTCGGGTGCCGCGGCTTCCTGTGCGAGTGCCGGGGCGGTGATGAAGCAAAGGAGGCAGGCAAGGCCAAGGCGGAATCGGGGGCGGATCGGGCCGTGGCCCGTCGTGCTCTTCTGGTTCTTCAAGGTCTTCACGCGCTCATCACTGGAAATCACGCGGCGATGATGACCTTGAACAGGCGCCAGTAGGTTCAATTCTCGTTAAATTGGCGTTAAAAACGCAACGACAGTGTCCCAGTTCTGGAACGAGTCAGGTCAGAGCACGCGCTTGGCGCCGCTGTAGTGGTCGCGCCAGTAGTGCCCATCGAGGTGGTCCAGTCGGACCGTGCCGCCGGAACTGGGCGCGTGCACGAAGCGGCCTTCGCCCACGTAGATGCCGACATGGGTGACCCGACCGCCGCTACCGAAGAACACCAGGTCCGCGGGTGAAAGCTGGCGCGGCTCGATCCGGGGCCCCTGGAAACGCGAAAGCTCGGTGGAGGTCCGGGGCAGCTTCAGGTCCAGCATGTCGCGGTAGACGTAGTTGACCAGGCCACTGCAGTCGAACCCGGACTGCGGCGTATTGCCACCGTAGAGGTAGGGCGTACCCACCAGGCTGATCGCCCTCATCAGTACCGCATTGGCGGCAGCGGGATCGCCCGGAGGCAGGGTCGCCCAGCCGCGCGGCGAAGCAGGCGCATCACCTCGCACCGAAGACCCTCCGCCACAGGCTGCCAGCGCACACGCAAGCGCGAGGAGCAGCGACGCCCGTGCCGCCCGATGCCGAACTGGCGCGGGGGCGGTGTTGCCGGGATAATGCGCGGCCGTGGTCGTCACGGCCGCAAGCTTCGCCGCTCCCGCCGCCGACGGCAACCCCAATCCGGCCACATCGCGGCGATTCACGCGCAGCGCGCCCGCCAGGCCCCCCAACGAGTTCCCCAATGAAAATCGAAAAAGACCGCGTCGTGCTCTTCCACTATTCCGTCGCCGAACAGGGCGGCGAACCGCTCGAGAGCTCGGAAGGGAGGGGGCCGCTGGCGATCCTGATCGGCCACGGCAACATCATTCCGGGCTTGGAGAAGGCGATGGAAGGCCGCGAGGCCGGTGAGAAGTTCACTGCCGACGTGGCCGCCGCCGAAGCGTATGGCGAGATCCAGCCCAACCTCACCCAGCGGGTCCCGAAGAAGTACTTCAAGGACGTGCGCCTGGTGCCGGGCATGCAGGCCGTGCTGCCGACCAATTTCGGCCCGCGCGCGGTGACGGTGCAGAAGGTCGGCATGAGCGTGGTCGACGTGGATCTCAACCACCCGATGGCGGGCAAGGACCTGAGCTTCGAGATCGAGATCGTCGAGGTGCGCGAGGCCAGCGCCGAGGAAGTCGAGCACGGCCACGTGCACGGCGAGGGCGGCCACCAGCACTGACGCCGGGACATCGGCGCCAGACCCGACGAACGGTCCGCGAGAGCGGGCCGTTCGTTTTTTGTAGTCGCGATCCGCCTGCGGGCGGCATGACTTGTGGCGGCTGTGGCCGCCCGCGGCCGCCGCGATGATGTCGCCGGGGACAACGCAGGCCAGGAGGCCGGAATGACCAGCACCACCCTTTCTCCCGTGTCCGGGAACGAGCGGCTCGACAACCTCGACGTGCTGCGCGGGCTCGCACTGCTCGGCATCGCGCTGATGAACGTCGAGTACTTCACCGCGCCGCTGGTGGACATGTCGTCCGGCATCGACGCCGGGCAGGGCGGCGTGCACTGGCTGGCGGATGCGTTCGTGCACGTTTTCGTCAGCGGCAAGTTCTGGACCCTGTTCTCGATGCTGTTCGGCATGGGCTTCGCGGTGATGCTCCAGCGGGCGCAGGCAGCGGGCCGGCCTTTCGTTCCGGTCTACCTGAGGCGCACCGCGGGGTTGCTGGCGTTCGGTCTCCTGCACGCATGGCTGATCTGGGCGGGCGACATCCTCGTCTCGTACGCACTGGGGGCGATCGTATTGCTGCTGTTGTTCCGCAACACGCCGGTCAGCCGGCTGTGGAAGTGGGGCGTGGGCATCTGGGCCGTCCTGCTCGGGATGATGTTGCTGGGCGTGGCACTCATGGGCCTGGCGGCCACCATGGACCCGGAAGCCGCGGGGCCGGCGCAACTGGCCGGGGGCGAGGCGATGCGCGCCGCCGAGATCGCCGCCTACACCGGTGGCAGCTACGCAGAGGCGGTTGCGGTGCGCATACGCTTCTTCACCATGATGCTGGGCAACAACCTGTTCCTGGTGCCACTGGTGGTCGGGATGTTCCTGGTCGGTGCATGGCTGGTGCGCAGCGGCGCCATGGCCGCGGTGGACGCACACCGCGCCCTGTTCGTCCGGATGGCCTGGATCGCAGGTCTGGGCGGGGCGCTCCTGACCGCGCTGTCGCTGATGGTCGAGGTGGACCCGGCACCCGGGACCGATGCCACGGCTGCCGACATGCTGGCGCTGAGCCTCCACATGCTCGGGTCGCCGTTGATGTCGTTGGCCTACCTGTCGATCGTGGTGCTGGCCCTGCAACGCGGCGTGCGGTGGCTGCGCCTGGTGGCGCCGGCCGGCCGCATGGCCCTGACCAACTACCTGCTGCAATCGGTGATCGGGACGCTGGTGTTCTATGGCTACGGCCTGGGCATGTGGGGCGAGGTGGCACGCGGCTGGCAGGTGCTCGGAGTCGTGCTGGTCTTCATCGTGCAGGTACTGCTGAGTCGCTGGTGGCTCGCCCGCTTCAGCCAGGGACCACTGGAGTGGTTGTGGCGCGGCTTCACCTACCTGCGGTTCGAGCGGCCGGGACGCACCGCCGCCGCTTAGACTGGGCGCCATGGGAAAAAGCGAAGACGTGGTGGTGGTCGGCGCCGGCGTGGTGGGGCTGGCGTGCGCGCTGGCCCTGCTGGAAAGCGGGCGCAGTGTCAGGGTGATCGATGCCGGCAGGGTCGGGGGCGGCAGCTCCCACGGCAATTGCGGCACGATCACGCCCAGCCACGCGCCCCCGCTCGCCGCTCCCGGCATGGTTGCGCATGCACTGCGCATGATGTTGACGCCCGATGCCCCGCTGTATGTGCGGCCGCGGCTGGATCCGGTGCTGTGGCAATGGATGTGGCGCTTCGCCAGGCGCTGCAACCGGCGTGACTGGGAAGCCAGCGCCCGCGCCAAGTTCACGTTGCTCGACGACTCGCGGCGCCGCCTCGCCGGCTGGATCGGGCAATACGCATTGGACTGCGAGTTCAGCGAGAGCGGTGAGGACTATGTGTTCCGCGACCCGCGCGTGTTCGAGCGCGAGCAGCACGACCTGCACCTGCTGCGCGAGCTGGGCATCGACGTGGAAGTGCTGGACGGTGCGGCGTACGAAGCCACAGAGCCGGCCCTGAAGCCGGGCGTTGCGGGGGCCATCCGGTTCTCTGGCGATGCGGCGCTGCGCCCTGACCGCTACGTGGCCGAACTGGCGCGGGCGGTGGTCGAGCGCGGTGGCACGGTGGTCGAGCACGATGCCCTGCAATCTTTGCGGCCTGCCGACGACGGTATCGAGCTCGACAGCGGAACCGGCCGGCAGCGCGCGCGGGACGTGGTGATCGCGTCGGGGGCGTGGTCGCCGCGGCTGGCAAACGTCATCGGCCTGCCGTGGCTGCGGCGTGCGATGCAGCCGGGCAAGGGCTACTCCACCACCTGGTCGGCGCCGCCGCTGGTACCGAAGCGGCCGCTGGTGCTGCGTGAGCGATCCGTCTGCGTCACCGCCTGGGGCAACGCGTTCCGCTTGGGCAGCACGATGGAATTCTCCGGCTTCGATGAAACCCTGAACCAGCGACGGCTGGGTGCGCTGGAGCGGGGGGCGGCCGAGTACCTGCACCACCCGGTGGGCACGGAACTGCGCGAGCGCTGGTTCGGATGGCGTCCGATGAGCTGCGACGACATCCCGATCATCGGCCGTGCTCCCGGACATTCACATCTGTGGCTGGCAACGGGCCACGGAATGATGGGGGTGGGCATGAGCGCGGGCACGGGTCAACTGCTCGCCGACCTCCTTTCCGGACGCACGCCTTCAGTGGACCCGGCACCCTTCAGTCCTTCGCGCTTCGCTTGACGGTGCCGGCACGGGCACGGCGCGCCGACATCGTGTGCGCCACCATGGCCGGGCATTCCCAGCGGAGCGATCCATGCAGCAAGACTTCGACCTGATCGTCATCGGCGGCGGATCCGGCGGGCTGGCCGGGGCTTTCCGCGCCGCCTCCCACGGCGCTCGCGTAGCACTGCTGGAACCAGCGGCGCTCGGCGGCACCTGCGTCAATGCCGGGTGCGTGCCCAAGAAGGCCATGTGGCTCGCCGCCGAGGTGGCGCGCAAGCTGGCGGGCGCCGGCACGCTGGGCTTCAGTCCGCACGATGACGCCCTGGACTGGGAGACCTTCATCGCCCATCGCCAGCGCTACATCGGCAACATCCACCAGAGCTACCGCAGTCGGCTGGACAAGGCCGGCATCGCCGTCCTGCCGATGCGGGGCCATTTCGTCGGCGCCAACGCCATCGAGTGCGAGGACGGCGTGCGGCTGTCGGCGCGCAACCTGCTGATCGCCACTGGTGGCCACCCGGTGCGACCCCCGATCCCGGGTGCGGAGCTGGGCGGCACGTCGGACGATTTCTTCCACTGGACGGCTGCCCCGGCCCGCGTGGCGCTGGTTGGTGGCGGCTACATCGGCACCGAACTGGCCGGCCTGCTGCAGGCGCTGGGCAGCAAGGTCCACCTGTTCGTGCGCGGCGAGCGCCTGCTCAATCCCTTCGATGCAGAACTGGCCGACCAGCTGGCGGAGGACTACCGCCAAGCGGGCGTACACCTGCATTTCGGCTGTGACGTGACAGCGGTCGGGCAAGTGGGTGACGGGCTGAGGGTGCATGGCGAGGGCGCCCCGGAGGAGCCGTTCGACCGCGTGTTGTTCGCGACCGGACGCACCCCCAATACCGCATCGCTGGCATTGGACACTGCCGGTGTCGCCATGGACCGGCGTGGCCACGTCATCGTCGACCGGCGCCATTCCACCAATGTCGACAGCATCCATGCCGTCGGCGACGTCACTGCCGACCTGCCGCTGACGCCGGTCGCCATCGCCGCCGCCCGCCGGCTGATGGACCGGCTCTACGGCGGCAGGGACGCGCCGCTGGATCCGGACAACATTCCCAGCGTGGTGTTCAGCCACCCGCCGCTGGGCATGGTGGGGCTGACCGAGGAGCGCGCGCGGGCGCTGCATGGCGACGATGTGCATGTGAGCCGGGCGAGCTTCCGCCCGATGCTGCATGCACTGGCGGACTCACCGCAGCGCAGCCTGTTCAAGCTGGTCTGCGTTGGCAGCGAGCGGCGGGTGGTCGGCATCCACCTGCTCGGCGAGGCCGCCGACGAGATCCTGCAGGGGTTCGCGGTGGCGCTGAAGCTGGGCGTGACCTTGGACCAGCTGCACGACACGGTGGCCATCCACCCGACCAGCGCCGAGGAGCTGGTGCTGATGGGGTGAGCCGACCGGCAGTGTGCGCGACAATGGGTGCATGGACATCTGCACCCTCCACCGCGGCGACGCCCCGTTGCTGGTCAGCCTGCCGCACGACGGCAGCCACATCCCCGCCGGCATTGCGGCGCGAATGGTCGACCGGGCCCGGCTCGCACCCGACACCGACTGGCACGTGTCGAAGCTCTATGGCTTCGCCCGCGGCCTGGGCGCATCGATGCTGGTCCCGACGCATTCGCGCTACGTGGTCGACCTCAACCGGCCGCCGGAGGACACCTCGCTGTACCCGGGCCAGAACACCACCGGCCTGTGCCCGGCGGTGCAGTTCAGCGGGGAGCCGGTGTACCTGGAAGGGCAGGCGCCGGGCGAGGCGGAGGTTGCGGAGCGGGTCGAGCGCTACTGGCGTCCGTACCACGAAGCGCTGCACACGGAGCTCGAACGCCTGCTGCAACGCCACGGCCGGGTGGTGCTGTGGGAAGGCCACTCGATACGGGGCAGCGGCCTGCCTTTCCTGTTCGAGGGCCGGCTGCCGGACCTCAACCTCGGCACCGCCGCCGGTCTCAGCTGCAGCGCCACGTTGCAGCAGCGCCTGGAGGGCGTACTGGCCGGGCAGGAAGGCTATGACTGGGTCGCCAATGGCCGCTTCAAGGGCGGTTACATCACCCGCCACTACGGCGACCCGGGGCGCGGGATCGACGCGGTGCAGCTGGAGACCAGCCAACGCTGCTACATGGACGAGGACACGTTCGAGTACGACGAAGCACGTGCCGGCCGCCTGCAGCCCGTGCTCGAGCAACTGCTCCGCGCAACGCTGGAATGAACCAGCACCTGTAGGAGCGGCTTCAGCCGCGATCGGATGTTTCGTCGCCCGACGGTTCCCGATCGCGGCTGAAGCCGCTCCTACAAAACGATAAGGAGTCCAGTTGAATGGGGACCCTGGCGGCCGCTACACCTCCAGCGTTGCCAGGTCGCCCTTGGTTTCCAGCCACGCCTTGCGGTCGGACGCGCGCTTCTTGCCCAGCAGCATGTCCATCAGGCCGCGGGTCAGGTCGGCATCGTCGACGGTCAGCTGCACCAGCCGGCGGGTGTCGGGATGGATGGTGGATTCGCGCAGCTGCGAGGGGTTCATCTCGCCCAGGCCCTTGAACCGTGTGACGTTCACTGCGCCGCTGGAGCCCTTTTTCTTCTCCGCCTTCTCGCGCTCGATCTTCTCCAGCAGGATGCGCTTCTCTTCCTCGTCCAGCGCGTAGAACACCTGCTTGCCCAGGTCGACGCGGAACAGCGGCGGCATCGCCACGAACACGTGGCCGGCGGCGACCAGCGACGGGAAATGCTGCAGGAACAGCGCCGTCAGCAGGGTGGCGATGTGCAGACCGTCGGAATCCGCGTCGGCCAGGATGATCACCTTGCCGTAGCGCAGGCCTGACAGGTCGTCCTTGCCGGGATCGCAGCCGATCGCCACGGCGAGGTCGTGCACTTCCTGCGAGGCGAGCACGCTGCCGGACGCGACCTCCCAGGTATTGAGGATCTTGCCGCGCAGCGGAAGGATCGCCTGGAAGTCCTTGTCGCGGGCCTGCTTGGCGCTGCCGCCGGCCGAGTCGCCCTCAACCAGGAACAGCTCGGTGCGCGAGAGGTCCTGGCTGGTGCAGTCGGCCAGCTTGCCGGGCAGGGCAGGACCCTGGGTCACCTTCTTGCGGGTGACCTGCTTTTCGGTCTTCAGGCGCGCACTGGCGCGCTCGATCGCCAGCTGCGCAATGCGTTCGCCCATCTCGACGTGCTGGTTGAGGTACAGCGAGAAGGCATCGTGCGCAGCGCCCTCGACCACGCCCGCGGCCTGGCGGGAGCTGAGGCGCTCCTTGGTCTGGCCGCTGAACTGCGGATCGGTCATCTTCAGGCTGAGCACGAAGGACACCCGGTCCCAGACGTCCTCCGGCGCCAGCTTGACCCCGCGTGGCAGCAGGTTGCGGAAGTCGCAGAACTCGCGCAGTGCGTCGGTGAACCCGGTGCGCAGGCCGTTGACGTGGGTGCCGTGCTGGGCGGTCGGGATCAGGTTGACGTAGCTCTCCTGCACCAGCTCGCCCTCCGGCACCCAGGCCACCGCCCAGTCGACGGTTTCCGTGTCCCGGGTGTGCTGGCCGACGAAAAGCTCCGGGGGCAGCAGCTCGCGGTCGCTGAGCTCGCCGTGCAGGTAGTCGCGCAGGCCGTCCTGGTAGAACCACTCCAGTTTTTCACCGCTCGCGACGTCGTGCAGCCGGACCGTCAGCCCCGGGCACAGCACCGCCTTGGCGCGCAACAGGTGCTTGAGCGAGCGCAGGTTGAACTTCGCGGTATCGAAGTACTTCGGGTCCGGCCAGAACTGCAGGCGGGTACCCGTGTTCTTCTTCCCGACGCTGCCGACCACTTCCAGCGGCGAAGCCGGGTCGCCATCGCGGAAGCTCAGGCGGTATTCGTTGCCGTCGCGCTTGATGTGCAGCTCGACCAGGGTCGAAAGCGCGTTGACCACGCTGACACCGACGCCATGCAGGCCGCCGGAGAAGGTGTAGTTCTTGTTGCTGAACTTACCGCCGGCATGCAACCGGGTCAGGATCAGCTCGACGCCCGGGATGCCTTCCTCTGGATGGATGTCCACCGGCATGCCGCGGCCGTCGTCGGAGACCTCGCAGCTGCCATCGGCATGCAGGGTGACCTCGATCACCTTCGCGTGGCCGGCCAGCGCCTCGTCGACCGAGTTGTCGATCACCTCCTGCGCCAGGTGGTTGGGGCGGGTGGTGTCGGTGTACATGCCGGGGCGACGCTTGACCGGGTCCAGCCCGGAAAGGACTTCGATATCTGCAGCGCTGTAGCGGTTGTTCATCAGAGGGTGTCGAGGCCGGCCGGGCTGGAGCGGCGAGGATGGCGACGGAGACCGGGGCGGTCAAGCGAGCGCGTCGCAGGAACCGTGACGCCGTCCGTTAAGGTCCCGTTGTTCAGTTGCAGGAAGGGGGAGGGGCGCTAGCGTCAGCCCCGTCGCTGAGGGGAGCGGCGCTTCAAGCCAGATCCTTTTGACGAACTTTTTTGGAGACCGATCATGACCAATACCCGCAAGCTTCTGCTCCCGGCCTTCATTGCGGCCCTGATCGCCGCCCCGGTGGCGTTCGGCCAGGAGGCCATGACCCAGGAAGAGCACGAGGCGCTCGCGCAGGAGCAGCAGGCCGAGGTCCAGGCCGATGCCGCCGTCGATGCCGATGCCGACGCGGTCGAGGGTGCGCAGTACGAGACCGGTACCGTGACCGAGGCCGACGCCACCAACGCCGAGATCTATGGCGGCGAGGAGCCGGTCGAGGAAGAGGAAGAAGAGGAGGAGGACATCGACGGGCAGTAATCCCGCCGGTTCTTTCCCTGGGACGCCCCGGCTTGCCGGGGCGTCCTGCTTTTCAGGCCCCCGCGTCCGCACGAGCAGCGCAGCAACAGGCCCGGACGTCAAGCGGTCGCGGCGCGGCCTCCCAGCCGGTAAACTACGGCTTTCCAGCGGCAGCAAATCCATGACCCCCCTGATCTTCGTCACTGGCGGCGTTGTGTCCTCGCTCGGCAAGGGCATTGCGGCGGCCTCGCTGGCGGCCATCCTCGAATCGCGCGGCCTGCGCGTGACGATGATGAAGCTCGACCCCTACATCAACGTCGATCCCGGCACCATGAGCCCGTTCCAGCACGGCGAGGTGTACGTCACCGACGACGGCGCCGAGACCGACCTCGACCTGGGCCACTACGAGCGCTACGTGCGCACCCGCCTGGGCCGCAAGAATTCCATCACCACCGGCCGCATCTACGAGAACGTGATCCGCAAGGAGCGCCGGGGCGACTACCTGGGCGGCACCGTGCAGGTGATCCCGCACATCACCGACGAGATCAAGCGCTGCATCGTCGAGGCCACCGAAGGCTTCGACATCGGCCTGGTGGAGATCGGCGGCACCGTCGGCGACATCGAGTCGCTGCCGTTCCTGGAGGCGATCCGCCAGATCCGGACCGAGCGCGGCCCCGAAAAGGCGCTGTTCATGCACCTCACCCTGGTGCCCTGGATCGCCGCCGCCGGCGAGCTCAAGACCAAGCCGACCCAGCACTCCGTGAAGGAGCTGCGTTCCATCGGCATCCAGCCGGACATCCTGCTGTGCCGCTCCGAGCAGCCGCTGCCCGACAGCGAGCGACGCAAGATCGCGCTGTTCACCAACGTTTCCGAACGCGCCGTGGTGTCGGCGGTCGACCTGGACAACATCTACCGGATGCCCGCGCGCTTCCACGAGCAGGGACTGGACGACCTGATCATCGAGCGGCTCAAGCTCCCCGCCGGCCCGGCCGACCTTTCCGAGTGGAACGCGGTGCTGGACGCCACCGAGAACCCGGACGACGAGGTCACCATCGGCGTCGTCGGCAAGTACATCGACCACCAGGACGCCTACAAGTCGGTCGCCGAGGCGCTCAAGCACGGCGGCCTGCGCCAGCGCACCCGGGTCAACCTGAAGTGGTTGGAGTCCAGCGATGTCGAGCGCGACGGCGCGGAGAAGGCCTTGGCGGGCGTTGACGGCATCCTGGTGCCGGGCGGCTTCGGCGACCGCGGCTTCGAGGGCAAGGTCGACAGCTCGCGGTATGCGCGCGAGACCGGCATCCCGTATTTCGGCATCTGCTATGGCATGCAGGCGGCGGTGGTCGACTACGCGCGCAATGTCGCCGGCCTGGAGGGCGCCAACAGCACCGAGAACGACAAGGCCAGCCCGCACCCGGTGATCGGCCTGATCACCGAGTGGCGCACCGCGGCCGGCGAGGTGGAACGGCGCAGTGAACTCAGCGACCTGGGCGGCACCATGCGACTGGGCCTGCAGGACCAGCGCATCAAGCCCGGCACGCTGGCCCATGAGATGTACGGCAAGGACGTGGTGGGCGAGCGCCACCGCCACCGCTACGAGTTCAACAACCGCTACCGGACCCAGCTGAAGGACGCCGGCCTGGTGATCAGCGCCAAGTCTATGGACGACCTGCTGGTGGAGATGGTCGAGCTGCCGCGCGACAAGCATCCGTGGTTCCTGGCCTGCCAGGCGCATCCGGAGTTCCTGTCGACGCCCCGGGACGGCCACCCCCTGTTCGTGGGGTTCATCCGCGCCGCCCGCGAGCGCAAGCACAACGAAAGCCGGGCCAACCAGGGCCAGACGGGCGGCTTGCCCAAGGAGGCCACGGCATGAGGCGCTGTAGGAGCGGCTTCAGCCGCGACCTGGAATCGACGCGGGCGACCATCTATCCGATCGCGGCTGAAGCCGCTCCTACGGAGGAGGCGAGGGCATGAAACTTTGCGGATTCGAGATCGGGCTCGACCAGCCGTTCTTCCTGATTGCCGGCCCGTGCGTGATCGAGTCGATGCAGTTGCAGCTCGACACCGCCGGCACGCTGAAGGAAATCACCAGCGAGCTCGGCATCCCCTTCATCTTCAAGTCCAGTTTCGACAAGGCCAACCGGACCTCGGTGTCCGGCTTCCGCGGCCCGGGCATGGAAGAAGGGCTGAAGGTGCTCTCGGAAGTGAAGAAACAGCTTGGCGTGCCGGTGCTGACTGACGTGCACGAGTACACGCCGATGGACGAGGTAGCTTCCGTCGTCGACGTACTGCAGACCCCGGCCTTCCTGTGCCGGCAGACCGATTTCATCCAGAAGGTCGCGAGTGCCGGCAAGCCGGTGAACGTGAAGAAGGGCCAGTTCCTCTCCCCCTGGGAGATGAAGCACGTCGCCGACAAGGCGCTGGCGACCGGCAACCGCGACATCATGGTCTGCGAGCGCGGCACCAGCTTCGGCTACAACAACCTGGTCAGCGACATGCGCTCGCTGGCGGTGATGCGCGACACCGGCTGTCCGGTGGTGTTCGACGCGACCCATTCGGTGCAGCTGCCCGGCGGTGCCGGGGGCAAGAGCGGCGGCCAGCGCGAGTTCGTGCCGGTGCTGTCGCGCGCGGCGATGGCGGTCGGTATTTCCGGCATCTTCATGGAGACCCATCCGGAGCCGGAAAAGGCATTGTCGGATGGCCCCAATGCCTGGCCGCTGCCGAAGATGCGCGCGCTGCTGGAGACGCTGATGGCCATCGACGAAGTGACCAAGCGCAACGGCTTCCTCGAATCCCAATCCTGAGACCTACAAAGAACCCGACATGACCCAGATCGCCAAAGTCCACGCCCGCGAGATCCTCGACAGCCGAGGCAACCCGACCCTGGAGGCCGAGGTCACCCTGGCCGACGGCAGCTTCGGCCGCGCGATGGTGCCCTCGGGCGCCTCCACCGGCACCAAGGAGGCGGTGGAGCTGCGTGACGGCGACCGCACCCGCTACATGGGCAAGGGCGTGCGCACCGCGGTGGAAAACGTGAACCAGGCGATCGCCCAGGCGGTCACCGGCATGGATGGCGCGGACCAGGTCGCGCTGGACCGCCGCCTGGTCGACCTCGATGGCACCGAGAACAAGGGCCGGCTGGGCGCCAATGCCCTGCTGGGCGTGTCGATGGCCAATGCCCACGCGGTGGCCATGTCCAGGAAGGTTTCGCTGTGGCGGCACCTGGCGTCCGGCGCCAACGGTGGCGACGGTGCGGTATCGCTGCCGGTGCCGATGATGAACATCATCAACGGCGGCGCGCATGCCGACAACAACGTCGACCTGCAGGAGTTCATGATCCTGCCGACCGGCTTCGACAGCTTTTCCGAGAGCCTGCGCGCCGGTACGGAGGTCTTCCACGCGCTGAAGTCGGTGCTCAAGGGCCGCGGCCTGAGCACGGCCGTGGGCGACGAAGGTGGCTTCGCCCCGGACCTGCGCAGCAACGAGGAAGCGCTTGAGACCATCCTGGAGGCGATCGGCAAGGCCGGGTACCACGCCGGCGAGGACATCCTGCTCGGCCTGGACGTCGCGTCCAGCGAGTTCTTCGACAACGGCAAGTACAACCTCACCGGCGAGGGCAAGCGCCTGACCAGCGAGCAGTTCGTCGACTTCCTGGCCAACTGGTGCAGCCAATACCCGATCATCACGATCGAGGATGGCATGGACGAGGGCGACTGGGACGGCTGGAAGCAGCTCACCGACACCCTCGGGCGCAAGGTGCAGCTGGTCGGTGACGACCTGTTCGTGACCAATCCGAAGATCTTCCGCGAAGGCATCGACCGCGAGGTGGCCAATGCCATCCTGATCAAGGTCAACCAGATCGGCACTCTCACCGAGACGCTCGAGGCGATGGCCATGGCCGACAAGGCCGGGTACGCGGCCGTCGTGTCCCACCGCTCGGGCGAGACCGAGGACACCACCATCGCCGACATCGCGGTGGCGACCACGGCGACCCAGATCAAGACCGGCTCGCTGTGTCGGAGTGACCGCGTCGCCAAGTACAACCAGCTGTTGCGCATCGAGGAACAACTGGGCAAGGCCGCCCGTTATGCCGGACGCGATGCGTTCGTCTCGCTGAAGCGCTGACCACCCATGCCGCGACGCTGGCTGAGCGTGGTGCTGGTCCTGCTGGCCGCCCTGCTGGTGTTGCTGCAGTACCGCCTGTGGATGGGCGAGGGCGGTCGCCGCTCGGTCGCCGGGCTCCAGCATGGCGTGGAGCAGCAGGCCCGCGAAAACGAGGGCCTGCAGCAACGCAACGATGCCCTCGCCGCCGAGGTCGAGGACCTGAAATCGGGCGAGGCGGCGGTCGAGGAGCGCGCACGCAGCGAGCTGGGCATGATCAAGCCGGGGGAGACCTTCTACCGGGTGGTGGAGCCGGAAGGGCGGGTGCCCGCCCCGGTTGTCGAGGGGGAAGGCGAGTGAGTGCTGCGGGCGCGTGGGCAGTGGTTCCCGCAGCGGGTCGCGGCGCCCGGTTCGGCGGTGAGGTGCCGAAGCAGTACCTCGATCTGGATGGCCAGCCGCTGTTGTTCCACGCGATCGATGCCCTGCTTTCCCACCCCGGCGTGACCGGCGTGGTGGTGGCGCTGGCGGCCGGCGATGAGCGGTGGCCCGGTTGGAACACGCGCATGGGCAAGCCGGTGTTGAGCTGTACGGGCGGAAGCGAACGCGCCCACTCGGTGCTCGGCGCGCTGGACGCGCTGTCAGGCGAGGGCGTGGACGACGACACCCTGGTGCTGGTGCACGATGCGGCGCGTCCCAACCTGGATACCCGCGACATCGGCACATTGCTGGAGGTCGCGGCTTCCAGTGCCGACGGTGCCATCCTTGCCGCACCAGTGCGCGACACCCTGAAGAGGGTAGGTGCCGGGGGACGCATCGCTTCCACCGAGCCTCGCGAGCACCTCTGGCGTGCGCTTACCCCGCAGGCGTTCAGGCTGGGTGCGCTGGCACAGGCGCTGCGGCAGGCCGAAGCCGCGGGTCTCGCAGTCACCGACGAGGCGATGGCCATGGAGCACGTGGGAGCCCACCCGCGGCTGGTGGAAGGGCGGGAAGACAACATCAAGGTCACCACGCCCGCCGACTTTGCTCTTGCGGCCCATCTCCTGACGCGGCGCAAGGGCGCCGGATCGACTACGGAGCATCCATGAACATCCGCATCGGCCAGGGCTTCGATGTGCACGCGTTCGGCGACGGCGACCACGTGATGCTTGCAGGGGTACGTGTTCCGCATACGCACGGCGTGCTCGCGCACTCCGATGGTGACGTGGCCATCCATGCGCTGTGCGACGCCATGCTGGGGGCGCTGTCGCTGGGTGACATCGGCCGCCATTTCCCACCCAGCGATCCACGCTGGAAGGACGCCGACAGCCGCGCCTTCCTGAGGCACTGCCGCGCACTGGCCGCCGAGCAGGGCTGGCAGTTGGGCAATGCCGACGTGACCGTCATCTGCGAGCGCCCGAAGGTGGGGCCGCACGTCGAGGCGATGCGGGAAGCGCTGTCTTCGGATCTCGGTGTCGGCATCGACGCGGTCAGCGTCAAGGCGACCACCAGCGAAACCCTGGGCTTCACCGGCCGTGGCGAAGGCATCGCGGCGATGGCGGTGTGCCTGCTGGTCCGGCAGTGACAGCGGCGCCGGCTGGGCGCGTGCCCGCGCACGGAGCGCCGGTACTCCGTGCCAGGTTGCGCGAGACGCCCGAGGACTTCCGGGTCGAGGAGCTGGATGGCTTCGAAGCCAGCGGGAGCGGCGAGCACCTGTTGCTGACCGTGGAAATGCGCGGGATGAACACCGCTTTCGCCGCCAGCCACATCGCCCGCTGGGCAGGGGTGGGTGAGGTCGCGGTCGGCTACGCGGGGCTCAAGGATCGCCATGCGGTGACCCGCCAGCGCTTCAGCGTGCACCTTCCGGGCCGCCCGATGCCCGCGCTCGAGGGCCTCGGGATCGAAGGCGAGAACGAATACCTGCGCCTGCTCGACCACACCCGGCATGCGCGCAAGATTCCCCGCGGCGCGTTGGCCGGTAATCGCTTCGTACTGGTGCTGCGTGGCGTCGAGGGTGATCGGCCAGCCATCGAGGAGCGGCTGCTAACCGTGCTCGATCGCGGAGTGCCGAACTATTTCGGCGCGCAGCGCTTTGGTCGCGGTGGCGGAAACGTGCGTGAAGCCTTGGCCATGTTCAGCGGGCGCCGCGTACGTCGCGAGCAGCGCAGCGTCCTGCTCTCGGCGGCACGCTCGCAGTTGTTCAACCGGGTGCTGGCGGGGCGGGTGGAAGCGGGTTGCTGGGACCGGCCCCTGGAGGGCGAAGCCTGGATCCTCGATGGCAGCCGGAGCGTGTTCGGACCGGAACCATTCGATGACACGCTGGCGGCGAGGTTGGCTGCTTTCGACATCCACCCCAGTGCGCCGTTGTGGGGTCGCGGCGAGCTGCGCAGCGGCGGGGCGGCCCGGGACCTGGAGATGTCCCTGCTTGAAGGCGAGGAGAGCCCGCTGTTGCGTGACGGCCTCGAACGGGCTGGCCTGAAACAGGAGCGCCGTGCCCTGCGGCTGCGGCCTGCCGACCTTGAATGGTCATGGCTCGCCGGCGACGTGCTGGAACTCCGCTTCGCACTCCCACCCGGCACCTATGCCACCAGCGTGCTCGCCGAGCTGGGCGAGACGGTCGAGCCTGCTACGCGAGGCACATAGGAGCCGCAGGTTTCCGTTCGTCGGAAACCCATCCCCGGCACTGGCACCCACCGTGCGGCGGCGTATACCGGGAGACAGCCCGCGTGTGCGGGCAGGGGCCATCGCCCCTCAACGTCTCAGGAGATGCCGTCATGAAAGCATCCTTTTCTGCTTTGGCGCTGACGCTGCTGGTGATGTCGCTGGGCGCCTGCGCCAGCATGGATGAACAGAGGCTGGGAGGCATGGGATCGGTCGGTTCGGAAAGCATGACCGAGCGGGACCGCTACATGGCCGAGGTGGAACGCATCGCGTGGCGACGCGGTGTCCAGGTCACGTGGGTCAACCCGCCGCGCTTTGAAGAGGCGCAACTGGTCGCTACCAGCCCCTGACCCGCATCAGCGCCGGTTGAACGGCGCGATCAACACCAGTACCGCCCCCGTCCCGCCCTGGGCACGGGGGGCGGAATGGAAGCCCAGCACGCTCGCACGCTGCCGCAGCATGCGGTCCACCAGGTTCTTGAGCACCGGTGCGCCGCGGCTGCCGACGTCGCTGCCCGGACTGCTGCGGCCCTTGCCGTGGATGATCCGCACGCAGCCGACGCCGTGCCGCTGGGCGTCCGCCAGGAACGCGCGCACCAGGGTCTCCGCCGTCCGCGCGTCGGCCCCATGCAGGTCGAGCTCCTCCTGCGCGGCGATCTCGCCACGGCGCAACCGCTTGTAGACGCCCACGGGCAATGCATCGCTGCGCCACGCGAGGGCGTCTTCGGCTTCCAGCGCTGCATCGTCCAGGCCCTGCCGGAACGCTTCGCGCGCATTGGCCTCGTCGACTTCGGCCATGCGGGCCCGCGGGCGCGGGCGGGGCGTCGCTGGCGGCAGCGGCTTTTCCGGCAGCTTGCGCACCGGGCCGATCGCCGCGAGGAACAGCTCGCTCTCGTCCTCTTTGTCCTTGTCGCCCATCGGTGTGCACCCGTTGCCGCCGCATTCTGCCGCTGCCAGCGTAGCGCGCCGCACCGAGTGTGCAACGGCTGCTGGTGGGGTGCGCCGCGAGGTCGGCCGCGCCAATGCATCGGCTATCATGGGCGCCCACCACGCGCGCCCCGGGCGTGCCACCAGCAAGGGAGCCCATGCGAGTTCTGGTCAGCAACGACGACGGTGTCGACGCCCCCGGTATCAGGATCCTGGCCGCGGGCCTGCGCGCTGCCGGCCATGAGGTGCTGGTGGTCGCTCCCGACCGGGACCGCTCCGGCGCCAGCAACTCGCTGACACTCGACATGCCGGTGCGCGTGGTCCAGATCGACGGCTCCAGTTGGCGCGTCTACGGCACCCCGACCGACTGCGTGCACGTGGCGATCACCGGCATGCTGGAGCAGGAGCCGGACATCGTCGTATCGGGCATCAACAACACCGCCAACCTGGGCGATGACGTCATCTATTCCGGGACCGTCGCCGCCGCGATGGAAGGGCGCTTCCTGGGATTGCCCGCCGTCGCGGTGTCGCTGGCAACGGTCGACCACGTGGGCCGCCATTACGAGACTGCCGCCCGCGCTGCTGCCGAGATCATCGCCAGGTTGCGCACCGACCCCCTGCCCGCCGACACCATGCTCAACGTCAACGTGCCCGACCTGCCCTGGGAGGAGCTTGCAGGCTTCGAAGTCAGCCGGCTGGGCAACCGCCACCGCGCCGAAGCCTGCGTGCCGCAGACCGACCCGCGTGGCCGCCAGTGGTGGTGGATCGGAGCGGCGGGGCCAGAGCAGGACGCGGGGCCGGGCACCGATTTCCATGCCGTTCGCACCGGGCACATCTCCATTACCCCGATTCAGGTCGACCTGACCCGCTACCAGGCCCTCGAGCAGGTGGCGAGCTGGGTCGAAGGGCTCGAGAGCTCGCTCGCGTCTTCCCGTCCCGAGCCGGTGGAGGTGGCGGAATGAGCCTGCGGATGCGGCTGAAGTCCGAGGCCATCGGCTCGGGAATGACCTCGCAGCGCGTGCGCGACCGGCTGGTCGAGCGCCTGCGTGCCAATGGCATCGCGGACGAGCGCGTGCTGGAGGCGATCAGGACCGTGCCGCGCCATCTGTTCGTGGACGAGGCCCTGGCCACCCGCGCCTACGAGGACACTGCCCTGCCCATCGGCCACGGACAGACCATCTCCCAGCCGTGGGTGGTGGCGCGCATGACCGAGATCCTGCTGCGCAACAACCCCTCGAAAGTGTTGGAGGTCGGCACCGGCTCCGGATACCAGGCTGCGATCCTTGCGGCACTGGGCCTGGAAGTGCATACCGTCGAGCGCATCGGTGACCTGCTACGCAGCGCCCGCAAGCGGCTGAGGCAACTCGGCTTCAACGTGCGGAGCAAGCATGACGACGGCCGCATCGGCTGGCCCGAGAATGCGCCCTTCGACGCCATCATCGTCACTGCGGCGGCGCCGGCCCTGGTCGATGAATTGACCGGTCAACTGGCACCGGGTGGCACGCTGATCGCTCCGGTCGGCTCGGCCAGCGCCCAGTCGCTCCTCGTGCTCGAGAAGGATGAGCACGGCGCGCTGACCCAGAAGACACTGGGACCGGTGGTGTTCGTTCCGCTGCTGTCGGGGATGATCGATTGACTTCCGACCGGCGGGGCAGGACCCGATGAAGCTGTTCGGACCCATCTACGACCGCTGCCTGGTGTGGGCGGCGCACCACCACGCCCCGCGCTACCTGTTCGGGATGAGCGTCGCCGAGTCGGTGTTCTTCCCGATCCCGGTGGACGTGATGCTGGCGCCGATGGCGCTGGCCAGTCCGCAGCGCTGGATCAGGCTGGCCGCGCTATGCACCATCGGCTCCGTCCTCGGTGGGCTGCTGGGCTACCTGCTGGGCAGCGTCGCGCTGGATGCGATCTGGCCGTGGATGGTGAAGATCGGTTGGGACGACACCTTCCAGCACGTCCAGGATCTCTTCAACCGTTACGGGTTCTGGATCGTCTTTGTAGCTGCGTTCACTCCCATTCCATACAAAGTGTTCACCATAGCGTCCGGAGCAACGGGTATCGCGTTCCTGCCGTTCCTGCTCGGCTCGCTGATCGGAAGAGGGGCACGCTTCTTCCTCGTGGCCGGGCTGGTGGCCTGGGGCGGCCGACGCTTCGAGCACCTGCTGCGGCGCTACATCGAAGCACTCGGCTGGATCGTGGCCGCGCTGGTGGCGATCGCGCTGGCCTGGATGGAACTACGTGGAGGCGCGGCGTGAGCAGGGCGCCGCGATACGAGCCGGAGGAATCTTGAAGACCCGCATGAGTACAGCCCGAACGATCATTGCCGCCGCCGCAATCGCGCTGCTGGCCGCCTGTTCCAGCACGGTCATCCGCGACGGCGGCTCAACACCGAAGCACGGGGTGACGACGGTCGTGAAACGCGGCGACACCCTCTACCGCATCGCCACCGGCAACGGGGTCGCGGTGCGGGACCTGGCGGCGTGGAATGGTTTGTCTCCCCCGTACACCATCTATCCGGGGCAGCGCCTGAAGCTCTACCCGGGCGGCGCGCCCGTCGCCAGGACGCCATCGTCCAGGCCGCCTGCCGGCGGGGCGAAGCCATCGACCGGCGCCCAGCGTCCCTCGACGCCAGCCACCCCGGCACCCTCGACGCCCCCGCTCAAGAGCGGCGTCGCCTGGCGCTGGCCGGCGGATGGCCAACTGCTGAGCCGGTTCCAGGCGGGCGAGCCGACCAAACAGGGCATCGACATCTCGGGTAGTGGCGGTTCTCCGGTCCGCGCGGCCGGCGATGGCACCGTGGTGTATTCGGGCTCGGGCCTGGTCGGGTACGGCGAGCTGATTATCATCAAGCACAACGACCAGTGGCTGTCGGCCTATGGGCACAACCGCAACCGGATGGTCAACGAGGGCGCGGTGGTCAAGGCTGGCCAGCAGATCGCCGAAATGGGGCGCACAGGCGCTTCGCGCGACATGCTGCACTTCGAGATCCGCTACAACGGCAAGCCGGTCGACCCGCTTGGCTACCTGCCAGCGAGATGACGGGAGCGGGATCGCTCAGTCGGCTCCGGCCAGCGTGCCGGACAGGATGAACGCCGCTGCCACCTTGCGGCCTTCACCGGCCAGCACGTTGAAGGTTCGCGCCGCGGCGGCATTGGTCATCACTTCGATGCCGATGCCGCGCGAAAGCCCGGTGCCCATGACTGCAGCAGGGGGGAACACCATGCCCTCGCCGCTGCCGAGCAGGATCAGTTCCGGCTCCAGCGCCAGCACGGGTGCAAGGTTTGCCGGCGTCATCGCCCGGGCATCCCGTACCGGCCAGTCCTCGCCCAGGTGGTCCGGGGCAAGGACGAAGCTGCGGGTCAGCGTGCGGTCGTTGACCAGCGCCCTGGAGCCATCGGCGGCCCTGAGCGAATAGTCGTAGTCGGGTTTTTCGAGGGTCAGTTGCATGGCCGGAGACTCGAAGGCATGGACGACGCCGGCTCCCTGGACCGCGTCAGGCGCGGGGCAGGACGATCTGGCGCTTCTCGGTGCTCTCGCGGTACAGCACCGCCGTGTGGCCGATGCGCTGTACCAGCGCCGCCCCGGTCCGGTTGGCCAGCTCGGCGATCATCGCATCGCGCTCTTCGCGATCGGTCGCGGCCACCTTCACCTTGATCAGCTCGTGGTGTTCCAACGCCAGTGCGACCTCGGCCACGACCGGATCGGTAAGCCCCTTGCCACCCACCTGCAGCATCGCCTTGAGGTCATGGGCCTGGCCGCGCAGGAAGCGGGTCTGGGCGGCGGTGAGGGCAGTGGGCATGGGGACGGGACAGGGCGGGAAGGGTTCGCAGGTTATCATGGCGGCCCCCGCTCCCGAGCCCGCCACGCCTGATGGCCACCCGCAGCAAGAGCAGCCAGCGATGGCTCAAAGAGCACCATTCGGACCCGTTCGTGAAGAAGGCGAGGGCCGAAGGGCTGCGCTCGCGTGCCGCCTACAAGCTGGAAGAGCTGGTGGAGCGCGACGGGCTGCTGAAGCCGGGCATGGTGGTGGTGGACCTCGGCGCCGCCCCCGGGGGCTGGTCCCAGTGGGTCCGGCAGGAACTTGGCGGCAGCGGCCGGGTCATCGCCCTGGACATCCTGGAGATGCCGCCGCTGGCCGGCGTGGAATTCCTTCATGGGGATTTCAGGGAGGATGAGGTCCTATCACGTCTGGAGGCCAGCCTCGGCGGGCGGCCGGTGGACCTTGTACTGTCGGACATGGCCCCCAATAAGAGTGGTGTGGATGCCGTGGACATGCCCCGGGCGATGTACCTCTCGGAGCTGGCCATGGATTTCGCCGACAGGCACCTCAAGGTCGAGGGCGACTTCCTGATCAAGCTGTTCCAGGGGGTCGGGTTCGACGATTACGTACGGGAGCTGCGCCGTCGCTATGCGAAGGTGTCGATCCGCAAGCCGCAGGCGTCGCGCAAGCGTTCACCCGAGGTTTACGCACTGGCCCGGGGAAAGCGGGCGGAAATGAAATGATGGTCCCGCATCCAACCCGAATCCCGTCTCCCGCCTTCGCGGGTCCCGGAACGACACAACCGCACAGGGCGTGCGGCCTGCACGCGAACGGACGCGCACAAGGAATCAAATGAACGACTTGGCCAAGAATCTGATGCTGTGGGTGGTCGTCGCCGTCGTGCTGATGGTGGTGTTCCAGGCCTTCGGACCGCGTACCGCCGGCAGCGCCGCCCCCACCGAAGTGACCTACTCGCAGTTCCTCGATGACGTCGAGTCCGGCGAGATCCAGTCGGTGGAGTACACCGAGAAGAGTGGCCTGTCGGGCAATACGCTGGAGTTCGTGCGCAAGGACGGTGGCAAGGGCATCACCAACGGCCCGCCGGACGATGCGTTGGTGAACGTGCTGGTCCGCGAGAACGTGGATATCACGCGCGTGCCCCCGGACACCGGCCCGTCGCTGGTCTACATCCTGATCAACATCCTGCCCTGGCTGCTGTTCATCGGCATCTGGATCTATTTCATGCGCCAGATGCAGCAGGGTGGCAGCAAGGGCGCGATGAGCTTCGGCAAGTCCAAGGCCAAGTTGCAGGGCGAGGACCAGGTCAAGGTTACGCTGGCCGACGTCGCCGGCTGCGACGAGGCCAAGGAAGAGGTGGGCGAGCTGGTCGAGTTCCTGCGCGATCCGAGCCGCTTCCAGAAGCTCGGCGGCAAGATCCCGCGCGGCGTGCTGATGGTCGGCCCTCCCGGCACCGGCAAGACGCTGCTTGCGCGTGCCATCGCCGGCGAGGCCAAGGTCCCGTTCTTCAGCATCTCCGGCTCGGACTTCGTCGAGATGTTCGTCGGCGTCGGCGCCAGCCGCGTGCGCGACATGTTCGACCAGGCCAAGAAGCACGCCCCCTGCATCATCTTCATCGACGAAATCGACGCCGTCGGCCGCCATCGCGGCGCCGGCCTCGGCGGCGGGCATGACGAGCGTGAGCAGACGCTCAACCAGTTGCTGGTCGAGATGGACGGCTTCGAAGGTGGCGAGGGCGTGATCGTCATCGCCGCGACCAACCGGCCGGACGTGCTCGACCCCGCGCTGCTGCGCCCGGGCCGTTTCGATCGCCAGGTCGTGGTCGGCCTGCCCGACGTCAAGGGTCGCGAGCAGATCCTGCGCGTGCACATGCGCAAGGTGCCGGTGGCCGACGATGTCGAGCCGATGGTGGTGGCGCGCGGCACCCCGGGCTTCAGTGGTGCCGACCTGGCCAACCTGGTCAACGAGGCTGCGCTGTTCGCCGCCCGCGGCAATGCCAAGGAAGTGCGCATGGAGCACTTCGACAAGGCCCGCGACAAGATCATGATGGGCGCCGAGCGCCGTTCGATGGCGATGAGCGAGGACGAGAAGAAGCTCACCGCCTACCACGAGGCCGGCCACGCCATCGTGGGCCGCGTGGTACCCGAGCATGACCCGGTCTACAAGGTGACGATCATTCCGCGTGGCCGGGCGCTGGGCGTGACCATGTACCTGCCCGAAGGCGACAAGTACAGCTACAACCGTACCGCCATCGAATCCCAGTTGTGCTCGCTGTACGGCGGCCGCGTCGCCGAGGAGCTGGTCTTCGGCAACGACAAGGTCACCACCGGCGCTTCGAACGACATCGAGCGGGCGACCAAGATGGCCCGCAACATGGTCACCAAGTGGGGCCTGAGCGACGAGATGGGCCCGATCGCCTACAGCGAGGAGGACGACGAGGTGTTCCTGGGCCGCTCGGTCACGCAGCACAAGAGCGTGTCCGACGACACCGCGCGCAAGATCGACGAAGTGGTCCGCGGCATCCTCGACAAGGCCTACCAGCGCACCACGACGATCCTCAAGGAAAACCTCGACAAGCTGCACATCATGGCCGAGCTGCTGTTGCAGTACGAAACCATCGATGCGCACCAGATCGACGACATCATGAATGGACGCGAGCCGGGTCCGCCGGCGGACTGGGACACCTCCGGCAAGAAGCCGCCGCCGGACAGCGGCCGTCCGGGCCCGATGGTGGAGCCCGCGCCGCAGACCTGACGGCCCGCTTGCCGCGCCGACCCCGAAAGGCCAGAGTTCGCTCTGGCCTTTTTTCGTGGTGTGCTTCCCATGTTCGATGTTTCCCCCACGCTCGACTGCAACGGGCGGCCCCTGGTGTTGGACCGCCCGCGGGTGATGGGCATCGTCAACACCACGCCGGACTCCTTCTCCGATGGAGGCCTGCACGAGAGCGCGGATGCAGCGGTTGCCCACGCGCTGCGGTTGGTGGAGGAGGGCGCCGACATCCTCGATATCGGAGGCGAGTCGACCCGGCCAGGCGCGGCTCCGGTGCCGCTCGAGGAGGAACTGCGTCGCGTGGTGCCGGTGATCGAACGGCTCGCGCGGGAAGTAGGCGTCCCGATCAGCGTCGACACGAGCAAGCCGGAGGTGATGCACGCGGCCGTTGCTGCCGGTGCCGGCATGCTCAACGACGTGCGCGCATTGCGGGCCGAAGGCGCGCTGGACGCAGCCGCCGGGCTGGGTGTGCCGGTGGTCCTGATGCACATGGCCGACGAGCCCGGTGGGATGCAGGATGATCCGCGCTACGACGACGTGGTGGCCGAGGTGCACCGTTACCTCGCCGAGCGCATCTTCGCGGCGGAAATGGCGGGAATCCCCAAGCGCAACCTCGTCGTCGACCCCGGTTTCGGTTTCGGCAAGAACGGAACGCACAACATGACGTTGCTTGCGCGGCTGGAGCGGTTCCGTGAGCTCGGGGTGCCGGTGATGGCAGGGCTGTCACGCAAGCGCACCATCGGCGCCCTGACCGGACGCGAGGTTCCCGCCGATCGCGTGCACGGCTCGGTCGCGGCACACCTGATCGCGGCGCAGCGCGGTGCGCTGCTGCTGCGTGTCCACGACGTCGGCGCGACAGTGGATGCGCTGAAGGTGTGGGCGGCCGTGGCAGCGGTGGGCAAAAACTGACCAGAGTGATGGGCAGCCCCGCCGCGCGGGCCTCGGCGGCACTTGTCCACAGCTTGGTCACCGCGCTTGTCCACAGCGCTTGTGAATAACCCCACACGATTCGGGAGGGCGATATGGACCAACACGATTCGCGCCCGCTCGCCATCGCGCTGATGGGCCCGACCGCCTCCGGCAAGACCGCCCTGGCGCTGGAGTGGGCCGCCCGGATCGGAGGCGAGATCGTCAGCGTCGACTCCGCCCTGGTGTATCGCGGGCTCGACATCGGCGCGGCGAAACCTTCCCGCGCCGAGTTGGACAGTGTTCCGCACCACCTGATCGACATCCGCGATCCGTGGCAGCCGTACTCGGCTGCGGAGTTCGCCAACGACGCGCGCGAGGCGATGGCGGCGATCGCGGCGCGCGGCCGGTTGCCGATCCTGACCGGTGGGACGGGCCTGTACTTCCACGCACTGCTGCAGGGCCTGTCGGACATGCCGCGGGCGGATGCCGGCCTGCGCGCGGAACTGGCCGTCGAAGCGGAAGCAAAGGGGTGGGCGGCGCTGCATGCCGAGTTGGCTCACGTGGATCCCGTCGCGGCAGCCCGCATCCACGCCACCGATGCCCAGCGCATCCAGCGGGCGTTGGAGGTGTTCCGCCTGTCCGGACGCAGCATGACCGAATGGCGCCGGCAGCCCGGCCCGCCGCGCCCGCCGTTCCGCGTACTCAAGCTGGTCCTGGCGCCGTGCGAGCGAAGCACGCTGCACGCGCGCATAGAACGCCGGTTCGACCTCATGCTCGAGGCAGGCTTCCTCGACGAGGTGCGGCGGCTGCGCGAATTGCCGCAACTTCAGGCGCACCCGGCGCCGCTGGAGCTGCCGGCGTTGCGCGCGGTGGGGTATCGCCAGGCATGGGAGTACCTGGAGGGACATACTGACCCGGCCACCTTCCGCGACCGCGCGATATTCGCCACCCGTCAACTGGCCAAGCGGCAGTTCACCTGGCTGCGCAGCCAGCTGGACGCGCGTTGGTTCGATCCGATGACGGCGCGTCCGGATCTGGAAAAAGCGCTGGCGCTGTTCCTGAATGCGCCTCCTGCCGCGCCGCCGGCGGCCACTGACCGCTGAAAGCGCCGACCCCGTCACAGCCCGCGGTGGGGTACACACGCCTGGCAGTGCTCCGGACGGCACCGCAGCGCCCAGTTGCGCTACCATCGGCCGCATCGTCGCCGTGGGGACAACTGTCGACGATGCGGCCCGCCCATGCGGGCGCCGCCCAATAACTAGAAGATCAAAACCGGGGGAGTTCGATGTCCAAGGGGCAATCTTTGCAGGATCCTTTCCTGAACGCGCTGCGGCGCGAGCGAGTGCCGGTGTCCGTGTACCTGGTCAACGGCATCAAGCTGCAGGGCACCATCGAATCGTTCGACCAGTTCGTGGTCCTGCTGCGCAACACCGTCAGCCAGATGGTCTACAAGCACGCGATCTCCACCGTGGTGCCGGCGCGGAACGTACGCGTCGGGCCGGGGGGCGGGTATGTCCAGGGCAGCGAAGGTCCCGGCCACGCGCAGGACGATGGCGCCGGCGAGGAAGAGTAGACGCGTGTGCGCCTGCCCGGTCCCGGGCCTTGTTTTCTCCCCGGGCCGCATCCATCTGGTGACCACGCCAATCCGGTTTCCAGAGACTGCCATCCTTGTTTGAACGTTCCCGCAAGGGCGAAAACGCGCTGTTGATCCAGCCCCATGCCGGCGGTCCGCCGGACGAAGGGCTTGCCGAGGAGTTCGCCGAGCTGGCGCGTTCGGCCGGCGCCAGCGTGGTGGCGACCCTGACCGCACGCATCGATCGTCCCAACGCCGCCATGCTGATCGGCAGCGGCAAACTGGAAGAGGTCAGGGCCGCGGCCGACGCCACCGGTGCCGACCTGGTGCTGGTCAATCATCCCCTCACGCCGGGCCAGGAGCGCAACCTCGAGCGTGCCCTGGAGCGCCGCGTGGTGGACCGCACCGGCCTGATCCTGGACATCTTCGCGCAGCGGGCCCGCAGCCACGAAGGCAAGCTGCAGGTCGAGCTGGCGCAGCTTCGCCACATGTCGACGCGGCTGGTCCGTGGCTGGACCCACCTGGAGCGGCAGCGCGGCGGCTCGATCGGACTCCGGGGTCCGGGTGAAACCCAGCTGGAAACCGATCGGCGCCTGTTGCAGAAGCGGCTGGAGCAGTTGCAGAAGCGCCTGGACAAGGTGGAGGTCCAGCGCACGCAGATGCGCAGGGCCCGGGTACGCAGCGAAATGCCGCGCGTTGCGCTGGTCGGCTATACCAACGCCGGCAAGTCGACGCTGTTCAATATCCTGACCGGCGCCGAGGCCTACGCCGCCGACCAGCTGTTCGCCACCCTGGACCCCACGGTGCGGCGCATGGACCTGCCGGGCGGCGGGCTGATGCTGGCCGACACCGTGGGCTTCGTACGCGACCTGCCACACGAGCTGGTCGCCGCATTCCGGTCGACCCTGTCCGAAGCGCGAGAGGCCGACCTGCTGCTGCACGTCGTCGATGCAGCCGATCCGCTGCGCGACGAGCGCATGCGGCAGGTGGACGAGGTGCTGGCGGAAATCGGAGCCGGCGACATCCCGCAGGTGCTGGCCTACAACAAGATCGACCTGGTGGAAGGGGCCGTTCCGCGCGTGGACACGCCGGCGGAGGGGCACCCCAGGGTCTGGCTGTCGGCGCGCGACGGCGGCGGGCTCGACCTGCTCCGGTCCGCCCTGGGCGAAGCGCTCGACCTGCGGCACCTGGTAGGCACCGTGGCGCTGCCTCCCGATGCCGGCCGGCTGCGCGCCCGCCTGCACGAACTGGGCGCGGTGGTTGCCGAAAGCGCCAGCGACGACGGCTGGACCATGGATCTCGACCTGGTCCGCGCCGATGCCCAGCGCCTGCACGCCCAGCCCCATGGCGACGCACTGCAGCCCCTGCTCGACCAGCACCCCGACCCCGACGCCGACCACTTCGCTTGAGGCGACCGGCCCCCCAGACCTAGAATCACCGATCGCCTGCACAGGCGTCACCCACCCTTGTAGGAGCAGGCATGGCCTGGAATACCCCTGGCAGCGGCAACTCCGGCGGCCCCGACGGTCGCCCGCCGCGGCAGCGACGCCCCGGCAATGGCGGCCTTGAAGACGTGCTCGACCGGCTGCGCGGCCTGTTTGGCGGCAGCGGCAGCGGCGGTCCGAACATCGGCCGTTGGGTCCTGCTGGTGGTGGCGCTCTGGCTCGTGTTCAACACCTTCGTACTGGTGACCGAGCAGGAGCGCGGCGTGGTGCTGCGCTTCGGCCAGTACGCACGTGTCCTGCAGCCGGGTCCGCACCTCAAGCTGCCCTGGCCGCTGGAGCGGGTGACCAAGGTCAACGCCACCGCGATCAAGACCTTCAGCACCACCGTGCCGGTGCTGACCAGCGACGAGAACATCGTCCGCGTGGAGATCAACGTGCAGTACCGCGTTGGCGAGCCGCAGCAGTACCTGTTCGGGACGCGCGACGCAGACGCCATGCTCGGCCAGGCCGTGCTGAGCACCGTGCGCGAGCAGGTCGGCCGCTCGACCCTGGATACCGTGCTGGGTGCCCGTGGCGCGCTGGCGGTATCGGCGCGCGAGCAACTGCAGGCCTCCCTGGACGCGTACCGGACAGGCCTGGTCGTGACCGAGCTCAACCTGCCCAACGCGCGTCCGCCGGAAGAAGTGAAGCCGGCCTTCGACGACGTCAACAGCGCCCAGCAGGACAAGGACCGCCTGATCAGCGAGGCCGAAGCCTATGCCGCCCAGGTAGTACCGGAGGCCCGCGGCCATGCCGCCCGCATCCGCAACGTCGCCGAGGGCTACAACGCCGCGGTGGTCTCGCGTGCCGAGGGTGACGCCGACCGCTTCTCGATGCTGGTCGATGCCTACCAGAATGCGCCCGAAGTCACGCGCAAGCGTTTGTGGCTGGAGACCGTGGAGCAGGTGATGGCCGGCAACCGCAAGGTGGTCGGTGGCGATTCCCGCCAGCTGATCTACGTGCCGATGTCCGGCCAGGGCGGCAGTGGTGGCTCGGCAACCGGTCCTGGATCCGATGTCACCCCGCCGATGCTGACCCCGCAGTTGCTGGGCCCGGAGGTCAACTCCAGCCCGTCCGGCACCGCTCCCGCTTCCAACCGCGACAACCGGGCGGCCCGTCCGACCGGCCGCGATGAGGTGACCCGATGAAGTACCCCTTCTGGATCGCGACCGCGGTCGCCGTCCTGCTGGCCCTGATGGGGTCCACCTACGTGGTGCGCGAAGGGCAGGTGGCGATGGTGCTGAACCTCGGCCGCGTCGCCCGTACCGGCGTCGAACCGGGCCTGCACTTCAAGGTGCCGCTGGTCGAGACGGCGCTGGTGTTCGACCGCCGCCTGCAGGTGCTGGATGCCGAACCCGAGCGCTACCTGACCTCCGAGCGCAAGGACGTCAGCGTCGACTTCTTCGCCGTGGGCATGATCGAGGACGTCCGCGCGTTCTACCGGGCCACCGGTGGCGACGAAAGCGTGGCTTCCGAGCGCTTGGCTCCGATCATCAAGGATGCGCTGCGCAACGAGATCAACTCGCGCACCCTGCAGGAGGTCGTTTCCGGCAACCGTTCCGAGATCATCGACCGCCAGCTGGAGGCCATCAACCGGGGTGCCGCGACCGTCGGCATGTCGATCGTGGACCTGCGCATCAAGCAGATCGACCTGCCCACCGACAGCCAGGTGATCCAGGACGTCTACCGTCGCATGAGCGCGCAGCGCCACCAGGTGGCCAGCGCACTGCGCGCCGAGGGCGCCGAGCAGGCGCAGACGGTACGCTCACAGGCGGACAAGGAGCAGGCGGTGATCGTCGCCGAGGCCGAGCGTGATGCCCAGCGCCTGCGCGGTGAGGGCGATGCCCGCGCCGCGGCACTGTATGCCGAGGCGGCGGGGCGTGACCCGGGCTTCTTCGCGTTCCAGCGCAGCCTGGAGGCTTACCGGAAGTCATTCGACGATGGTCAGGGCGTGATCGTCCTGGACGAGGACGACGAGTTCCTCCAGTACCTGAAGGACGACCGCTGAGCCGGCCATGGTGACGGAGCTGTTGTCGGCCCTGTGCCTGGCCGCCGTGCTCGAAGGGCTGTTCCTGTTCGTCGCGCCGGGAGGCTGGCGGCGCGCCATCGACCAGGCGCGCGCGCTGGGAGATCGCGAGCTCCGGGTGCTCGGCGGCGTGATTCTCGGCGCGGGGGTGTTGGCCCTGTGGCTGACCCGGCAGTTCCTGTAACGGGTACTGGCCGCGGGGGCTGGAAACCCGGATAATGCACAAAAGCCGGCAGGGGCCCTCGCCCTTCCGGCTTTTTCTGTGTGCGGAGCCTCTCCGCCCGGCCGGCCACAAACCGGCCCCAAAATGCCTCAGGAGCAAGTGCAATGGGTCAGTCAGTCGTCGTTCTCGGTGCCCAGTGGGGCGATGAAGGCAAGGGCAAGATCGTCGACCTGCTGACGCAGGACATCGGCGCGGTGGTCCGCTTCCAGGGCGGCCACAACGCCGGCCACACGCTGGTGATCGCCGGCAAGAAGACCGTGCTGCACCTGATTCCGTCCGGCATCCTCCGCGAGGGCGCGCTGTGCCTGATCGGCAACGGCGTGGTGCTGCACCCGGGCGCCCTGCAGAAGGAGATCGCCGAGCTGGAAGGCAACGGCGTGGAAGTGCGCTCGCGCCTGAAGATCAGCCCGGCCACGCCGCTGATCATGCCGTACCACATCGCCCTGGACCAGGCGCGCGAGAAGGCCGCCGGGGGCAAGGCCATCGGCACCACCGGCCGCGGCATCGGCCCCGCCTACGAGGACAAGGTGGCCCGCCGTGGCATCCGCGTCGCCGACCTGCACTACCCCGAACAACTGGCCGAGAAGCTGCGCGCCGCGCTGGATTACCACAACTTCGTGCTGACCCAGTACCTCAAGGTCGAGCCGGTCGACTTCCAGCAGACCCTGGACGAAGCGTTGGCCTTTGGCGACTACGTCGAGCCGATGAAGTCCGACGTCGCCGGCATCCTGCACGACCTGCGCAAGCAGGGTAAGCGCGTGCTGTACGAAGGTGCGCAGGGTTCGCTGCTCGACATCGACCACGGCACCTATCCCTACGTCACCAGCTCCAACACCACCGTCGGCGGCGCGCTGGCCGGCACCGGTGTTGGGGCGGATTCGATCGACTACGTGCTCGGCATCGCCAAGGCCTATGCCACCCGCGTCGGTGGTGGCCCGTTCCCGACCGAGCTGCACGACGAAGTCGGGCAGGGCATCCGCGACCGGGGCCAGGAATACGGCGCCACCACCGGCCGCCCGCGCCGTTGCGGTTGGATCGACATCGTCGCGCTCAAGCGTGCCGTGGCGATCAACGGCATCAGTGGCCTGTGCATCACCAAGCTCGACATCCTCGACGGCATGCCGACGCTGAAGATGTGCATCGGCTACCAGTACCGCGGCAAGCAGACCGAGTACGCCCCGCTGGATGCCCAGGGCTGGGATGAGTGCGTTCCGGTCTACCTGGAGTTCCCGGGCTGGGAGGAGAGCACCCACGGCATCACCGAATGGGACAAGCTCCCGCCCGCCGCCCGCGCCTACCTGCGCGCGCTGGAAGAGCTGTCGGGCTGCCCGCTGGCCATGGTCAGCACCGGCCCCGACCGCGACGCCAACATCGTCCTGCAGGATCCCTGGGCCTGACATGCCCCGTGAGGTCGCCGATGCCGACTACCGCCTCATGGTCGAGGCGGTACGCGACTACGCGATCTTCCTGGTCGATACCGACGGCCGTATCCGCAGCTGGAACGCTGGCGCACAGGCGCTGAAGGGCTACACCCCCGAAGAAGCCATTGGCCGCAGCATCGAGATGTTCTACACCCCGGAGCAGGTTCGCCTCGGGCTGCCGCGCGCCAAGCTGGAAGAGGCCCTGCGCTCGGGCAGGGTGGAGGACGAGGGCTGGCGCCTGCGCAAGGACGGCAGCCGGTTCTGGGCCAACGTGGTATTGACCGCACTGTTCAATGAAGACGGCACCCACCGCGGCTTTGCCAAGGTCACCCGGGACTTCAGCGCCCGCCGGCAGCACGAGGAACTGCTCCGCCAAAGCGAGGAGCGCTTCAGGCTGCTGGTGGAGGGCGTGCGGGACTATGCGATCTTCATGCTGGACCCGTCCGGCAACATCGCCAGCTGGAATCTTGGCGCCCAGCTCAACAAGGGCTACACCGCCGAGGAGATCATCGGTCGCCACTTCTCGATCTTCTATCCCCAGAACAAGCTCGACGAAAAGTGGCCCGAGCAGGAGCTGGCGTTGGCGCTGCGCGACGGCCGCTTCGAAGACGTGGGCTGGCGCCTGCGCAAGGACGGCAGCCGGTTCTGGGCCAGCGTGGTGATCACCGCATTGCATGACGACGAGGGCCGTCACTACGGATTCGCCAAGGTGACGCGCGACCTCACCGAGCGCCGGCGCATCAAGACGCTCGAGCACCAGGAGCGCCACCTCCACCAGTTCCTGGCCATGCTCGGCCACGAGCTGCGCAATCCGCTGGCGCCGATCGCCAATGCGGTGGCGATCATGCAGCTGGATCCGGACCCGACCGAGCAGACCAGGATGACCCGCGAGATCCTCGGTCGGCAGGTTGGCAACCTGACACGCCTGGTGGACGATCTGCTGGACGTCGGCCGCATCGTCAGCGGAAAGATCCACCTCGAGAACGAGCCCGTGCACATGCGCCAGGTGCTGGAGGAGGCCGTCGAAGCGGTGATGCCGGCAAGCCGGGAGAAGCGCCAGCTGCTCGAGGTCGAGATGCCCGAACATGACATCCGCGTGCAGGGAGACAAGGTCCGCCTGGTCCAGGTGGCGGCCAACCTGCTGCACAACGCGGTCAAGTTCACACCGGAGGAGGGCCGGATCCAAGCCCGGCTTTCGCAGGCGGGTCCGGACGTCGAGCTCAGCGTGCGCGACAACGGCCCCGGCATTGCGCCCGAGAACCTCGCCTACGTGTTCAAGCTGTTCGCCCAGGACGACCAGGGACCGGTGCGGGCCCATGGAGGCGGGCTCGGGGTTGGGCTCAGCATAGTGCACCAGATGGTGCAGCGCCACGGCGGCAGTGTCAGCGCCTTCAGCACCGGTATTCCGGGCGAGGGCGCAGAGTTCATCGTCCGCCTGCCTGCCATCCAGCCATGAGCACCAACTCCAGCCAGACGCTGGTCCAGCTGTTCCTGCCGGTCTACGACAACGACGGCAGGACCTTCCCCCGATCCATGTTCGATACGGTGCGAGAGGAACTCACCGAAAAATTCGGCGGTGCCACCGCGTTTGCGCACTCGCCGGCCGTCGGTGCCTGGGAGGACGACGACGGCGACGTCTGCCGCGACGACGTCATCCTCTACGAAGTGATGGCCGACACCCTCGACCGCGAGTGGTGGCAGGGGTATCGCAAGACCCTGGAGGCACGCTTCGAGCAGGAAGAGATCCTGTTGCGCGCCACCGCCGTCGAGCGCCTCTGAAGGCGAGGCGCCTCCGGGTCCCCGCCCTGTAGGAGCGGCTTCAGCCGCGACCGCTGAATCCGCCTCCGCGACGGCCGCCGTGCGCCTGGATTTACGCAGGTGCGACAACGCCCGTCGGAAGCTGGTTTGCCCGCAAGCCGGAGTACCAGCATGGCCACGACGTGCGGAAGTAGCGGCGACCCCGTTCAAGGGAAGACCTTCGTCATCACCGGCGCCTCCAGCGGTCTGGGACGCGGAGTGGCCACCCGGCTGGCCGCCCGCGGGGCCTGCGTCGTACTCGCCGCACGGCGATCGGAACTGCTGGAGGAAGTAGCTGCCGATGCGCGCGCTGCCGGCGGCGAGGCGATCGTCGTGCCGACGGACGTCAGCCGGCCGGCGGATGTCCAGGCGCTGGTCGAGGCGGCGCTGGGGCCTTCCGGCCGCATCGACGTGTGGATCAACAATGTCGGTATCGGCGCGCTTGGCCGGTTCTGGGACATCCCGGTCGAGGATCATGCGCGCCTGATCGATGTGAACCTCAAGGGCCACGTGTACGGCAGCCACGCTGCACTGCGCCAGTTCCGCACGCAGGGCTTCGGCACCCTGGTCAACATCGGCTCGATCGACAGCGAGGTGCCGTTGGCTTACCAGGCGTCGTACTCGGCAACGAAGGCCGGTGTGTTGAGCCTTGGGCGTGCGCTCAACGAGGAACTCAGGCTGGATGGCCAGGAGCACATCAAGGTCGCGACCGTGATGCCCTGGGCGGTGGACACGCCGTGGTGGGACCACGCCGCCAACTACAGCGGAGGCACTCCGCGGATGGCCGCCATGGACGACAGACCGGCAGGGCCGTGGAGGGCGGCGTCAGGGCGCGGATGGAGCGCGAGAAGGAACGTCGCGACCACTGAGGCGCCCGGCCGAAAGCTCCATCTGGATTTCCTCGAGCCGGCGCCCGCGCGTCTCCACTCCGCCGCGCCAGAGCATCAGCGCGGCGGCCGCCATCGGCAGCGCCAGCAGCACCGCGGACACGGCGAAATGATCGAAGAACCCCGCCACGCCCAGTCCGGCACCCAGGATGCCGCCGAACTTGGAACTGGCGGCAACCACGCCCGAGCCGGTGCCGCGCAAGTGCAGCGGATAGATCTCCGCCGCATAGGGAATCAGCATCGCGATGACACCGCTGACACTGACCAGCAGCGCGGCGGTCGCCAGCGTGGTCGCCACCACCGAACGCACGGCCAGTGCATCCAGCGCGCCGAACGCCAGCAGCGATGCCGCGGTCAACGCCAGGAACAGCACCAGTGACTTGAAGCTGCTCCAGCGGTGGTAGATCCAGACCACCAGCGCGATGCCCGGCAGCGCATAGACCGCCGACCAGGCCAGCAGCGCACTCACGCCTGCAGGGTCGACGCCGAGCACGCGCAGGTTGACCGGCAACCACAGCAGGAAGCCGAAGTTGACCAGCCCCCATGCGGTTCCCGCCACCAGCAGGCTCCAGGAAACGGCGGCGTGGCGCCCGCGCAGGAGCTGGCGGACCCCGGTGACGGGATGGCTCTCGTCGATGACAGGCGCGCCCGGATGTGTTTCGTCATCGCGCTCGATCCCGCCGCGTCGCCCGGCGAACCGCTCCAGCAGGGCGCGGGCCTGCCCGTGCAATCCCATGCTCGAAAGGAATCGCGGAGACTCCGGGATGAACCGGTTCAGCACAATGATCAGGGCGCCTGTCGGCAGGCCAAGCAGCCACAACACCCGCCAACTGAACATCGGTTCCAGGATGGCCGCCGCGCCCGCCGCGAGCAGGTAGCCACCGGAGGTGCCGAGGCCACCCAGCGCCACCAGCAACCACCCGCGGTGTGCCGCCGGCACCGTTTCGGCCATCAGCGTGAAGGTGATCGGCAGCAGCCCACCCGCCGACGCGCCCATCAGGAAGCACATCGCCAGGTTCCAGCCGAACGTCGGCATCGCCCCGCAGATGGCCGTACCGATGAACATCAGTGCTGACAGCAGGATCGCCGAGCGCCGGCCGAAGCGATCGGCGATGCGGCCCCACACGACGGACCCGATCGCGGTTCCGGTCAGCGCGAACAGGGCCAGCAGGCTCGCCCGCGAAGTCCCCATGCCGTACTCGGCCGTCATTCCCGGCATGACGAAACCCAGCGTCGCCGGCTTCATCACGTCGATGGCCAGCGTGATCACCAGCACCGTCACCAGCGCCCAGTGCGCCCGATTGAGTGGGGCGCCGTCGGCCACGTGGAAGTTCAGGGGGACGCCATTGCTGGCGGCGTAAGCCGGTGCCCGCGGCAGCATGCCGTACGCCGACAGCGCCAGGCCAAGCGGGATGATCGCCATGCCGACCCACATCGCGGTCGTCATCGGCATGCCCACCATCTGCCAGTGCGTGTGCTGGCCCATCATGAACATCGGCCCGTGCGACAGCACGCCACCGGCGATCAGCGCGCAGCCCAGCCAGAACGCGACGGGGTGGTGGAACGACAATCCAGGCTGTTTCATTCGGCCCCCTTGGTCGGCGCATCTTACCGGTGGTGGCAGCCGCGTCGGCCGGGGCAGGCCGTGGCGGCGCTCAATCCGCCCGCGAATGTGAAAGACTTCCATGACTCGGCGACCAAAGATGGCCGTCAGCGAGGAGTGGCAGATGAGTTGGATGTATCTCGTACTGGCCGGGCTGTTCGAGATCGGATGGCCAGTGGGACTGAAGATGGCGCAGGAGCCGGAGACCCGGTGGCCGGGCATCGCCATGGCGATCGGCTTCATGGCCGTCAGCGGCTTCCTGCTGTGGCTGGCCCAGCGGCAGATCCCGATGGGCACCGCATACGCGGTATGGACCGGCATAGGCGCGGCGGGCACGTTCCTGGTCGGCGTCGTGTACTACGGTGACCCCACATCGTTCGCCCGCTACCTGGGTGTTGCGCTCATCGTTGCCGGCGTGGCGACGCTGAAGTTGGCGCACTAGGGGCGCCAGGCTCCACTCCTCCCCATGGACACCATCACCTTCGAAGACTTCCTCAAAGTCGAGCTCCGCGTCGGGCGCATCACCAGCGCGTCCGTATTCGAGGAGGCCAGGAAGCCGGCCTATGTCCTACAGGTGGACTTCGGCGAGGCCATCGGCACCAGGAAGAGCAGCGCGCAGATCACTGCGCTTTACACGCCGGAGGAGCTGGTGGGGAAGCTGGTGGTCGCGGTCGTCAACTTTCCGCGCAAGCAGATCGGCCCGCTGATGTCGGAATGCCTGGTGACCGGCTTCCACGACGAGCAGGGTGAAGTCGCGCTTTGCGTGCCCGATCGGCCGGTGCCGTTGGGAACCCGGCTGCTTTGAAGGCCGCAACCATGACAGGGGCAACAGGCAGGTTCGCGGCGGCGCTGGCGGTGGTGCTGTTTGTCCAGCCGTTGCACGCGCGAGAGCTCCACACCCGTCTGGAAGGGGAATGCGGCGGACTGCCGCGCCTGGACATCGGCACCGTCCACGGCATGTGCGCGGGCTTGGTACTGGGTCCCACCAGGCAGGACCGGACACGCCCGATCAGGTTGCCGCGCTCCCTGCTGCAATTGAGCAAGACCGAATGGCTGGTCAGCGACCTCGGCGCGTGGGACCGGCCGCGCGGTGCCGTCTGGAAGCTGACGCTGCAGCCGGGGCGGGAGCCCGAAGCCGTGCGCCTGCTGGGCGACCTGCATGTACCACACGCACTGGCACGTGGCCCCGATGGACGGGTCTACGTCGGCGAGATGAGCCGGATCATCCGGTTCGACCCGGCTTCGCCCGATCCGGCCGCCAGCATCGAGTTGGTCATCCCGGGGCTGCCGGACAACGCGCTCCACCTGCATCGCCACCCGCTGTCGAAGTTCGTGTTTGCGCCCGACGGTGCACTCCTGGTCAACGTGGGGGCGTTGTCGGATCAGTGCACTGACGAGCAGGGGAATGCTGCTGCCCCCCGTTGCACCGAAAGCGAAACCGGCGAGCACGCCGCCAGCATCCGTCGCTATGAAGCCGTCGGCCCGGGCGAATGGAGTCCGGACTACACCGTGTATGCGAAGGGGCTGCGCAACTCGGTCGCGCTTGCAGTGCATCCATCCGGCACCGTCGTACAGGCCGAAAACAGTTTCGACCTGCCCACGCGGTGGTCACCCTTCGAGGAGCTCAACGTCATCGAAGCGGGGCGGCACTACGGGTGGCCCTACTGCATGGACATCGCCACGCCTGCGCCGGCCTGGCGTTCGGGCACGGCCATGGACTGCCGCGGGAGCGCACACACGGCTCCGCGTGTCCTCCTGCCTCCGCACGCAGCGCCGCTTGATCTGCTCTGGTACGAGGGCGAGATGTTCCCCGCACTGCACGGCCGCATGCTCATGACCTTCCACGGCCACCGCTCCGTTGGCGGCCGCATCGTGTCGTTCGCGGTAGACGGGGACGGGGTGCCGATCGCGGACCGGAACGCCCGCTTCCACTACTACGGCGGCGGGTCGCGGGCATACGGTGCGGGCCCCGCCGCGACACCGGTGACGCTGACGCCCGGCTGGGGGCTGCGCAAAGGGCGGCGGCCCCAGGGCTCGCCGGTGGGGCTTGCCGTCGCGCACGATGGGGCCATCTGGGCCACGGATGACCGGGCAGGGCTGATCATCCGTTTCGCGAAGGATGAAGCCGCTCCGGCGCCTTAATGCCCATTACCCCGTTGGCGCCTGTCACATCCGCCGTGCCCGCTCGTTATTCGAGGCAACCTCCCATCATTGGTCGACGATGAACACTGCCAACCCCACCACCAGCCCGGTCGCTCCCGCGGACTTCCTTGCCGCGCAGCGGGGTGACCGCAACGCCTTTGCACGACTGGTGCTGGCGACGCAGAAGACGGTTGCGACGATCGCGCTGGCCGTCACCCGCGACGTGCAACTGAGCGAGGACATCGCCCAGAACACCTATGTAAAGGCCTGGCAGCGGCTGGCCTCGATGCAGAACCCCGAAAGCCTGCTGCCGTGGCTGCGGCAGGTCACGCGCAACGAGGCGATCGATCACCTGCGGCGTCGCCGCCACCAGGAGGTCGTGCTCGATACCGAGGACTCGCGCATTGCGGGGGCGACCGCCACCGGCCCGGATCCCGAGGCCTGGATGCATGACAGGCAGCGATCCGAGCAACTGGCGCGGGCGCTGGACGCGGTGCCGGACGACAGCCGCGAAGTGCTGCTGCTGTTCTACCGCGAGGGCCAGAGCAGCCAGCAGGTCGCAAGCCTGCTGGGGCTGAGCGATGGCGCCGTGCGCAAACGGTTGCAGCGTGCGCGCGAGGGCCTGCAGTCGGAGTTGCTGGCGCAGGTGGCGGACGTGGCACGCCTCAGTGCCCCCGGCCTGGCGTTCGCGGCCCTGGTGGTCGGCTCGCTGGGGCCACGCGATGCCGCCGCCGCAACGGCAGCCACGGCCACTGCCGGCAAATGGGCGCTGGGAGCCGTTGGTACCGTGCTGGCAGCACTCGCGGTGGTGGTCGGCGCCGTCGTCATCGACGTGCGGCGCGCCATGCGCCGTGCCCGCAGTCCGTCCGAGCGCACGGCGCTGCTGCGCCATGGCATCGTCTATGCGGCAGTGATGGCCAGCTTCGTCGGCATGCTGTTCTGGTCCAAGCACGGCGACTGGTCACAGGCACGGCTGCTGGGTGTGTCGGCGGGGTACTCGCTGGTGATCATCGGGTTGGGCTTTGCACGCGCCCGTATCCATCGGCGCCATCGGTCCTAGGGCCGCAGCTTTGTGCGCCCGGCGCGCCCATACACCATGGTATGGTCAGCCCCGCCTTCAACCGGGGCGACTGAAGGGCCAACCGCATGGGCAAGCGCAGGACGATCGACATCTGGACCAGCCTCGCGTCGATGCCCGGTGGCAAGTGGCTCTTCGGCGTGCTGTTGTGCCTGAAGGCACCCTACTTCAGCAGTGTCAGCCCCCGGTTCCGGCAGTTGCGGCCCGGGTATTGCGAAGTAGCGGTGCGCAAGCGGCGCAAGGTGCTCAACCACATCGGCACCGTCCACGCGATTGCGATGTGCAACATGGCCGAACTGGCCGGCGGGACGATGACCGAAGTCACCATCCCGCCGACCCACCGATGGATACCGAAGGGGATGACGGTCGAATACATGAAAAAGGCGACGACGTCGGTGGTGGCCATCGCCCGTCCGGTCGAAGACACGCCCGACTGGGGCCGCGCAGGGAACTACGATGTCGAGGTGGTGGTGACCGATACCCACGGTGAGCGGGTGTTCCGCGCCATCATCTCGATGTGGGTCTCGCCGAAGAAGGAATCCGCCTGACCAACCCGTAGCCCAACCGCGGAGCACACCGATGGATCGCCGACATTTCCTGGCCACGAGTGGACTGGCCGCCGCTTTGCCGCTGGTGGGTCACATGACCGGTCCTGCCGCTGCTTTCAGTGCTGCGTCAGTTGCCAGCAACAGCGCGAATGAGCTGTTCCAGCGCGTCAACTTCACCTGGGACGGCTTGAACCTGAGCCCGCTGGAGTACGCGACGCTGCTGCGCGACGTGGTCTCGGCGCCCGACTTCGAGGCCGACTACTACTCGTTGGGCGGGCATATCGCGTCGCTGGAGCGGACCTTCGCGGGGCTGCTCGGAAAGGAGGCCGCGATATTCCTGCCCACCGGCACCCTGGCCAACCACATCGCCGTCCGCACCCTGGCGGGGGAAGACCGCCGCGTGCTGGTGCAGGCCGAAAGCCACCTCTACAACGACAGCGGCGATGCGGCCAGCACCCTCAGCGGGTTGAACCTGATCCCGCTGGCTGCCGGTCGCAGCACGATCGAACTGGTGGAAGTGGAGCAGTGGCTCGGGCGCTCGGCCAGTGGCCGGGTGGAGACCGGCGTGGGCGTGATCTCGATCGAAAACCCGGTGCGGCGACGGGGGCACCAGATGGTCGAGTTCGACGAGCTGGTGCGCGTCTGCGAACGCGCCCGTGAGCAAGGCATCCGGCTGCACCTGGACGGCGCCCGCATGTTCAACCTGCCCCAGCACTCCGGACGCAGCGTGCGGGAGCATGCGGCTCTGTTCGACACCGTCTACGTCTCGCTGTGGAAGCACTTCAATGCTGGCGCCGGCGCCATCCTCGCCGGCGACGCCAGCGTCATCGAAGGCCTGTTCCACACCCGGCGCATGTTCGGCGGCGGCATGCCCTACGCCTGGCCGCAGGCGGCAGTGGCGAGCCATTACGCCACGAGCTACGAAACCGACTACGCCAAGGCATGGCAAACCGCCGACGAGCTGGCGGAACGGCTACGCGCCGACGGTCGCTTCCAGTTCCGCAAGCCGCCAGGAGGTACCTGCCGCCTGGTGATGAAGGTCCCGGGCGTAGAACCCCGTGCGTGGGTGCAGCGGGTGGCGGAGCAGGGTGTCGACCTGCCCCACGCCATGTCCGGCACCGACGAATTCCCGCTGATGGTCAATACGTCGCTCCTGCGTCGATCGCCTGAAGAGCTGGCGCGGGTGTTCGTGGGTGCGCTGGCAGGTTGACGCGTTACGCCAAGTTACATACGTGCGACGGTCATCCGCACTCGTAGGTGCCCAGCTCCCGGCCGAACTGCAAGCTGTGGACCTCGATCCGGGCGAAGATCCTTCGCGCGACGGCGTTGTGCTCCCGCGTGCAGTTGAACTGCGTCTCGAACACGTAGTCTTCGCCGCGTTCCGCTGTCAGCTCATCGCGCCATTCGTTGGCTGCCTGGATCACCGAATCGTTCACGAATACGGAGTGTGCGGACACGTCGATGACGCCGTTCGCCCGTGAGCCCCCGACGACCGCGTCCACGTAGGGGTCGTATGCATTCCCGCAACTGGCGAGGCAGGGCGCACGGTAGTCAGCCTCACCGAACAGCTGCTCGAACTCCCCGAAGGTCAACGGTCCGTCGATCACTACGTCGCTTTGCGTGCCCGTCAGTCCGGACACATCGAATCGGCAGCCTTCTTGAAGGTCGATACTGATCATCGAAACGGCGCGGTCATGGAATCCCACGCTGACATCGCATCCGTCGACCGTGTAGCGCGCCTCGTCCGGTGTCTCGTATGTCGACTCGCCGAGGGTGCGCTCAAGGAACTCCTTCGTCGCGCCGATCGAATCGAGTGCGACGATCGGGGTGATTCCTGGCGCCGTCGTTGCGGCCTCCGTGGCTCCTACTGCCTGGGCGGTCGAGGTCGATGATGGCGCTTCGCCGGGGTTCTGGCACGCGGCCAACAGGGCGGTTGTAACGAGGGCAATCAGGCGTCCGGTGCTTTGCATCGTGGTGTATCCCTGCAGAGTGGATTGACGGCAACAAGCATAGCGCCAGAGGCTAGCGCCCCTGCTCCCCAGCCCTGTCCGCCCGCAGTAGCGACAACTGCAACTCCACGCGCTTGAGCTCGCGCAGCATGCGGTTGGCCTCCATGTGGCTGCCCATGAAGCCCTTGGTCATCGTGGTGAGCTGGAACAGCAGCACTGCCCCGACGCCCCACTTCACGGCCGAGAGCAGATCGGCCGTGGCCACCATCTGCCCTACCGCGTAGGCACCCGCCAGGAAGGCCAGCACCCCGACGATGTAGGCCACCCACACCGCCCAGCCCATCGGGCCGCGGAACAGCCCGAAGGCCTGGGCGACATAGCCGGGTTCGCCGTGGCGGGCGAGCAGCGCCCGGTCCTCGTCGGTGAGGGCGCGGCCGATCAGATCATCAACGTTGTTCATCGCTGCATCCTTCAAGTAGCGCGCGGACCTTGCGCCGCGCATGCATGAGCCGGGTCTTGACCGTTCCCGGTGGAACGTCGAGTGCGATGGCAATCTCCGCCACGCTCAGGTCTTCGGTGTAGAACAGAGCGAGCGCCGCGCGCTGCGGTGCCGGCAACGCGCCGACCGCCTGCATCACGATGGCCAGCTCGGCGGCGAACTCGGCGGAGTGGTGCCGGGGGAGCTCGGGCTCCATGCCTTCGCCGGCCTCCTCGGGCTCGAACGGCTCGCGCGCATTGCGATGGAACTGGCGCTGGCAGCGACGCGTCACGATGCGGAACGCCCATGCGGGGAAGGCCGCCGCGTCATCCACCCGGCCCAGCCCGAGCAGGATCTCGACCCACGCCTCCTGCACCATGTCCCGCGCACGCTCCGCATCGCCGAGCACGCGCCAAGCGTGGCGCAGCAGCCGCGGCTGCCAACGCTCCACCAGCCGGACGTACGCCTGTCGATCGCCCGTCGCCGCGGCCGTGACCAGGTATTCGTCGAAGAGCCGCTCGCTGTCCCGGTTCAATGGCTGCCGCCCTGTGTGCCCCTTTGCATGTTAGGTGCGCGGGAGCGGGGAAACGGTTCAATGGGCGCGGCCCGACCTCGGGAGGCCAACAGGTGCACGCTGGCCCGTCATTTGACCCGGTGGCGTTGGGTCCATACCGCGCCGGTGAGGGCAGGGGAGCCGGGATATGGACGGCATCCCCACTCAGGGCGACGTGTGTTCCTTGATCCATGCAAGGATAAGGTCGGCGATCTGCAGGTTGTTCCTGTCCATCATCATCATGTGCGTGTTGCCGCGTATGCCGGTCTCCGCAGTCGATATGAGCCGCACATTGCCGTTGGCGGCATCGACGCGTTTCTTGAACGTGGCGCAACCGTCGTATCGCTCTTTCCAGTTCGGCAGATCAAGCTTGGTGTCGGCGGCCAGGTTGTCGCCGAACAAGATAAGAATCGGGGTCTTCGCAAGCTCCGCGATCTCCTGATCAGAATGTGCGTTGGCGTGGCACGTGCCGGGCTCCACCATCACGATGCCGCGTATGCCCCTGGGCATCGATGAGAGCCGACTTCAGGGGGTATGGGCCGGACTGGGAGTGCGTCAGCAGTACTGCGCCCTCCAGCTGCATGGCGAGATCCGACAGAGCCTTCCAGTTCGGGTTGTCCGCTCGAGAGGTTCCGAGCAGGTCGGGGACGCTCTGTTTGGACATCTCGTCTGCAGCACCGACCGGGAACTGCGTTTCCGGAAAGGGTTGTCCGGGCACGGGACCGATCCGGAAATTGGTCCAGGAACCGAAGCGATCACCCAGCCTGAGCATGCTCGGCTGCTGGTCGGGCGGAACCTGCCCGGCGCGAACCTTGTTGAACACGGACTGGTCGAAGCCGGAGCGCGCGCGCCCGATCTGGTCGACGACGTAGACGGGGTGGCCCTTGCGAACGAAATACTCGTACCAGCCCATGCGGCCGTCGGGCGTGGTGTCGTAGGTCTTTCCGCTGAGCGTGGCGCCATGCACCATCACCACCGGCACCTCGCTGGCATCGACCGGCACCATGAACTCGACATACATCTGGTTGACGGTGATCTGATCGTCCGGACCAAGGTTGCCAAGCTCGACGGCGGTTCTTTCGACTTGCTCACCGCCGACGTAGAAGCTGCCGCGCGCCTTGAGGACCAGCGGGCTTTCAGCCTGTCGAATGTCACGAAGTTCCTGCGCGACGGCTGGGCCCGACACGCCGCTCAGGCAGGCAAGCAGGGCGGCGACCAGTATCGCCGTGCGCAGCGGTCCAGCAGCTGTGAGGTCAGTTTCGGCCATGATGTCGTCTCCTTCGGTCCTTGGTTATCGCAAAGGCGCTTCGACACCGGAGAAGGTCAGCACCGCGTCCGGAAGGCGCTGCCCGTGAACCTCGATCCCCCGGACGGCCGTATTGAGTTCGGCGATCTCCGCGGCGGTGAATTCAATCCCGGCGGCGCCGACGTTCTCAAGCATGTGATCCCTGACGGTCGTCCCGGGGATCGGCACGATCCAGGGCTTCTGCGCCATCAGCCACGCGAGCGCAATCTGCACAGGGGCCGCTTGTTTGCGCGCCGCCCAGGACTTGATCAGGTCAACCAGTTGCATGTTGTGAGCCAGGTTCTCGGGCGAGAATCGCGGCGTGACAGCGCGGAGATCACCAGCGGCGAATCGAGTGTCGGCGTCGATCCAGCCGGTCAGCAATTGGCAATCCAGAGGCCACCAGGGCACGAACCCTATGCCCAGCTCTTCGCAAAGAGGTATCACCTCTTTCTCCGGGTCTCGGGTCGCCATCGAGTACTCGTTCTGGATCGCGGTCAGCGGCAGCGCGGCATGAGCGCGACGGATCGTCTGTACGCCGGGTTCGGAAAGCCCCCAATGCAGAACCTTTCCCTGATCCATCAGGTCCTTGATCGCGCCAGCGACATCTTCGATCGGCACTTGCGGATCGACGCGGTGTTGATAGAGAAGATCGATGCGGTCGGTGCGAAGGCGCTTTAGCATGCCTTCGACCGCACGCTTGATGTGTTCCGGGCGGCTGTTGAGCCCAGGGCTACGCTCACCGGTCTCCGGGTCGATGTTCCAGCCGAACTTGGATGTGATCCTGACTTCGTCCCTGAACGGCTCGATGGCCTCACCAAGGATCCGTTCGTTTTCGAAAGGACCGTAGGCCTCGGCGCAGTCGAAAAAGGTGACGCCGCGATCAAAGGCTGCGCGGAGAACGCTGATCATCTCCGGGCGGTACGGCACGGTGGTCGTGTACTTGCGATGCATGTTCTGTACGCCCATGCCGATTGCGGAGACTTCCAGCGTCCCCAGCCTGCGGCGCGGCAGCTCGCCGCTCGTCGCCGGCGTGGGGCCAGGCGGCGCCCCGGCAAGCGATGCTCGCGCTCCTCCGGCGACGCTGACTCCCATTCCCAGCAAGGCAGGCATCGCCGCCAGCGTGACTCCGCCCGCCTTCAACAGGTCGCGTCGGCTTCGGAATGTCCCGGTGCCTTGGGGGCTTTGATCGGATGTCTCGCTCATCAGAACACCTCGTTGGTTGGGGGGGATGCAGTTCCGTCAACGCGGTAGCACCCTTTGCAGCCAGGCAGCTACCTCGGCATGGACTTCTTTTCGCCTTCTTCCTTTTATCGCGAGATGGATGCCATCTCTTTCCAATCCTCCTCTGGTGGAAAAGCCCTCCAATACCCTGCAGTCAACGCAGAGGTCCTTCACGGTCTTGAAGCTGCTTCCAGCCCCATACCCACCATTGGTATTGAATGGGAGTACGGTCTTCCCGCTCAGATCGTGCTGACTCAGGAACGTCTTCATCGGGGGTGGCAACTGCATATCCCAAGTAGGGAAGCCGACAAACACCGTGTCGTAACGTTGAATGTTTTCAATCTGCCGCTCGAGAGGCGGCGCGTAGCCTGATTCGTTCTCTTCATCCACCTGGGCCACGATGGCATCGTAGTTCTCGGGATACGGGGTCGCCGCTTCGACCTCCACGACGGTCCCCCCTACCTCCTGGTGAAGAATCTCCGCTACGGCCTTGGTGTTTCTCGTGCGCGTCAGATAGACGATCAGCGTTTTACCGGCGCTTGCACCTCCAGGACTACTTCCGGATGCCAGCGCCTTCGCGATGGCAGGCGCAACCGCTCCTGCCCCCAGGACCGCGACAGTGAAGCCAAGGCCGGAGAGGAAATCGCGGCGGCAGAGACCGCCAGCGCGGCGGTCGTCGGAGTGTGCGTTCGGGTCGTGGCTCATCGTGGTCTCCGCTGCTGGTCCCGGGTGGCGTTGAGGGACCAGGCCGTTGGTACGGACTACCAGGTCCTGTAGTACTCATCGTCGCTGACGGGCTCGAGCCAGACGGTCTCGCCGGCGGAGTCATTGGTAGCAACCGCCGCATGGGTCAGTTCACTGTCCGGTAGGGCGCCGTGCCAGTGCACGACGCCCGGGGCGACTTTTACGACGTCTCCCTTCCGGATCAGGTGGAGGGGCTCGCCTTGCACCTGGTGGTACCCGGACCCTCCGGTGACGAGCAGGATCTGCCCGCCGGGATGGAGGTGCCAGTCCGTTCGGGAACCGGGTTCGAACGTGACGTTGCCAACGCGAGCGTCGAAGGTCTCCGCCTCGGTGACCACCATGTCCACCCAGACGGCTCCCGTGAAGTTATCGCTTGCGGCGAGGCGGGCACCTCGGGGAAAAATCGTGGCACCCGTCGGGACCGAGGATCGGTTTGCTTCTGCTCGGTTGCGGTCGTCTTGTGCTCCGCCCGGAGCGCCACCTTGCGTTTCCGGTCGTGAAGCCCGACCCGGGAAAGGATCTCCCGACCGGCTTCCGCCACGTGGGTCCCAACGACGGAGAGGATGCCGCTGATCTGCGCTTCCGTCAGCCCCACGTTCATTCCGATGCCCATGTGCGAGCTCAGGTAGGGGTCGACACCATCCATGCTCGCAAGAGCCGAGATCGTCACGATCTCCCGCTCCGAGTAGCTCAGGATATCGCGGCCGAAAATGTCGCCAAACAGATGCTCTCTCAAGAACTGCTCGATCACGGGCGCGAATGCCACGTAGCCGCTCTGCGGTGCAGTGGGCGACCATCCGGAGCCTATCGTGGCCAGTACCTTTTCTCCCCTTGCATATGCATTCCCATCGTCCGGCTGGGCAGAGGCCGCTTCGCCTACCTCGTCTTCTATCCCGCGTGCCTCCCGCTCGCCCATTACGGCCATGAAGGTGTTCAGGCCTCCGAGGCTTCGTGGAAAGCCGCTGTAGGCATATAGATGCACCATGACTTCCTTGATCTCGTTGACGCTGAGGCCATTGTCCAAGCCGTTGTTCAATGCGCTTTGCAGCGCTGCCGTGTTGTCGCCTCTGGCCGTAAGCGCCGAGATGGCCGCGATGCTTTGTTGCTCTGGGCTCAACTGCGGATGGACACTGGCCTCCTGTGCACTCGCTGCGCAAGGGATGATCAGCAGCGAGATGATGCAGGCGGACAAGGCACGTATGCCCTGGTACCGCGTGGGGTGGGGCCCGCTCGGCATGGCTTTCTGTTTGCTGGACATGATTCGACTTCCCTTCGGTTCGTAACGAGTACGCGATTACCGCGTTGCTGGTGCCGGGGCTACCGCTGCGGTTCGCGTGCGGAAGCCGAGAGCGTCCTGGCGTAGAACGCGCCCAGCTTTTCCATTGCAGCGTCCACGTACTCGGGGACCCAGTAGGTTTCGATATGCGTGGCGCCATCGATCAGGAACAGCTCCTTGTCCTGCGTACCGGTGGCCGCGGCAAAGGCTCCCTTCGTCATGTACAGACTGTCGGCCTCGCTGCCCGCGATCATCAGCAGCGGCTGGTCGATCAGTTCGATCTGGTCTCTGGCGTCGAATCGCATCAGGCCCAGCAAGCTGCTTGTCGTGTACCTGGCAGTCGAGTTCGGGTGTGCGTGGGTTCTCCCGTAATAGACAGCCCCTTGGCGATACAGATCAAAGGGAAGCTCGGCGATCTGTTCGTCGGTGAGCTCGGTGAATCCCTCGGCTGAATAAGGAATATCACCGCCCGTCGCTTCCTGGTCGCGGGCATCGGAGGCCTGCCGCAGGCGTTCCTGGATGGTCCCCAGTTGTGAATCCACGTAGCCGTTGCGACGCACCCGGCCGGAGTTGAACATGCTCAATGTCGCAACAGACTTGAACCGCTTGTCCGTCGCTGCAGCGGCGAGCGAGTAGCCGCCGCCTCCGCACTGACCAAGCAGTCCGACCCGGTCGGCGTCCACGCCGGGAAAAACCGAAATGAAGTCGGCCATCCCATGGATATCTTCGATGCGGTTCGCCGGCTTGTCGATATTCCGCGGCTGGCCACCGCTCCCACCTTGGTACGCGGCATCGGCCGCAATCGTGACGTAGCCCTGCTCGGCCAAGCGCTGGGCATAGAGGCCGGCGACCTGCTCCTTGACCCCGCCATTCGGGTGGGCAACCACGACCGCCGGGTACTCGCGGGTTGGATCGAAATTGGGTGGCACGTACACGTTGGCCACGATATCGAGTCCATTGAGCTTGTACGTCACGGCGCGGATGTTGACCTCGCCAGGGACGTTCCGGGTGATGGCACCCTCGTAGGCCAAGGTGTACGGGTTGCTCCGGTAGTCGGCCGCAACGGCATTGCCGGCACTGAGTCCGGCCATTGCAGCCAGAAGGCCTGCCTTGAGTCCTGCGTTCTTCATGTCCACTCCGAGGTAACGAGCTGCCGGCTTCCGCATGCCTGATAGTAGGGACGCGGTGCGTCTGGATAATCGGCCCACGACTGGATGCTCCTATGAAAGCAACGCATAAATGCCCGGCCGCGGGCCTGCCATTGCCGCTTACGAGCGGGTCCTCACGCGGAATTAATGAAACTGGGGCATAACGGCGTCCCGTGGAGCGACGGTACTTCGACGCGGGGCTGCTCTATAGGATGGATGGCCTGTTCCCGTCCACCGACCGAATGAAGATCAGAAACCGCTGGATCCGCCGCTTCATTTGGGCAGCATTGGTTGTGGTGGGGGTGCTGCTGGTAGCGCTCGCAATCGTGTATGTATTGGCGCGGCCGTCGCTGGGGCAGCACCCGGAAGGTGACCGACTTGCTCGCGTTGAGCGCTCGCCGCAGTGGGATGGCGACTCGTTCTCATCAGGCCGCGAGTCATGGTTCCCGGAGGGCATCCGGGGCGAGCCCGCAGCGACGGCCACTCCGCCCCCGACAGTACGTGTCGTGCAGACGGATCCCGAGGTGCTGCGCCGCACGCCATCAACGGGCCTGCGGCTCACCTGGTTCGGTCACTCGAGCACCCTGGTGCAGATCGACGGCATCAACGTGTTGACCGATCCGTTCTGGAGCCAACGTACCTCCCCGGTCCCAGGTGTCGGCCCGGAGCGCTGGTACGCGCCGCCGATCGAGCTGGCCAATCTCCCGCGTATCGACGCGGTCGTCGTCTCGCACGATCACTACGATCATCTCGATGCGCCAACCATCCGCGCTCTGAACCGCGAAGGCACGCGGTTCATCGTGCCCTTGGGCGTTGGTGCCCATCTTGAGGACTGGGGCGTACCGGCGTCGCGCATCTCGGAACTCGACTGGTGGCAATCAGCCGACGTGCGGGGTGTGCGCATCCACGCGACGCCTGCACGTCATTACAGTGGTCGGCTCGAGTTCCAGGGCAATGACACGCTGTGGGCAGGCTACGCGCTTGTAGGGCCGCGCCACCGCGTCTACTACACGGGTGACACGGCCTACATGCCGGAAATGGTCGATGTCGGGAAGCGCTTTGGTCCCTTCGATCTCGTGCTGACTGACTCCGGGCAATACAACCCGGGTTGGCCTGACGTGCACCTTGGACCCGAGCAAGCGGTCGAACTTGCCGCCGCGGTAGGCGCGAAGGCGATGGTGCCGATCCATTGGGGTCTGGTCCGCCTCGCCTACCATCCGTGGCCCGAACCTGCCGAGCGGACGGTCGCGGCAGCGGCATGTCACGACGTGCGCGTCCTTATCCCGCAACCCGGTCTACCGGTTGAACCGGCTCAAGCGCCAAAGCTCGAGCGCTGGTGGGCACCGGTGGCATGGAGCACGGCGGCGGAAAGGCCGGTCAGGTCCAGCCGCAACGGCGATGACTCCGATCTGTTCCAAGCTCCCCCATGCAGGTCCCCGATCTCCCCGCCAGGTTCCGTCGTTGGGACGTCCTAGGAGTGAAATCGCAGCGCGTCGACGACCAACGAAAATGCGAGGCTCGGCTGGCGTCGACTGCTGTAGTAGAGGTGATAGCCGGAGAAGGGCTCGCACCATTCGTCCAGCACGCGGATCAATCGTCCCTCAGCCACGGCAGGCGCCACGATGTCCTCCATCAGGCATGCCAGCCCCACGCCTTGCTCGGCAGCCTCGAGAGCGACGATCGAGTCGTTGACGATCATCGAACCTTCCACCCGCACGTTGAGTTCCCGGCCGTCACGCGAGAACTCCCAGGCGTACAGGCCGCCGTGCGTCCACAGGCGCAGGTTGATGCAGCGATGTGCGGTCAGGTCTTGCGGCGTCTGCGGCATGGGGTGACGCTCGAAGTACGCGGGCGATCCCACCACGGCCATCCGCAGATCCGGACCGACGCGGACTGCGATCATCTCGTTGGCCAGTTGCTCACCCAGGCGCACGCCCGCATCAAAACGGTCGGCGACGATGTCGACCAAGGCGCCCGAGAGGTCGAGTTCGACGTGGATGTCGGGGTATGCGGCCGTGAGCGCCGAAAGCTTGGGCAGCAGTACGGTCAGGGCTGCGTGCCGGCTGGCGGTGATGCGGACCATTCCTGCCGGTTTCTCGCGAAGCTCGCCCAGTGCGCCAAGCTTCGAATCGATATCCTGCAGTGCCGGCTTCAGAGTGGCGATCAAATCCTCGCCTGCAGAGGTGGGCGACACGCTCCGGGTGCTTCGGGCCAGCAGCCGTACGCCCAGCCGCGACTCCAGGCGCCGGACCGTATGACTGATCGACGACTGTGATGTTCCGAGCTTGGCAGCGGCCTTGGTGAAGCTTTGCTCCTCGGCTACCGCCAGAAACGCCACCAGATCTGCGAGGTTCTGCCGCTCCATTGATGAATCCGGCGCATAAGGTCAATCGGGTTTTACCACTTTATCGTCATGAGTGGGCGCGGGAGGATGAGTATCCCCACCATCGTTTGAGAGCAGATGCCATTCTTGGCTTCGCTCGGCTGCCGCATTCGATATCGCTTGCCGTCGGCGATGGCGCATGGGCCGGGGCGCAGGTGCACCAGTCGCTGGTGTTTGCAGCGGCCGCGTAGCAACCTCGCTTCAACCGATGGTCGTTTCTGCTGCGAGTCAGGTACGCCAGTGCCCGACGACCATCACCATGGCCCCGAGGAAGATCAAGCCGCCGCCGAGCACATCGATGCGGTCGAGGCGGCCGTCATCGACGAGCACCAGCCAGGCCAGCGCGGTTGCGACGTAGATGCCGCCGTACGCGGCGTAGATCCTGCCCGAGGCGACCGGATGCAAGGTCAGCAACCAGGCGAACGCGGCCAGGCTGATTGCCGCTGGAACGAGGAGCCACGCGGAGCCGCTTTCCTTTCGCCAGAGCAGGACCAGCCAGCAGCCGACGATCTCCGCGAGCGCGGTGATGACAAACAGGGCGGCGACTTTGAGCACCGGGATCACGCTGCACTTTCCATACGCAATTCGGCCCATGCGTTGCGCAGCACCCGCCACGACGAGCGCAGGAACATCATCGCGAACGTGGCCAGGTTGATCGCCAGCAAGGCCTTCAGCACGCGCCGTTGCCGCGCCTCCAGCGCGCGGATGTCGACGGTTCCGCCGCAGCAGGAATCACCCATTGGTCAGTTCTCCAGCGGTCTTCAGGTCGGACCTGGTGTCGTGATGCAACGAACGATAGAGGGCAGGTAGCACCAGGGTCCAGGCGTGCTGGATATCGTCATGGCAGCTGCTGTCCAGGAGTGGTTGACAATTAGTTTCCTTATATCTAATTTAGCGTGAGCTAAAGTTAAGCCCCAGGAGCCACCTAATGAACCCCCAGGTCCAGAGCTTCTACGATCCAGCGACGTTCACCTTCACCTACGTGGTCTACGACCGCGATGGCGGCCGGGCTGCGGTTGTCGATCCCGTGCTCGACTACGATCCCGCCTCGGCGCGCACCTCCACCGCATCGGCGGACCGGGTGCTCGCGTTCGTGCGCGAACATGCGCTGACGGTGGACTGGATCCTGGAGACACATGCGCATGCCGATCACCTCACCGCGGCCGCACACCTCAAGCGGGAGACCGGTGCGAAGGTGGCGATCGGTCGTGGCATCACCCAGGTGCAGGAGCGCTTCAAGACCCTGTTCGGCCTGGAGCCGGAGTTCCCGACCGATGGCCGCCAGTTCGACCGGCTGTTCGCCGACGGCGACACGTTCACCATCGGCGGGCTCGAAGCGCGGGCGATCGCGACACCCGGCCATACCGACGACAGCCTGACCTACCTGGTGGGCGATGCGGCTTTCGTGGGCGACACCGTGTTCGCCCCGGATACGGGCACCGCCCGGGTGGACTTTCCGGGTGGTGATGCGCGCAAGCTGTACAGGTCGATCCGCACGCTGTTCGACCTGCCGGCCGACACCCGGCTGTTCCTGTGCCACGACTACCCACCGGAAGAGCGCGAGGCGAGTGCACAGAGCTCGATCGACGAGCAGAAGCAGCGCAATGTGCACGTCGGAGGCGAGGCGGACGAGGAAACATTCGTGAAGATGAGGACGGAGCGGGATGCCGGGCTTGCGGTACCCAGGCTCATCCTGCCGGCCTTGCAGGTGAACATCCGCGCGGGCGAACTGCCGCCGCCGGACGCGAACGGCATCCGCTACCTGCGGCTGCCCTTGAACCAGTTGGGAGGTGACGCGTGACCACATGGATGATCGCCCTGGCGGGCGGCGTACTGATCGGTCTGTCCGCGACCCTGTTGCTGTGGTTGAACGGACGGATCGCCGGTGTCAGCGGCATCCTCAACGGCGTGCTGTTCCCCAAGGCCGGCGATGTGTCCTGGCGGGCCATGTTCCTGCTGGGCCTGATCGCGGCCGGCGGGCTCTACATGGCGTTGGTGCTGGGTGCACCGCTGCCGCGGACGGACTACCCGCGGGTGGGCCTGGTGGTCGCCGGGCTGCTGGTGGGCTTCGGTACGCGCATGGGCAATGGCTGCACCAGCGGCCATGGCGTCTGCGGGCTCGGCCGGCTGTCGATGCGTTCGCTTGCGGCCGTCGTGACATTCATGGCGATGGCAGCGGCGACCACGTTCGTCGTGCGCCACGTCTGGAGTTGATGATGAAAAAGTTCTCGTTTGCCGCCCTGCTGTCGGGCGCACTGTTCGGACTGGGTCTTGCGATGTCCGGCATGACCGATCCCCGTCGCGTGCTGGGCTTCCTGGATGTGTTCGGCGATTTCGACCCGACCCTGGCCTTCGTCCTCGGCGGTGCCGTGGCTACTACAACGCTTCTGTTCCGTTTCGTGCTGCGCCGTGGCAGCCCGGTGCTCGCCGACACCTTCCAGCTATCGAACCTGAAGCACGTCGATGCCAGGCTGCTCGGTGGCGCTGCCCTGTTCGGGATCGGCTGGGGCATCGCCGGCTACTGCCCGGGCCCCGCGCTCGCGGGCCTGGGAATCGGCTCGACCGAAGCACTGTGGTTCGTGCCGGCCATGCTGGCTGGCATCCTGTTGCATCGCCTCGTCAATCGCGCCTGAGGCGATTGGCGCGGGGCCGAACGCGCGAAAAAAGAGGAGCGCTTGGCCCGTCGAAGGATTACCCGGTCCGCTGCAGCAACGCGTACTCGAAAGCCTGCTCGTTGCCGTCCGGCGTGCGGTGGAGCTCTCGTCGGCAGTCCAGCAACTTGAAGCCCCGGCCCGACAACCGCGCGATGTCCTGCGCGGAGCGGCGGGCGACGTCCAATCCACTGCAGCGGACCGGGCCGTCGGGAGCGAACCCACCGATGACGGCGTGTCCGCCGACCATCAGCGCGTGAGTGGCCTGGTGGACGTAGGCCGCGACCTGATCCTGCCGGGTAAGGAAGTGCAGCACGGTGCGGTCGTGCCAGTGGCTGTATTCGCCATCAGGCAGTGCCAGGCTCGTCACGTCCCCGGCCATCCACTGGACCGTGCGTGCCCGGGGCCCGAGCCGCGCGCTGGCGATGTCCAGCGCGGCCCAAGACAGATCCAGCACGGTGACCTGGTTCACGCCTCTCGCCAGGAGGTCGTCCACCAGCGTCGATGCGCCGCCACCCACGTCGATGATGCGACTGTCGGAGGAGAGGCCAGCCTGCTCAAGAAGCGCGAGCGACGTCTCCAGGTGCTCGCGGTGCCAACTGACAGAGTCACTGGCCTTCGTCCGGTAGACGTTTTCCCAGTGGACTTCGGCGTCGTGCGGTTCGTTTGTAGGCATGGCGAAGCGCTTGAGGATTCGGGGGGGCGCCATTCCGTGGTTGATACCACCACCAGCCGGCGTATCCTGGAAATCGCCCTCTGCTTGAGCTCACATGCCCGGGACTACGCTAGTCCTCGACTTGTTAAGAGGCAACCCCATGTCTTCAAACGCAACCATGCAACGGGCGATCGTGCTGAACTCCCGCCCTGTAGGCGCACCCACGCCCGATAACTTCCGGCTGCGCGAAACACCGCTGCCCGAGCCAGCCGACGGAGAGCTGCTGCTGCGTACCCTGTATCTCTCACTTGACCCGTACATGCGTGGTCGAATGAGCGAGGCCAAGTCGTACGCCGAACCCATGGCTATCGGTGACGTGATGGTCGGTGGCACCGTGTCGCGGGTGCTGGTCTCCAGGCATCCGGACTTCAAGGAAGGCGACCTGGTGCTCGGCTTCAGCGGCTGGCGGGACCATGCCCTGTCTGATGGCACCGGCCTGAGCAAGCTGGACCGGAACATGCAGGCGCCGTCGCTCGCGCTTGGCGTGTTGGGCATGCCCGGCTTCACCGCCTACATGGGCCTTCTCGACATCGGGAAACCAGAAGCCGGTGAAACCGTGGTCGTGGCTGCGGCAA